>JAABUK010002343.1_pt1 | contig 34142 bp, 34 predicted proteins | sample 5559141 | NCBI WGS metagenome assembly JAABUK01 (sample SAMN10711869, study PRJNA513367) | rock metagenome | isolation source: Antarctica rocks | place: Antarctica: Victoria Land, Pudding Butte nord | collected 2016-01-03 | reverse complement strand
TTGGATGGGGGGTTGGGGTTGGGGTGTGGGTGCTTGTTGTTTTGGGGCTGTAAGGGAGTGGTATGGTATTTTGTGAAGGGGGGTGTTGTGGCGATGATGGACGGGGGGGTAAGCTTCACTGGATAGGTTACTGGTTATGTACATTTTTGCGGTTAGTGATCTCTGGCAGAGCCGGGTATGTTGTTTCAATATGTGGTTTGGAGATTAAAATGCGCATACATGCTCGCTTCATTGAGTATTATCTGACCATTTCTACTCTCGAGGTGTTGGCAAGCTGTCTCCCCTCGGAGGTCTTACCATACTATCGCTTCCACTTCCTGGTACGGGTCGTCTGGTCTGTACAGCTGGCACAGGACCGTATCCTTGGGCCTGGCTCCCTAGAGCCTTGATCTGGAAAGGATTCCGTACCGGAGATGGGGTACGATTCGTATCGTTGGACGCCCTTGAGGGAGCAAGGTTCTCTGTGTTCAAGGTCGGCTTTGGCAGCGCAGTCGATGATGCCTGGCGCGGTTGCTGCAGCTGAGGATACAGTGGAGGTTGTTGCTGGCTTTGCATCTGAAACATTTCTGGTAGTTGTGGGGCAGAGGTTGGTGGTTTCCGTGGAACACTCGAAGGCGGTTGCGGGAAGGAGCCCACGCTTTTGGGCGAGCTTCTAGCAGATTGCAATGACGTGTGCTGTGAGTATGGGTCATAGTCGATCATCATGGAAGGTGTAGCTGGGGGAGGTGGAAGTGTACTGTTGAAATTGGTTGACGCTGGTTGCAACTTCGAAGAGCCAATGGAAGGCCTTCGCTTGCCTCGCGTTGATTGACGGCGCAGCATACCACGCACTTCTTCGATGGAGACGGAGCGGTCGAAGTCGGGAGGTGTTTCCATTCCAGCGATGGAGTGTGTGAGTGACTTGGGCGTCGTAGGCTCGATGAGATCGCTCGGGCTATGGGCAGTGTCGGCGGCTGGATGACGAGAATTCAGCGAGTTGAGAGCTAGACTCTCAGAAGCTGGTGCTTGGCGGCGGTGGCGGAGTGGTATTGCAGTGACGGGGTCGCGAGGCTCATTATCGTCTATGCCAGAGGTGGCTGCTCTGGTCGCAGCTGGAGCGTCGGGCTTCTGGGCAGGGAATAGCCGTTTGGCGTCTTTGGCCTCGGCGAAGGCATCACGTTTTTCGGCTGCTTGAGCGTCCGACACGGCGACAGTGTAGGACGGTTGGTCGGCACTACCAAGGGCGGCACCGCCCCCACCTGGAGCATTGATGGGGATCTTGCGGAGGGCCAGCACCAGCGCACACATGAATTTCGATCGGCGAGCAGCTCTGATCGTTTCATTCGACCAATTGGACCTGTGCCGGATCTCTACCCTCAGCTCCATCTTGTTCATCTCAGCAATTCCTGTAATCTCAACGTCAATGTCGGGCTGGAAGTCTCTGGAATTTTCTTTGTCTATAACAAAGGCCTGCATCTCATTTCTCAAAAGCTGGATGTCCTCGAGGGTTGTGCCAAAGTCGATGTAAATCGATAATTGTTCTCGCATGGCTTCTGACCTCGAAACATTCTGAATCCACAGGGTATTGAGCACGATGTTGGGCACTTGCGTTAGCTTGTGAGTATTAACATGCTTGAAGACCGTGAACATCAGCGAGATGTGCTTCACAACAAGCTGTTCGTCACCAATATCGACTCTATCCAGAACATCGAAAGGATGCTTGACGAAGAGAAAGATGCAGGAGCCGAGGACTTCTTGAGCTGTAGTGGCGAATACGAATGAAAGTGAAAGCAAGGCTGTCCCAGCCGTTGCCAGGGTTGTGGTAAAAGAGCTGTTGAGGAAAGCCACTGCACAATGTCAGTAGATAGACACCGAGAAACGCCTACAAGGCTTACCGAAGATGAAAATGACCACAGTAAAGAGGATGGTGCACAATAGACTATCCAGTACGTTGATAGCCTGATCAACATCATGCAAGCTGTTGGCAATCGAATGCCGCTCTTTACCAAACTCGCAGACCGTCAAGACCATTTCGTCAAGACTGACGTCCCCATTACTGTCTCTATCCAGGATCGCAAATGCCTCTTCGGCTTCTTCGTGACGATCCGGGCCGAGAACTTCAACGATGTCTTCCAGATACAAAGCTTCCTTGCCTTCAACTACGAAGCTCATCCATAATCGCTTTGCCAATGCCTCCGAGGATTTGTTCTTTTCCAAAGCCTCGACTACAATCGAGTGAGCCGAGTCAGGATTGAATACTTGCTTTCCGGTGACCTCTTTCGCAATATTCCCAAAAGCAGATGTAAGCTTATCACCAGCACGTCCAATGTTGTTAATGAGCTTCATGGGTGTAGCAGATCCTGATCTAGCATGGCCACCCTTATGCTTGCCCTCAAGCACACCGAGAGTGAGCGAGTCATTGATGATGGAGTCCTCTTCGGCGAATTCCCGACAGTAAGCTGGGAATAATGATCGAGATGCATCGTAGAGCAGACTGAGGAGGTGGATCTTGTGTTTCGAATCCTTGATCTTAGCATTAAACTGCGTCCGGTGGTAGCTGATTGAGATGAGCTGGACCAATAGCTTTTCGGCAAGCAATATTAACGATGCGACTAGAAATGCTGCCAGAATTCGCTGCACGATTGCTTCCCATTCTTTCACCGCTGTCGCGTTTTGGAAAAGTAATGCGTTGTTTCTTGTGCTCGTGTCAGTCGCATTCTTGTCCTTCGAGAACGTCGCTGCTTGACTGCGTTGAGTTGGATTCCGGGTCATTACCTGCAAGGAATCAGCACGCTGCATTTTAGAGAAGCGCCTCTGGAAACCGTACCGGGACAAAGGTAGCCAACGACGCCAGAGCCCACCCGCTGAGTGAAAGGTATATTTCCAAAGCTGAAATGACTAGAGCATACTTGCGTGTGCCAGAGCTGACAATCCCACACAAGAACTGAAAGACGGATGGCAGCGCCTTCGCAGCAAGCTTCGAGACCCATAGACTCAGCCAAACGCATTCCAACCATGAGAATATCCAGACGATCCTCACACCTCCCATTGTAGCATCCTGTGCCGCCGTAGCTCCAATTATAATCGGTATAGCGATCAAGGTTGCAAGTGGTAGGACATATAGAAAGTATCGCGTAACGATCGAGAATGCCAAGATCTTGTTGTATATGAGGCCCATATGGGTCAAAGTATCCTCCTCACCATCTCTCCCCTTCTTGCCTGTCTTGTTCACCGTATGCCGTCGACCAGCGACGGGTCGCTTATTAAGGCCACCTTTCTCGTCCATAGGCGGCTGAGGAGAAGTATCGGATCGTTTGTATGTGTCTGATCTTCGCACTCCAGTCTTGGTGGATACCTTCTCTAGTGGGATGTCGATTGTGGCATCGTTGGGATTGGGCATGCTGGGAGTGTTCTCGTCAGGTAGCTGTTGGAAGCCTTTGGAGGAGCGGTCGCCTTTCGACGAGCGCTTCGAGTCAGGCATTGAGCAGTGGAGTGGCACGGTGTCTCAGAGGCCTGCAGGAAGACTTGTAAGGTGTACAATAGGTAGTATATCCAACGCGTGAAAGAATGAGCAACAGATTGTCTCTTTGCATAGAACGATGTAGAAGCTTCGCCACCAGGGCTATTTGTAACGACAGTGATGTGTGATCGAAAATCTACAGCCAGCCTGGAAAAGAAAGGCGCAGGAGGAGAATGTATGAACAACGTGGACAGGCGCCTGAGGCAGTAGCTCACAAGTACCCCCTGGGCCCCTGAAACGAAGGAATGAGGCGCCCCGCCGCCCCCGCTTGCCCTGAAACACCAGTCCCCGCCACAGGGAGATCCTTGGCTTATCTAATCTACTTACCTGAAAGCGTCAAAGCGACAGGAATTGCTCCAGTAAGAATCTACATGACATTGACTTCACCAAAACTGCCAGAAGACCTTCACAGTAGACTAGCATCACCACTAGATCCATCGCTCTCCTCTAGCATGACAGACCCCGCCCACAGCGCCGCCAACAACGACTCAGAGATGAAAATCGACCCCACCCGCGCAAAAACTCTCAACGAAAACCTCTCCTCCATCCTCACCCGCATCGCCTCCGCCTCCTCCCCATCCCACCCCCCAACCCGCCTCGTCGCCGTGTCAAAACTCAAACCCGCAAACGACATCCTCGCCCTCCACGCCCCGCCCCACTCCCACCTCCACTTCGGCGAAAACTACCAACAAGAACTCCTTTCCAAATCCCTCCTGCTCCCGCGCGAGATCCGCTGGCACTTCATCGGTGCGCTGCAGACGAACAAGTGCAAACCGCTTGCAGAACAGATTCCTAATCTGTGGTGTGTGGAGAGTGTGGATACGGTTAAGAAGGCGGATCAGTTGGAGAAGGGGAGGCGGGCGTTGTGTGAGAGCGAGGAGGGGAAGGGGTATGAGGGGGTATTGTTGAGGGTGTTTGTGCAGGTTAATACGTCGGGGGAGGAGGGGAAGAGTGGGGTTGAGCCTGGGGAGGCGGCGGGGCTGTGTAGGCATGTTAGGGAGCAGTGTCCGCGGTTGAAGCTGCAGGGGGTTATGACTATTGGGGCTATTGCTAGGAGTCGGGCTGCGGGGGAGGGGGCGGAGAATGAGGATTTTGTGAAGCTGAGGGAGGTTAGGGATGGGGTGGCGGGGGAGTTGGGGATCCCGGTCCAGGAATTGGAGTTGAGTATGGGGATGAGTGACGACTTCGAGAGTGCGGTTCGATGTGGGAGCAATGAGGTCAGGGTCGGTAGTACTATCTTTGGGGAGAGGCCGGCGAAGAAGGATGCGCAAATCAAGGAAGCTGTGCAGGATAGGAAAGGCTAACAATGTTTGTTAATGGAATACGGTTAACGAGGCGAAGGGACTCCGCGTCTCTCATTTTCAGCAGCAAGATATATGAGTGTCAAAAAGATACTCAAGTTGATCTCATAAAGATCCTGAGCAAGAGATGACATTAGCGGCTGAGACCATAAACAGATATCCATGGTGTTGGTAAAGTGGGTGGCGAAGATTGAAGCTGCGCGCTAACTGTCCGAGTCTTGGAATTTGGGCTTTTGAGTACATTGTCAGAAGCTGGCTGGGATTCGTATATGGAACTTATCGCAACGCAAATTGCATGTTCGTTTTGACGTGAAAGGGAAGTAATGGTGTCTGCTCCCAAGGCCCTCAGTAACTGACATGCAGGATACAAAGTCACAAGGTACCAATATCGTGGTCTATCCACTGTCAACCATCAATGTAAAACGTCAACTTGTCAATATTATTCATCATACCGATTGACTACCAGTGCTGTAGCCTATAGCAGGGCCCCAACTTCGCGATGCTATCAAGTTAGATAATCCGGTCGCTGTTGAAGATAGCCTAGCTACGAAGGAACCTCCTTCTGATGCCATTGATGCTGCCATCGATGTCATAGCCTTCCTTCCTGCCTGCAGAGCCACGAGCTGTCCCGCTCCTGCAGGCACCCCATTCACCCATATCCACGCCGTCCACGAGTAACATGTAGCATTGAAAATCGCCGAACCTGCTAGCCCTCTTAAGGTCCAACACGCTTCGCTATATACCAGGGTCGAGCATGGCGATTGCTGATTACAATTCTGAAACCCCAGCAATTGAAATTTCGGACAGGAGGGCGAGCGAGTATGCTGCAAGAGGCCGGGTCGAATCCCTTTGCCACAGCCAAGAAGAACCGCGTTGAAGCGGAAAGGCATCGCCATGCAGATACTTCATCATACTAGTACACTCCACTGGAGCAAGGGCTGTCGACCGCTCGAATGACGGTCAATGACAACCGCGCCCCTTGCGTTGTAGCGGGCATCAGCCGCGTTCTGGCAACTTCAGCCGCATTTACGAAGCATTACCAGATCAAAACAGAGATCAAACCACCGATGGATGTTTAGAAGCTGATGAGTTCGAGAGCTCGAATGCTCGAGAGTTCAAAGATGACGCCGGGGCGGAAGGCTCGGCGCGACGCTAGTAGCTAGCTAGTCCTAGTAGCAAACTCTGCTCCTTGAATTCGGGTTTTCTCTCATACCTACTACTGACTCCAACCTCATGCATCTCTAGATACTTGTGAGCGAGCCGTTGCCTGTTTCGGTGCGTTGCAATATGTTGTGACGGCATATGATCGAAGGAGACCGACTCAGCACCATGTCTGTTCGACCCAAGTGGTGGCTGTCTTCAGGCACCGCAGATTATGAGGCTTGGAGAAGAGGCGTCAGAGTGCTTCTTTGAGCTGGTGCGGATGTGCCGGGACTTTCATCGAAGAAACTTCCCTGGTACGAATGGAAAGAACTCTTGACTGCTGGATGATCCAATCGCACACACGACCCCCTGCGGCTCCACCTTCCGTGAGTCATCTGGAATGTCAATCTGAGCTCCTCGCCCGTACCACATTATATGCAAATCCCGAATCTTTTGTGCTATCTCGTTCAGCTCAAGGCATATTGGTGGGTCTCTCAGCTCGCTGCTCTTCACCGTTGGTGTCAATGTGCTTCATGACCTGTATCTTCAGTCTGTCTCCTGCACAACCTTGTGTCAAATTTCTTATATGGCGTTTACCTGCAGTAAGCGGTCGCAGGAGCGATGCTTGGTCAAGTTCCACTTCCACTGAATTCGGCTAAGGTTTGGTGTACCATGGGCCTAGTGTGTTTTTACGGTTTTCCGCGATGCTTTTTTCGTCTGTCTTTCATGTCCCTGTGACCATTTCTATTGCACCTTTGATCGGGGTTCCATTAGCAGGCCCATGGAGGGCACGCCCTTAATTAGATGGTCTCGCCATGTTGGGTTATCTCTTTCCTTACTCTCTTGAAGCTTCTCACGCCCCAAGGAAGAACAAGATTTCCGTGAATGGACTCGAGAAGGTCTACATTTAGTAAAGATCTACTGACAGGCCACTGTACCAAATCACAACGATGTCGATGAAACGCACAGTCGGAAATCACTTCGGTGTGACCGGAAGATGGCTCTACATTTGGCTCATGGTGGCCAACTCATCGTCTATGCTCCTATTTGGATATGATCAGGGTGTTTTTGGTGTGTTCAGACCCCCAGTTCCATTCCATCGCTTATTGATCGCAGGTTCCATCCTCACTCTTCCCGGGTTCGAGACAAAGTTTGGCATACGGGGAAATGAGACGCTCAAGGGCGTCATTGTAGGGTCTTATGATCTGGGATGCTTGGTGGGAGCACTGGCAACTGGTCCTATTGGTGGATGGATGGGTCGCAAGCGGTCCATACTCCTGGGCACGATTATAATGACGGTCGGTGCGTTCATGCAATTCTTGACCCCCAGCTTTTCTTTTATGACAATGGGCCGGTAAGCAAAACCCGAAAAAGCTAGATACAGACGAGCTCCATTGCTGAATCTCATAAAGGGTTATCGCTGGTATTGGGAATGGAATCAATACTGCCACTGCCCCGGTCTGGGCTTCGGAAACTAGCAAGACATCTGCACGAGGAAGAACGGGCATGACATTGATGGTGGTCAACATTGGAGGATTGGCAATCTCATGTTGGATGACGTGTAAGACCATCGAACATGACTGGACGGGATGACTTCTGACTGGCTCTTAGACTTCTTCAGCTTCGTCCGCTCTGAGCTCGCATGGCGCTTCCCGCTGGGGTTCCAACTATTCTTCGTCCTCATCATATATGGTACTGCCTTCTGGCTGCCCGAGTCACCGCGGTGGTTGATCATGAAGCATCGCAACCATGAGGCGCTTGATGTGATGATCGCTCTAGATGATACCCGCGCGAGAAGTGTTACCTGGGTGAGACAGGACTTCGAGGAGATCAAACGGTCCATTGCGCTCGAACAGTCTTCTGACATCAAGAAAAACACAAAGCCGCTCTTTCGACTCATACTTGGGGTCGGCGTACAGGCTATGCAGCAGCTGACTGGTATCAACATCATCTGCTATTACCTTCCGTACGTGCTCACTCAGTCTGTCGGTCTTGGAGGCTCAAGGGCTCGACTCTTAGCCGCGGTGAATGCCATGACCTACCTTGGCTCCACCTTTATCGGCCTTTACTTCATCGAAAGATGGGGCCGCAGACGACTGATGATGTTTGGTGCTCTTGGTCAGTGTTGTTGCTGGCTCGCCATCACAGTCCTCCTCAGCCAAGCCAGTAATACCGATGGCTATTCCTCTTCACAGGTGCAGCTAGGCAGTGCAGCAGTGTTCTTCTTCTTTGCTTTCAACTGCTTCTTCGGCGCCGGCTGGCAAGGTGTGTCTTGGCTCTATCCTACTGAGATCAACTCGACTCGGTACCGTATTACTGGCATGTCCTACGGTGTAGCTACAAATTGGCTCATCAACTTTGGCGTCGTCTTTGTGACTCCATTAGGCATCGCCAAGTTGGGCTCACAATTCTACGTCATCTGGACTATCCTGAACGCTCTCATGGTCCCCATCATTTGGATATTCTACCCCGAAACGGCTGGACGGTCTTTAGAAGACCTCGATCGAGTGTTTGAGGCCCATCCGACTATTTGGGCCTTTACGCATTTAAGCATGGTTTCTAGGAGACCACCACCCGGCCTCTCGGGCGGTATACCTGAAGTCATCGAAGGTGTCGAGATGGAGGGTCTGCCCGAACTGGAGATGGCTCGTCTACGGTTCTATGGCTTCGAGCAGGCTACCGTTGCCTCGCGGCCTTCCAGTGGTGGCCTATCACAAATCGAAATCCGGAACGGAAATCGCACACGACATCGGCAAGCTGAGGGCCATCCGGGGATTCTGGTAGAAGACTCGTTCACGGTGGAGGATGGCCGCAGTGATGGCGCCGACGTGGGTCACAGTGAAGGCATCGATTTAACCCATGCCTCCACTGTGCAATCTTCCCAAACTGGGCCAAGCCTCGGGCCGCAAACCTCGACGAGGCCTATGTTATGAGGTATTTCTGCACACGTATATCACTTCAGCATGTTGGCAAAAGCAAGTTGAAAGCCACTGGGGCTCTTTTTTTACGATGGCGGTGCATGCCAATCTCCCAAATGGATGATGGTAGGTGTTACGGTTCGCGAAGTACTACGGATTAGTGCAGTAAGATATAACGCTGCGTCAGATAATATTATGATATAGCCACGCTCAATTCTGTCTCCCCATATATTCCCTAAATCTCAATCAACAACGTATTATTCCTAGTTCAACAATAGAACAATCCGGAAGAGGGCAACCCACGATATAAAGCCACCAAAGACGCCCCCCATCAGCAAAGCCTCAGCCACCACACTAAAGGCGATGAAGGTAGTTTCTACATCCCATATTAAACCCTCATTGCAATAAAACACCGCTTAATACAAAAAGCAAAGGTAAGAGTGAGAAAACCTGACAGCTAATCTCTATACCCTCCCCAACATAGTAACTTAAACATATCCCTACCCCAAACAAATCATCACACCCATCCCTCCTCTCCACATCCATAATCCAATCCTCCTCACGCTGAGCCCGCAGCAACTACTCTCATTCTGATCTATGGCTTCGAAAAGGCATATACAGTGCGAGTATACCTTTATTGGAAAGCCAAATTGTGATTGTCATCTGCCTCCAGCCTGAGCATAGGATTCGGGATGTATATGTTATACCTTCACGCCTTAAGGCCTGCTTTTTGGTACGCCCTACTCGCCTCTTCTGAGTCTGAAATCATATTATAATGCAGTGGTTATCTCGCATACAGCCTTGATGAGAGCAAAGACCATACCCCGTCACAGCCCATAGTTCTAATTTAAGTACATCTTTAAAAAAGCTGTCATGGGCTCAGCAGCCCAGCCAAGTGTTGGGTCCATGGGAGCTTCGTACTTCAGGCCAACTTGGCCGACAGCTAGACATAGCAAGCGTTTTATTAAAATACCGTCAAACGAAACACGTGTAGTGCATTCCGGGAGAACGATGTTGACAGGTATCTTTAGCTAGGATGCCACGAATGCGACCATTTCCATGAAAATCCGGCGGCAGACGAGATGGATATTGCAGGTAAGATGAGGAAAAGAGTGACCCCGAACTAAGCTAGATTGATGAGTCTCGACCTGATCGATGTTTTGGATGTAGATGTATTTGAAGACATTTGCTCGAATCTCTGGAGGGAGGCCCATGAAGTGAAAAGGCTTCTCTTCGACCATGGCACAACTCCTCGGCTCCTCGGCGTCAAGCTGACCATACATCTTTTTGGGTGCGTGTGGGGCCGTTGGTAGATCGTGGTAAGAGGCGAGGCGAGTATTGATGAATCACTCTAAATACACTGAGGAATTTCTACATGGCCTCGGTTGCAGCTATTGTATCATTAAGTAGCGGACAAAATTATCTGGTATTATCGTGGATCGGGTCACCCACGAGGACTTCCAAGCCGCAACACCTTTCAGACCCTACTGGAAGATAATCGTGCAATTGAGCTTTAGTGCTAGGATAGGTGCTTAGCCATGCGCTAGGTAGATCACTCCCTTCTTTCAACACTTCATTGTCCCGGATATCATGCCTCGGGTGCAGCCTTTGACGCAAAGTATCATTTGGCCAATCATTGTGATGCTTAGTCTCTGCTTTCAGTTCATCTCAGCTTCAAAACTCCCCTAGAAGATTAGATGGACGGGCAGCCTATTAAGTTCGCTCGTTCAGATTATCTGAGCATCTCGGGACAGATCAACGTAACCCAGCTTGGCATTGCCTGGGACGAGTGATTGGGAAAGGCAAGCAGACCCCTGTTTCTATTGCAGACGGCCCGCACAATCTTCGTCAGTGTATCTCATGAACGGAAAGTTGCTCAATCTGCCATTCCGATGCCAGACTGATCCAGCTCGACAAGTCCACATGGAGCGTATCTGAAGGGTTGTCCGCCCAGACTAGGTTTTCACCAGTGCGGCAATCCCTTTGACACGTCTCTCCAGAGTAGAATACAACCCAACGTAGTGGTGCAATTGGGCGGGTGCTTCTTTGGCTGCCAAACATCTGGAGCAGTAGTAGAGATCATGTTGGTCGGTACCAAGGCAATGGTCACAACCCACGCTGCAGGTCATATATCTAGTCTTGCATTTAGTAGATGTACACGATCCAATTGCTATTTCACCAGCGCGGACATAAAATTTCTCAAGACGATCCCAATGACTCATTGCATGCTTAAATTGAGTAGCAGTCTAGGTCGAGGATAGCCAGAGAGTATCCTCTTTGGCGTGATGACAGCCATCTGACGAGAAGCCCTCATGATGATTTCCTGGACGTCAGTACCAGCCTTCCACAGACGTGCTCTGCGTCGCAGGGCTCGCATAAAACCCAACAATCACCTCTCCCATCCACGCCGCGAAGGGGATCACAGATCAAGTCTCGATCCACGGAGGAGCATCGATTAATTTTCGCAAAGCTCCTGGCTTCAGACAGATATACTAATGTAGCTGTCATCTCAGAGGTCGTTGTGCGATCTCCAGCCCCCCGCATAATTAAAAGCCCATCTCTTTCCCGTGCCAGGTAATACTCTTGACCCTTCCAAGCGTAGAGCCTGTCCCTTGACGGGCAGAAGATTGGCCACTACCAAGCCCATCCATTACATGGAAGGCGAGCTGCGAGCTAGAGAGAAGAATTCAAAGTCAGAGCAACGGTCGACTTCTGGGCGTTGAGTTGTGGTTTGTACGCAGAGGGCAATGCCCTAGAGATGTGCCATATTTGGCGGTGATATGCCCTGAACACTCTCTTTGAAGCAGAAGCAGGTCATTAGAAGTTGTTGTGGGAACAAAATTAGTCTTCTTGCATTGCCAGAAAAAAGAGAACGAGTTGTAGTTACGGCTGATGAGGTGGGTCCGTCGAGCCTTGGCTGAAAGGCTTGGCACTCTCGAGTATCTGGTCGGTGGACCTATTTTGGTACCATTGTACAAGTTTCATACGGCGGTCTTGGCATCGCGGGAGAAAACCAAAAAACCTCTATATGGTTAGTACTGTAAATGCCCGTCTAAGTGGTCTAAACATAGTACTAGATGAAGGTATTAGGTATATAGTAACCCTCTAATCTAGACCTTTTTACTTACTACTATTATGGCTGTCGCCGCCCGGCCGCTAGCTAGGGTCTCTCGGCGCCCGTATAAGTAAGCTCTAGGTTAGCTACTAAGCCCAGGTTCCCGGATAAGGGCCCTAAGCTTTAGGGACAGGAAGGCCGCTACTAGGCTATAAGTCACATAGAGCGGACTAGCGATCTGATTGCCAAGGAGACGCTAGGCCTAATCAAGCTGATATGCCGACATACCAACAGATTTTGCGATTTTCTCCCGCAATGCCAAGACCGCCGCATGAATGTTTTACCATGATACCTTGACGGCGGTGGTTCATGAAAATTTACGTGAATGAGTTGAGAGGGATGCCATTCTTCGATAAGTGATAACGGTAGTAGCATGATGCCATAGTGAAAGCCCGTAGGAGTCTTGGGCGCTAATTGGTGTGGTGACCCAGCAAGTGCTCACATTGATCAGTGGACCTAGGAGTTACTTCGAAGCAGTCTATTGATGTAGCTACTAAGACTATGCAGAGCACCGAGCTATCTGCTTAAGCACCCTTGCATGCCTTGCATTCCAACTGTGTCTCATGTTTCATCGACCGTTCAATCATTTGAAGAGACTCCCCCTAGCTCGAATGAGCAGATGGATGCCTCGGTAGCACGAGGCATACCTACTTGTTGGCGTAGACGTTCGATTTGGTCTGTAAGTGTTGTCAGCATTGGATACGGTCTGATGTACACGGTGAAACGTACGTCGTGCTTCTTCTCGTCAACCTTGTCACCTGCTGCATCCTTGGCGGCAGTCAGGCGGGTGGTTGCAGAGGCATCGGTATGGCCCTTCGCGACCTCTGAATAACAGACGAAGTCAGTGTGAGGACGTGGCTAGCAAGGTCGATGGCTAATGAGATATGTACCCTTGTTGCCCTCCTTGGAAGCTGTGGAGGCGGCACCCTGAATGGACTCAGTGGCCTGGTTGACAGTGTTCCTATGGGCGATCAGTGAGCTGCTAGGCAGCAAGGTGGGCGGGATCCCCTACTTGATGGTCTCCATTGCGGATATAGTCTGGTGTGATGACTTGAAAGTTTGTGTTTAGGTGTTTGGAATTTTGGCTTTGTATGGTGTTCGAAGTTGACGGATGTGGGACGTTGTCGTGAGAAAGGGAGGCATATGTGGAATTTATGTATGAAGCCGAGGGAAAGCGTGGGATAATTACCCCTCGTACGTCACTCCGCAGCTGAAACAGGAATGGTAGTTCTATGCGGAATGAAGTCGCGCATAACGGGCGCTATATGACGCACATCTTTATGCAGGAAATGTTAAGATCGAAGCCTCGAGAACACACCAGGTCACTGCAGACTGCAATTCAACGTTACTATTGAGGGGTAGTCTGCCATTCAAACTTAACAAATCATCGCCTGTGTCCAATATGGTAGAGAAGGTTTATGTAACCTACAACCAGGTCCGACTCCAGAAGAACAGGCAAGCAGCTTGTAGCGAATTGCAATTATTGACAAGGCTACAGGTACACAAGTTATGCCAGGCCTCCGCAGATCAGATACTCAATGACTTCAAACCCAACCTCATGATCGCTATCGGCGGTGGTGGCTACGTTCCTGCACGCATACTCAGATCCTTTCTCAAGCGACCTGGTAGCGCTAATATCCCCATTCAAGCCATTGGCTTATCCCTCTACGAAACCCTTTCCGGCTCGGACCCTGTCGAGGCTCCTGGTACAAAGGTCACAAGAACACAATGGCTGGACCTGTCCTCGTTGGAAATGGCCAACCTGGTGGGTAAGAACATTCTGATTGTGGATGAGGTGGATGATACTCGGACAACACTGGAGTATGCCGTCAGGGAACTGGAGAAGGATGTGGAGGCTGCAAGGCAGAAGTTGGGAAGAGAAGGAGAGAAGACAAAATTCGGCATTTTTGTACTTCATGTGAGGGTTCCACGTTCTCAGCGGAATTAACGCTGGGTAAGGCTACGTAGCTAATGAGGGCACACAGAACAAAGATAAAGAGAAGAAGGGCCATTTGCCGCAAGATATGATCGATGACGGGAGATATTTAGCTGCACATACTGTCACAGATGTTTGGATATGTTACCCCTGGGAAGCAACGTGCATTCTTCCCAACCCCTTGACAAAAGAATTAGACTGACATTGTTGTGAGCAGTGACATTGACGAACACGACAAGTTGGCAGATTCTCAATCGACGAAATAGGTCTTAAAGAGTCTATATATATATAAAAAGTCCTCAAAGCGTCGCTGGTAATGGAAATCAATTATATCTTGCTCTGAATATACATTACTTCGATTCCTTGAGCTGGAGTCTAAGACTAGGTGGGAGACCTCCGAGGATCCATCAAGATGAACTAGAATGCAACAGAATCGCGCATACAATGAAGCTCGTCATGAGGTATATTACCTTGATCGCTACAGCTTTTGCTGACAGTGAGCTTGATTGCCTACGGAGATTAGATATTGTTACGGCCGACTATCTGTGATCCTTCCCCACGCTTTGACGCCAAGCGTGGCGATGGCGTCCTTTCTCTTGAAGCTCAACTGCATGATGACATCGCTATGTACCTAGTACTGCGGGTCTTCGTACTTCTATCAGCCATGTCGCCAGTCTTTAGAGCACCTCGTTGCTTGCTCAGACGGTGGTCTGAACCGCATTCGTACTCGAGCCCATCCCATACCGCATACAATGGCTTCTGCCGATCCGGGCTTCGCTTTGATGCCCGTTGCAGAAGATCCACTAGTGGGCGGCCTCGAGAAGGGTAGCGGTATTAATGATCAAGCGCCCGTTGCCCCTGACCAATTCGACCCAAAGAATGAGACCTCGAAGTGGGAAATCTGGGCATACTACTCATACTATATTGGCAACAATGGGTTGACGCTTTTCAATTTTGCGCCTACGGCTTTCCAAAATCTGTTGTCGGAGGCGGCTGGAGACGTTGGAACCCTGCGATTTGCGGGTGTAAACAGAACAATCAATAGCATTGTGCTGGTATCTAATGGGATCAGCTTCGCTATTCAGATTGTACTGTTCTTGATCGTGGGCAGCTATGCTGGTATGAATTTCAGGAACTCTGGAATGCTCAGCGTACGTACTGACGGATCTCCAGACTTCGGACACTCGCGACCCAATATATTGATCGTCTTATCAATCGTCGCTTTCGCAATAGGCTTTACGTGGATGGGTGTGTACACATCAAACAAATGGCATGTCGCAGCAGGCTTGTACATTGTGGGCTGTACGTAGATTTAGCAATGCCAAAAGATTAGTCGAGCTCATTCTGGTAGTGATTGCGTACCAGACAACCCTGACCTTCTGGACCGCCGCATTCCCAGGGCTCGCACGGAACACGCCCCAACTGAGGGTCAAAGCAGAGGAATATGCAGCTGGAGCGATCACGAGAGATGAATATGACTATGTCGATACACTGCAGCGCAGTCGGCTGTCCAACATGGCGTTCTACATTCAGTCCTGTGGCGAGATCGTGATACTGGTAATGATAGTTGGCGTCCTCTTTGGGGTGCACGTCCAAGACAGCGAAGCCAACAACAACTACGGCCTAAGTGTTTTGATCGCCTTCGCGACGGGTGTATGGCTGCTTCTAGCAATGCCTTGGTTTATCCTTGAGAAACGAAGGCCGGGCCAACCCCTTCCTCCAAATATGAACATTGTCATGGTCGGCTTTTGGCAACTTTACCGAGCCCTGACCCAGATCTGGCGCCTGAAACAGAGCCTGCTTTACCTGATAGGCTACTTCCTACTTGGAGACTCGCTCAACACCACCGTGACCGTCATCGCCACTTTACAAAACAGTGTAGTGGAGTATGACACCCTGACATTGACATACTTTCTCCTAGTAGGGATCGCAGCCCAAGCGATTGGTATCTACAGCTTTTGGTGGATTCAACAGCGCTACCGCCTCAGCACAAAAACCATGTTCAACGCCGTAATTGTTGGAATCATCCTGCTAGACGGCTGGGGCATGATAGGCATCTGGACGCAAACCTTTGGCTTTCATCACATCTGGGAGTTTTGGGTCTACCAAACTTTCTACGGGCTCTTTGTCTGTCCTTGGTATTCCTATTCGCAAATCATGATCTCGGAAGTCACCCCGCGCGGCAAGGGGTTTCTGTTCTTTTCACTTTTCTCAATCATTGGGAAGACGTCGAGTTTCATTGGACCGTTGGTGTCAAGTGCAATTATTGATGCTAGTCCGAACGGCAATAATAGCACGCCGTTCTATTTCTTGTTTGGGCTAAGTATAATGAGTGCGGCAATCTTAGTGACGTTCTTGGACACGAAGAAGAGTAGGGAGGAGCAGGAGAGATTCCTAGCAGAGGAAACGCTTGCCAGGGCAATGCTAAGTTCTAAGGGTGGAAGCTGAATATTCTTGGCTTCTAGATAGGGATGTAAGGTAGCCATGAAATAAAGGCATATTCTACAACCATCGTCCTAGCCAACAACGAACAAGATTCAGGTTGATACATTTGTTTTGTCGAACAGCTAACCTGCAAACATTGACAGGCTACGCCTCTTCATCTTCTCTGATTACTCGAACTCTTGAAGATAGCCGCGTCCCGAACATCACGCTCCTACCAAAAGCAACCGGTTTCCGTACCACCTTCAAAGATCTGTTTAAAGGGAAGGATGGACTTGAAAGTTTCGACCAGATATCAAGCGACGAGGACGATGATAGTGATGACAGACTCATCAGTCGAAGCAAAGACGGCGATGCTGGTCCACGCAACAAGGACGACATGCCAAAACAATTAGTGCCACCCAATATGGACGTCTTCAGTGCTCCAACCAGCGATCTTGGGCAGGAACGAACTCATCCGTGATGAGACTGCTGAGGTGGTATGGTGGGAATAAGTCTGCCTGGCGGGTTACTAGATATACAATTCGACGAATGTGGCATTCATCAGGGATGATGCAGCCACACGTGCCTGCAGACTATAGTAGGGGAAGCATTAGGTTGTGACCCATGGTCAATCTGACTAGCCGCATATCCGTAGAGTATTTTTTTGGGAAAAGCGGCATTTCAGATCATGGAAAGCCTTCAAAAGACTTGAGCAGACTGCGCATTCAATGGCCTTAGATCATGCAGGTGAGAAAGGCTTGAGGGTGCCTTGGATAGGTAGCCGGGGGTATATATGGCGCCCATGTCTAAAGCCTTCGAAGACCCATTTTCTATTTGGGTAAGTCTATCTCTAGACCAGCTAGAGATGCGGTGCTTATAACATGTAGTCCTTAGGTGATCGATAACGATGTCACGCCAAAACATGCGATGGAGACGAAAGCAGCAATGATCGAAGCTCCCACGATCGATGCATCTCTCACTTACCGTCTCCAACAAGGACGAGATACCCATGGCGGTATCAACACTTTCCAGGAGAGGCAACGAGTCGCGATGAGGAATCATGCAGAGAGCGACGGGGACGACCACATGTGCAAGCTACCTCATATATGGGAGAACTCGAAGCGAGTATAGGATCGGATCAGTCTAAGGTAGAAAGGAGAACGCATGGGAGAGTCACTCTCGAGAACCCATGGGTCCTGTCGTCACATAGCAAGGACCCAAACATGCAACATGACGGACCTTTGTTGAGCTAGGCCTCGTTCAGGGGTAGTGTGCCTGGTACTATAATACGTGTTGAATATCGTGAAAATCTTAAACGTGTTTGACGATTGCCAAGCCACTAGTATGGATGGGGCTAGATGCCATTTCTAACAGTACGGATAAATTGCCGTACTCGTGACCTCAGCCCTAGCAACCTCGTCGCCAACTTCTCCGCTTTCAGCTCCACAAGCGCACTTTCTCCAAGACCAAGAGCCCATCTATCCGTCTGATAAGCTAATCACTCCCGCGCCTGACCTCTTCACAAACGATAAACACACCCCAATCAAGTGACGATGGCGTCTACAAGCTTGGATCGTCTTATTCATGGCTACTACCATCTCGACTGAGCTTCTTGCGCCCTCTTCGTCAGTATGAAGGAGAAACGCGTTACCATCGACTCTTCCACTCCTGGCACACCCAACGGACAAGCACGATCTGGGCTGAACACTCCCAGCCATGATAGCATCTCGCGCCGAAGCACGAACACCCCTAGACTTTTGCTTTTTCCAGGTCAGGATGGCTACCGAACACCTACAGTCGAAGAGTATGAATTACACAGCGACTCACGCATGCGTGGCCAGCGCAGTGATGGCTTATCAAACAACAACTCAAACCATAGACTAGCACACACCCCTCCTGCCTTCTTTGCTCGTCACTCGGGCAATCCAAGCAGCGTCAGTCTCGCTCACAGTATTCTTGAAAAGCTAGAATGGAGGGAAAGGATTCGACACTATACATGGACCTTTTTTACCATGACCATGGCTACAGGGGGGATAGCGAACGTAATTTATACTGGTATGATCGATGTTGAGGAGAAGTCCACGGAGCTGGCAAGCTGACAGCACAGTGCCTTTCCGCTTCCCCGGCCTTGAGACCATTGGCATCATCTTCTTTCTACTCAACATCATTCTGTTCATCTTCAACGTCGTCATGATTTCCCTCCGCTTTTACTGCCACCCGGAGACGTTCAAGGCCTCAATACTACATCCTACCGAGCGCCTCTTCCTACCAGCAGCGGTAGTGTCATTCGGCACCATTCTGCTCAACATATCGCAGTACGGTCCTCAACGTGCTGGCCATTGGCTTAATGAAGCTGTTGCTATATGCTTCTGGATAGACTGTGCATTGGCTCTCCTCAGTTCAATGGGTGTCTACTTGGTCATGTAAGGGTTGACTGTCCTACAGCTGCCGTACACAAATTGACTGTCATCAGGTGGTCCACTGGATCATTTACAATTTCCAAAATGACCCCAATATGGATATTCCCTGCTTACCCACTGCTCATAATTGGACCGCATGCCGCTGTTCTGAGTCGGACAGTGAAGCAACCGAAAGCCTTCGACATCATTGTTGGTGGATTCACATTGCAGGGTATAGGATTTCTGGTCTCGATGATGATCTACTCTGCCTTCATATATCGGCTAATGACCCAGAAACTACCACAAGAAGCTTCGAGACCGGGTATGTTTGTATCGGTTGGGCCTAGTGGTTTTACCGTGGCTGGTGTCATTGGAATGGCAGAAAATGCTCAAAGAGCATTACCACCCAATTTCATGGGAAACACTGAACTAGCAGCAATGATACTCAAGGTCGTAGCTTCATGGATGAGCCTCTGGATCTGGGGACTCGCTCTCTGGTTCTTCTTCATCTCGGTCGGCGCCCACTGGTCTTGTGTTAGGGACCAACGGATGACGTTCACTATGACCTGGTTCTCGTATGTCTTCCCAAATACCGCACTCGTGACTTCGACCTTTGCAATTGCCAAAGCTTTTGATTCCAAGGTTATCAAAATCATTGGATGCGCTATGAGCGTAGTTTTGGTTGGCGCTTGGTTTCTTGTGGTGGGTATGATGATCAGGGCTATCATGCTGAAACAGATCCTCTGGCCACAAAAGGGTGAAGACAGGGACGAAGGCGGTTTCACGGGACCGAAGCCAGACAGAAGGATCAGTGTCTAAGATGATGACCCTACGTTCAGTCGACCGCATTCGGGATGCTATAGTGCTAGAGGCTTCGACGCAGAACCTGGATGCTGAGACTTTCTACACCACCTGTTTGACTTTACCACTCTCGACCTCATATACCCAGCCTGATATGGTGACAGCATCAGGAATGGCCTTGCTCGCTTTCAAATATTTGACATCATCTTCTACCCCCTGCTCGACATCGGCGAAAGGTTGAAAGTCTAAGCCTGCCAATTCGCTCTTTCCCTCGGAGCCAAGGTTCTTCTCCACAACTGCATGAGCATCCTCGTTCTTGAACGTCAACATTCCACATCCTGTGTGCTTGATCAGGAGGACCTCATTGGTGCCAAGTAATTGCTCTGAAATGACGAGCGAACGTAGGGCATCCCGGGCATTTCCACCAGCGTTGCGGATCACATGAGCGTCGCCAAGATTTATGCCAAATGCCGCCAAGGTGTCGATTCTAGCATCCATGCAAGTAACTTTTGGCGTTCAATGCTTGCCTAGGAGGGGCTGAGGTCTTGATACTTACCAATTGCATACTTTCTCGTTGGAGGAAGTGCCAAGTGTCCCTCGCTAAAACTTGTGGCATACTCGGCATTCTTCTTCGTCAAATCATGTTGAATCTGTGTTGCCATGTTGAGGCACTTCGGTCTAATGCCTCAGGCTTTACTGTGGAGATGGGGTTGCGACCCCTTTGAATGAAAACTCCAAGATCATCGATGTACAATTTGACCGAACCTGGGGCCTAGCGCAAAGCACGTGCGATGACACCATCAGAATTCCTGAAAAGGGCAATGCACATGAGAGGTGCCCAGTCCAGAAGAAGACCATGGACGTTGATCCAGCTGCATTGGGGCGTGACTCCTGAACTGGTGCGGGGCTTCAAAGGTCCCCCCACTTGCTGATAAGTTGGTAGACCTAGGCCACCAGTCCGAAGTCTACAGTCCAAGAAGCCTTCCGAGGAGCCGAATGATTGCCACTAGTGCTGGGTCAAGATTCAAAGCGGCTACGACTAGATTATGGGTGACCTGCCCAGCTTCGCCGTTCGCGATGTTGAATGACTGGGCATTGGCGGCGCATTCGATAATCTTGCATTATACAACATACTCCAGTCTCTGATCGTCACTCAGGATGTTCCTCTAGCGAGAGCACAGTCTCACGGGTCTAATAAGAATCCGAATGTTCAGCCGTCAATTATGGTGGGGCTTTCCCTTCTTGGCGTTCGGTCATCGCCTTCCCGATGGCTCTGTCGCGAGATGAAGCCTATCCAACAAAAGGCTCGCTGTCGAAGTTTGTTAGTGGTTTCGGATGGCCAGTGCTGACTGTGCCACCATGTGGAAACAATAGCTCGAAATGAGCCACAATGGCTAATCTATAAAGCGTCAAGCGTGCCAAGAGCTGCATAACGTTCAACCTTGCCAGGCGCTCTTGCCAACTGCTCCAACTTTGATTCTGGGCTAGTAATACAGCAAGTCGAGGTACACGATGCGGAATTCGGGACTCACTTTGAGTAGATGAGCTCCGAGCCAAAGATCTGGAGTACCGATGATGCTATGCCATGCAAGGTCTTTGTCCTGTCCAGCACTTTGCTTTTGAAGCTTCGGAACTGCGCATTGAACAGGCAGCGACCGAGCCCAATAGCGCACTCGACGCGGCTAACCTTGTGTGACTGTGTGATGTGATGCTGCTGCGGCCGCCAGCTGGCCTCTGCTTGCAGACCTCCAGGGTCTGGCGCCCACGGATCCCGCTTCATAGGGCACCAGGCTAATCGTAGCCTCGCGTAAGGTCGATGTCAGTCCAGTCTGAAACCCATAAGAGTCGAGGGAGCATATGTTGTACAAACATGGTTGGTGTTGCAACGATCATTTCTACAGAACCTCCGTACTTGACACTTCTATTTCTGTTCAGTCTATTCCAAATGCCCATCAAACTCCTTGGCGTCGTCTTCTACTTTTTCTTATCATAGAGCTAATGGTCACAACTCTACCTGCATAATTTGACAGCACATAATACGTCAAGATGGGCAAGATTGGGGAATACTTATGGGGTGGAGCTACGATATCTATGGCGGGCGATGGTTATGGAGGAGCTCCTCCGGCGAAATCGCCCGAATTGCCCAAATCTCCAAAATCCACCGCCCTTCGATCCGGCGACTATATCACCTCTGACGAACCTGGACATTCCACTCCGTCAAGACCCTTCAATCCTTCACCAATTCATACAGACTTCACGAACGGCTTTGCGAATGATAATCTGCAGCAGCCTGACTCTCAAGGGATACCGCCAAAGTCTATCCATTCAGCGAATGGACTTCGTGCACCCAGGTCCTCTCTAGCGCCGCCACCTGCAGTGACAGCTGCCACGCACTCCACAAGACCTAGCATAGAATCGTTTCGTACAGCTTCGGAAGAGGCGCCCATCAACCCGACTCCGCAAATGCCAGAATGGCGCGAGGAGGTACCGTGGGAGGATTATGAGATACCACAAGAACTAGAATTCATGAAAGATGACATGCCCCAAGAAATTCGGAACATCATTCAGGAATCCATGGACGAACATCGAGCAATGCGGGCATCTCGAATGCAAGCCCAGACAATGTCTGTACAAGCCAGTGAAGTTTTGGACACCTTGTGCACGAGTGACCAACCAGTAATCGCCGAGAGCTCTACGACGCCGATCAGCAAATACTCCACAAGTAGTCTCAGCATTCCGACGATGTCTGACACGAGCGTGGAATCCGATGTTGAGAGGGGTGGTCGTTTGAAGCCGCCTACTAACGCACTCTACCAACCCACAAAGGCTTCATCCCAGGAGAGCTTACCGACTAAGGAAAGACCAAGCCAAATCATGACAGATTTGGAACGTAAATTTCAAGAAAGTAAATCGCGGACACACAAGAGCCACACGTTGTTCAGGCTTTTACCACATCGGAGATCGAAAGGTCAACCATCCCCAGGAATTAGCCAAGTCGAAACAACTACAAGCGAATGCACAGGCTGCTTAGATGATTTCCCTGATACGAAAGCTATTGGTCTTCCATGTCATCACAAATACTGTTCACCCTGCTTCTCTCAGCTTGTAAGCACATCGATACAGAACGAAGCCAGCTATCCACCAAAATGCTGCTTGACGGAGATCCCTAAGAGGACAATCCGGAATAACCTGCCGCCCCTTATCTGTGCTCAATTCGAAAAGAAAGCTTTGGAATACGCTGTACCAGTTGGCAATCGCTATTATTGTGTCTCCCCCAAATGTGCAAAATGGATCGATACTCGTCATGTTAGGCGAACGAATGGTGCCATGAAATGTCCACATTGTGCAACCAAGCTATGCACTCTTTGCCGCGGGCCGCAACATCCGTCAAACGAAGATTGCCCCCAAGACTTCGGCCTTGATAGGACTCTGGAACAAGCAGAGAGAGCAGGCTGGCGGAGATGCTATAATTGCAGGGCCATGGTAGAGCTCAATACTGGCTGCAGGCACATTACCTGCAACTGCCGAGCCGAGTTCTGTTACACTTGCGGGGCAGTTTGGCGAACATGCCGTTGCACTGAAGCAGATCAAGCGCTGCGGGACCGAGATATCCGAACAAGGCTGGCACAATTTGAAGCGGATCAACTGGCGGAAGAAGAAGAAATGAGGGCAGCAATGGAGGCTGTGGAGACAGCAGCGCGCCTGTTGCAAGAGGAACGCGAAGCTGAGGAGAGGCGAATAGAAGAAGAAGCCCTTGAGCTACAGAGACAGGAAGCTGAGCGCTTGCAAAAGATCGCTGACTGGTATGAGTACTTGCGTAGGGTTCTTCAGCGTGTCCGCCTTCAACAAACACTGGCAATCGAGAAACGCCATGATCGTGAGTGGGACGCGATCGATAGGATGAGAGTTGATCTCGATTCCGTCGTGAAAGCTGCCGAGAGAGAGGCTCAGGTGAAATTGGATCGGGGCAAGATCATTGCCAGTACCGAAACGGTGATCAAGTCCTTGCAACGCCAACACGCTGCTTCTATGATGGAAATCATCACGCGCCATCGCAAGGACCAGGATGACCTCTTTGCCTCGAGCGTTGAGAGTGAGAATCTAGATGCTGAGGTTCGCCAAGCTGAAACCCTGCAGGAACTTATGCTGGCTCAAGATCTTGAGCGCACGACCCTGAAATCTCAGCAAGCCCGCGACATCCAGAAGTGGAAACAGCGGGGCGAAGCTTCTCTACAGTCCTTTGACTCGCGGGCGATTGCACTGAAAACGCGTCTTGAAGAAGCTGTGATCATCAACAAGCGAGAAAGAGAAGTACGGCTCATTATCTTCGCGGATGGCAAGTGGTCAGAAACACTGTTTGAGGAGAGGCTTGCCATGCTAGCGGAAGATGAGCAGCAGTTGATTCGGAAGGGTGGCGAGGCTCCAGATGCGCCGAAGAGAGACACTGTTGTCCTGCCTGAGGACTGGGAAGAGACACCTGCACTCCAACAGCCAACTCGATCACATAGAGAGACGTCCATTGCTTCACAGCCACAGTCGGGAAGGCAGGCTCTTCACACACAGCGCTCAGCATCGCAAGTCCAAGCTCTCCAACAACCGACTCAGTCGCACAGAGAGACGTTAGTTACTCCGCAGCCACAGTCTCACACTCAGCGCCCAGCACGCAAAATCCAAGAGGTAGACCCTGACAATACCACTAAAAGCCCCGATAAAGGAAAGTCGCTTCAAGCGGAACAGCCCCTCACGGCGGAAAAGAGAAAGGAGTTGGATGCCATGATGAATTGGAAAGCTGACAAGTGGGGTGATGAATGGGCTACCATTGTCCATGCTTGACGGTCGCGTAGCAGTAATACCTTTTGAAGGCTTCATCATACCAAACCTAGCAATCAATAATGTTCATGAAACCAGCCGTCCACAATTTCAACCTGTTAGCGATGACTAGTCCTGAAATCCATCTTTCCCACCTCTCTATCTGTCTTTCACTCTCCCTCCTTCCCAAATCCCCTCTGCCAACCCTCCTCCCCCCTCCTCCCCTCGCATCATCCCACCACATCACCCGACACTCACCCTAACCTCCTCCATGATAACCTGATCCACGCAACTTTTACCCCGTCATATAAGTTACGAAATATTTCGAGTTCTGAGAAAGCGTGCTAGGGGGGAGATATAATCTATGGTGGGGGGGTATGTACGTGTGTGCGGTTTACGCCATGGCCTGGCTGCGTGTATGTTTTAGGGGCGGGGGCGAGTTAGTGCTAGCCTCCGTCTCAAATATCCATGAAATCACCACTGCACTCTCAAAATCCTACTGATCGTAATGAGTCTTTTTATCTAATAATCAACCGCTAAAAAGCACGCATTCTATAACTTGGCTGCAATATTCAGTAACCCTTTCTAAGAAACCATTCGCAAGGTTTAAAGGGGGGAGCTTAGGATCCCCCTTTCTTGCCATTGTCCGTGTTGACGCCATACTTTTTTGGTTGAGCTTTCCTGGCGTGGTGTCTTACGCGCCTTTGAGATGCGTGCTCGGCGGCGACGGTGTGCGTGGGTATGGTGTTTGTGTTTGTTGGTATGGTGCTTGTGGGGACGATGCTGGCGGGGCCACTGTCGTTACTGGGACCTGGTGACGCCGTATTGCCTGTTGCTACCACCTCTCCTGATTCTCCCATGTCCCCTGAGATTGCTGGGGACTCGCATCCTTCGATTGCTTCTAATTCACCCGCTACTCTCCCCTGCGACTCAGTCTCCTTAGACTCAAAGGATGCTCGTTGCAGGATAGACGGGTTAGTTGAGGCATGTGCTTCTGACGGGTCGTGATTGCTCTCATCATCGTCGGCACGGTCGAATTTGTCATCCCGACTGGAGCTTTCGCCGTCTGCGTCGCTGCAACAATCGTCAGGGTTTTGACTAGCGTCCACATTGTCATCTGAAAAGGTACCCGGATTCAAAGCATCAACTGAGGCTTGCTGTGATATCATTTGGTCTGCTGGGTTTCCGGGTCCCATGGTGGTGGTCATTCGTCCGACGTAGTTTGCTGGATCAGTCTCGGCAGAGACCCTGTAAAATGATGCTGGCACGGTGTCTCCCATCAACTGCTCATCCAAGGGCTGAATGGGAGTTTCCTCAGTCACTTTCATTTCAACTCCTTCGTCATCAGCTCTCTCCTCCTTGGTGATTATCCCGTCGCCATTCTCTCCTTCAACGTCATGCTCAGTGTTAGAATATACCGCTTCATCATCTTCAGTATCAACCTCTACCTCTTCAAGGTCATCTTCAGGGTCAACATCCACCTCTTTAGAAACGTTTTTAGTGTCGCTAGTCCTACCATCAACGTCGTTGTTAGCATTTGATGCATCAGCAATCTGCAAAGTATACGCTCCCGTGGAAGCCTCTTGAGGATCCTCCTCATCTGCCTCCCTCTCCTGGGACCTCAGCTCGTGGAATTCCCTCTCGCTAAACTCCAGCGTAAATGCCTCATTCAAGTCATCAATATCGTTCTGCAGGTCTTCCCTTTCTTGTCGGAATTCTTCCTCAATCTCTGTTATGATTCCGTCCTCATCCTCGTTCTCCTGGGTATCATTCTGCTGGACTTCCCGCTGTCTTTCCTCCAATCTAGTCGCAAATCTGGCTCCTAGGTCCTCTTTTTCACTTCGCAGCATCTTCATCCTTATATCGAATTGCTTCCACACCTCATGATGAATTTCTTCCTCTTTGGCGTTCCACGAACCCTCCTCACGCCGGCTTCGATCTTGAGCTATGTCAGGGCTTAGTAAATCCGCAATCGTCTCCTGAACCGCAGTTGAGGATTCAGCATAATCATCTCGAGGCGTATCCTCCATGGCCATCTCATCATCGTCTTGCCCGGTCTCGTTGTGGACGTGGAATGTCTCTGAAATTGTTAGATCATTGTTGTCGTCCGAGCCCTCTCCATGGGCCGTGCTTATGCTCGTGGGAAGAACGCCAGGAGCCGGTTCCTCCTTTGGAGCTGTATGGTTGACAGAAGTCTCTTCTGAAAGTCCCTCAAAGCCTGGGACTAACACCGTAGCCCTAGATTCAGCGCCATCACTGGAACTCTCGGTTTTAGCGGTCTCGGCAATGGTGTAAATTTCCTCCATCAATTCTGCTGCTGGAATCGCCCCATTGCTCTGGCAGGCCCCTTCGCTGTGGGACGGCTCCAAAACTGCATCTTGCTGGCTCGAACTGTGTATTGTCTGATCGATTTGTGCTAGGGTGTCCGCGGGGGTTTCAGCGATGGCTTCAGACCCTTCTGAGTCGTTTCGCTGAGACGTATCCGTAGTTGTAAGATGGAGTGTTCGGGTCGATACCGTGATCACGAGATCATCATCTAAATTAGAGCCAGGAGCAGAGTCAAAGCTTGAGCTCGAGCAGGAATCAGACATTTCGGAGAATCTTGCTGAGTATATTGTTCCACAGCAGACCGAAGAGTGAATTTATAATCTTTCCAACACCTCTTGTACATCTTTGTAACGGTAACTTGCAGGATTGATTCCTTTCATGTATCTGCCGGCGTGTTTGCAAACGGCTCCAAGTTTCATGCAGCCTTTCCATGTTTTTATACTTTCGCGTTGTCGCATTTAGATTATACATACAGCCCATGCAATCCCGTTGAGCGTGGTTTGAAATTGTCAAGCACGAATTGATGGAGTTGGCGGCCTTCTCGAACCATTCTAACGTGCTGACGTCCTCCAATCCTCTTGAGTCGTGGGCTGTCCATAGGCTGATAGCGCGGAACAAGCCCTCTACAGTTCCACATTCTTGCGCTGCCTTGGCAAACATTCGGTGGGAGTTTTATATACAAGTCGGCCGTCAGGTTGTCTACTTCCGCCTTTGAGCGCTCGATGGCTCCAGACAGCTTCCTGGTGAGATTCCCTGTATCAAGGATATCAGAGCAACGTCATATTTCCTGTGTGAGGCCAATCAAGTAGTTGCTTGCATGTTGAATAACAATAATCTGTCCAAAAGCCCACATGGTGGAAAGTTGAGGCATTGTAATTCAAGAACGGTCTTTTGGGATATCGAGTGGAATAGCGGTCTCCCGCAGATGGAATTTTGCTATTCTAATCACATTCGCCAGTATGCCCTGTAGGTCTCTTTCGGCTAGGTAAGATTTGACCGGAAAGTCGGATATATTTTGTTGCATCTGATAGAAGCAGCAGCGTAGATGGCTCAGAAGTCGATGATAATATTGAGAGACTGGGTATCGCAGCTGGATGGCTCCCACATTGGGAGTAGACGATGAACACAAGATCGTAAAGTCGTGCGATCTGAGGGGTGTAAGGATGGCATGAAATGACACGCTAGCCCATGTAGTCATAAGGTGCCCGAATGTCTACAGGTCATCAAAGTGCCGAAGAGTGACATACTCAGACGACCGCACCTGGAATTTGATGTTACCAGTACAGACGGTGCTGGTTGTTCAGATAGCGTTTTCTGATGGATACAAAGCTCAGAAAATTAGACTCATGACACACACCCGGGGGACACCGTTGAAAGAAAACTCAGTCTGTAAGTAATCAAACGACAAAGCGGTAGAAAACCCAACGTTGAGCGGGTGCAGCTGCACAACTCCATCACCAGTTCGGCTTTCAGTAGCCTCGTTATAGAGACACACCTCGCAGGTCATGAATCGCAATTTGAAGAGCGTAGAACGTGCCGCACAATTCACAGCTTCAAGTTGCCCAAAAGCGAGGTATCAATATCGTAGCAATGGCGCTAAGCTCTGACAGTCCAGAGAAGGCCGTAGACCTCGAACAATGCTCTAGTGGGAACTTTATTGTGGTGCTGGAATTGCTGAGTGTCTATGGCACCAATCAGACCCTTTTCTTCTTAAAGATTTTGTTGCTGCACCGCTAGCTATAGGGCAAACACAAGCAAAGCGGCGAATGAGACGAAAGGCGACGGCCTGTTCTTGTGCTATAGCTGATGTTGACAGATCAACCACGGAACCTCCGCTTTGGTAAATCGAAAAGATTTGTGATGCGACTGATCGTCTCATTACTCGAACTCCGGACGTAAAGCAGAAGTGGTAATTGGACCCCTCAGACTAAGTGCAGTATGTGGCATATAAGGAAATTGGAACACGTGCACGAAAGCCTTTCGAAATTGTATAGGTTAGTATCAACTCCGTGCGAGTCATCGAAAGACATACTTGTGAGGACCGCACCCTCGTCGGCATCATGAATGACGCTATCTACTGGCGTGATCGCGAGAGCATTACGTGTTGAGGACTTCTTGTCGCTCATGATTTGGGGCAGACAGTCAGCAGAGAACAATCAGCGGAAAATGTCTGGCATAGATTGACGAGTGGCAGAGTAACGCCCGCATCATCAAGTCATGGTTTGGCATAGTGGCAATGAAAGGCTTCGAGCCGGTGTTGAGGTCGAACGTGCTGTACGCCACAGCTTGATATTGTAAGTCCCTAGAGAGGCGGACCAGCTCCTCATCGCGGCGTGACCATTGTGGCAAATCTGGGCCCTCAATACGGCTACCCATCGAAGATGTCTTGTTTTTCTGGACGATGTGGGTGGTCCATTCTTTCACCTTAAAGCATACATTTCTCACTTGGCTATTAACATATCCTTGCCATTTCTCGACTTCAATAGCCTCAACATCGCGACAATATTACCACTGTTCAAAGAGGGATTGCCTCCAAACTCCCAAGTACCCAAGCCAATCTTCAGCTCTTTTATCCTTGTGGTACTGTAAATCAGGGAAATGCAGAACATACGCTGAACATCGCCGAGCAAGGTGTTGAAGTCCTCATCAATCGCCACCACAAGAGGTTCTTTCATATTGTTGCACATGATTAGGATCGAGAAGGTCATCTCCATGTATTCAAGCATTGAATATCTTCCTTGGGAGGTATCATAGGAGAGTCGCGAAGCGCGCGTCGAGTGACTCGGCTTGAGTATGGTGGCGCTGGGAGGGTCTGGCCTTTCGACGAGGGTGGCGGTGTCGCTCATTATCGAAGCCCCGTCATCCATTGTGCACAACAGTAGGACTCTCGCTTGCAGGAGTCCACTCCAGCAAGATCTTCTATTTCGAGTAAATATTTTGGGTAGACAAGCTCTAGAGGCTCTTCGGTGTTTCGTATAGCCCTGAGAGCCCCAGATGTGCCAAGCCGGGAGCTAGGGCTCCGGGCTACCAGTATCGGAACATCTCAGAACAGAAGATCAATTAACGAAGCTTTTGGAACACTTTTTTGAAAGGACACTGATAAATTTGGGGACAAAATCTTGAGCTGCTCGCAGGGCAATGATACCATGTACTTATGATGCTCGAGTTTATCTAAGATCTTCTTCACAGGGAGTACTTGTGCCAAGGCTTTAATTACATAATCATACTTGGAGCGCCAAGTCTTTCTCCCTCTATCACCTACGCCTAACAGCAATGCTGGTGGTAAATTGCACACTCCAGACATGGCTACTCCAAGAATCACTCCGACAGTCCACAAATTTGTCACTTCCGTTTGTGATGTTCAACGCGAATCGAATACACAGTATGCAGGCTAATGAAGCCCAGGTCTGGAAGGCTTTTCGAGCGAATTCAGGACTGGAGCCCAGGTGGTTTGCTGCTCATACGCAGTGGATGTCGAGCTTGCTGATTATGGCTACCGGGTAGATTGCTTGATAATGTAAGTGCACCTCTGCGTCATTGTGGTTCCTGTCTTCTCTTGTAGAAGTCGTGACCGTTGCTATAGACGGATATTGAATGTACCGTTTCGCCTTTGATGTATGGAATTATTCCACAAATACTATGTATATCATGAGAGCTATAGGTTATTACAATCTGCGTGGCTCAAGTGTGTCCTATTTTGTGTTCATAAACCTAACAACATCCCAGCTGAAAGTCCTAGACGCAACCCCAGGCAAAGTAAAATTCGAACTCGAAATACAAAAAGAACATACTGTCAGTCTCCTCCAATTACCCGTCTATGCAGCCTCTGATGACCATCGATTGTAAGAACCGCCTCGGCATCCTCCACGGCGGGACCATAGCCAGTATGGTCGACCTAGGCGGCTCGCTAGCCGTAGCCTCAAAAGGGCTTTTCGCAACCGGGGTATCCACAGACCTCAGCGTGACCTACATGAGCTCTGGTGGCAAGATTGGGGATAAGATTTGCGCTGAAGCTAGCTGCGATAAGTTTGGAAAGACGTTAGCGTTCACCTCTGTTGTTTTTAGAGATAGTAAGGAAGAATTGGTAGCTAGAGGGAGTCACACAAAGTGAGGATAATCTTATGAGTGGGGGTTGACGGGGATGCTAATTGTGTGCCAGGTATGTGGCTCTGGCATGGAAGGACGAGAATAACATTGTCGATCAGCTGCCAAAAACTTGACCTTGCTGTATTGTATCAATGACAAATTCATACCTTTTGGTTCATGTGTACGCAAAAATGATCTTGGATCGCCGACGTGAGGAGGATCACATCGCCCATAACGATGTTCACCAGCCCCGAGACTGTCTCGGTATTGCACGATTCAAAGAGAAAGAGTAGCCTTGGCTAGGCCAACAACACTTCTAGATCTCACAAACTGCAACATTTCGCTAAGTATAGCTTCACTTAAGCTTCGAACGGATTCTTTGATAATGATCTTAGCCCTAAGTGGTGAGCCGTTTCAGCCCACCTCGCTATAAATCCTAAGACAATCGACGTGACCTAGACTATGAAAGTGATCGGCTCTTAGGCCATAAACTGCTAGAAGTAGCTTTTCATTGACTTAGAAAAGCCAAGAAATTGATAGTATTCTGAGAGCAGAATGTGATAACAGCAGGTGTATATTTGACAAGGTCATACTACTGGTCGGACTTGGGTTGAATCATTTGCCGCCATGAGGCTCGCTGAGATGACTTGAACCCATCGACAGATCAATACTATGCCGCAAAAACACCATCGCTTTACCGAGTCGAGTAATAGCAGACACGGATCCTTGAAGATGATCGTCTTGTATATAATCATGTATCCATGACGAGGCAACAACGGCACCTCCAACTGTGAGATGGCATCCAATGTCAACCTCGCCAAGTAATCTCCAAATCATCGGATGACACGGGGATTCTCGAAGCAAAACATCCTTGCTGAATAGGGACCGTACTTCGCCTCATGGTGCAGCCCCTTAGGACTGCTCGAAATAGGTCTAGAGCTGCCACGCACCTTTGGAGTGTGCTGGAGTCCTCAAGATGCAAATTTAAAGACTGTATGGTTACATCAAGGATTAATCTCTCATTGAAGTCTATGGGTGGTGGGTTCTGCGCATAGTTTCTCAACCTTAACCGCAAATTCGCACTGCAGTAGGAAGTCGAGCTATGGTTCTCTTGATCGCGTATCGAGTGTAGTATCATTCCACTCGCGGTCATAACCAATCGATGCGATCTCTGACCACTCATAGGGAAGAACAGACAACCGACACGCAATGGCCTAGATTCTCCCCTCCCTCATCCCTTCCCCATCTCCGCGCCTTTTCTTCTCTATACCGCATGCGGTCCTCGCACGAGGCCATTGTATAGTCTATCTCTCACCAACTCTTTGCACGTGCCTGCATAAAGCCCCTTGGCTATGTTTCATCGAGGACGCTAGAGAAAATATCCGAATTCGGCGGCCAGTGCTAACAAGATCGTCCCATGTTTCCACTCTCAAGCCTTAATTCCCGACGTTGAGAAGATACCAGAGTACCCCGCGGTTCCATTGTAGCTTACGTCTCGCTGCTGGTGGATTGCTTTGCAAGGCCTTAGTTAATTGCAAACATCGCTCCGACTTCGCACCCGGCATGATGTTTGCCAGTCCTAGTAGCGCCTTCGTCTATACGAGGGTGATCTCCAGTTGGCGTACCGTACGACAACCGCGTCATGTCGCTGAGAGACTCCTCTAAGGAATACAAAGTTCTAGCTTGAGGATGTCACCCTGTAGATCGAACAACCGACGACAACGGGGTTAATTATCACACTTCAGCTCAACGTTCTATCCTCTCCTCGTTTCTGTGGTTCAAGATACGACAAGGTTTCCTCGGACCAAGGGTACAGCGAATACATATTTCATCCAACTGTTGACTTCAAATGTAACGCCTCTTGCTCCATCAGCTCCGATACCTCCGAAGAATCATGCCAGCCGCTTTACGAGCAGAGAAAACCAGTGCCACGAGAAGTACTAAATAGACAGCCACTTGAGCACTCTCCCAGTTAGTATTCCCCCTCGGGTACTCAAAGGTCGGAGTCTCCGGCTGACTCTTGATGATGTTCATTTCCTCGTGACTCGGCTCATTGGACTGATTGTGCGATGAAGCTGGCAATGCTTTCGCAATCCAACCCTTCTCGCTCGCCGCAAGAACACCATCGTACCAAGCTGCCGCAATCTTTCCATAGCCTTCATCGGTCGGATGGATACCGTCAGCAGGGTCAATATAAGATGTTGTGACTCTACTCATGTCGACTAATGCGACCTTGTTTCCTTTATTGGCTAGGTCTGTAACTACACCCGGAAGAGCGGAGTTGAAATCGACAACTTTGCTGGTCCATCCAGGATTCAATAATGGCGTGAGTGTTGCCACGAGGACAGCAACATCAGGGCACGCGGCTAGGATCTCTTGAATTACCCCGCCCAGGCGATTTGGCGCTTGCTCAATATCGGTATTGAATACTATGTCGTTTGTTCCAGCCATCAGCAGCACAAGATTGGGTCGTAGGGGATAATCTGGCTTTCCGGTAAGACCAACAGCGACAATTCGAAATCCACCGTGGCCCTCGTTGTCGTTGTTAGCCATTGCGCCGGACTGAACGCTGCCAATGTATTGGACCTTGTTTCCGTGCTTCGTGAGAAGCGTGGACAGAGCGAGACGGTAACCATTGCCATCTGTGCTGCCTTCGCCAAAAGTGATCGAGTCTCCTAAGGGCAGAATGCGAAGATTCACACCTTTGGCGATTGCTTTCGGAGAGTGAAATTGGTCGTGTTGCAGGGACACTATTCGGTATAAGCGAACAGATCGTACTGGCTACTCATGACTTACCACAAGGTGCTGTGAAGAGTGCTAACAGGAACACGTAAATACTCTGCAGATGGCTACTCGTAATCATTGTGATGTCAACGCTGATTACATCGGATGGGAATAAGGAGCAGGATAGCGGTTGACAATTCAATTGATATATATCTGTTAGACCCCGAACTTAGGATTATGGATTGCCGCCGCTTTAAGGGAGCACCGAGGGAGTAAGGGGGAGTAGCGAGCGAGCACTTTGGGGCAGTACAAGGGCATGCGGGTTTCAAATATTTCGGACACTAGGACTATTAAGCACCTACCGAGTGACCGAATTGTTTTGAAACCCGCGTGGCATAGAAGGGTTCACCCCTAAATGGTCCATACCCCCAAATGGTCCACGCTTATTCCCCCCTAACTATAGACTTTAATATTTTACTTTCGCCTATAAACTTATAGTACTCCTTAAACTAATTAGTCTTTATAGTAAAATCTTTCTAAGAATCTCTTCGGTTATTAAGTTATAGGGACTTAGTATATAGGCCCCGGAGTATCCTAGAGCTAGCCCCGGAGCTCGGAAGTATAAGCTCCGGGTGATTAACTGGATAAGGCTGGACCAT
>JAABUK010002342.1_pt1 | contig 34147 bp, 55 predicted proteins | sample 5559141 | NCBI WGS metagenome assembly JAABUK01 (sample SAMN10711869, study PRJNA513367) | rock metagenome | isolation source: Antarctica rocks | place: Antarctica: Victoria Land, Pudding Butte nord | collected 2016-01-03 | reverse complement strand
TGCTCCTTTGTTTTCCACGGACACAAACACCATGAGATCCTTTTTTGCGCAGCAAGATCATATGCAGGTTTTCAAGTTCGTTCTATACTGTCTTGATGTTTTCCACATTTGACCTTCGTCTTCTTCTATATGTGATCAGACTTGCTGGCTGGCTAAAGCATTGTAATCTCTCTCTCTCTCTTGACAATGTTCTGAAGCATCTTGTCTTGGAGAGGTACACTCTCACAGGGTCAGCCGCTCTCTCCGCGTTTATTTGCGACAGTACTCTTCAGCGAAACAGTGTACCTGCTGTATCTTCCGAGGTTGTCGCTTGGGGGCATGTAGCTTTCACCACAGCATCACATCTCTTCACTTCTTAGGGTGAACAGCAACATGACGCTGTCGTCGACAGCGCAGCGTGTGCATTTCGCCGTGCGAAACTTTCGCCATACACAAGCACGCCCCTGTTGTCGGTAGGAATGTCCGTCCTTGACTGCAGTGATCACCAAGTCTCGTGCCTGCAACGTACCAAGTATGTCTTGGTGCAGCCTCCATTCTAGGTCCATTCGCAGTGTCCGCGCGGCTCACACCACTGCTCTGCCTCCCACTGTGTCGACAGCCGGGCCCTTTGTCGAGACAGTCGATGTGCAGGTATGTGCCCTGGCAAAAACGCTGAAACAACAAAACTTGTAATCGCTCAGGAGCGAAGCTTTTTGAGTCCACCTGGCGTCGTAAGATCGTGGTGCTTGTGCGCCATGGCCACAACGTTGCAAGCAATGTTTGTTTTGCAGATCTCTCGTGAGTCCCCACTCAGCAGCTTCAATAGATACAGAGCCCTGGTGTTAGACACTTCCTACCGACCAATTGACATTGTCAACTGGCAGAGGGCCATTTGCTTAGATTTGTTTGACAAGGTATGTGTGGCAGTCACTCAAGGCTCTCATCTACTTTGGTTTGTGAACAAGTTGATTGAATGGCTTGTTTGGTGTGCAGGTTGATGTATTGGAGTACTACGATGCTCTGGTTCATTCTGCACGGCATGAGTTCATGATACCAGCTGTGCTCAGGGTCCGCATGTATGTTCAACGGGATCACAAGGGGCGCATTTCATTAACCCGCCGCAACTTGTTGTTGTGTGACAACAGCATCTGCCAGTAAGTCTCTGCTATAGCATATCATATGAAGGTCCTAAAAACGCATAAAGCCATGTACACCACTTGCTGTTTGAAGTTGTCCCTGCCATTGGCACTTTAGCACGTTCTTTGGCTGCTCACAGGTACTGTGGAAGTGGTCAAGACCTGACAGTGGATCATGTCAAGCCAGTGTCCAAAGGTGGTTTGTGGGAATGGTCAAATCTGGTCACTGCTTGCAACAAATGCAACGGAAAGAAGGGCAGCAAAACTCTCAAGCAGCTGGGGTGGAAACTGAAAAAGATTCCATCGGTGAGCAAGCTAGTGCGCGTAATCTGTTTCATTGCTCACAATGTCATTGGCTTTTTGCCCACCATTCGAGCTTACACAAAGTAATGGCTGCATTGTGCAGGCACCATCAGCATGGCAGGTGGGAGTGTTGGTGGGCATGGAGCGAGATGTCGACAACTCACCCAAGGTATTGGTATGGCAGGACTGCAGGCTCATGATCCGGGCTCAGAACTGCAGTTGCCAGCAGACTTGCCACTGCCTTTGTCAGCAGCCTTAGCCTTAGTCGCACAATGATGTTGTCACAAGGGTTTGGGAACCCCTCCAGTCTCACTTGAGAAAATCTCGGACCAAACTTAGGGATCAGCTGAAGGGACCAGATTGCTAGACATGCATTAGTCCCAGTCTGGAATTCTTGCACTGTGTCTAGTCTTGTACAGCCTTTTACACCATCTGTACTTGTATGCAGCTAATGTGCACTAGATGCAAGAATGGAAGCCTGAGAGCTGCCGGAGGGTTTTGCAGTATGCGCCATAATGTGTTGTCTACCTGATTTGCAGGAATGGGCTGAATATCTTTTCCCTGGCGGAGCTACTGGTCAAGAAGGCCCTGAGAAAGGAATAGCCCCATTGGCTATGTTGGGCTCCAGTGACCCAATGATTCAGCCTGTGATATAGCTTGGAATATGTGTGTCTCATGCTTTTGCAATGTACCATTCACAGCAAGTCTGTACAGTAGATGTACCTCTGTTCTGTCCTTTATTCAGTCCAAAATTGTATGTTGTGCTGACAATGACATGCCTCCTTATGCAGCTGCATAGTGTACCATTGGACTTCAGGGTGATGCCATAATATTGTTCTGTGTGACCTTGAACACAGCATCACTTTATTTTCACTACTTGTATCTTTATGAAGCTTGGTCTGTTATCTGCACCTAAGTAGTTGTTTTGCCTAGTTACCTGTCCATGGTAATCTGCTGCAGGCAGCCTACTGTATCGACTTTTCCGTTGCGATGTAACGATTGTCTTGTTGCACCTATTGGCGATCATTTCATGCACATGAAGAAACGCTATGGTCACGACGTATGTTTACACACTGCACAGCACAGTGTAGCGCAACATACACACTAAAAGAAGAATCAAGTGGTATCCTACTAGAAGCGTACACAGCAGATCGGCAAATGCCTGCATGCGCAGACAAGACCTTCGCAAGATGCTGATTGAAACACAAAATTTCTGGCCAACCTAGTAAGACCGTGAGCAAAATGAATGTGTTCATATGGCCAAGCTTGTACAAGTGAAGCTTAACCATCACCTTACTCCCAACAGGTGATGCAGTACCAAATGCTTGCACTGGCGGTGATTCAAATTGCCATATCAGAGAGTGTGCTCGCAAGGATTTTAATGGTTGGATGATGCAATGCTTTGCCAATAATACGGTATTTGCAGGTCATCTAATGTTGCACAGCAGTGGTGTATCACGACTTGCTGAGTGGCTGTACTTGTTTGCCAGCGATATGCCCAGTGGCACCCTTCCAGTCAGTTGTGCCTAAGCTATAGCCCCAGTCTGACTGAGTCTCAATCTTCACCACATCGCTGACTGGACGGCTCATGCAGATGAGCGTCAGACCCTGCAGCAAATAGCATCAGGCGAGACTGTCATGCCTTGCCAGGCAATCATGAGTCATAGAGGTAGTGGTGCAGAACAGGAAAGAGGCCAAATTCACTTGAATCGTCACTGTCTAGGTTGATGTTCTACTGCTGCAGCTGAGATGTGCTGCTGCTGCATTTGTTGAAGCATCTCACAGACAATGCTGAGTATTCACCTGCTCTATCTCATCTTCTTCCAGAGTAAAAGAAAGGTCTGCAATCTGCATTTGGCCAAGCAAGAGTAAAGGCAGTGCGTGCATGGCATCAAATTGTCATAGCATTTGGATGGTCAAGTCTTACGTCGCTCATGTCTACTTCTCCTTCTATTACACGACCAACACATGTCCTGCAGGCCAAACAGAGGTTCAACAACAGGCAGCACAGCTCAAGGGGACAAATGAATGAAGGACATGCAGCCTACCCGCAAATGCCTGCTCTGCAAGTGAAAGGAAGCTCCAAGCCTGCTTCCACTCCAGCGTCTAATATGTATGTATCCTGCACAGTGAAGCCATTAAGTATGTGTGAGTGCTTTCCAGCCTCACAGAATGAGGCTGGAACAGATGCATCAGAGGTATGACAAGGGGCCTGCCTTCGGACAAGCTACGCTAATCTCCTGTCCCTCTACACCAGCAAACACTATTGTGGCTTGCCCTTCCATAGAGGATGCTGGCTTTTTCCTGGTGTTGACGACATCCTTGCACATTACGTCCTTTGCTGCGCACACTCGTAATCTGCGAGTACATGCGACTTGGCGGCTGGACGGTGCAGGAGCGCTAGTGGAGCAAACACCAGGCAAGCTGCGAGCGTTACTCAGCGCATGCATGCCTGCACTTCCGAGCAAAGAAAGCCGACTCGAGCACACGAGCTCGACAAAGCACTCGCAACTTTATCACAGGAATGTGTGTGCCCAAATTTGCTCAAAGTCAACGTCGATGTATCAGCACAGAGATGAGATGTTCAGGATGAGCCTATTGGTTTCGGAGCTGTGGCGATGATGATGAGTCATGACTGTACACCTGTACACTGGTCACAACTGGGTCACAACTGGGTCACAACTGGCTCCACACCCAAGACTGCAAGGTATTAACATGAAGATAAAAGATACAGGCACTACCGTTTATCTCATCCAAAGTCCACTGACTACATCGCATACAGCATCAACAAATAGTCATTCTAGTCGCTGTTGCTGTAAACGCTGCATGTTTACTTGATATACTACCGCAATGCCACCCAGCAATACGGGTACACGCATTGGTCACGTGAGCAGGCGAGTCGCAACACTCCCTCAGCAGCTTGTGACACGACGCTGCAGTAGCATACAAGCAACGTCCCTAAAGTTGCAGTGAGCAACGAAACATAAGTTTGCTGCTTGAACTGTCACCAGCCAAAGAGGCTTTCAATAAAGCAGCACGGTTTCATTACTTGAATCGTGGTTGATTTCAGTATCTCTTGTGGTAAACCTATATTGGTCCACTATACATGGCATACCCCAATGATTGCCAGCATATATAAGATTGCATTTCTGCCGATGCTATGGCCCTACACCGTGGAGGGGGCATTGGCTCTTGTGAATAAGGCAGCATGATTGCGGGTGTGCATGTACAGGCTGTTGTGCACTGAGACATTCAGGTGCATGACTGTTTTGGTTGCGTGGCAGCAACTCTTTTTAGTAATGCTGCAGCACTTGCAAGTGAATGTACTTTTTTCATTTCAGGATTTTCTCGGAACAGCTCCCCACAGCTATCCTGCTCCAGATTGCCCATGGACCCCACATCACTGCCTGTGTGCAGAGCAGCATGCATGCTATTGACCGGAAGCAAAAAGTGACAAAACACAACTGCTGACTTTGCACATGGCCAGGTGCTGTGGTTATGCATGCAAAGAGTAACAGCAAATCACATCAGGCTGCAGCAACAGGCAATGGTGTGATTGGTCATCTCTGGAGTGCAGAGCAGCGCAGCAGTGCATGAATGCAATACAATTTCAGATGGCATCCACATGTAGTGCTAGTCCAAAAATGATTTACCTGCTCTTGTGGAGGAGTCCCACTTGCCACCAGTGTCAGAGGCAGCCAGCAGAGCTGCTCTACCACCTGCATCCTTGGCCTTGCTGGCCACTGTGGCCCTACAAAGCAAGGGTGTACTGATCAAGCCATTCAACCTTGCAACCTTGCTGAACATTGGTGTGAACATGGCGCTGTTACACAACAAAACAAACTTGATATGCAGAGCTCATGGCATAGTACCTTTCAGGGATGTGACCAAATCGTTGGACAAGGGCACTGCTGGTGCTGATGATGTGCATGGTGACAGCAATGTTTGCATATGCCTTGGACAGCTTCTGGACTGATGCTCAACAGTACTGGTGCGCTTGGGACAGATCAAAACAGGCCAGCTTTGCATGCACAGTGGGCTTCCTTCACCATACCAGGATACAGCTTGTTGCTTGTAAGCAAGCACTGCATCATATGGAGGCGTTTCAAAAAGGAGTGACCAATCTGCCAATGCTTGTGTAGGGCTCAGCAAGTTCTGCTTCGCAGCCATGCACAGAAGGCAGCAGAATGCTACCTAGAAAAGGTGCTGGCTGCGCCTTCTGACTGCTGCGCACAGGACTGGGCATCAATAGCAGCGTTGCCATCGGCCTTGACCTTCACATCTTTGCCTGCCAGGTTGTTGATGGCGCGCACCACATGCCTCTTCAATGTCGCCTTGTCAGCAATGTTTGCCGGATCATGTGTGCTGCGAATGTCCTACAGCCATGCACAAGTCTACAAAATGCAATTGTGCAACAGAATGATTGTGAGTAGAGTTTGGGGTCCCTAAAGTGCGTGTGCATGGCGTCGAGGCTGCACAACCCTAGGGTGCATTTGCTTCAACATCTGCGCTGTTGCTAAGGGTCTTAGTGTGGCTGAAACAGGGCCCAGGCAATGAACATAGTAAGACCCAGCATGCAGAAGCGAGCTTTCAATTGCTGATCACAGCTTCCAAGATGGTACACTGCTTCAGCCAAGTGCTGCAGGCTCAAGTGTACAATTTGTATGCTTGGCTGGCTGAAGCACACTTGCAAGGCTGTTTGCTGTAGTGCAGAGGTTGCTGCTGACAAGGTGACAGCGCTTGGCTGGAAGCATCAACGATGGCTTGCGCCAATGTGACTGAGCCCCAAAGCAGCAGTATAAGCAGCACCTGAAGGGCTGTCCGCAACTCTGCGTCCTCCTGCTCATTGATGTACTTGTCAAACTCCAAGCCTCCAGCAAATGCCAAGAGATCTTCTTCCTCCTGTTGCTCAGCATCTTGAGCTGCATCAGCTGTCAGTGCCCACGCTGGCCTGTTCACCTTCCTGCTGCCGATGCTCTTAGTAGACTGACTGCTGCTCAAGCCCTGCTGAGGGCCCTTTGTATCCACTGTGCCCTTGCCATTGCCCCTGTCCTCTACAGCTGCATACTCAGCTGCCTTCAATACTGATGACTGTCCGTCTCCTGACTCCCTGACACTTCTGTCATGATGGGCTGCAGCTGCGTCGCAGTCATGATGGTAGGTTTGGCAGGGGTCTTGTGTTGTGATTGGCAGGGCGACTGCCTCAGAAGCTGCAGGGCTGATGGAACTTGCTGGGGCTTGGCTGAGTGCTGCATCAACCAGCTGAGACATCTCTTGCAGCACACTGTTTGATGAAGCTGAAGATGCTGCATTGGCTTCAGACTTCTGCACACAGACAAGTGCAATTTGATGATGGTGGGCATGTCGCTAAGACACAGCAAATGTTGAGACAAGTGCTGTGTCACAGCATCGTGAGTGTCACTTGCTTCTTGTGGCAATGGTCGTGCATGAAACAAGCAGAGACAGAGACTGCCAAGTGATGAGACAGAGTAACTTTCACCTCTGCAGCTGTGCTAGAAGTACGACCAGCTTGACTGTCTGCATTGTTCAACTTGTGTCTCAGTGTTGCTTTGATGTCAAGCACACGAGCAGCTGGACTCCACACAGAAGCAACATCTGCGTCACTGAGAATGGCATCCCGCAACCGCTTTGTAAAGCTGCGCAGCTGATCAGCAGCAATCAGCTTTGACACAGCATGGTCCTGCAATGCCAACATGTATCAGGGTCAGCTGATGGGCTGCAAGGTTCATGAGCTGATTTGCACCAGCCACTTCCCCAGGCTTGCCTGTACGGACTGCTCTTGAGCTTGTCTGTGACGCTGCAAGCGTCTGACAAAAGCTGCATGACGGTCCAAAGCTGAGCGGCGCTTCATACGGAAAGCAGGCTGCAACCTCTGCAAGATGCAGGATCCAGCTCAGTGAAAGCTAACTTACTGCTGCCAACTTCTGAGCTGCTAAGTCACACACAGCTAACCTGTTTGTCAGTCGATATGGAGTTCATTCGGGTCTTATATTGACCATCTGACCTCTCAGACTGCATGCTGAACAGGCGCAGGCTAGAGTGAAAAGCCACCTTTGAAGCAAGCTAAGCAGAGCTCCTGGAGGAAGCTGCCACTCGGAGAGGGGAGACAACTACGGACAGCGGCGTTCAGGTGTACAATGGAAGTCGTACAACGCAGGACGACGGCCTGCAAGACCGCCCTTGTGACCAAAGGCGCAAAACGACCACCAAAACGGTATCAGTGCACGCTAAGTGACATAATTGGAGCCAACGAAACGCTTGCTTCGCAAAACTCCAAGCAGGCATCAATGATGCACCAGTGTACCTTCAAATGCCATCCTGTGCAGCAGACTTACCGGCTCTTGCCTTGGGCAATTGCCTTGGAAGACAATCTCCAGTAAAACCCTAAATCAACGATAGGTCAAACTGTTTGTGGATTGCACTCTCTGCAGCTGTCGGCAACAATTGCTGCAAGTCCGAAGCTTGCTCCGGGTGTATCTCTGCAAAAGACATGTCGTTTAGAGCAGCACAACAAGGGACTGTTGCTGAAGCGGAGGAGTACGAAGAGGTTGAGTACGAAGACGACGAGGAATACGACGAGGAGGACGACGAAGAGGTAGACGAGGATGAAGAGGAGGAGGACTTCGATGGTCAAATACAAGAGGGTGAGTTGCATGGACCTGTCTCCTCTGTTAGTCAGTCTCAGGCGTGTAGCGTCATATCTGTCTTGGCCGTACCAAGGGTGCACCCCCATCGTATTGCTGCATAGCGCCTGCACTGGTTTTGCAGTGGATGAAGAGAGCGAGGATGAGCCCATGCAACATTTTGCCCCAGCCAGAGCTCAAGCTATGCGCACAGGTAAGTGCAGGCTAAAACCCGGCTAGCGACATGTATTGAGAGTTCTGAAGTGTGACTGCTGGCCACAGGTGGCGCAGCCTCACCTGCACAAACTAGGGCCTGGGGAGGCATTCAGAATTTGCCGGTAAGTGAAGTATACACACAAACTGAATTTCAACATGGCAGAGCTGGCCCTAATTCAATTTTCACTTGCAGGAACCAACTCAGCGTTCCTTTCTTGAACTGCTCCAGCAACTGAAGAAGAACAACAAGCGCGAGCTGACTGTCTTGTTGCTTGGTGCGTCCACACATTCTGGCTATGCACAGATCCAGTTTTGACTGGCGCATGCTGCTTTGTGGTATCACAAGATTCTCCCTTTATAGACACAATGAATGCGTGTCCATATCACTTGCACAATGCATCTCTTGCATCTCTTGCATCACTTTGAGGCAATATACATACAGTCACATAACAGTGTATTGCTAAAGGCAGGTTGTTCACAATCATGCAGGCAAGAGCATGATGGGAAAGAGCTCCACAGCAAACTCACTGTTCAATGAGACTGTGGCGCAAGTCACATCTTTCCAGCAGGACACTGCCAGACCACAAGCCATCAGGCGCAGCGCACATGGCTTTGAGCTAACTGTCATTGACACCCCTGGCTTGCTTGATAGTGATTGCGTCAACACATCGGTGAGCGTCTGGCGGCCCAGCATTGTTGTGTAACCACATAGGAACGTCACAAGCATCTGCGCTGATTGCTTTGTTGGGAAATGCTTTCCCTCCAATTTGCTGTCGTCTTAACACATAGCGACATCCCAAGAAGTCTGTGTTTGTTGCTTTCTAGTCAAGTTGCTGCTTTGTGGTTTCCAGCACAAGCTTTGCAGGCTTCCTGTCAAAGAATGGCTGCAAAGGAAGGCAGTATTGCAATGGCCTACACAATGAATGCATGGCAGACTGGATGCTGACAGACGAGCATGCCTTAGTCAGAGACTGCTGAAGTTCAGGTCTGCTCCCATGCGCAGGCCCTCAAGTCTATTGCACATATGCTGAGCGACACCCCAGTGGATGTGGTGTTGTACCTAGATAGGCTGGACTTCTACCGAGTGGAGCGTACAGATCAGGAAATCATGTCAGCCATCACAAACACACTTGGGCCCAAGATCTGGAGGAATACAATCATTGGTCTCAGTCATGGTAAAGCTGTTGCTCCCAGGGGGTCCACTCAAGGTATATTCCAGACCAGGACCGTCATTGTGAACAACATGTTTGCAGCAGTGTGTTCAGGGTACAAACTTGTTTTAACCATTCTCCACGAAGCCTTGTGCTCCAGGTGCATGATTGTAAGTCCTGTGGCAATTTGCCACATGAATTGTGTTCAATGCATATTTGCGTGTGTCCGTGTCATCCTGTTTGAGCATGGAACAAGCCTGTCAAGGAATACACAACAAACGTTACTTGTGACTAAGTGCTACTGCACCAGTTGCACTGTATGTCAGTCAGTCTGTCAGTCAGTAATACATCAGCTTGTTGGGCATAGTAACAGTATTGACCTTGACAGCACCAGCTTTTTTCGCAGAAGCTCCAGCACAGACTGTACAGCCCGCAGCACGCACGCAGGCGCACGCAGGCCTGTTATCTACAACAGCAGTCACACCTGTCCACACAACTGTCGTCTCAACAAGGACTCACACAGGTGCTTGGTGTCCTGCAGATGAGTACACAGAGACGCGTGTGAAGACACTGCGCAAAGCCATTAGAGCAGCTGGTGCTGAGAAGGATGCAGCTCTGCCTGTGGCATACATCGAGAACAGCTCTCACTGCACCAAAAACGATGCGGGAGAGAAGGTCATTGGTGTCAACAAGGACAGGCGATGGCTGCCAGAGCTCATGTCACAGGTACCTGCTGGCCCTGAGGCTAACAATAGGAGGCGGTCAGTGAAGAAACCAATGCTGTTGCGGTTGGTGTCTGTCAAGGCTTCAGGCTTTGGACATGCCAGCACACTGACTACCTCAGCCACGGACAGGGTTTTGGGTTGCATAGCGTTCTGGGTGCCCAGCATGTTTGTATCCTTCTGGCATTATCATGTGACAGTGCTTACACCTAGTGAGCATCCACAGGACAGTGTTCAGCTTCTCTTTGGGACCTGTTTGCAAAAGCAATTTTGGCTGCATTTCTGGCAGAGGTCCTTCATGATTGGTGCAATGTATGTGGAATGTTGTGCAGATTGTGTCTGTAGCGCAGTCAGCGCCTGCCTTCCAATATGACCCCTCAATATCCAAGAAGAGGAACCCAAACAAGCGACGACGCTGGCTGATACCCCTACTCATCATCGCCCAAGTCGCACTCAAGGTGGGTGGCCCAAAATTGTGCATATCAGGCACGACATAGCATTCTTGATAACTGTCTGTCTTGAGGTTTTCTGAACATAGTTGCCACTGCATTATTGTCAGAGCAGTGTATGAGGATGTTGCACACTTGATGCCTGTATTGCTTTCTACAGTTGGTGGTTGAGTAAGCTTGTGGTGTTGTAGAAATATGTGATTGATCGCATCTTGGAGTACGATGGTGTGACTGGAGACCAATATGGTCCCTACGATGCTGAGACCATCAAGGAAGAGCGACAAAGTCTCAAGGGCGAAAAGGTCAGTGGTCACGGTATATTTTTGTTGGCTGTGCCTCTGCACCATAATCATGGTTGAGCACAGCAGTGTGCTGCCTGCTTCAAGCCAAAGGTGTTCCTGTCCTTGCACAGGCGTTTTACAAATACTGCTGTACTGTATCTTTGTTGATATGGATGTGTGACTTTATGCGCAGGCTCGTGCCAAGGCTAGAAGGGAGGCAGAAAAGGAGAAGTTGGCAAAGCAAGCTTCCAAGCGAAAGGCTTCTGCCGTTGACAAGTTCAAAAGGTCTGCAAAGAAAGCACTTCCTCAGGACTCTGAATCTGATGACTCCTCAGATGATGAATCTTCATCATCAGACTCAGACTAGCTTTCTGCCTGAATTGCTTAGGACATATCTACAGTGCTGTTCCTTAATTTCTGCTGCACCATGCAACATTCCGTACACTGCACTCCTCGTGTGTACAATGTGTGTATGGGTCTTCCTCAGTACAGCATTCTGCCTTTATCAAAGGCAACCTTCTCGTCTATTTACTGCATAGAAGCATGACAATACGTTACGTTGAAATGATAACACAGTGTAATGTAAGTTAACGCTGTTGATTTTACATGCCATGCATGGATCTGATTCATTGCCTGTCATATTGTGCTCAACATCAAAGCTGACTAGACTTGCCATCTAAGGAACTTGACAGTAGCATTGGCTGTCACACACAGCAATTGCATAGTTGTTGCTATCTTCACTAGCTGTTGGTGTTGTACACGCCCAGATCCCTTTGTAGCTGATGGAGCTGATCTGCCGAATAGCAGACGGTCCCAGAGTTCACATTTTGTGCTTGCTGCAATATGTTTGACAACTTGATGGCTGCCTTTCTTGCTGATTGATTGATGAGCCTCACTGTAAGCCCAAACCTCCCAGCACCTAGCAAGAAACATGTAGTCATTGTGCTACATTGTGATGACAGGTAGAGCGCACAGCTGTCAGAACGATGATGGCCCTCACCAGATAAGCCACGAAGCATGTCAAAAACGAAGTCTGCGTTGCTGCAACTCTCTGCACTTGGCACGCTGCCTGGCATGACACCCTCAGCCTGCATGTCTGCGCCCTCCTGCTTTGGCATGTCTGAGGATGCCCCTGCTGGCTCTCCTGTTGAGCCTGACACTGGGTTGTGTAGAGAACACAGCATGATGAGAATGCTGGACAAAAGATCTGCAGGGAGCGCAGCTCTGAAGAGCTTGCTCATGTGGTCTGGACCACAACTTGACAGCAGTCTAAGCTTGTCTGCACTTGTTGGGCATTGTCGGTTCCATACCCTGATGAACTCATCACTGGTTGATGGGACAGGAGATGTCTGAGGATCAAACATGGCAATCCTGCATACACTGAGGTGGATAGCGCATAGCATAGCATGCTGGACATGGACATGATTGAAAACAGGTACCCCCATGTGCTCTTTTTGCCATGTAAGTTCGTTGCAATATGCAGCGTACTGGACATGGAGTACATTAGAGCTAAGGAAGGAAAAAAGGCGTGTGTTGTCAATTTGGGTGGCATGCATGTTGGTCACCTGAGGGTGAGTGAGTCCGCTGACTTGGCTAACAGGCCATTTGGAGCAAAGCGCCAGGCTGGAGCATGGCTCACTAAAGTACCAAGAGAATGATAGTCAGGCCGCCAAAACGGATACAATGCAAGTATGGTTCCAGCTGACCTGTCTGTGTTAAGGAAGGATCTTGCAGCGGTCTCAAGTGCGCAACTGCCACCTGCAATGTGCGTATGCCTTTGTTCCTGCAGATGTTGGGAGCACTACTATGCTGTGCATTGGCAATGCTCCTTGCAGGACGCACCATGTTCTTGAAGGTGTCATAGTCTACATGTTGTCCAACAGCCCTTTTCTTGGCTGCGTCCACGGCCTGAGCAGCATACTTGAAACAGTTGGTAGGAAACTGTGATCAGACTTGTCAAAAAGCAATCGCAGAACGCAGCCTTCCTGACCATGGCAAGCACTGCACCTGGCGTTTAATGTCATCCTGCAGAGCACTTTGTAGCTCCTTCGAAGCTTTTGAAGAACCGAGCCCAGCAGCTGCAGAAGTCATTGGTCCAAGGCCTCCATTTGGCCTGCTGTCGGACAAGGAGAGAGGTGCGGAAGATCAAATGGTGAGGTTGAACACCCGGATGGTCGAAGCTGTAGGTGCGCGTGTGATCACATGTGTGATCAAAGTTACTGGCAAAGTAAGTGTTCAGAACACTCGCTTGACAACAAGAAAATAGTACACCTACAACCGCCGGCGTTTCTTGCCAGGCACATGACACACTTAACTCGCTGCGTGGTCGTCAGTCACTGATGCGCGCTCAGGTTCCGGCTTTGATCAGCTCTTAGTAATATCTCAGATTACTAATCTGCCCAGAGCGTCAACTGCAGGCAATCCGCTTATGCACACACGCAAGCGCGCATAGAATAGTCTGGAAGCATTGTGGTGCTGTACTCAAGTTCGCAGCAGTCGTGACAACCGCTTTGCAACGCTGAGCGAGTGGCACTCAGGCTTACGTTCTGTGTTCAGCCCAACGTTACGTATATCGATGCTGCCAGTGAGAACACCTGGCGATTGTACACGTGTGGCACAAGTGTTTTGCTCTATCATTGTAACTGCTGCCCTGACCCTGACGGCAAGTGCGCACCAACTGCCGTACCTGAAGACCGAAATCAAGCTCAGGACTGGGTCTTTGAAGCCAGCTGTACTGCCACAGAGGTGCAGGCAATTTACAAATGAATATGAAGGTGACAGTGCAGGGATGGCACCAACCTTGTGACTGTTTGCAGTGACACACCACACGGCAGGCGAAGTGTGCTTCAGAGGGCTCAACCTGCTGTTCATGAGCAGTGGGGCCACCTTGCAGAAGGTCACCAGGTATCAGTGATGACCAGGTTGTCAAACTATATACAGCACAGGTTGTCGAACTATATGCTGACAATGTCACCAAATTCAGTGTTTAATCTGCAGTACTTAGTCCACTACAATGCCTCAGGCTCAACCTTTAGCTCAGAAGCGTTTAAGACAAGCATTGAATCAGTTGGCGGAACAGTCAGCAGCTACATCCCAGACCACACCTTGCTAGTGGTAGCTGAACCAAAGCTTATTCCAGCATTGAAGAGGCTAGCAGGTCTGTCCTCATTCATGTGTGGCACAAGCCAGATGATTATCACTTCATACGCTGCAACACAAGATTCCTGCCTCAGCTAACCCTGACGTCACATGCATGCCTGAACTCAGCACAACATTTGTGACAGCCAACAATCATTGACAATTGAACATGTTGCAGCCTGCTCACTGCACTACAGCAGAGGAACTCAAACAAAGCTATGACACCCTTAGTATCGGCAGTCAGCATAACAGAAATGTCCAGTGCAGGAGTACTATGGATCGGTGACTTTCATGAGGAGTATAAAACAGCTCCAGAAGCACAGCATCTGCTTGGCTGGGTCAGTGGTCATGGGTCTCAAACCATGCAGCAAAGCAGCAGTAGCCCGCCAGCTAAGGGTCAAAGCGCATCCCAGCGTTCACGCAGCATGCATGCGTATGTCCGACAGGCAGTTGGTGGAAGCCCAATAGTCATCTTTGATGTGTCATTCCCTCAGCACCTGTCACAGCAGTTGGAGGAGTTGCAGAGTGCACTGCAGCAGCATGACAGCTGGGCAAATGCTTCCGTGTCCTTTGCTGATATGTCATCAGGGGTCAATCAGAAGGCCAAGTTCTACCCCTCCAATGCAGCTGTTGCTGACTGGCAAGCTCCCTTGGCTGTGGTCTGCAGCAGCCTTTGCAGCATCGCAGCCTCAGGCTCTGGGCGTGTCATGGTCAAGGCGCCTCTGCAACACTCACAGGTAACCTGTTGCCATATGTCCATGTCTGTGTGCCGTACATGATGACATGGGCAAGTGCATGACAGATGGTTACAGATTATCTTGTCATGTTGCTGCCTGCCTGCCTTGATGAGACCAGAAATGCACTGCCCACATCAGACCCACGAAGTCATGCAAGGCTCGCTGAACACAGCCATACTCCTCAAAACATGATGATACATGCTGTGCTTGAGTACATGCAAGCAAACTGCTGATGCCTGACTCTGTTTTCCGTAGGCTGTCGTAGAATGGCTGTGCTTGGTTACACGCAAGCAACTGCTGATGCCTGATGTTCTATTTCCATAGGATGTCGTAGAATGGCTGTGCTTGGTTACGCGCAAGTAACTGCTGATGCCTGATGTTCTGTTTTCCGTAGGCTGTCGCAGAATGACTGTGCTTGGTTACACGCAAGCAACTGCTGATGCCTGATGTTCTGTTTTCCGTAGGCTGTCATAGAATGGCTGTGCTTGGTTACACGCATGCAGCTGCTGATGCCTGATGCTCTGCTTTCCATAGGCTTGTCGTAGAATGGCTGTGCGTGGTTACACGCAAGCAACTGCTGATGCCTGATATTGTGCTTTTCATAGGCTGTTGTAGAATGGCTGACAGCGCAGCCACAAGTGCATTGGGTCAGCCCTAGGGCCCAGACAAAAGCCTCCAACTTCTTTGCCACAGGCATCAGCCAGAGCGGCACCGCAGCCACGCTAGCTGATGCTAGCAACCCTGCTGGGGCCTCTAATGATGCAGGCACCCATCCCTTATGGGATGCAGGTATTGATGCAGACTGGTCACGGCATGTGCTTGTGCATGGTAGCATGTGCTTGTGCATGGTAGCATGTGCTTGTGAATGGTAGCATGTGCTTGTGAATGGTAGCATGTGCTTGTGGATGGTAGCGTGCAGTGCCCAATGTCATGGCGCATGCTGCCATGGTGTGACACTGCTTGCTGTTCATGTGCAATTCGTGTGCAAAACACAGCAACACTTGCATGGTCAACCCCAAGACAGGAGCCCGGCAGCATGAGTATAGACAAGACCAAACGCAGCTTGATGCTGTCTCTACCTTCCAGGTCAGTCTGTAGGTTCTCACAGGCGTGTCTTGAGTCTCTGGACCTTGCGGCTTGCTTCACTTCCTTCCTGACCTCACTGCAAATGTCTGCCACATGGTAGTGGTGCGCCTGACTACTGGTAGCCAAGTAGTCAGAATGGCTACCAAGTGCATTGATCAGAGCCGTCTTGCAGGCCTGAATGGCGAAAACCAGATCGTGGGCATGGGAGACACCGGCATAGACTGGCTGCATTGTACTTTCACCGACTCGGCTCATTCAGGACCAGGCAGCGGGCCCTACCTTACAGAAACTGCTGCAACCGGTGGCTACACATACTGGGTCAGTACTACCCATCGCAAGATCGTGTACTACCGTCAGGTCGATGACAATGTGGATGCGAATGGGCACGGCACACACTGTGCAGGAAGTGCTGTGGGGTCACTACAGTCCCCAGGTCAGCATCCCCAGTATTGCTGTGTACAGAGAAGCACAGCCAGCTTCACCTGTGTCCTTTGTCTCTTTGCTTTCCTTTATTGTCAGCTGTGTGATTCCTTCCCTTCTCGGCCTACCTCTTCCCCTCTCATCCATGCCCTTTCTCCCCTCCCTATTCTCCCCTCTTTGCCCAATCCTGATCCTCCCTCCCCCCCCCCCTCCCTCTCTCTTCAAGACTAGGCTCCCATAAAATAGGCTCTTCAGAACCAGCTGCCACCTTGGTAATCAGCCAGGTTAACTCCACAGAAGTTTTGAGAGGTGCTGCCATCTTTGCACATTCGTCACCCTGGCAGGATCAGCTGCTCAACAGGCTGCAGACACCTGTCAACCCTGAAACAGCAGCAGGCAGCAAAGCTTCCACTCATCAAACAGGTCTTGCCACACCTGAAACATCTCCACAATGTAGAAACGCGTTTTTGATGTCCCCAGGCGTTTCTGAGTTTAGATTTCCAGTGTAGGGGTGACATTTCTGAATTGAAACAGACGTTTTGGAATTTCAAGGAGCGTATGCTGACCCTCTAAACAAGCCTGTCTGGAGGGAACTGACTTGCGTCGCACGTACCTAATGCCTGCTGGCTAAGTATACATTTTAACTATTATATGATGATTATGCTGGCCCTGCTGCAGGCTACACAGGGTGGCAGGGAATGGCGCCCCAAGCCAAGATTGCCTTTCAGGATCTGGGCTCAGGCTCCACAGGCAGCATCAATGCCCCTGATGATCTGGCCAATGGCTACTACCAGCTCTCCTACAGCCAGTGAGCCTTGTGCATTTTTCTTCTCGTTTTATAGTTTAGAGTCTGGGGTGTGGAGCCAGTTGTGACTCATCACACATCCTGGCTTAAAAGCACAGGTGTATGTGGTGTGCGACAAAAGCAAGCTGGTGGGAGTTCCAGTCTTGGCTGTCTTGGAACCTGTTCGCTGTGTCCCTGCTGAGCCTCGTGCCATATAATATTTGGCACAGCTGCTTGAGTAGGATGCACATGTGTTCTGCTCCTCAACATTGCATCATTGGGTTTGCCTCAGTTTGTATTGCCTTGGTGGTGGTCTTTGTCAGGATGCTTGGTTACTACTGGTAACATGTGCTCTGCTTGGGTTGTCTTGCTAGTAACATGTGTTGTTTCGGGTTGTGGGAATCTGAAAACAGAGTCTCTGTTCCATCAAACTTTGTCCAGTCTTGTGTTGCGATGCAGGACACTCTTGGCCAAAATGCATGTAGCGATGAGACGCTTGTCTTCTGATAGCTGGCAGTCTCATGCGGGCCCTGCTGTGCGTACATCAGAAGGTGTTGTATCACTATAGTATTTGAAAGCTTGTTTAGAGTATCCTTCTTTTGGGTATCTCTTTCATTGCTTTTTGTATTCAAAAGAAGGGGACAGGGACAGGTTTCCTTTTTTTGAAACAAAAAAAAGTCGAAAACAGATACAATGTATCCAATGGAGCGGTGCCTTGTGTGCAGGGGGGCTAAGATACATTCAGATTCGTGGGGTACCGGCTCCTCAGCATATGATGCCCTGGCATACGATGTGGACCTGTTCTCATACGTGAACCAAGACTTCCTGCCTGTCTTTGCTGCCGGCAATTTTGGGTATGAGGAGGTGGACTCCACTGTCACCTCGCCCTCAGTGTCCAAGAACTGTCTGTCTGTTGGTAAGCCAACTTTCAGCCTGCTGCCGTTGATAAGCCTGCCCTTTTCATTGTCTAAAGTGATGAAAAGGAAGGGTTTTTCAAGGGAAAACTGTTGTCCCTTGGAAACTCTCTAGAAATGCCTGTATCTTTTCAGTAATTGAAGGGAGGTCTGCTCCTGTATCTGCAATAGCCGACCAAGAGGCCGGCTTATTGCTGCATGACTACCATCAAAAACTCTTAGTCCGACTAGGCTAGTCGAGTGGGCAAAAATTAATTCTGTGTTGCCTATTTAAGCCCCCGCGGGGATTTGGGACCAAGTGCTCAAGCTGTGAACACTTGTGAGCATGACTACGCTGTACTGCACCTGCTTTCTGACACACATACGTCCTTCTGCAGCACTGTCACCTGTTGTAACAGCTGCATGTTATGTGGCCAGGTGCAAGTCTAACAGCCTCCTACAGTGGCACAATAGAGCAGGAAGTTGTCACAACAGACAGCCTCACTTACCAGATGACAGTCTCCGGATCTCTGACTGCCACCTCAGCTGCTGACAGCATCCACACAGTCATGCTGGCCTATTTTGGCAACAACCTGGGGAGTGCTGTCAGTGCTGGTACTGTCTACCCCCTGGTGGCTGGGGTGCCTGCTGATGGCTGCTCCTCCCTGAGCTACCCCTACGCCCTTCCTGGGAAGGTTGTGATGCTGTCTAGGGGCAACTGCACCTTCGAGTACAAGGTATGCACTCACCTTAGGCCCTGTTGCTGGTGTCTGCCTGAGGGCATCTTACAGCAATCGTTTGCTGTTGAGCACAACCCTTTGGCCTACAGCACTGCAATACAGTCATGCACTCACCTTAGGCCCTGGTGCTGGTGCTGGTGCATCTGCACATACACTGGACAGAGAGCATGACTGTACTGCAATGCTGTAGGGCAGAGGGATGGGCTGAACAGCAAATGATTGCTGTAAGATGCCCTCGTGCATCTCATTATACACTGGAGAGAGTGCATGACTGTATTGCAGTGCTGTAGAACAGAGGCGTGTGGTGAGCAGCAGACGATTGCTGCAAGATGCCCTCGTGCAAGCAGTGTAGCAATGCCTGAACGCAATTTTCCAAAATCCCACACCACCGCTTGTTGCTCTACATTACAACTGCATGGCCACTACACAGCACAAGCTGGTTAGCTCTGTGAGACATGTTGCATGGGTTGTGACTGTCCAAGCCAATTGCTCAGCAGCTGCAAGGCCTTGAACCCTGCCTGTGTCTCAGACATAAGACAAAACTGTCACAACAGTTTGGTTGGCGATAGGTGGCCAATGCACAGAAGGGTGGAGCAGCCGCAGCCATCATCTACAATGATGAGGAGGATGGTTTTGTGAAGATGACAGCAGACAGTGGCTGGTCAGGCGTGACCATCACCATGCCATCAGCCTTCATCCCTGCTAGCACAGCTCGCCCACTGCTGCAAGCCATGCTGGCAGGTGCTAGCCTTACAGCCACCTTCAGTGCCCTCACGCTGCCCACTAACCGATGGGAAAGCCTGGCCTACTTCTCCTCTGTGGGACCCACTCTGGATGGGCGGTATAAGCCGGATATTATTGCACCTGGGACCACCATTTCACCATACTCTGATGAGTGAGTTTCTGTACCTTCCAATGTATGGGCTCGCCCGCTTGTACACAGAGCATCATGCTGCTGCTCTAGACCTTTCTGGAGAGGTATCAGCTTACTGAACTATGCAGTGCATCTGTAGCAAACTTGGCTGCACCCCTTCTTGATAGCATCATCAATGGCGTGTATGGCAGCCTGCGCATACTCTAACTGAGCACATCCTCAAAGATACGATAATTGCTCCCTTCCTTCCATTCGGTCTCAGCAGCCTGTACCACAAACAGGGCGTCTGACTGCTCCTGGTGTGCCTGCAGCAACACCAACAGCCAAAACTGTGCACTGGGCACAGACAGAGGCACCAGCATGTCCACTCCAGTGGTAGCCGGGGCTGTGGCCTTGGTGTGCCAGTACTTTGTGGAGGGGTGGTACCCCACTGGGGCTGCTGTTGCAGCTAATGCCTACACTCCTTCAGGCCCTCTGCTCAAGGCTGTCATGCTTGGTGAGATTTACCATTCTCTTACCTCATATGAGTCTGTCATTATTGTATGGCCAACGGAGATCCACTTGGTCCTGACTTGCAGTCTCGCCATAGTACTGTGTGTAATGCATGCTAGGCTCAGCCGTCGCCTTTGGAAGCTGCTGTGAATGATATCTTCCCAGATAAACATTGGCTGCAGTGTGCAACAGTGCCTTCATCAGAGCAGGAAGCCTGTGCAATGCACTGAGCAGCTTGCATCGCACATACCTTGATGACTTCTTGTGCAATTATGCCAGAGTCCTGTTGCATGAAGTCCTGTTGTATGAAGTCATGTTGTATGAAGTCCTGTACCAGCAATTGACAATCACTCAGGCGGAGCTGTGGCCATGACTGGGTTGACCCCAGATGAAGACCCAACAAAGAACGGGGTGCCTTTGGACCCACCCCCCTCCAGTAGGCAGGGCTTTGGGCGCATGCAGCTGGGTGCCAGCTTGCCGCTGTCTGGCTCCTCCACCAGCATGCAGGTCAGCATACAGCGTACCTTGCTATGATCAAGCCCTGCTTTGTCTTGCTATTCCTGCCACTCATGCTGGGCTGTTTGACTCATGCTGGGCTGTTTAAGTCATGCTCAAAAAGCAGATGACCCAAACATAGTGTTGATGGTCAGCTGTGCAAACAGGCACTTCTCAGATGTCACTGCAGCACTCAGAGTCCACAGCAGTGGCTGGTGCATATCATGCACTAGCTTGCCTGGGACAGTTCTGCTTGCCAATCCTATTTTGCACAGAGTCACTGCACAATGCATGCAGCAAAATTGTTTGCGTGTTTCAACAATGATATTCAGCATGAAGATCAAAAGAGTGGCCTTCACAGTGTCACCTACAAGACTACAACAGACATATACACCATCCATCCTACAGTACTGCTAGTAAGATCACAGTAAACACACCCTTTAATTGAAATCCTGCCAGCTTGATACTCCATTGAGAATTGTGCAATCTGAAGTATATGACAGCGACATACATGACAAAATGGATCTGACATCAGTGTCTACAACTATTATTGCTGTTGTTGTTGATGTTATTATTATGATGATGATGATTATTATTATTATTGTTATTGTTGTTGTTACTATTATGTTGTTATGACAATTACCATTACTATTGTCATGCTGCATCTGTGGCTTTGACTGTGGTTGTAGCTGCTGTGCTTTTACCTGTAGCTTTACCAGTAGCTCTACCTGTGGCTCTACCTGTGGCACTCACACAAGAGGAATGCATGTGCAGGTGGTGGACAAGGTGCCCATGGCTGCACAAGGCAACAGCCAGAAGTACTGCGTGACAGGGACGGGGGGACCCCTCAAGGTGACCCTGGTGTGGCATGATGTGCCTGCTGCCCTCAGTGCCGCCACCCAGCTGGTGAATGACCTGGACCTGACTGTGTATGCCAACAGCCTGAATGGCTACTCTGTGCTGGGCAATGGGGTGTCAGACCACCTCAACAATGTGGAACAGGTGGGTGGCACTTACTGATGTGCTGAACCCCATTGGTGCCTTCTTCTGTGAAGGTTTGATGCACGTCTGAGGCTGACCAAATGGTGTTGCTAAGACTGCTTGGTGCACCAACAAAGGCAGATCTGGGCTGTCTTGCTTTGAGAGCAACTTGTCATGTGGGTGGCACCGCCATTCAGTGCAGTAATATCTGATGTGACTTACCCAGATCATGCCAAGCAACAGCATGCCGTTCACATGGCCGCATCAAACACCAGGCACTTATACATTGCAGCAAACCCCATGCCTCCTGCCAACCCCACTCAGCAACCCCCCCAGGAATTCCCCAAACCCCCCCCCCCCCTCCTAGACAGTATTGTCCCTAAAAGAGTCTAATGCACCTGACATCTGTGTATGAATGCAGGTGTCTTGGGACAACCTGGATGCCGGGTTGGTTGTCATCAAAGTCACTGCCTACAGCGCCATTCAGTACAGCCCACAGCTCTACTCCCTGGTGGTGCAAGGCAGCTTCACAGGCCAGCTGCAGTCCACCTACAACCCAGCCTGGACCGGCACGACCACCACAGTCTGCAGCCTACCTGTTGCTCACATCTCATCAGCGCCAGCTGTGCTGTCCAACACTCTGAGCCCCACTTTCGCCTTCACCACAGTAGATCCTGCCCCAGCCGGCTTCCAGTGTAAACTGTCAGGAACAGGGGGAAGCACGACAGCCACTAGCACCAGTAGTGCAGTCATTCCCCTGCAGGATTGGACCTCCTGCTCTACCTCTAGTACCTCAGGCTCCACGACTTTTGCCTTTACTTCTGTGAGTGGAGCTGGAGATGGCACGTATCTGTTTCAAGTCAGGGCCACCAGTACGTGCCTTGTATCCTCTTTGCAGTGCCTGCTTACTGCTTTGCTGCTTACTTGTACCTGTGCGGTTTTTGCCATTATCAGTGCCTTCAGAGTGCCGCGAATTACCGATCATGTTGTCTTGCCCTGTAGCATTCTAGCAATAGTTGAGGACTGCGGTAGATGCATGCCTCTCTATAGACTGAATGCAGCATTCTGCTCTCGGTGCTTGAAAAGCAAGCACATCTGCAAATGCGTATGTGTCTCAAAGCTAGACTTGCATGCACTCTGCTGCCCAGCATGGGTCTTTGGACAACAGAGAATCACAACTGTGGCTTGCTCAAAGACTTAGCACTTGACCTTCCATTGGCACAACTGCTGCTGATCCGTTTTGTGTCTTTTCCAGATTATGTGGTTCAAGATGCACGGGTGTTTACCCTGCTCACCACTCTGCCGCAAACTCAGATCAGCAGCTACACCACTCCAGAGTCCTTCTCCTCACGCAGCGCTGTCTTCAGTCTCAGCACTGCCGACAACAGATACGTGACTTGGCAGTGCCAGCTGACAAACACAGGGACTTGGGATGGTGGACTTGTCGCAGGCCTGGCCACTGTTCCTACAGCCGGCAGTGTTGGCACCAGCACTGGCTGGGAGGCTTGCACTGATCCACAGGCATGCTTCATCTTACATAACAGGCTCATTCACTTGCTATCACAGCATAGCCCTGTTCAAGCTGTGTGTTGCATGATTCTGTCACATGTGGGATGGTTGCGGTGACCCACAGGGAATGGTTCATCTGGTGTAATCTGCTGATTGTTGGCCACCGTGGGGTAGCCCTACTCAAACTGTGGGGTAGCCCTACTCAAACTGTGGGGTAGCCCTGCTCAAACTGTGGGGTAGCTTTACTCAAGCTGGGCATTGTATGCTTCTTTTGCCTTTGTGTGTAAGTTCCAAGCTGGCTCATGTTTTGCTTTTTGTTGTTGCTTGAATCCTCACATGAGTGTACAGAGTCCACTGGTCTAAAGTTGTATAACAAGTACCACAGAATGGTAGAAAGAAAGTCACGTGTGTTGTGCATATGCAGGAGTATTTGTCTCTGCCTGCTGGTTCATTCACCTTCCAAGCTCAAGCCACTGATCTGGCTGGCAATGTAGAGAGCTCTACTGCCACCACCAGCAACTCAAAGTCATGGACCGTCACTCTCCCCACCACACACGCCATCATCACAGGTAAGGCTGGCAGCTGGTTGACCCTTGATGACTCAGCAGAATCTCTGCAGATTTCATTGCTCGACTTCGTTTTCCTCTGCCAGGCTGTCGTGTCGGCTGCCTGGCATCCTGAATGTTTGCTGCAAAGCAGAGATTGCCAAGGTCCCGGTTTCGCTGAGCTGGAACACTGATGACAAGCTTGAGAGCTGTGGTCCTGCATGAACCTAGCTCATCATGAGCTGGAAAGCGATTCTTCTGTTATTGTTGTTGTTGTTTGTTGTTATCATTATTATCACTATTATTATTATCACTATTATTATCATTACTATTATCATTATTATTATCATTACTATTATCATTACTATTATCATTACTATTATCATTACTATTATCATTATTATTATTATTATTATTGTTAATAATGTTATTATTGTTATTGAGAATCGTTGGCACATGCTCCAGGTGGCAGCTCAGGCAGCTTGTACATCAGCAATGCAAGCATTGCGTTTGGCGCGTACCCAGCTAGCACTTCAGCCACCTACCAGTGCAGGCTGGAGGTGTACACAGACTCCACTAGCCTGTGGAGTGTGGAAGATGCATTCGTTGCATGCACCTCCCCTCAGGTCTTGCCTCTTCTTTATTGCCTCTTCTTTGTTGACTTAGTCGTGATTGGCATATTGTACGTGGCTTGCCCTGATGGTTGCTGGCTTAAGTTTACGCTCCTGCCGAGGCTAAGGCCCTACCCCATGAGGGGGCACCGGCTCCTGTAAGGCTGGCTCTTTTTGCGTAGGGCCATTGCACAGCAGCAATGACACCACACATGCTCATGCAGTTCCACTCATGCCTACTCATGTTTTTAGAGGTGTGGTCTGAGAGCTGACGCATTTCACAGCTTGCAGAAACAAGTTGTTGTCATGGCCAAGCTGCAGCAAACATTTTGAGTAGCTGACATGACTGCGCTGCAGTGACATGGCTGTAGTTTGGCGAGCAGTCTGCAATGGATCTGCGGTGTTCTGAGAGCCAGAGTAGCTGCTTGATCTGCCTCTTGGCAAGCTGTTATGTCTTTGATTATCGTTATGATTATTATTGGTTATTATCATTATCATCATGATTGATTATTGTTATTGTGATTGTCATTGTCATGTATCATTGTTGTGTAATGCAGGTGTACACAGGCCTGCAGGCCGGTAGCTATCGCTTCAGTGCCATGCTGACAGGACAAGATGCTGAGTACGCCGCTCAGTCCACCTTCAGCAGTGACACAGATGGGCCTGTTGTGAACATCACATCAGGCCCTGCCACCATCAGCAGCGGTGGACTGATCAGCTTTGTGTTTGTGTCTGAAGCTGCGGCGTACTTCCAGTGTCGCTGGGTGAATGTCAGCGCAGGCACTACCACTGGCAGCTTCAGCAACTGTACATCTCCAGCGTGAGCACTTCTGATTCACGAATCATAGCAATTGTGCAGGACATACTTACATGCCGCAAGACTGCGCTTGAATCTTTGTGCTTTGCTTTGCGCGTGACCAACACTGCAAGGTCGTCTTGCAACTCATCAAACCACAAACCTACTTGAAGTGTATCTGTCTGACATCATGGTATGTGCCATGTCGAGTCACAACTTTGCTTCAATCAGGCATGCTTGTGTCAGCATGGCGCTTTGCATTTTTGCAGTATGATGCTGAGCTGATCTGCATTTGCCACAGCTCCAACTGGCTGCTATGGTGTGAGTCAAGTGCAAGTCAAGCATATGCATTTGACTCCTCATACTGCTGATGGTGTGTCACAGGCAACGCACTGATCTGACTGATGGAAACTGGGTGTTCCAAGTGCAAGCGCTGGCCACCTCGGGTGTAAGTGGCGCAACTGTCAGTTACCCCTTCCTTGTAGACAGCACAGCGCCCATCATCACTGAATTCATTGTCGGCTACACTGCCAACAAGCAGGCTGTGAACACATCTGTTGCGTCTGCTGGCACTGCCAAAGTGCCCACTGCAGCCTTTGTGGTGTACATGACTTACAACGATGGGCTGCTTGGGTCTGGAGTGTCGAATGGGTAGGACAGTTGACTTGTGACTGCAAAGTGCCTGTTCACAACACAGTCAAGACTATCGTGTGTGTTTGTGTGTGTGTGTGTGTGTGTGTGTGTGTGTGTGTGTGTGTGTGTGTGTGTGTGTGTGTGTGTGTGTGTGTGTGTGTGTGTGTGTGTGTGTGTGTGTGTGTGTGTGTGTAAAACGCTGCTGCATGAGTCCATGTTATGATCAAGCCTGATGCATGCTGCTGACATGTGAGCTGTGTGTGTATCATCTGATATGGTGATCCTTGCATATACAGTCCATCTGATGTTCCTCATGTGACTGTTTCTGCTTCTATGTGCACATGTTGCACTGCTGCCTGGGCGCCTGTAATGTCTCTCCATACTTTTGGTGCGTTACTTCCATTTTAGGTGTCGTGATAATTCTGCAGGACGTACTACCGGCTTCAGCCAGAAGCAGCATCAGCTCAGGTGGCTTCAGTTGCTTTCAAACAGTCAAATCCACCCTTGACGCTGTCAGCAAGCAAGGGCACATATCTGTTCAACACCGTCGTGGCAGATCAGGCAGGCAATGCTGCTACTTATAATGTGACCATTCTCAGTTCAAGTGCGCTGTCCAGCTTCAGCAAGCTGAGCTTGTATACGTGTTTGTGGGCGGGAAGTGCGGCTTTGATGGTATTGTCCGGCGTTTGGTAGTGCTTTCCTGGTTTGTCTTGGTGCCTTGCACGCAAACAAAGATGACTTATTATGTTCGGTTTTTTCTGCTTTATATAGCTTGACAGTCTGCTTACTTAGGTTCATAGCAAAGCCAGCAGCTGTGAAATTGAAGTAACTTGAAGCTCATGTACTGCCAGCAACTTGTGTAGATGTACCAGGCAATTGATGGACTGGCACAACATGCTCTGTTTTGTGTAGTGAATGTGCTATGACGCGTCAAATGATAGATTCTGATATATCCCGCTATATGCAGTGACAGTGTTGAAATATAGCAAGGGTGCGTGAAATTGCAATCAAGGTGGCTGGTACCTAGAAAATTCCGCTTATATGATAATCATCATTAGAAATTAACTGGGATGTAAGCTGTGTGTACTCGCTGTGGATGTAACGCCCCTGGGATGTCTACGTCCCGTAAAATGTAACGCCCATTCCTAGACAACCCACAATTACCTAGGACAAACGACAGTGTGCAGCCGACGTGGGTGCCGGTATGAAGCTGACGGATTTGCTGCCTATCAACCAACGGGGCCTTGCCTGACGCACACTTTTGGCGGACGAGAGCCGTTGTTCTCAGTGCAAAGGCGTGAGTGATCTTGCTGAACGGTGCTGCACTGAAGCACGACCACAAGGCAAGAGCTAGCGGCAATCAATCTGTATTTCACGAAATCGCAGCGACATTGCCAAAATCGTTTCTGTTGCGCGAACTCCTTTCATCAACCTTCACCATGGCGCTAACAGACGCCTGGGACATACTGAAGCTAGCAGCAAAGCATTATGAAGACAGCATAGCGCATGTGGACCCAGTCGGACAGAGCTCGCTCACTTACGGGCAGCTGTTGCAGCAGAGCACCAAACTCGCGGCTTGGTTGCAAGGCCAAGGCATCGGCCGGGGCGATCGAGTCGCCGTGATGCTGCACAACTCCATCGAGGTCGTGCAAATCCACTTTGCGGCTGCCGCGCTGCACGCCATCATCGTCAATGTCAACACTCACTGGGTCGACAGGGAGATCAACCTAGTTCTGCATGACTCCTTGCCACGAGTGGTGCTTCTGCACCCTCAGTACCTTGAGACTGTCAAAGCTGCTGTGCAAGAAGCTACAAACCAGTCCGGAGCAGTGCCCGGCTCCCAGCGCTTGCAGTGTAGACACAATAGTCCTGGTCGGCTCTTCCCTCAGCGATACAACCATATCTGCTGAGCAGCACCAGCTGCAAGTGGCCTGCTTCAGCTATGCTTCCATCATGGCGCAGAGCTCAGAACTGCAACCACCATCTGACCTGTCAGACAGCGATGGCTATCAGATGTACTACACCAGTGGCACAACAGGCAGACCAAAGGGTGTGGTTCTCAGTCACAAGATTGTTGTCACACATGCTTTGGGCACCATTCAAGGTAAGTCACCCTGTGCAAACAACAGCAGCAGCAGCACAGCTTGCTGACTTGATGTGATGCACTTTTGCGCATGTGTTTTGCTCTGCACAGATCAAACACAAAAGACTTCAGACAGCCAATAGCACCTGCTGGCCTAACAATACCTAACAATTGCTTGTTGCACTGTTGCAGAGATGGCTCTAAACAGCAGAGATGTGTGGGGCCACTTTGCTCCCATGTTCCACCTGGTGGATGCCTTTGCCATATATGCCATCACTCTAGTGGGGGGCCGCCATGCTATCCTACCCACCTTCACCCCTCAGGAGGCCCTCCTCACAATTGGTAAGCAACTTATGTGACACAGCTGTTGTTTGGCCGTGTTGCTTCTTACCTTTCTTGTATGCACCCAGCGCCAACCCAATGTCTCTGGTGCTGCACATAAGGGAACACTTCCCTTTGACTGTGCATGCTGATCCTGCCTAGTGTGCTCTAGCTAGTATGCTCTACAGATACAAAGCCACTGGCTGTTGATTGTGTGAACACACGTAGCCTATCTAAAATCTATGTTGTTTGCTTGCACAAGACAAATAAACATGTAAACCAAGCAGAAGGCAGTGTCCTGTCACATTTGCATTGCACATACTGAGCCTACAGTTCGCTTTCATGTGTGCCCTTAGTTTATGCACATGTGCTGAATCCCAACACATGAAACACACAAGGTGTTACTTGGCCAGAGTGTATAACTGCATGTTTTAACCTGCAGAGAGGGAACGTGTGTCTTGCACCAACTTTGCTTCTACCATGGTGACCCTGCTGGTCAGCAACCCCCTGCTACCCCAGCTGGACCTGTCCTGCCTGCGCATTGCATCCTGTGGGGGTTCCCCGCTACCCCCAGCCACTGTCAGAAGGGCAATTGCTGCCTTTGGCTGCCCCTTCTTCATCTCCTATGGCATGACAGAGTGCTGCGGCAAGATCAGCATGTCACTGCTACCAACAGACTGCTCCAACCTTAGGTATGCTCTTTTCTTGTTTACGTGCCACAGGCCAGACTGACGTGCGCAGGAGAGGTTACAGATTAAATGCTGCCATTGCTACAAGCAAGACTCATCAATCATGCCTACCATCCACATGTACCATTCACTATGTACATGACATGACCTGCAATGCAACATATGCAGATACCTGCCCTCATGACCACATAGTCTACTATGTAGCTCTTACACTTTGATTGTGCTGATACAGCAAGGACTAAAACGCTATTGTTGACCCATGAGAGTGGCTTTTGATAAACCTTTTTGTGCTCTTTGCAACACACTGCTGCTTTGCTGCAGTCCCAAGGAGCAGTTTGAGCTTGTCTGCACATCTGGACGCCCCTTCTGCCTTTTGGATGTGCGCTTGATGGGCCCAGAAGGCATTCCACTGAAGCCTGGCTCCCATCAAGTGGGGGAAGTCCAATGCAGAGGACCCACTGTCTTCCAGGGCTACTGGCAGCTGCCCCAAGCAAGCCAGGAGGCTTTCACAGAGGATGGCTGGTTTCGTACTGGCGACCTGGCAACAATCAACAGTGCTGGCTACATAACTGTTGTTGACCGCATCAAAGACATGATTCTGCACGGTCAGTGTTTCGTTCTTTCCACAGACGTCCTTGGTGTCATCTGAAGGGTGTATTGCTTGCTGAGTCATTGGAAGTGCTATCTGAAAAGCAGTGCGTGTTGAGGCTTCTCATGCTCCCTTGCATTGCTTCTTTGCTCTATGTACACTCCACTGAACAACTTGAGTTACTACGCCCCTCTGCCTGCAAGCATATGCAGGAAGATTCAGCTTGATATGAACCAAAGCAGCTGCATGTCATCTGCAAGCATCACAGCCTGCATACAGCTCAGGTACAGCCTAGGTGCAGTCTAGGTACAGTCTCCATACAGCGCAGTTACAGCGAAGGTACAGTGTAAGTACAGCCTGCATACGTATACTGCTGGGCTGCATGGCGTATGGCATGCTGGGCCATATCACTAATGGCATGCTGGGCTGCATCACTAATGGTACGCTGTGTTGCATGTGCAGGTGGTGAGAATGTGTACTGCAGTGAGGTGGAAGCTGTCCTGAGTGCCCACCCACAAGTGCTACAGGCAGCAGCCTTTGGCATGCCAAATGCCGTCATGGGAGAGATGGTCCATTCTGCCATTGTGCTGCGTCAGCCTTTAGTCACCCCTCTCACCCCTCAAGCAGTCATCACCTGGTGTCAGTCCCAGCTGGCGCTCTACAAGTGTCCAACTTCTGTGCACATCATTGATGAGCTGCCTACAACTGGCTCTGGGAAGGTGCTGAAGAATGTGCTCAGAGCTACGTTCAGTAAGGGCGGTGCGTCAGCAGCAGCTGCCACAGCAGCTGCTGCTGGGCCTGCAGTAAGCAGGCCATCTCTAGCAGCATCTAGTGAAGCAGTGGCAGCCAATGCATATCCTGTGCCAGTTGCAGCTAGTGGTTCAGGAGCTGACTGCTCAGTCAAGCTCTTGGATGCTGTTCTGGCTGAAGTCAATGGCATCTCTGTGGTGGACTGTACTGCTGATGGCTTCTGCTTGGATCCCACTCTGCGCTACATCCTTGTGGCCAATGATTTGTCACAAGCTGTCATGACACAGGTGAAGAGTCTTTCAGCATTGCACAATCTCTATGTGAGCTGTGATGACTTGCTATGACTTTCTGTGATGCACCACCTGGCTTGTCATTCTGCATGCTGTGTCAGCACATGAGCTCAGCTGCATGCTGTGTCAGCACCTGAGCTCAGCTGCATGCTGGGTCAGCACATGAGCTCAACTCCATGATGTGTCAGCACATGAGCCGATCAATCTCATGCTTTCTTGAGCATCGCTGCAGATGCTTACGACATGCACAACTGTACACCATGAAAGGCGGTACCAATGGCTCCTTGCAGTGCAATTTACCTTAGTGCACACTGATTGGATGATTGATTTCACTGTGTGTGCTTGCAGCTGTGTGCTCTCACATCCATCGGCGCTGGTCACCGCATCATCGTGCTGACCACTGCTACACCAGATGCGGCCACCACAGCACAGCTACAGCAGTTTGTCAACACACATCAAGCCTCCCTGACAGTGACTGTCATCCCCTCAGACCTGCTCAGTCAGTGCGACCAAGCCACTGCTACTGCAGCTATGGCCCTCGCTTTACAAGGCATGCCACCGCCACACGCAGTTGCGATCCTGAGAACCTCAGAGCCTGCTGTGCTGTCGATCCCTTGGCCTGTTTCAAATTCAACGGTAGCCTCGGAGCTCAGTATGCACAGCACAGCAGATGTCAAAGCTGCAGCCTTGACTGCTTCCTCTGCAAGAGCTAGCCTGATGCAACAGGTAGCTGCAGCAGCCGCCCAGGCCATTGGAGATGATGTCATAAACCCTGATGAGCCACTGATGGATGCTGGGCTGAATTTGTCAGGTGCTGTCCAGCTGGTTTCCTTGCTGGAAGCTTCTACCGGCTTGGAGCTGCCAGGCACACTGGCCTTTGACTACCCCTCCATTACTGAGATTGCAGACTACCTGCTGACTCTGCATGAGCCTAGTTTGAACACAGCAGGCACAGCAGGCACGGCGCAGCTGCCATCAACTTTGTCAGAGGTTGCACCCACAGCATCTCCCGCCTTACAAAGCTGCTCTGCATCTGCAGTTGGGCCTGTGGCTGCAGCCGCTTCTTCCTCTTCACACCCAGACCTTATGAAGACAATTGCCACAGCTGTGGCAGATGTTCTAGGACTGCAGGGAGCTGAGGCCTCACAGCTAAGCTTGGACAATCCTCTTATGGATGCTGGCTTGAGCTCTACCCTAGCCATCCAGCTCACATCACAGCTGGAGTCTTTGCTGCACAGGGACCTGCCAGGAACCCTTGTCTTTGACTACCCTACTGTCAGCGACATAGCTGCCTTTGTAGCTTCCCTTGATGACACCAACTCAGCTTCCTCCCAATTGCAGACCGCCGAACCTGCTGTCACAGCTGGTGGTGATCTGACAAGCCTGAGACAGGACAGTTTACCACAGGCTCAGGCGCTGAAGCGCCTTGTAGCTTCCCTTGTGACTGAGATCACTGGGGATGCTGTGGATCCCCACACACCTCTCATGGAAGCTGGCCTCACCTCGGCCACCGCCATCCAGCTGACCACAGCCCTAGAAGAAACCCTAGCGACTGATCTGCCAGGCACCTTGATTTTTGACTACCCCACTGTGGATAGCCTGGTCGCTTACCTTGCTGGCTGTGGCGTGCACCTGCCTGCTGACAGCCCAGCTGTGGCCACAGCTGCTGCAGCGGAAGGCCCTGCCCTGCCTAGCACAACATCAAGCGTGACCACATCTGCAGGTCCTGTGCACTCTGTCTTGCCTCTGGAACTGCAACTGCCACAGGCTGTGAATCATGTTGATACAGAATTTAAGGCAGTTGCAATTGTTGCGTCAGCACATCATGTGCCAGGAGGGTGCTTGCAGCCAGGGGCGTCCACTTCCCCTGTAGACAGGATCAGCCGTGTTCCTCTGGACAGGTGGAACACAGATGAGCCAGCCTTGGACAACTCCTCAGAGCTGAGTGCAGCCTTTGGCTCCTTCCTCAGTGGTGCAGACCAGTTTGATCCTGCACCATTTCACCTATCTGCTTCAGAAGCCACGCTTATGGACCCCCAGCAAAGACTGCTGCTGGAGAGCTTTGCAGAAGCACAGTCAGTCTTCAACACATGGGACAGCCACACATCTGGGAGTGACAGACCTGCTGGGAGCAGCGGCAGCAGCATCAAGCAGCAGTTTGGTGTTTATGTGGGAGTGTCTCAGCTGGAATATGCTCGTATCACATATGAGACTGGGACTAATCTGAATGCATATTACGCCACTGGAGCCCATTTGAGTGTGACCAGCGGACGTATTGCTTACTCCTTTGGCTTGAAGGGACCTGCTCTGGCAGGTATAGTACTATCCAACACAGCATTGATCTCAGCATGGCTTGAGCAGCTTTGGTGCAGTGGCAGATGATCTGCCTGCATGCTTTCTTCAGCTGTATGACATCTGCTACTTGCCTGAGGTCCTAGTGTCCTGGCCAGCTGCACAGTGCGCAAAGATTGTGAAGCTGGGCATGATTATGTTTTTTTGGACATGCTGTCCTCCAACTCACTTTCTATCTTAGCAGGATCTGGCACACATGCTTCAAGTAACTCCGCTGCATTGTGTTCACACACTGCCCACCGCTTTTACAGTCTTCTGTCAGGACTGAAAGTGCGTGTGTGTTGCTGATGCAGTTGACACAGCATGCTCGTCATCCCTGGTGACTACACACCTGGCAGCCAAGGCTTTGATGAGTGGGGAGGTGGCTGCAGCTGCCACCATGGGAGTCAACCTAACCCTGGTGCAATCCTGGACACGGGCCTGCCTGCGAGCTGGCATGCTGTCAGAGGAGGGCAGGTGTGCTTTCTGTTTCCTTTCTTTCCTAAAACATCTCCACAATGCAGAAACGCGTTTTTACTGTCCCCAGGCGTTTCTGATTTTAGATGTCCAGTGTAAGGATAACGTTTGTGAATTGAAATATACACATATTGGAATTGGAAAAGCATTTTGTACCTTACAGCCTGGGGTGTGGAGCCAGTTGTGACTAATGAGACAACTTGGCTGGGAAGCACAGGTGCATGTGGTGTGCAACCATGTGGTTGCTTTTGATTTCAAGTCTGATAGTGAGACTTGTCAAAATGCACAATGAGCACATGGTCATTGCATGCTGGCTGTTTAGCAGCTGCACAACACATGCAGGATTGCTGGTTCCTGTGTGAAACGGACAGCGACAGTGTGTTCAGAGAGCTCCTTGCCAGACCTGCATGCCAATTGCTCAATGCCTTATAAAATTGTCCTATCTTGGAAGCTATCTCTGAATCAAATACATTGCATGTTGTATGTCCTTTGGAAATCACAAGTGAAGCTGATGCTTTCCATTGACTTGTCCAGCTGTCAGTCCCTCAGCAGCTGCTGTGAAGTGCTGCACATGTTTGCAATCTGTCAGTTTGACATGACAGACTGCTTTGGAGAGACAATACTTGTCTTGCACGTACATAGCTCATCATGAGCTGGAAAGCAGATATATTTATTATTATAGTTCAGCCTGACATGGCACTGCAGGTGCAAGACTTTGGATGCATCTGCTGATGGGTATGTGAGGGCTGAGGCAGTGGGCTGTGCAATACTGGTACCAGCATCAGCAGTACCAGAGGGCATGCTGCCAGGCCTGGTCCTCCTCTCAGGCAGCGCAGTGAACCAGGATGGACGCAGCAGCAGCCTGACTGCCCCCAATGGCCCCTCCCAGCAGGGCGTTATCAGACAAGCCCTGCAGGCTGGGAGTCTGGATGGGAGGCAGGTGTCACAGCTGCAGATGCATGGCACTGGAACCCCTCTTGGAGGTAAGCAAATTGACCTCGC
>JAABUK010002341.1_pt1 | contig 34149 bp, 28 predicted proteins | sample 5559141 | NCBI WGS metagenome assembly JAABUK01 (sample SAMN10711869, study PRJNA513367) | rock metagenome | isolation source: Antarctica rocks | place: Antarctica: Victoria Land, Pudding Butte nord | collected 2016-01-03 | reverse complement strand
CCGGGCCCTATTTTCGCGGGACGCGACCAAGATAGTGGACGGGAAACCTCTGCCGATCCCCCTCCGTAAATCGTTATCCCTCAGTAGGTTTTGCGTTGTGTAGATACCAATGCACAAGGGGAGAGGGAGCAGGAAGACGCGCCGATTTTCGAAGGGGATCCTCCGGGCGAGCCTGGCGCCAACGAACCCACTCGCCGATCGCCGAACGAACCCACTCGCCGATCGCGGAACGAACCCACTCGCCGATCGCCGAACGAACCCACTCGCCGATCGCCGAACGAACCCACTCGCCTGGCGCGGGACGAAGCCACTCGCCGATCGCCGAACGAACCCACTCGCCTGGCGCGGGACGAAGCCATTTCCTCCCGGCCATCCCGGGTCGCCCGTCATGGCGGGTCGGGGTGGGATCTGGTATGTTGGTCGTTTTCCGTCCACCATCGCCGCTTCGGGCGGCATCCGCGAGGGGCGGCCCGGGGCATCGCCGGGCCGGGGCATTCCGACGATGAGCACGCCGCTGCTGCCCCAGGCGTTCTGGTTCCGGTTGTCGATCCCGTGCGCGAAGGCGGAGGACATCCCCCACGCCCGGGGGCGGCTGCTCGACCTCCCGGAGTCGCATTCCGTGCCCGACTTCGGGGCGCTGGAGGGGCGGGATTCGTGGTCCCGGGTCCGGACCGGCTGGAACGCCGCCGGCCTGGGGATCGCGTTCGAGGTGACGGACAAGGCCGGGCCCGTGTCGCCCGAGCCGGGCCGGACTTCGGGCGTCGACGGCGTCCAGGTCTGGCTCGACACCCGGGACACGCGGAACGTCCACCGGGCGACCCGGTTCTGCCACCGGTTCGTCGCCTCGCTGGTGCCGGGGGCGGGCCGGTCGCTGGGCGTCGAGGTGGCGCAGAAGCCGATCGCCCGGGCGATCGCCGACGCGCCGAGCGTGAAGGCGGCCGAGGTCCTGTCGAGGGCCGAGCGGACCCTGTCGGGCTGGCGGCTGGAGCTGTTCTTCCCCGCCGACGTCCTCCACGGCTTCGACCCGGAGACGAACCGTCGCCTGGGGTTCGCCTTCCAGGTGACCGACCCCGACCGGGGCGACCTGTTCCTGGGCGTCGGCCGGGAGTTCCCGATCGGCGAGGACCCGAGCCTGTGGGCGACGCTGGAACTTGTTGGCTAATCCTTTGAGGATGCGACCGATGGCATTCGAGAATCATCCCCGACGCTCGGACCAGGACGCCGCGATCGACGCGGCGCTGGACGCGGTCGCCCACGGCGTCACGGCCCGGCCGGCCGAGGAAGTCCCGCTCAAGAAGCAGTGGGACGCCGACCTCGACGCCGAGCTTGAGGCCGCCATGGCGGGTTTCGACGCCGCCGCCTTCGACGTCAGCAGCCCCCGTCGGGCCCCCCGCGAGGAGCGGGCCGGGGGGATGGCCCCGAGCGGCGGCCGGGGTCAGGAGACGCGGTCGGGCCCCCAGATGGGCAAGGTCATCGCCGTCCGGGGCAAGATCGTCTTCGTCGACCTCGGCGCCAAGAGCGAGGGCGTGGTCCCGGTCGACCAGTTCGCCGGCGCCTTGCCCGCCCCCGGCGACATGATCGAGGTCCGGGTCGACCACTTCGACACCGCCGAGGGCCTGCTGATCCTCTCGCTCAAGGGCGCCGCGGTGGAGGCCAACTGGGAGAACCTCCGCAAGGGGCTGATCGTCGAGGCCAAGGTCACCAAGACCAACAAGGGCGGCCTGGACGTCGAGGTCGACGGCATCCGCGGCTTCCTCCCGATCGGCCAGATCGACATCAACCGGGTCGAGGACGCCGCGATCTACGTCAACCAGAAGCTCCGGGTGGTCGTCACCGAGGCCAACCAGCGCGAGAAGAACCTGGTCGTCTCCCGCCGCGAGCTCCTCGAACAGGAGCGGGCCGAGCGCCGCGAGGAGACCTGGAAGACGATCGAGGAGGGCCAGATCCTCAAGGGGGTCGTCCGGTCGATCAAGGATTTCGGGGCGTTCGTCGACGTCGGCGGGGTCGACGGCCTGATCCACGTCGGCGACATGGCCTGGAGCCGGGTCACCGACCCGTCCGGCCTGCTCAAGCCCGGCGACGAGGTCGAGGTCAAGGTCCTCAAGGTCGACCGGACGTCCCAGAAGGTCGGCCTCGGGCTCAAGCAGCTCATGCCCAGCCCGTGGGACCGGGTCGAGGAGAAGTACCACCGGGGCCAGTCGGTCCGCGGCAAGGTCACCCGCCTGATGGACTTCGGCGCCTTCGTCGAGCTGGAGCCGGGGATCGAGGGCCTGATCCACATCTCCGAGCTGTCGCCCACCCGGGTCCGCCGGGTCGTCGACATCGTCAAGCCCGAGCAGGAGGTCGAGGTCCGGATCGTCCGGATCGAGGTCGAGGCCAGGAAGATCGCCCTCTCGCTGATCCCCCTCCCGGTCGCCGCCGAGCCCGAGGAGGAGGAGGATGACGAGCCCCGGCCCCCCCGGCCCGAGCCCAAGGTCCCCCTCAAGGGCGGCCTGGGCGAGCGCGACCCGTTCATGGAGAAAGGTCCGGGCAAGTTTTGATCGTAATTATGTGATCTGATCTGCGTCAATCAATGGTCTGTGAAATCTTCGATGGCCGGGGGGCCCCGGCGGGGCGACGGCTCGACGACGGTCCAGGCGGCGACCCTCCGGCCCCGGGGGTCGGTCCCGACGGCCTTGAAGACCAGGGGGCCGTCGCCCCCCCGGACTCCGGACAGCCGGATCGGCCCCGACCGGAGGGCGCCGCCGGCCGGGAGGGCGGAGGTCCCGAAGGCGGCGGCGATCCCGAGCATGTCCAGGCCGTCGCGGCGGAAGCCGGGGGCGTGGGGGTCGTCGGCGGGGACGAGCGGCTCCCAGGCCAGGGCGCCGAGCCGGACCGGGGTCCCGTCGAGCTCGACCACCTCGGCCCGGACCCGGACCTCCCCCCCGGGGCCGGTCCAGGGGCGGACCCTCAGCTCGGGCCGGCCCAGGCCGGCCGGGAGCGGGACCGCCGTGACCTGGAGTTCCGCCTCGGGCGGGCCCTCGACCTCGACCGTGACGGCGCCCGAGGCCGACCCGCCCACCACCGCGAAATGGGCCGACGTCCCCGACGCCGACCAGGCGTCGACCACGCCCCCGGGCGCGACCGACGAGGCCCGGGGACCGGCCAGGATCCAGTCTTCCAGCTCGCCCCGGGGGTCGACCGAGCGATACGCCCCGTCGGGGCTCGCCGCCGGGTCGAGCCCGCTCAGGTAGAGGGCCACGGTCCATCGCCGGAACAGGTCGGCGAAGGACAGGCCGGTCGCCGCCTCCAGGTTGGCGATCCCCCGGCGATCCGACCGGATCAGGTGGTCCAGCAGCGCCGGGCCGTGGCGGTCGACGCACCACCGGAGGAACAGGTACGTCGCCCCCCGGTTCCCGTGGCCCCGGAACAGGTCGGCCGCGTAATAGTCGTCGACCACGAGCCGGTAGCGCTCGGGCTGCGACAGGAAGGCGCTGACCCGATAGTCGACGTTGGACCGCGAGAAGTCGTGGACGTCCTCGACGAGGTGGGCCAGAGCCTCGTCGAGCCAGCCTTCCTCCTCCGGGGCGACCGCGCCCCGGCCGGCGTCGGCCAGGGCCTTCCGGCTGAAGGTGATCGCGTGGGTGTACTCGTGGGCGAGGATCGTCCGGAGGTGCGGCCCGGCCTCCAGGCCGGCGTTCAGGTACATCATGTCGGACCGGTTGCTGAACGGGGCGGCCAGGGTGGCGTCGAGGTCGGCGCCCCGGACGAATCCGTCGACCCGGACGCGGCCATCGGCCAGCCGGCCCAGCCACCCCGACAGGAACACGGTGAACCGGCCGTCGCCGTCGACGTCCAGGGCCCGGCCGAACCGGTCGGCGGCGGTCGGGAAGATCCGGTCGTCGAAGGTCGAGACGATGTCGCGGAGCGTCCCCGGCCCGACCGCGCCCACGTCCCCGGCGTCGACGTAGACCTGGACCCTCCGGCCGACCGCCCGGAGCCGGCCCGGGACGGCCAGGTAGTTCGACGCCCGGGCGGCGTCGCCGCCTTTGACCATCACGAAGAAGGTCCGATCGGCGGGCGGGGTCGCGGCGGAGGGGGGCGGGATCGGCCCGGGGCGGGGGCCGTCCAGGATCGGCGGGCGCGGCGGCCGTTCGGCGGCGACCTCCGGGGGCCTGGCCCGGTCGGCCGATCGGGCCAGGAGCCGGACCGGGAACGGGCCCGGCCCCTTCGCCAGCGCCGAGACGATCACCAGCGTCCGGGACCCCGGCCCGGCCGTCGGGACGTCGAACGTCGCCCGGCCCCGGCGGACCTCCACCGCCACCGGCCGGCCGTCGGGCCAGGGCGCCGGGGCCGGGGTCGCTCCGGTCGGCTCGACCGATCCGGCGCGGGCGGTCGCCAGGAAGGCCGCCACGGCGAGCGCGGCCCAGCCTCGACGATCCGGGCGGTGGCGGGTCGGGCGCATCCGTGTCCTTCCGGGACGGGACCCGCCCATCCGCCGGCCCCGGGGGCCGGACCGGGATCGGCGACAGGCTATCGATCGGCCCGGCAAGACGTCGGGCTTGAACCGTTCGGGCGGGTCGTGCGGATCCCGAGTCAAGATCGGAATTCTCGCGGATCGCCCGGCGAAAGGGTCAAGTCGGGGCGCCCGGACCGCCCGCGCGATTCGGGGCGGATCGGGCGGGGTCCTTGGTCTATAATCAGGGACGGTCCTTTGCTCAGCGGTCGATCGACCACCCCGCCCGGACTCTCATGGCACGCTCGCGATACATCGTCGGGATCGACCTCGGGACGACCAACTGCGCCGTGGCCTATGTGGACACGAAGGGGCGGGAGCGGCCGTCGGCCGACGTCCGGGCGTTCGAGGTCGCGCAACTGGTCGCCCCGGGAGAGTCGGCGCCCCGGCCGATGCTCCCGTCGTTCCTGTACCTGCCGGGGGCCCACGAGCTCCCCGCCGGGGCGACCCGGCTCCCCTGGCGGGGCGACTCCGACCGGATCGTGGGCGAGTTCGCCCGGATCCAGGGGGCCCGGGTCCCCGGCCACCTGGTCGCCAGCGCCAAGAGCTGGCTCTGCCACGCCGGGGTCGACCGCGAGGCAGCCATCCTCCCGTGGGGGTCGCCCGCCGAGGCCCGGAAGGTATCGCCGGTCGAGGCCTCGGCCGACCTCCTGGCCCACATCCGGGACGCCTGGAATGACCGATTCGCCCAGGACGACGAGGCCCACCGGCTCGATCGCCAGGAGGTGATATTAACCGTCCCCGCCTCGTTCGACGAGGCCGCCCGCGAGCTGACCGTCGAGGCGGCGAAGCGGGCGGGGATCGGCCATCCGATCCTGCTGGAGGAGCCGCAGGCGGCGTTCTACTGCTGGATCGTCGCCCACCAGGACGTCTGGCAGCGCGAGGTCCGCGCCGGGGAATTGATCCTGGTCTGCGACATCGGCGGCGGGACGACCGACTTCAGCCTGATCACCGTGGTCGAGACGCCCAGCGGCCCGGGCTTCCGCCGGGTGGCCGTCGGCGACCACCTGATGCTCGGCGGGGACAACATCGACCTGGCCCTGGCCCACCGGGTCGAGAAGAAGCTGGGCGCCGCCCGGCTCGACTCCGAGCAGTGGGGGGCCCTGCGGTACTCGTGCCGGACCGCCAAGGAGAAGCTCCTGTCCGACCTCCCCGCCGACCGTTGGCCGGTGACGATCGCCGGCCGGGGTTCGCGGATCATCGGCGGGAGCCTCCAGTCGGAGCTGACCCGCGCCGAGGTCCTGGAGATCGTCCGCGACGGCTTCTTCCCGATCTCCCCCCGGTCCGAGGACCCGACGCGCGGGGCCCGGGCCGGGCTCCAGGAATTCGGCCTCCCGTTCGTCTCCGACCCGGCGATCCCCCGCCACCTCTCCGCCTTCCTCCGCCGCCACAAGGCCGAGGCGATCGGGCAGGGGGGCCAGGCCGGGGCCGAGGTCCCCGCCCGGCCCGACGCGATCCTGTTCAACGGCGGGGCCCTCACGCCGGCGCTGCTCCGCGACCGGGTCGTCGAGGTGGTCCGGTCGTGGTTCGCCGACGAGGACGGCGGGTCGTACTCGCCCCGGGTCCTGAGCAACGCCTCGCTCGACCTGGCCGTCGCCCACGGCGCGGCGTATTACGGGGTGGTCCGGCGGGGCGGGGGGATCCGGATCGGCGGCGGGACCGCCCGGTCGTTCTATGTCGGGTTCCAGGCCGAGGCCGCCGGCCGGCCCTGGCTCTGCGTCGTCCCCCGCGACGCCCAGGAAGGCGACGAGATCGCCATCGACCGCCACGACTTCGACCTCCTGATGGGCCAGCCGGTCGCCTTCCCGCTGGCCAGCAGCTCGGTCCGGCCCTCGGACGCGCCCGGCGACCTGGTCGGGGCCGACCCCGACTCGATCCGGGAATTGCCGCCGCTGGTGGGCGTGATGCGGGTCGGCCGGAAGGCGAAGGCCGAGCGGGTCCCGGTCCGGCTCGCGGCCCGGGTGACCGAGGTCGGGACGGTCGAGCTCTGGTGCCAGTCCCGGACCGACGACCGCCGGTGGCGGCTCCAGATCCAGCTCCGGGGGCCCGGCGGGACGCCGCCCCCCCGGCCCTCCGTCATCGGCGGCGAGGCCGACTCGGTCGTGATCGAGCAGTCCGAGGTCGACGCGGCCTCCCGGGCGATCCGGGCCGCCTTCGCCGCCCCGGCGAACGCCGACGAGGGCGGCCCGCCCCGGCTGATCAAGCGGCTTGAGGAGATCCTCGACGCCCCCCGGGAGGCCTGGCCCCCCTCGGCGCTCCGGGCGTTCTGGGAGCCGATCCGGGACGCGGCCGAGCATCGCCTCAAGGGGCCCAGGCACGAGTCCCGATGGCTCAACCTGGCCGGCTTCTGCCTCCGGCCCGGGGCCGGCTACCCGCTCGACGAGAACCGGATCAAGGCGCTCTGGCCCACCTTCCACCAGGGGGTCCGGCACGCCAAGGACATCCAGTGCTGGGCCGACTGGTGGGTCCTCTGGCGGCGGGTCGCGGCCGGCCTGAACCGGGCCCACCACGAGGAGATCCATCGCCGGCTCCTCCCGTTCGTCCTGCCCCCGAAGGGCGCCGGGGCCCCGAAGAAGCCGGTCCGGCCCCGGCCCGAGGCCCACGAGCTGGCCGAGATCTGGCGATGCGCCGCGTCCCTGGAGCGGCTGGCCGCGAACCTCAAGGAGCCGATGGGCGACGCGCTGGTCAAGGAGATCGCCCGGCCGGTCGTGCCGGGGTATGCCCTCTGGTGCCTGGGCCGCCTGGGGGCCCGGGTCCCGCTCTACGGCCCGGCCAACACGGTGGTCCCTCCCGAGAAGGCCGGGCGATGGGCCCGGGCCCTGCTCGATCGGGCCTTCGCCCCCGGCCGCGAGGCGACCGACGCCGCGTTCGCCCTCGCCCAGCTCGCCAGGGTCTCCGGCGACCGCTCGCGCGACCTCGACGACGCCCTCCGTGCCGAGGTCCTCGATCGCCTGGCCGCGCTGGGGGCTGACGAGGAGACGATCCGCCCGGTCCGCGAGCACCACGAGCTCGAAGCCGGCCAGCAAGGACGGGCCCTCGGCGACGCCCTGCCGACCGGGCTCCGGCTGATCGTCCGCGAGTGACAGGACAACATCTCGACCTCGCCGGGCCATTCCCGGGGAAAATTCCGCTTCAACGGCGGGAAGTCATGGAATCGGCAATCCTTATCGGGGGGATTTCGATTGCCTTTCCTCCAGGAAATACGTCCGATGGACGTGATCAACGCGGTGATCTCGATCCCATCAACCCGAGGTGGCCGATGCTCAGCGTCCTGATCCCGCTCGCTTGCCTCTCGATCGGTCCCGAGGCCCGGATGCCCGACCAGGCCGGAAAGGTCGTCGAAGGTAACAACCAGTTCGCCCTCGACCTGTACGGCAAGCTCCGGGACGTCCCGGGCAACCTGTTCTTCTCCCCCTATTCGATCTCAACGGCCCTGGCCATGACCTCCGGCGGCGCGCGGGGTCCGACGCTCGACGAGATGGCCCGGACGCTGCACCTCCCCGCCGGACCGGGCGAGATCCACCCGGCATTCGCCTCGATCGGCAAGGCCCTGAACGCCGGGAGCTCGGGCCGGGGCTATCAATTGAGCGTGGCCAACCGGCTCTGGGGCCAGCAGGGCTCTCACTTCATGCCCGACTTCCTGGCGCTGACCCGGGACGCCTACGGCGCCGAGCTGGCTCCGGTCGACTTCGCCCGCCAGGCCGAGCCGGCCCGGCTGAAGATCAACGCATGGGTCGAGGAACGGACGCGGGGCAAGATCCGCGACCTGATCCAGCCCGGCGACCTCGACACGATGACCCGCCTGGTCCTGGCCAATGCCATCGACTTCAAGGGCGATTGGTCCTCGCCGTTCGACAAGGGGATGACCCGGGAGGCCCCGTTCCACGCCCCGGGCGGTCGCGAGGTCCGGGTCCCCCTGATGAATCGCCGGTCCCGGCTCGCGATCCGGGAGGGAGATGGGATGAAGATCCTCGGGCTCCCCTACGGCGCGGGCGACCTGTCGATGGTCGTCCTCCTGCCCGACGCGGCCGACGGCCTGCCCGCCCTGGAGGCCCGATTGACCGCCGGCAACGTGGCCGGGTGGCTGGGAGGGCTCCGCGAGGCCGAGGTCGACGTCTTCCTCCCCCGGTTCGCGATGGACTCGCGGTTCAAGCTGGCCGGCGTCCTCCGGTCGATGGGGATGGCGCGGGCCTTCACGCCGGGCCGGGCCGACTTCTCGGGGATCAGCTCCGAAGCCGACCTGTACCTCTCCGAAGCGGTCCACCAGGCCTTCGTGGACGTGAACGAGGAGGGGACCGAGGCCGCCGCCGCGACCGCGATCATCTCCCAGGCCCCGTCTCCGCGCCCGCCGCCGGCCATCCTCTTCCGGGCCGACCACCCCTTCGTCTTCCTGATCCGCGACGACCGGACCGGCTCGATCCTGTTCCTGGGCCGGCTGGCGACCCCGAAGGGCTGATTCCTCCCGCCCGGATCGCCCCCGGGCGGCGATCCGGGATCAGGGATGGTTGATGCTGGATGGGTCATGGCCGATCGACCCCGGGCCATCGCCAGGCCGGCCGGATGAGCGCCGGATCGCCGGTCATCGCGTGGCCGTCGTCAGCCGGACCTGCGTCGGGCTGCCCGGCTCGAAGGCGATCGGGACGTTCCAGACGTAGTTCTTCACCGTGCAGAGCGTGTTGGGCAGGCAGACGAACGCCGAGACCGAGAGCTTGACCCGGAGGGTCGAGCCCGAGGGGGCCTGGCGGGCCAGCGGGAGCCGGATGGCGAACTCGCGGGCGGGCGGGTCGACCTGAGATCCTTCGGGGACGACGGCCGGGGCGAACGAGCCGGGCGGGTCGGACTCGGCGAGGTAGATTAGCGGCCCCTCGGTGCTCAGCTTGTAGCCGGGGGGGAGGGCCATCGAGACGTCCAGCGTCAGCTCCCGGCCGGGCATGACGCGGACCGACGGGGCGTCGATCACCGTCGGGTTGGCGAACCGCGGCGCCCGATCGCGGGCGGGCGGGCGGACCGAGGCCAGGTCGAGCGTCCGGACCGACCGGGACTCGACGTCGACGGCCCGGATCGCGTGGTTGTTGGTGTCGGCGACGTAGAGCGTGGTCCCCGCCAGGCTCAGCCCGCCCGGCTCGTCGAACCGCGGGGGGTCGTCGCTCAATCCGCGCTTCCGGGTCCCGACCAGGGTGTCGACCGTCCGGGCCCGGGGGTCGCACACCTTGAGCTTGTTGTTGTAGGTGTCGGCGATGTAGAGCTTGCCCCCGCCGAAGGCCAGCCCCAGGCAATGCTGGAGCCGGACCGACTCGCCCTTGCCGTCCTGGTCGCCGAACTCCATCAGGCCGACGCCCGCGATGGTCCCGACCAGGGTCCGGGCGCCCAGCGAGATCGACCGGACCCCGGAGGCCTCCGAGTCGGCCACGAAGAGCTGGTGGCCGTCGGTCGCCAGGCCGCTCGGCTGGGCGAACCGGGCCGACCCGAGCGTCCCGTCCTGGATGTTCTCGCGGCCCGACCCGGCCCAGGTGGAGACCACCCCCCGGGCGACGTCGAACCGCCAGACCTGGTGATGGCCGGCCATGGCGATGGCCAGGGTCTTCGTCCGGGGGATCACGATCACGTCCCAGGGGCTGGAGAGCGGCGTCTGCGGCCCCTTGCCCGAGGCGGTGTAGAGGGTCGTCTGCTCGCCGGTCCCGGCGGCGGTCCGGACCGCCTTCGCCTTCAGGTCGACGGCCCGGAGGGCGTGGTTCTCGGTGTCGGCGACGTAAAGGATGTCGTCGAGCAGGCAGGTCCCCTGCGGGCGGTCGAAGGCCGCATGGGCGTAGTCGCCGTCGACCAGCCCGGACTTCCCGCCGCCGATCGCCTCGATGAATCTCCCCCGGAGGTCGGTGACCACGATCCGGTTGTGGCCGGTGTCGCTGATGTAGAGGCGATCCGAGGCGGCGTCGGCGGTGACCTTGCCGGGATAGAGCAGGCCGCCGTCGTGCGGCCGGTCGACCTCGGCCGGGAACTCGACCGGCGACTCGTCGAGCTCGCGGCGCGACCGGTGCCGCTCGACCAGCGACCGGATCCGCGCGTCGAGGTCGGCCTGGACCTCGCCCGCCTCGTTATAGGCCACGTTGCCCAGGGGGTCGATCACGACGATCGTGGGCCAGCTCCGGACGCCGAAGCGGTCCCAGATGGCATGATTGGCGTCGTTGGCCACCGGGTGGCGGATGCTGTATTCGCGGACCTTGCCCCGGATGTTCGCGGTGTCCTTCTCGGCGTCGAACTTCGCCGAATGGACGCCGATCACCACCACCTGATTCTTGTATCGCTGCTCGATCGCGGCGAGGTGGGGCAGGACGTGGTGGCAGTTGATGCAGCAATATGTCCAGAAGTCGAGGACGACGATCTTGCCCCGGAGCTTCTCCAGGTGGATCGGCCCGTCCGAGTTGATCCAGCCGATGGCGCCCTCCAGCGACGGGGCGGGGGCCTGGGGCGACGCGGGGGCGGGTCGGCCCCGGGATCCCGCCGCGACCAGACACGCCCCCAGGACCAGGCCGAATCCCGCTCGGGCCCTGCTCCGGTGCCATTGCATGCGCGCGACCCCTTGACCGATGGAGATCGGGACGATCGAGGCCGGCCCCCCGGGGCCATCTCTCCATCTTAAACCGACCGGCGGCGATGGACCAAGGGCGTCCGGGCCCGTCGCCCCGATTTCGGCCGGCCCGGCGGCGAGTCTGGCCACCGGCCCATCCGCGCGTTAAGATGCGCCGCGCATCGGGGCCCGATTCGGGGGACGGACGGAGGTTGGGGATCGCCCCGGACATGGACATCTCGCCGCCCAGCCCCTCGCCGACGGTCGACCCGTTCGGCGAGCTGAAGATCTTCGCCGGGCGGGCCAGCCAGGGCCTGGCGCACGCGATCTGCGGGCACCTGGGGATCCCCGTCGCCCGGTCGGAGACCAAGATCTTCAGCGAGGGGAACGTCTTCGTCCGGGTCCTGGAGAACGTCCGGGGCCGCGACGTCTTCGTGATCCAGGGGACCGAGCACCCGGTCAACGACAACTTCATGGAACTGCTGTTCTGGATCGACGCCCTGAAGCGCGCCAGCGCCACCCAGGTGACGGCCGTCATCCCCTTCTTCTCGTACGCCAAGGGCGACAAGAAGGACGAGCCCCGGGTCTCGATCCGGGCCCGGGTCTGCGCCGACGCCATTGAGGGGACCGGGGCCGACCGGGTCCTGATGATGGACCTGCACAGCCCGCAGATCCAGGGGTTCTTCAAGATCCCGGTCGACCACCTCTGGGGGATGCCCGTCCTGGTCGACTACTTCCGGAAGAAGCAGATCCCCGACCTGGTGATCGCCTCGCCCGACGTCGGCTTCAGCAAGCAGGCGGCCAAGTTCGCCCAGGCGATGCGGGTCCCGATCGTGATCGGCAACAAGGTCCGCCAGGACCACGACGAGAAGGCGGCGGTCCTGGACATCATCGGCCATGTCGAGGGCAAGAACGTCCTGATCGTCGACGACTTCACGATCTCGGGCGGGACCCTGATCGAGATGGCCCGGGCGTGCAAGGACCACGGCGCCCGCGACATCTACGCCTGCGTCTCGCACGGGATCCTGGCCAGGGGGTCGGCCGCCCGGATCGCCGACGGCCCGATCAAGGAGCTGGTCCTGACCGACACGATCGGATACCGGGCCGAGCCCCTCCCGCCCAACTGCCGGGTCGTGAGCGTGGCCGCCCTCTTCGCCGAGGCGATCTCCTCCATCCACCGCCGAGAGAGCGTGAGCCGCCTCTTCGCCGTCTGAGCCGCCTTTCCGTAAATTCCCGCGCCGGGCGCCTGGAGGTCGTGGCCCACGCAAACTGAACAGCCTGATCAATCGTCGGCCTGGTAAAGAAACTCGCCGAAGTGGCTTGTTTCCTCGCATTGATTTCGTTGCCGGGTTTCTTTACTCCCGAGTCCAGGGAAGAGCAGGCGCGGCAATGAGTTGCCCATAATGTAAGAAAAAAGGCCCTTTTCTTTCCCCTTGCCATCGCGGCTCACTCATTAGTTCTTCGTGATTGACGTCGGCATTTGCTTGGGGGAACATAGAGGGAGAAGCTGGCCGTCATTTATCAATAATAAAAACCATTTGCAATAATGGAATTTGGTGAATTATGCATTCCCCGAAAGAACATGCCGGCGATCCTCCAAACTCTGACGCTTCCGCCCACGCACAGTCGAGGGGAGGGGTTCGTCTCTCTCATCTCATGCTTGTCATCGCAGCCATCGCCATCGGCATCGTCGGCACGCGAAAGTGTGACATGCAGATGCGAGAACTTCAGATCGATCGAAGGAACCTTGTCAACTGGTTCGTTCTCGCTTCCCCACTGCTCATGTCCGTATCGCTAGCTCTCATGGTCGCCAAACTCCTTCCACCCCGGCCCAAGTTCCAGGAATTATTCCGTCAAGCGGGTTTTGTTGCGGTTTGGATGACATCGCTGACCGCTACTCTCAACGCGATCAAAATGATTTCAATAAATCTCAACAAACTATCGGACTTCGAATCTGCGGCGAGTCTATTCAATTTTGCGTTCTTCTGGCCGGCCGGATCGGAGAGCGGCGGCAGTGTCCTCGTCGCCTGGATTACTTTGGCCCTGGCGGGTTGTTGGCGATCGGAGCCACGTTGGATCGACCGTGTGGGACGTGCTCTAGGAGTTATCTATATAAGCGGGTATTTAGCGAATCAATTTTCTTGGTTGTTGTGGCTGCCATAATGCTCGCGGTTGCGCCAATCGGTGGGGGTAAACAAAACGAAGGTTTTCTTTACCAACCGGCGTGTCAGTATCGCCAATTAACGGATCCCGCTTGAGGGGCGACCCGGCACGACCCGGGGAATCGGACCGACCGGGAGCGGCCGGGCAGGGATGTTGGGCTGTTCGGCCGGCCCCGTCGACCGGATATACCTCGCCGCATCCTTCTCCCGGATGAAGACTCACGGCGGGCCCCATGGGCGAGGGAGCCGATCGGCAAGGCGGCCGGAGGCGGTTATGCTCGGGTTTGCGAACCGCGGCGGAGCCGCAAGATCCGGGCCGATCCACTCTTCCTGCTCGGCCCGGCCGCCGCCTTCTCCTTGCTGATCGGCGTGACCGGATCCGACATCGTCGCCGGAATTTGAGGAGAAAGTTCCCGATGGAGCCCGCCCCGGGCGAGGACTTCCGGCATCAGCTCGCCTCGATCAGGCTCGGAGGCCCGAAGGCGGCGGTCGACCTGGTCGACCTCGTCCTGGCCGAGGCCCGCGCGGCGATGGCCAGCGACGTCCACCTCCTGCCGACCCCCGCCGGGCTGGAGATGCGATGGCGCGTCGACGGGGTCCTCCGCCTGGTCGGCCTCCTGCCGGCGACCCTGGCCGCCAACGTCGTCGCCCGGCTCAAGGTCCTGGCCGAGCTGCTGACCTATCGGAGCGACGTCCCCCAGGAGGGTCGGATCCGGGGGGCGTCGGGCGAGGGGGAGGTCCGGGTCAGCACCTTCCCGACGCTCCACGGCGAGAAGGCGGTGATCCGGCTGTTCGCCGCCGCCGGCCAATTCCTCCGGCTCGACGACCTGGGCCTGCCCGATGACATCCGCCAGGCGCTGGGCCGGGCCCTCCGCGAGACCTCCGGGGCGATCCTCCTGACCGGGCCGGCCGGGAGCGGCAAGACGACCACGATCTATGCCTGCCTCCGCGAGCTGGTCGAGGACTCGGGCGGGCGCCGGAGCCTGGCGACGCTGGAAGACCCGATCGAGGTGGCCGTCGAGGGGGTCACGCAGTCGCAGGCCAACCCGGCGGCCGGCTTCGGCCTGGAGGCCGGCCTCCGGTCGCTCCTGCGGCAGGACCCCGAGGTGATCGTCGTCGGCGAGATCCGCGACCGCCCGACCGCCGAGGTCGCCTTCCAGGCGTCGCTGACCGGGCACCTGGTCCTCACCACGTTCCACGCCGGGAGCGCCTCGGGCGCCATCGGTCGGCTGGCGGACATGGGGATCGAGCCGTACCTGATCCGGAGCGGCCTGCTCGCCGTGGTCTCGCAGCGGCTGGCCCGGAAGCTCTGCGAGTGCGCCGTCGATTCCGACGACCCGAAGGCCCGGCTCGGGCTGCCGGTCTCCCGAGCCCGGGTCGCCGTCGGCTGCGTCGACTGCGGCGGGACGGGCTACCGGGGGCGGACGGTCCTGGCCGAGCTGCTCGACCCCGAGCGGCTCGGGCTCGGCCCGGCCATCCTCGACCGGACCGACACCCGACGGCTCGAAGCCCTGGCCGTCCGGGCCGGGATGGTCGGCCGGTGGCGCCGGGCCTGCCTGGCCATCGAGGACGGGATTACGTCGCCCGCCGAGGTCCGCCGGGTCCTCGGCTTCTCCGACGGCCCGGACGTCCCGCCGGCCGATTGACCGGCCGACGCGGCCCGCCCGGCTTTTTCCGGCGGGGGGATGCTTGATCGGGGTGGGCGTCATGGATTAGGATATCGATCCCTGCCGGATGATCCGCGATCGGTCTCGACGCCGTGCCCGGTCGTCACCGACGTCGGTCCCTCCCCCCCATGCCCCCGGCGACGAGCCACGATGAGCCAACCTGAAGAATCGGATCGGATCGACCGCCGATCGTTCGCGCGCCGGGTCGTCGCGGCCGCCGCCGCCGCTGCCGCCGCGGCCTCGGGATCGTCACCGCTCGCGACCGCCCGGTCGACGGCCGGGACGGGCCCCGGGCCGCTCCGGGTCCGGGTCTGGTGCGAGGGGACGGCGCCCCGGTCGGTCTACCCCGACGACGTCGACGCCGCGATCGCCGACCACCTCCGCCGGGTCCCCGGGATCGAGGCCCGGCGGGCCCGCCTTTCCGACCCGTCCGCCGGCCTCTCCGACGAGGCCCTGGATGCGACCGACGTCCTGATCTGGTGGGGCCGGCTCCGCCACGACGACCTGCCCGACCACCGGGCCCGGGCCGTCGCCGACCGGGTCCGCGACGGCCGGCTCGGGCTGGTGGCGCTCCACGCCTCGTGCGGCAGCAAGCCGTTCCGCGAGCTGATGGGCGGCCCGTGCGAGCCCGACGGCTGGCGCGACGACGGCCGGCCCGAGCGCGTGACCATCTCCCTGCCCGACCACGAGATCGCCCGGGGGGTCGCCCCGTTCACGATCCCCCGGACGGCGATGTACCGCGAGCCGTTCCGGGTCCCCAGGCCCGACGCCGTGGTCCTGGTCTCGCGGTTCGACGGCGGCGAGACCTTCCGGAGCGGCCTGACCTGGTCCGTCGGCAAGGGCCGCGTCGCCTACTTCCGGCCGGGTCACGACGCCTTCCCCGTCCTGTTCCACCCGTCCGTCCGCAGGGTGATCGCCAACGCCGCCCGATGGGCCGCGCCGGCCCGGGCCTGAGGCTCCGGACGCCGGGCCCGACCCTCCGAGATGGTTGACTCGCCCACCGGTCGAACTATAATCGGGGCGGAATCGGGCCCGCCCCGATAAATCCGGGACCGATCGGCCGATTCCGACGCTTTTCACTCATACCCGAGACACCGGGGATCGGCCGGACCGGCCGGCCCGGGGGACGTCGCCCGGGGATGGCCCGGGCGGCTTCGGCTTGAGTGCGAGCCTCGCGGTCGATCGAAGGATCAACGTCCGCCCGCCCCGGATCCTACCCAGCAGCTTCCCCAGGAGAATGCTCCCATGCGTCAGTGGATCCTCAGCCTCGCCGCCCTGGCCCTGATCGCCAGCCCGGCCCTCGCCGGCAAGTACAACAAGGTCGTCAGCGTCGGCGACAAGGCCCCGGCCATCGAAGGCGTCCCCGCCGTCACCGGCGACCAGAAGGAGACGACGCTCAACCTCAACGACGTCAAGGAGGACGTGGTCGTCGTCGTCTTCCTGGCCAACCACTGCCCGGTCGTCAAGGGGATCGAAGACCGGCTCGTCGAGACCGTCAGCTCCTTCAAGGGCAAGAGCGTCAAGTTCATCGGCGTCTGCTGCTCCGGGGCCCCCGGCTACGAGGAGCAGGATGGCATCCCCGCCATCAAGGCCGCCATCAAGGACGGCAAGTATAACCTGACCTACGCCTACGACGAGAGCGGCAAGATCGGCAAGGCGTTCGGCGCCAAGGTCACCCCCGAGGTCTTCGTCCTCGACAAGACCCGGACGATCCGCTACCAGGGCGCCTTCGACGACAACTCCCGCGACGAGAGCAAGGTCGCCAAGAAGTACGTCAAGACGGCCGTCGACGCCCTCCTGGCCAACGAGACCATCGAAGAGTCCGAGACCCAGGCCCGCGGCTGCGGCGTCGCCTACAAGCGCTGAGCGACCCGAAGCCTTCGGGGCCGGCCCCGGTCGGCCCTCGCCGTCCCCAACCACGCCGCCGGGCCATCCCCCGGCGGCGTGGTCGTTTGCCCGCCCATCGCCCGGAACGCCCCGCCACCGGAGGACCTCGACCGTGCACCCGATCGCCCGCCCCGCCCTGTTCGCCCTGATCGGCACGATGGCCCTGGGGGTCGCGGCCCGGCCCGGATCGGCCGACGACAAGCCGGCCGCCGGGGTCAAGCTCGTCCCGATCAAGTACGACGAGCTGCGCAGGCGGATCGCCGCCGACAAGGAAGCTCGGCTCACCATGGTCGACGCCTGGGCGACCTGGTGCGGCCCGTGCAAGGAGAACTTCCCGCACGTCGTCGAGATGCACAAGAAGTACGCCGGCAAGGGCCTGACCGTCATCTCGCTCTCGCTGGACGACGCCGAGAAGCCGAAGAAGGTGGCCGAGGCCGCCGCGTTCCTGGACCAGCAGAAGGCCGGCTTCGCCAACTACCTGCTCGACGAGTCGGCCGACGACGCCTTCGAACACCTCAAGATCTCCGCCATCCCGGCCGTCTTCCTGTTCGGGCCCGGCGGCGAGGAGGTCAAGCGGTTCACCCTCGAGGACGTCAACAACCTGTTCACCTACGACGAGGTCGAGAAGGCCGTCAAGGACTACCTCGACGGCAAGCCGATCGCCGAGGCCCCGAAGAAGAAGTGACGCCGCGAAGGCGGATTGTCCGATCCCCGTCGCTTCGAGTATCGTAACACCCTGGACGCGGCATCGAGGCCCGACATCCGGGCTCCGGCGGGCGGCGTCGGCGATCGATCGAGGAAGGTGAGGCGACGATGAAGGACGGCATCCACCCCAAGTACATGGACGCGACCGTGACCTGCGGTTGCGGCAACACATTCCAGACCCGCAGCACCAAGGCCAAGATCGGCGTCGAGGTCTGCTCCAAGTGCCACCCGTTCTACACCGGGGCCCAGAAGTTCGTCGACGCCGCCGGCCGGGTCGACAAGTTCAACAAGAAGTTCCTGGGCACCTACGGCAAGGCCAAGAAGCCGACGGGCACCGAGACGCCCGCCGGGACCGAGGCGCCCGCCAACGCCTAGCCCCCCAACTCGCCCCCATCGGACGGCCCGCCGGACGACGCCTCGCGCGGTCCGGCCGGGCCGTCGGTCGTTTGGGATCCGAACCGCCTTGGGCCGGGGGCGTCGTCCGTGTTCGACAAGCTCCAATCCGACTTCCGGAGGTTCCTGGAACTGGACGCCGCCCTGGTCGACCCGGCGGTCGCGACCGACCCGGCGCGGTATGCGGGCCTGGCCAAGGAGCGCGGGTCGCTGGCCAGGGTGGCCGTCCCCTACGGCCGATACCTCGACCTCGGCCGCGAGATCGCGCAGGCCGAGGCGATGGTCGCCGCCGAGTCCGACTTCGACATGAGGGCCTACGCCGAGGCCGAGCTGGAGTCGCTCCGGGCCCGGCATCAGGAGGTCGGCGAGGCCCTGCGCGACCTGCTCTACGACAAGGCCGCCGGGTCGGATCGCGCCGGGCTGGTGGTCGAGGTCCGCGCCGGGATCGGCGGCGACGAGGCCGCCCTCTTCGCCCGCGACCTGTTCGAGATGTACCGCCGATACGCCGAGTCCCGGCGATGGTCGTTCGAGGTCCTCGACCTCGTCCCGACCGAGCTGGGCGGCTACCGCGAGGCGTCGTTCGGGATCACCGGGGAGGGGGCCTTCCGCCACCTCCAGTTCGAGAGCGGCGGCCACCGGGTCCAGCGCGTCCCCGAGACCGAGACCCAGGGGCGGATCCACACCTCGGCCGCCACGGTCGCCGTCCTGCCCGAGCCCGAGGACGTCGACATCGTGATCCGTCCCGAGGACATCGACCGCGACGTGATGCGGGCCGGCGGGCCCGGCGGCCAGCACCAGAACAAGACCGAGAGCGCCGTCCGGCTCACCCACCGGCCCAGCGGCCTGGTGGTCGTCTGCCGCGACGAGCGGAGCCAGCACAAGAACCAGGCCAAGGCGATGCGCCTCCTCCGGAGCCGGCTCTACGACCTGACCCTCGCCCAGGCCCAGTCCCACCGCGCCGAGCAGAGGCGGACCCTGATCGGCTCGGGCGACCGGTCGCAGCGGATCCGGACCTACAGCTTCCCCCAGAACCGGGTCACCGACCACCGGATCGGCCAGACCTGGTACAACCTCGACCGGATCATCGCCGGCGACCTCGGGCCCGTCACCACCGCCCTGATCGACCACGACCGCCGCGAGCAGCTCGGCGACCTCTGAGGAATCCGGACGAGACACCATGTCCACCGATCCCGAAGACCGCTGGTCGGTCGGCCGCCTGCTGAACTGGACGCGGGATTTCCTCCGGAAGAAGGGGTCCGACAGCCCCCGGCTCGATGCCGAGGTGTTGCTGGCCTCGGTCCTGGCGTGCGAGCGGGTCCGGCTCTACACCCGGTACGAGGAGGCGGTGGGCGACCGCGACCGGTCGGCCTTCCGCGAGCTGGTCCGTCGGCGGTCGGAGGGGGCGCCGGTGGCGTACCTGGTCGGCCGGAAGGAGTTCTACTCGCTGGCCCTGGCCGTCTCGCCCGCCGTCCTGATCCCACGGCCCGACTCCGAATTCGTGGTGGTCGAGGCCCTGGCCCGGCTCAAGGGGGTCGAGTCGCCCCGGGCCGTCGACGTCGGGACCGGCTCGGGCTGCCTGGCCCTGGCGTGCGCCCACCAGCACAAGGCCGCCCGGTTCGTGGCGATCGACATCAGCCCCGAGGCGCTCGACGTCGCCCGGGGGAACGCGGTCAAGCTCGGCCTGGCCGACCGGGTCGAGTTCCGCCTCGGCGACCTCCTCGGCCCGGTGGCCGGCGAGGGGCCGTTCGACGCGATCCTGTCCAACCCGCCCTACATCCCGACGGCGACCGTCGCGACCCTGGATCCGGGCGTCCGGGACTTCGAGCCCCACCTCGCCCTCGACGGCGGCGCCGACGGCCTCCGGGTCGTCGACCGGCTGATCGCCCAGGCCGTCCCCCTGCTCAGGCCCGGCGGGCACCTGATCCTGGAGATCGGCTCCGATCAGGAGGCCCCGGTCCGCTCGATCATCGCCGGTCGACCCGAGCTGGAGCTGGCCCCGACCGTCCGGGACGCGGCCAACCACCCCCGAGTCATCGCGGCCACGCGAAAGGCGATGGACCATGGCGGATGATCCCCGGCGCGTCCCGATCATCCGCGCCGCCCTGACCCTGGCCCTGGGGCTCGGCCTCGTCGCCGGCTGCGGCGGGCCCCCGCCGTCGGTCTTCGAGCAGGCCGCTTTGAAGGGGCACACGAAAGAGGTCGTCGCCCTCGCGTTCGCCCCCGACGGCCGGTCGATAGCATCCCGGGGCCCCGACGCCGTGAAGGTCTGGGACGTCGCCGCCCGGCGCGAGTCGGCGACGTTCCCGTCGGACGGGTCGGATTTCGGCGGCCTGGCGTTCTCGACCGACGGGACGACCCTCGCCGCCAACCGATCGGCCGCCGGCGCGGTCGCCTGGGACCTGGCGACCGGCCGCGAGCGCGCCGCCTATTCCTACCCGTCGGCCGGGATAGGCCGCCCGGCCGATCCCAACTCCACCGGCTGGGGGATCGCCTATTCTCCCGACGGCCGGACGCTGGCCGGTGGCGGGGGTTATTCGGGGGAGCAAGGCTTCGTCACCCTCTGGGACGTGGCCACCGGCGCGGGGATCGAGCTGGGCCCGTATCCCAGGCCGGTCACGACCGTGGCGTTCCGCCCGGACGGGATGACCCTCGCGTCGGGGAGCATGGGGGGGGCGATCGACCTCTGGGACGTCCCCTCGCGAACCCGTAGGCGTCGGATCGAGGCGGGCCGATCGTACCTCGCCCCGGTCTGCTTCTCGCCGGATGGACGGACCCTGGCCGCGGCGACCGACGACCGGTGGGTCCGGCTCTGGGACGTCGACTCCGGCCGGGAGGTCGGATCCCTCAAGGGGCACCTCAAGGGGATCCTATCCGTGGCCTACCACCCCGAAGGCCGGTTCCTGGCCTCGGCCGACTCGGGCGGGACCCTGTTCCTCTGGGACGTCCCCGGTCGTCGGACGGTCGCCCGGCTGATGGGACACCAGGGGAAGATCTGGGCGGTCGCCTTCAGCCCGGACGGGAAGACCCTGGCCTCCGCCGGCGAGGATCGGTCGGTCCGCCTCTGGGACGTGTCGGCGACGGTCGGGGCGGCCACGGGCCGTTGACCGCCCCATGGGGAGGCCCGGGGAGAGGGGCCGCACCGCCGTCGGTCTCGGCGACCGGGGTGATCGGCCGGGGTCGGCGTCAGTCGCCCTCGCCCGTCTCGTGGCGTTTGGGCGAGACGTCGCGGAGGGCGTCGGCGAGGGTCGACATCTTCGGCCATCGCTGCTTCGGGTTGCGGTGGAGGGTCTTCCGGAGGATGTCGCAAAGCTCCTCGGAGAGCCTCGGGTTGGCGATGGCCGGGTCCATCGGCTCGACGTTGATCTTCTGGGTCATCTGGGCGAGCGAGTTGCCGCCGCCGTAGGGGAGCTTGTCGGTGAGCAGCTCGAAGGCCATCACGCCGAAGCCAAAGATGTCGATCCGCTCGTCGGTGGTCTCGCGGCGGATCAGCTCGGGGGCCATGTAATGGAGCATCCCGGTCCGGTTGCCGGGGCGGTGGTAGGCGGCCGTGTTGGGGACGGACAGGCCGAAGTCGATCAGGCGGACGTTGTTCTCGCGGTCGACCAGGAAGTTATTCGGGTTGACGTCGCGATGGATGAACCCCGCCGCGTGGACCGCCGCCATGGCGTCGGCGGCCTGGGCCAGGAGCTTGACCTTGGCCCGGACGCCCACCTTGGTCGCCTCCCGGACGAACTTGAGGCTGACGCCGTCGATGAATTCCATCGCGATGTAATGTTCGCCCGCGGTGGTGATCCCGTGCTCGTAGGTCCGGACCACGTTGGGATGGACGACCTTCATGGCGATCTCGCCTTCGGGCGGCCGCTCCAGGCGCTGCGCCCTCAACCCGGCGGCGGTGTGCTTCTCGGCGATCTGGACCTTGAGGCAGACCAGCCGGCCCGTGTTCTTGTCGGTCGCCCGGTAGACGCGGGACATGCTGCCCTGGGGGGTCTCGCATTCGATCGAGAACCGGCGATCGAGGTTCACCCGCCCGGCCGGGCCGAAGAGTCCCTTGAGCTTCCCGAGCATCGGACCCACTCCCCTGTTCCAGAGAGCCTGATCGCCCCCGCGGATCGCGGGCGCCCCGGAGGGACCCGCCCCGGCGAGGTCCCGACCGATCGAGGCTCGCGCGGGGGCCCGTCCGGGTGACGTGCCTACCTCGGGCCATCTCGGCCCCCCGTTATCGTCCCGCCGATCGGCGGGAGAATCAACCCCCCGCGCTTTATTCCGTCGACCGGATGTGCAGCTCGCGCATCTGGCGGGCGTCGACGGTCCCCGGGGCGCCGGTCATCAGGTCGGTCCCCCGGGCGGTCTTGGGGAAGGCGATGCAGTCGCGGATGTTGGTCAGGCCGGCGTAGAGCATGACCAGGCGGTCGACCCCCAGCGCGATCCCGCCGTGGGGCGGGGCCCCGTTCTTGAGGGCACCCAGCAGGAAGCCGAATTTCTCCTCGGCCTGCTCCGGGGTGAGCCCCAGGAGCTCGAAGATCCGCGACTGGACCTTCGGGTCGTGGCAGCGGATCGTCCCGCCGCCGCACTCCTCGCCGTTGACGACCAGGTCGTAGGCCTGGGCGCGGACCCGGGCCGGGTCGGAGTCCAGGAGGTGGAGGTCCTCGGCCAGGGGCATGGTGAAGGGGTGGTGCTCGGCGGCGTACCGGCCCTCGTCGGCGTCCCAGTGCAGCAGCGGGAAGCGGACGACCCAGGAATAATGATAGCTCCTGGGGTCATAGAGCTTGCGCTCGGCCGCCAGGCGGATCCGGAGGTTCGACAGGGCCTGGCTGGAGACGGCCTGGGTGTCGGCGACGATCAGGATCAGGTCGCCCGCCCTGGCCCCGAATCGCCCGATCAGGTCGGCCTGGACCTCGGGGGGGAAGAACTTCGCGGTCGGCCCGGCCAGGGCCGACGCCTCGACCTTGAGCCAGACCAGGCCGCTGGCGCCGAAGGATCGCGCATACTCGGTCAGGCCGTCGAGGTCCTTCCGGCTGTACGCCTCGCCCCCGCCGGGGACGCCGATCCCCCGGATCCGATGGCCGGCGGTCGCGGCCTGCTGGAAGACCTTGAAGTCGGCCCGGGCGGCGAGGTCGGCGACGTCGGTCAACTCCATCCCGTACCGGAGGTCGGGCCGGTCGTTGCCGAACCGCTCCATCGAGTCGGCGTAGTCGACCCGGGGTAATGGGAGGGACGGGGTCTGGCCGGTGAACTCCTTCGCCAGGCCGACGACGAGGTCCTCCATCGTCCCGATCACGTCGTCGTCCTCGACGAACGACATCTCGACGTCGAGCTGGGTGAACTCGGGCTGGCGGTTGGCGCGGAGGTCCTCGTCGCGGAAGCACCGGGCGATCTGGAAATAGCGGTCGAACCCGGCGACCATCAGCACCTGCTTGTACAGCTGGGGCGACTGCGGGAGGGCGTAGAAATGCGCCGGGTGGACCCGGCTGGGGACCAGGAAGTCGCGGGCGCCCTCGGGGGTGCTCCGGCCCAGGATGGGGGTCTCGACTTCGAGGAAGCCGAGGTCCGACATGGTGTTGCGCATCAGCTGCGTCATCCGGTGTCGGAGGATGAAGACCTCCTGCATCGCCGGGCGTCGGAGGTCGAGGTAGCGATATTTGAGCCGGAGCTCCTCGTTGGCCTCGGCCCCGTGGATCTCGAACGGCGGGGTGGGCGCGGCGTTGAAGACCTCCAGCTCGGCGGCGCGGACCTCGATGGCCCCGGTCTTGAGCCGGGGGTTCTCCTTGCCCGGGAGCCGGGGCGCGACGACCCCCCGGACGCCGATGACGTGCTCGTTGCGGAGGTCATGGGCCCTGCCGAGCGGGCCGGCGGCGGCGCCCGAGTCGGGTTCGAAGACGACCTGGGTCAGGCCGTATCGGTCGCGGAGGTCGATGAAGATCAGCCCGCCGTGGTCGCGCCGGGTGTCGACCCAGCCGTTGAGGATCACCTCGCGGCCGACGTGTTCTCGGGTCAGGTCGCCGCAGGTCTGGGTCCGTTTGAGCATAAGATCGGCGCCGGTTCAGCCGCCTCGAAAGGGTCACGTCGGGCCGGGTTCGGGGTCCACCTTAATCCCCATGGATGGAGGGCGTCAAGCGGCCCGGAGGTTCGCGGGCCGGGCCGGGTAGGTCGGGATTGCGGCGGCCGAACCGACGCGGTAATTTGGGGAAGGGGGATTTGCCACGCGTCGTCGGCAACGCCATCGGGACCAGGGTTTCGACCCGAATCAGGACCGGATCGCCATGGCCATGGATTTCCAGCTCGTCGTCCTCCGAGGCCGGAGCGCGACGACCGCCCTGAAGATCGGCGACGGCGTCACGACGGCCGGGCGCCATGACGACTGCCAGCTCCGGATCAAGTCATCGGAGGTGAGCCGCCGCCATTGCCAGTTCTTCGAGAAGAACGGGATGCTCCTGGTCAAGGACATGGGCAGCGCCAATGGGACGTTCCTCAACGGCAAGAAGATCGAGGGCCAGCGCGTCCTGGAGCCGGGCGACGAGCTGACCATCGGCCCGGTCAAGCTCCGGGTCGAGCGGTCCGGCCAGCCGGCCCCCGCGGGCAAGCCGGCCCCGTCGGTTGCCGCCAAGGCGGGCGACACGGCGGTCCCGGCCGGCAAGGCGGCCCCCGTCGCGGCCGACGAGTTCGAGATCGACTTCGACGACATGCCCGAGCCGACCTCCGAGGAGAAGACCGTCGCCGTCAAGCCCGACGCCCGGCCCAAGCCCAAGCCGACACCCGCGCCCGCCAAGGCCGAATCGCCCGCCGACGACCCCGGGATCGCCGACGACGCCATCGCCGACTTCCTGCTCGACCTGAAGCTCGACGACGACGAGTGACCGCCCCGCGTGGCCCGGCGGCAACAATCGGCGTCCCCGGGCTCTTTTTGGCGAAATTAGTTGACGGCGGCGGGAAAAAGCTAAAGATAGCGATCAACCCGCGACAAGGGTACGTCACGCCAGGGGCCCGGAACCTCCTTGGCCGACTCCCCTCCTGATCCGGCGTCCGTAAAGCCGAGATGTCGTCCCATGGCCCGCCGCAAGAACGCCCCCGAATCGGTCCGCGTCAAGCACAGCCTATCGGAACGCCTCCGCGAATTACGGACCGAGTTTTATGGCGAGCGGGGCGGCCCCGACCTGGCCCGGACGCTCGGGATCCCGGTCCGGACCTGGTATAATTACGAGAATGGCGTGACGGTGCCCGCCGAGATCATGCTCCGGGTCGTCGAGCTGACCTCGGTCGAGCCGGTCTGGCTGCTCCGCGGCGAGGCCCCCAAGTTCCGGTCGACGGCCCGGCCCGCCGGCGCGGAGGACCTGCCGACCGGCCTGGCCGGCTCGTCGGTCGCGACCCTGCTCCGGACGGCCCTGGAGCGGCTGGAGCAGAAGGAGCGCGCCGCCGGCCCGGCCCCCGTCGCCCGCCGCGACGAGGCGGACGGGGGCGAGGAGGCCGACATGGTCCTGATCGGCGTCGGCGTCCACGGCGACGGCCGGCTGACTCCGGCCGACGGCCCGCCCTACGACGCCGCCCGGGGCGAGTGGCTCGACGCCCGCCGGGCCTTCCGCCACCTCCGGGTCGCCGACGACGCCATGGCCCCGATCGTGGCCGAGGGGGCACACGTCGCCTACGCCGAGGACGAGCCGGCCTCCTCGGCCCTCCAGGACAAGCTGATCGTCGCCCGGATCGACGGCCGGCCGGTCGTCCGATGGTTCCAGCACTGCGGCCGGTACGCCCTGCTCCGGGCCCAGAACCCCTCCGCCTCGCCCCCCTCGATCCTGGTCGACCTGGAAGGCGACGGCCCCCGGCCGGCGTTCCACCGCGTCCTCTGGATTAGCACCCCGCACTGACCCGACGGCCCGGGACGGCGCCGGGCCCGATCACCACGACACGAACTCGCCCAGGCAGGGCGTGATGATCAACTTGCCGTCGCCCATCCGGCCGGTCCGGGCCTGGCCGACGATCGCCCGGACGGCGGCCGCGACGTCCTGGTCGCGGACGAAGAGGGTCAGCTCCACCTTGGGCAGGAACGAGGCGTTGTACTCGCTCCCCAGGTAGCGGTGCAGCCGGTTCTTCTGGCGGCCGTAGCCCATCGCCTCGCGGACCGTCCCGCCCAGGATCTCGACCGAGTCGAGCGCGGCCAGGACCGCCCCCGCTCGGAACGGCTTGACCATCGCGACGATCTGGACCACCCCCATCGCCGGCCCCCCCCGGGCGGCGGGCCGCCAATGCCCGGGCCGACGGCCCCCGGGCGCTTGACAACGCCGACCTCCCGCCGGACATTAAACCATCGGGGCGGCCGGGCCAAGTCCGGTCCGCCCGCCGCCCTCCGGGCCCCCTGGTCGCCCGGAGGGGGATCCCGCCCCCGCCCGGGTCGTCGCGAGGTGCTCCATGCGTCGGGTCTGCGTCATGGCCGTGTCCGTCTCGCTCGTGGTCGCCCTGGGCTGCGGGGGCAAGCATTACGAGGCGCGGATGGAGAGGACGCTGCAAAACATGGAAACCGGCAGGCGGATCAAGAAGAACCTGATGGATCCGCCGGGCGACAAGAAGTTCGCCGAGCTCTCGATCTACATCCGCCCCCCCAAGGAGGAGGCCCAGGCCCCGGCCGGCCAGATCCCGGCGGCCGAAGGCCAGTTCGACCTGAATGCGTCCTTCGTCGAGGGGGCGGGTGCCGCCCTCCACGTCCTGGCCCGCGTCAAGATGCCCAGGAAGCCGCCCACCAAGGGGGCCCCGCCGCCCCCGCCGCCGCCCCCGCGTGGCGCCTTCGATGCCGACGTGCTCGGCGTCCTGGCCGCCGCCTTCAACTCGCCCGGGGCGCTCCAGTCCCCCAAGTTTCGCGCGGAGACCAGGAAGGACGGCAACAGCTTCCGGCGGCTCAACTTCGCGGCCAACGACAAGGAAGTGAACCTGTACATCTACAAGCACGAGAACCACGACGTGGCGCTGGTGTTCGTCTACGACCCCAAGGTCAAGAACGCCCTCAGTGGCAAGATCGAGCTCTGCCTGGATACGTTCGCGACCGGCCCGGCGGCGGCCCGGCAATACGCCGGGGCCGCCCCCGAGGAGGCGGTCAGCACGCCGGCGGCCCCGCTCTGATCGGGGCGGGGCGGGCCGTGGATTGAGGTCAATCGGGCCGAGTCCGGGCCGGCGAGGGTGCTCGGCCCGTCGGGGATCGTCCGACGGGGCGGGCACTCTCGTCGGCGCCGGGCCGACGGTCCGGGCTCAGGGGGCGGGGTCGGACGACTCCCAGACCGACCGGGCCTCTCGGGCTTCGGGGTCCGTGATCAGCTCGTCCCGGACGATCAGGATGTCGGCCGGGGCCTCGATCCCCAGCCGGACCTGATTGCGGTCGATCTTGACGACCTTGATCCGGATGTCCGGGCCGATCTGGATCCCTTCGAGCTGCTTGCGACTCAAGACGAGCATCCGTTTCCTCCATGAATCGGGATGTCCGGTTCCCAACCTGCGGGCCCGCCACGCGGGCCGCTCCATCTCATCATTCGCGAACCGGACGATCCATCCGACAGGCCCACCGGCAATTCGTCGGGCCCGCCGCGTTATTGCCCCGATCCCGGCCATTTGAGCCGGTAGGGGATCATCCAGTTGAACCACGGCCTGTGCAGGTTCCGGGTGTCGAGCAGCTCGGCGATCCCCGTCGCCTTCGGGGTGGGACCCGGCCCCTCCCCGGGCCCCGTGACGGTGAAATCCGCCAGCCACCGCCGGTAGAACGGCCCGTCGTCGAGGCAGGGGCCGGTCTCCCGGGCCAGTCGGGATGTCCCGTCGGCGATCTCGAGCGTCCGGTCATGCCGGAGCCCGAAGACGTTGCCGGCCCGTCGGCCGATCCCCCGGACCTCGGCCCCGTCCGAGACGACCTCGGGCCGACCGTCCCGGCAGGCGATCCGGAGCGAGCGAGGCGCCCCCCGCCTCGGTTGGCTGACGTAGAAGACGTCCGTCAACGGCCCGCGGTGGACCCGGCCCCATTCCCACCGCCTGATCGCGACCGAGAGGTCCTCGGCCCCGGCGTTGTGGTCGTGATAGCCGCGGCCGGCGAAGGTCCGCTCCTCGCCGCCGATCGTGGCCCGGCCCTCGACCCGGCAATCCGCCGCGGCCAGGATCCAGTCGTGCGGGGCGTCGGGCGTGCCGAGGTCGCGCTCGATCGGCTCGGTCGAGCCGGCCGGGCGGAACCGGAACCCGGCGCGGATCGGGCGGCCGTCGACCGAGGGGGTCGACACGTCGAGCCGGTAGCCGTCGCCGTCGCGGCCGAGGCGGCTGGTCGCGATCTCGACGGCGAACGGGTCGGCCTGATGGCGGAACGCGTCGGCCCGGTGGCCGTTCAGGGCGTAGGCGATCGCCTTGCCGTCCCGATACCAGCTGAACCCGATGGCCGAGTGGTCGAGGGCCCGGGGGGCCGGGTGCTTGCCGGGGGCCCGGAGGTGGCGGAGGGTCGCCACGCCGTACGACGGGTCGAACGGGAGCCCGGCATACCAGACGATCACGATCGCGTCGCGGCCGTCGTCGCCGATCGCGTCGAAGTACCACCACTCGTGCGCGCCCGGCGTGGTCCGGTCGAAGAATCGGTCGGGGTCGAGTGCCGTCACGGTCGGGAGCCTTCTCGATGGGTGATGGATGATGGTCCCTGAGGGGTCCGGGGTCTCATCCCCAGGACCGTCGACAGGCGTCCCGGGCGGTCTCGATCTGGCAGGCGGCCAGCGTCGCCAGCTTCCGGGGGGCGGAGACGCGGGCCCGGCCCCGGAAGACGTCGAGGCCCTGACGCTCGATCGCCCCGAGGATCCCGGCGTAGATCCGGCCCATCACCCGGACGGTCAGCCGGCTGGAGTCGCCGACCAGCCAGGGGATCCCCGCCTCGCTCTGGGCATAATACCGCCGGGCCCGGTCGATCTGGAACCGCATCAGGGCCCGGAAGCCGTCGCCGACCCGCCCCTCGGCCAGGTCCGACTCGGCCACGCCGAACCGGGCCAGCTCATCCTGGGGGATGTAGATCCGGCCCATCCGGTGGTCCTCGGCCACGTCGCGGAGGATATTGGTGAGCTGCATCGCCGTGCCCAGCGCCAGGGCGTCGGGGAAGCACCGATCCGACCGATGGCCGAAGACGTGGGCCATCATCAGGCCGACCACGCCCGCGACCCGGTAGCAATAACGGTCCAGCGCCGCGAAGTCGGCGTACCGGGTCACGTCCAGGTCCATCTCCATCCCGTCCAGGAGGTCGTCGAACAGGCCCCTGGGGATCGATCGGAGCCGGACCGTCCGTCGGAAGGCCGACAGGCCCGGCGGGGCGGGGGAGCCGGAATAGGCCAGGTCCAGGGCCCGGCGGGCGGCACCGAGCCGGATGGCGGCCTCGGCGCGGTCCCGGGCGTCGTCGACGCCGTTGTCCGCCCACCGGCAGAAGCCATAGACGGCGTAGGCATGGGCCCGGGTCGGGCGCGGGAGGCAGGCCGAGGCGAAGTAGAAGGTCCGGGCGTGGTGGCGGGTGATCCGGCGGCAGACGCGGGCCCCTCGGGCTTCGAGGGCGGATCGGGCGAGGCCGACGCGGGTTGACCCCTCACCCCACCCCGCCATCAGAGGAACTTCTCCAGGACCTTGGCGCTGCTGATCACACCCGGCAAGCCGGCCCCGGGGTGGGTCCCGGCCCCGACGAAGTAGAGCCCGCCGACGTCCTCGCTCCGGTTGTGCGGCCGGAACCAGGCGCTCTGGGTCAGGGTCGGCTCGAACTGGAAGGCCGACCCGCGGAAGGCGTCGAGCTGCGTCTCGAAGTCCCTGGGCGTGAAGGTCCGGAGCGTGACCAGGTGCTTGCGGAGCCCGGGGACCAGGTGGTCCTTCTCCAGGGCGCCGAGGATCCGGTCGGCGTATTCGTCCTTGATCGCGTCCCAGTCCTGGCCGCCCCCGAGGTGCGGGACCGGGCTGAGGACGTAAAACGACTCGCAGCCGGGCGGGGCGAGGCTGGGGTCGGTCCGGGTCGGGGCGTGGAGGTAGAGCGAGAAGTCCTCGGCCACGACCTTGCGGTCGAAGATGTCGCCGAGCAGCCCGTGATAGCGCGGGCCGAGGATGATCGAGTGGTGCGGGAGGTGCGGATACGTCCGGTCCGTCCCGAAGTAGGCGACGAACAGGGACATGGCGTAGTTCATCTTCTCAAGGCGGCGGTCGGTCCACTTCCGCCGGTGCTCGGGCCGGATCAGCTTGCGATAGGTGTTCGCCACGTCGCCGTTGGAGATGACCACGTCGGCCGGATACCGGTCCCCCGACGCCACCCGGACCGCCTTGACCCGGCCGCCCTCGACCTCGATCTCCTCGGCCCGGCGGTCCAGCTCGAGCCGGCCGCCCATGTCCTCGAACAGCCGGACCAGCCCGTTGACCAGGGCCCCGGTCCCGCCCATCGCGAAGTGGACGCCCCAGGTCTTCTCCAGGTAATGGATCATCGAGTAGATCGACGACGATCGGAGCGGGTTGCCGCCGATCAGCAAGGGCTCGAACGAGAAGACCTGGCGGAGCGAGGGGTCCTTGATGAACGTCGACACCCGCCTGTAGACCGACTGATCGGCCCGGAGCTTGATCAGGTCGGGCGCGACCTTGACCATCTCCCAGATGCTGTGGAACGAGTGGTCGGCCAGGTCGGTGAAGGCCCGGTCGAAGACCTTCTCGGTATACGCCAGGAACCGCCGATATCCCGCCACGTCGTCGGGGTTGAACCGGGCGATCTCGGCCTCAAGCCGGGCCTGGTCGCCGACATAGTTGAACTCGCGGCCGTCGGGGAAGTAGATCCGATAGAACGGGTCGCACGGGACGATCTTGACATAGTCCCCGATCCGGCGGCCCGTCAGCTCGGCCAGCTCGTCGAGGACGAACGGGACGGTGATGATCGTCGGCCCGGCGTCGAAGGTGAAGCCCTTGTCGTGGTAGACGTACGCCCGGCCGCCCGGCTTGTCGCGCATCTCCAGGATGGTGGTGGCGTACCCCTTGGCCTGGGCCCGGATCGCGGCGGCCAGGCCGCCGAAGCCGCTGCCGATGACGACCGCCCGGCCCTTCGAGCCGGGCTCGGCGGGGGCCCTCGGGGCGGGGGACGGCGGCGAGGTCAGGGTCGGGGCGCTCATGCGTCGACCATCCCGTTCTCGGCGACCGCCACCCCTTCGGATTCGATCGAGAGGGCCGCGAAGTCGGGGACGGGGTGACGCCGGGGCGACCGGAACAGGCCGGTCAGGGCGACGAACTGGCGGCGCTGGGCGGGGTCGAGCGGGGACTCGCGGAGGGCGTCGACGGCCTCGCGCCGGACGCCTTCGAGCCGGGCCCGGCACGCGTCCACGGCGCCGCTGCCGTGGATCAGGCCGAGGAGCCATCGGCGGCGGTCGGCGCCGACCGGGGCCCGGAGGGCCTCGGCCAGCTCGCGGCGGCCCGACTCGGGGAGCCGCTGGTAGGCGGACCAGAGGACGTAGGTCCGCTTGCCGCCGTCGAGGTCGGGCTGGTCGCCGAAGTCGGGGTCCTCGTCCAGGGCGTCGAGGTCGTTCTGGACCTGGAAGCCGAAGCCGAGGAGGTCGCCGAACCGGTCCAGGGCCCGGGAGGCCGCCGGCGGGGCCCCGGCGATCGAGGCCCCCAGGACGATCGGGCCGGAGACGCTGTATCGGGCCGTCTTGCGGAGGTACGACTCGACGAGCTGGTCCTCGCTGAGGTGCTCCATCGGGCAGTCGTCGTACAGGACGTCGAGCGCCTCGCCCAGCCCGGTCTCGAACAGCATGTCGGCGACCAGGCGGTTGGCCCGCCCCAGCGCGGCGTCGTCCAGCCCAGACCGGCCGAGCAGGCGCATCCCCAGGGCGAACAGGAGGTCGCCGCCGATCAGGCCGAGGTCGCGGGCCCGCTTCCGCGCCGCCGGGTCGTCGGGCCGGTCGTCGTCGAGCCGGATCGCCTCGTGGAGCGTCGCCCGGTTCCGCCGGATCACGCTGCCGTCGATCAGGTCGTCGTGGACGAGCATGAACGCGTGGAAGACCTCCAGGCTGGCCGCCGCCAGGGCCACCGCCCGGGGGGGCGGGTCGAACCGGCCGGTCAGGATCCGGTAGCTCGCCAGGCAGAGCCGGGGGCGGAGCCGCTTGCCGCCCCGGAGCACGAACTCGGCCAGCCGGCCGTGGAGCGGCATCACGTGCGGGTTCCGCGCATAACCGCGCCGGGTCTCCTCGAAGAACTCCGCCAGGTCGAGGTCGACCCGGTCGCGATCCGCCGTCGGCGTCAGCCGATCGATCGGCGAGGGCGGCGCGTCTTTGGCGAACTGGGGCACGGACGTCCTCTCCGTCGAAAGGGCCGCCGCGGGGCTTACCCGCGGGCGGTGGTTCCTGACTCTCGCGGAAGCCCGCGTCGAACGGATTGTAAACGACCGGGTAGGGCGCCACCCGTCCAAAAGTCGCCCGGCCCGCCCGGATTCCCCCCACGACGCCATCGACGAGCGGGATCCGGCCGACCCGGGCCGGACGGGTGGAGGTGAGCTCGTCCCGCGTCAAGGAACAGGTTGAGAGATACGTCCCGAAATGATCAATCCGCCCTCTTTTGAAAACTGGCTCAACCGAATAATTGTTGACAGCTTGAAAGCGAAATGGGAGCATCGGCGCGATCAATCCCTTCCCCCCCCATCGTGCGAAGAGGAACGGGATAATGCGAGGAGCCGAGGAGCCGAGGAACGAGCGATCGAGTCGCGAAGTATTTGGTATCGGCGCTCTGTCTATTTGGCTGTGCGTCGTGTTCCGGGACGCATGACAGCGGCGAATCCGAATCAAGACCCGAGGACCGATCCGCGCCCCTGAGCAAGCCATCGGCCGTCTGGTACGACCCGGCCTCGACCCGCCACGATTTCGGCCTGGTGCTCAGTGGATCGGAGGAGACCCGGGCCCACACGTTCCGGATCGCGAACACTTCAGGTCACCCCGTCCGTGTCCGCGGTGTCGCGAACCGGAAGCCTTGCTGCGGCGACGTGGCGCCGATCGCGGCCACGACCGTTGAACCCGGCCAGTCGATCGCGGTTGCTGTCACGGTCAAGATCGGACTGGCGGCGGGGCATGTGATCCATGTTGCCGCGATCGAGACCGAAGGTGACGAGGACCCGGTCGTTGACCTCATCACGACGGTGACGGCCCACGCCCGCGTGACCTTCGAGGAGAGTGGCTCGGTCGCCGGGCCCCTCGAACCCGGCCATTCCCGACGGGTCGAATACCGGGTCCGCTCCTTCGGCGTCGAGGGCAATCCGCCCCCGCCGTTCGATGAATTGGCGATCCGCTCCGGGTTGGCGGCCGAGTGGGTGGGCCTTTCATCGAGCAGCCGCGATGCCGATGCGGGCCTCGTGGAGTCTGGACGAACCCTGGCCGTGACCCTACCGGCCTCGAACGAACCGGGCCCCCGGTCGATGCCCCTGGAGATACTCGACGGCGGCGGTGCCGTCATCGGTCGTCGCTGGATCGTCTGGGAAGTCGCCTCCGCCTTGCAGGCCAGCCCCGCCGGGCTGGTCTTCACCACCGATGCCCAGGCCGCCGGGCTCAAGGTCACCGTGCGGTGCCGCGATGGCCGCCCCTTCCGGATCGCCTCGGCGACGACTGGAGTCGACCGCCTGCTCGTCCTATGCGATAGAGAAGACGCCCGTCAAGTCCACTCGCTAACCGCCCGCCTCGAAGGTCCGGGCCGCCCCGCGTCCCGCTCTGGCGAGATCGTCATCCGGACCGACCACCCCGACCAGCCCGTCGTCAAGGTCGCCGTCTACGTCGCCGGCCGAGGGGCCGCTACTGTGCAGGACGCACCGGAGGCATCGCGATGATCCGACGCCCGTTCAGCCGCCGAGGCGGTTTCACCCTGATTGAAGTGCTGGTCGTCATCGCGATCGTCGCGACCTTGATCGGCCTGCTCCTGCCCGCCGTCCAGTCCGCGCGCGAGGCCGCCCGCCGGGCCCGGTGCGCCAACAACCTTCGCCAGATCGGCCTGGCCCTGCATGCCTATCATGCCCAATACAACGCCTTTCCTTTCCAGGCCACCTGGTATGATCGGAGAATTCAGCCCCTGCCGCCGCCATGTTGCCAGAACTGTTCGTTCTTTTATTTCTCGGCCCAGGTCCGGCTGACGCCATTCCTGGAGCAGGCGGCGGTTTTCAACAGCCTGAACCACTACTGTCCGGTTGAGGTTTCTCAATTTTGATGAAGGCCACGAGATGCCTCGGACTTACGAGCATCGCGAGGCGCGCACGACTTGAAACCGAGAAAATGGCATTTGGGCTCCAAAACCTGATCC
>JAABUK010002340.1_pt1 | contig 34152 bp, 31 predicted proteins | sample 5559141 | NCBI WGS metagenome assembly JAABUK01 (sample SAMN10711869, study PRJNA513367) | rock metagenome | isolation source: Antarctica rocks | place: Antarctica: Victoria Land, Pudding Butte nord | collected 2016-01-03 | reverse complement strand
AAAGATTGAGACTTTCGAGTACTTTCTTCAAAATAGAAGGCCACAGCATCGACGCCTTCAGGTAAAGAGAAGGTGTCGATGGGTCGACTGTCAAGAGCCTTCGCTTTGAACTTTCTGCAAGATACTCTGGGACTGGTGGTAAGGCAGGTAGGGGAAGCTTTGCTGCTTCAATTCCTTCTCCAACATCCTTGAGGAGAAGGCGTTTGATTTCATCTAATCTGCCGACAAGGTCGTGGTGCATTAGAAGGATCCTTTTTTGAATTTCAGCATACATCTTCCTGGATGGCAAGTTAGTCACGCAATAGCAGGGTTATGCTTGCGAAGACACTCACAGCTCTAAAGGCTTCAGAATAAATATTGTCTGGAAGTCATCAATCTCAGACCTTACGTTTCCAAACTCTGGCGCTCACCTTCGAGCAATGGAACGAGAATCGAGTTCTCAACGATCGGACCCCTCTCTGCGAGGCCCAACCTCCACGATACATTCTTGACGAAACCAAAGCCATCTCTATCGAATTTCGAATGTCGCATCATTACATCTTCGCACTGCTTCATCGTGTCAGCAAACTTACTCACGATCGACTGAAGAGAGGTCAGGTCCCAGTCATTGTTGTTTGAACGAGGGAGCTTGTTCCTTTGCTCGCTTGACAGCATCTAGAATGAAACTAAGACCTTCCGCAAGATGACGGATATTGTTGCCAAAATCGGTATATTCCTGTTCAAGCGGAATGAGAATGTGAAGGTGCACGAGAATTTCCAGACCACGGTGGCCCCCAGAGGATATGTGAAGGGGAGAAAATGCAATAGCGCGCCACGAGCATCCTCACTAATGGTAGTTCTACCATTAGCGGGTGGAGAACTATCGAGGCCTCAGCAGCGTAGAAGGCAAGGCGCGTGCTCGCCAGATGTGCCAGCTAAAGGGGCTCCGCCTCAATTCCATATCTTTGGTCAATTTGGGGTACAATGATCTGGCATAGACAGCATTGCAGATGATGGGATGGGGCCACCTCTGTCCCCATCCTCGCTGAACGAAGATAAATATGGACTCTAACGCTGGCATCGCAGGAGCGCTTTCGCCATCGTTCAATTGACTGACCTTCTGCAATCATGGATGAAAATGGAAGAACAACCACTTCAAATGAATAGGGTCCTCTTTTCAAAGAGGAAGAACTCGCTTCGCGTTCAACGGGCGAGATGTGCAAGTCACACTGTCATTACCACTCAGCCTCAGTCTCTGGGCTACCTATCAATTGCCTGCATAACAATCAACGGGATGATCGGTTAGTGCCCGTCAGAGCTCAAGTCCAATGCCTCATGCTGAGATTCCCAGGGACTAGCATATTCAGGACACGGACAGTGGTGGTGAAAGGAACCAGTAGCGTTCGCCTAGCCCCAATCTTCTGGGGCCTGGGGGCCATCATCGCCATGGCTGGGGTTCCTGTCTTCTTGTCTTCTCCGAATTTGGCCTCATCGTGCCCAGGGTGCAGGCTGAAGGTCAAGGGGAAAAGGAACCAGTGCCGTGAAATGGTGGGGAGAAGGAGTACGTGAGAGGTTCCCTACGGCTCTCGTTTGCACGAGTTCTGACTGATTCTTGAAGCTAGAATATCTTTGCAAAAACCCAACGTTCCTCGCGACATGTCTATATGGCATCCCATTCATTGTTCTCGGAAACAAAGCAGGCAACGCGATCGTTTTTGCCGAGAACGTGCTTCGAGCCTCAAACAGAGAGCCTTCAATCGCCGTCGTCACGTTCGCTTGCCTAATCCACGCTATTTGCCGAAAGGGTGGTCTTCATCTTAACAACATCTTTAGCCTATTCAAAGCAGCCCTACTACTAATACTCTTCATCGTTGGAGTCGCAACAGCAAAAGCAACGTTAAAGGCTCAGGGTCTGTTGTGAAAGAAATCTTCGATCCGAACGCTTCCTCTAAAGATCGTGCCGTGGAGTCATATGGGTACACGGAGGCTTTCTTGGCAACCATCTTCGCGTACGGGGATTTCAATCAAGCCAACTACGTTCGGAAACACGCCCTACTGGAAATGTTGTCCGACTAACCATTACTAGGTGCTCGGCGAGATCGATGATCCATAGGGAAAATTCAAGTCAACTGCTTTGCTGACTGTGGGCTCTGTCAGCATTTTCTACATTCTGGTCAACAACACTTGTGTGAGTGCTTTGAACCAGCAAAATCTGACCTGTCTCGAGTTCCATGCTGACTGCTTCAAGACGCTCGTTGTTCCCAAGTCCGACCGAATCCAATCCAACAGTGACGTAGCAACGATGTTCTTCTAACGAGTCCTCGGCGAAGCTGTCACCAGCGATCTCCTCTTCGCGCTGATGGCGTTCTCCAGCCTCGGCACGTCGTCGTCCAAACCTTCACTGCGGCGAGAGTCAAACGGGAAATTGCCAAAGTAGGCATTCTGCCATCGTCGACCTTCTTTGCCAGAAACTTCGATCTCCGACCCCTTGGCCGCAGAGAGGAGAGAAGTTCTTCGGCGCATGCTGGAGAGACGCCAGCTGGCGTCTTCTTTCTGCATTGGGTGTTTGCAGTCGTACTGAGCCTCGCTTCTATTTCTCAGAAGCCGAACGACACCTATCAGGCTACGTTAGAGTCTACCCCTTTACCATCGATGCCGTGTTTTGTTGACTCGTAGGTCTGGGGCTTCTCTATCTCCGTCTCAACGAATCGCACACGCACTGGTCAAAAAAGTCAACATCAATACCGTGGCTCAGCATCTGCGCCGCAACCATTGTCGTGCTCGGGAACCTCTTCCCCCTTGTGGGCATTGGGTTTCCACTGGGCAGCGGGTCTGTGATCATGCCGACGGTGAATTGGTTCGTCACGGGAACGATTGGGATGGGTTTTATCGTCGTTGTGTTTGTGTGGTGGGTAGGTTTATACTTCGTCGTGCCAAGAATCAGGGGAATGCAACTCGAGGTTGCGGAGGAGGTGTGGATTATGTGGCATGAGATTGTGAGGTTCAACTTGTTGTCAGATAGAACAAGCTTGACCAGCATTATGATTTCTATCCTGAAGGTTTCCCATTCTTCTTCCGAGCTTCGATAATGTTTTCATCCATCAATCGTAATAGATATCGGATCTCAATCTTGATTAAACTCATGGATGTCGGGTATGTACCAGCCAGTGTCTATTGGAAGTAGCGCGAGATCTGCTTGCAATGACCAAGCCGGATGCTGTTGGAGGGATCGACGGAGGTGCAAACCCAAAGCGACGTCCGTCTGGTTCTTCGTAGGTCCTCACATGCGTCCGCCCCCGTCTACATAAATCCCGAGCTTTTGAACAAAATCAAACTCCGCCCCGATATCTGCCAGTGTCGGGAAACGACGCCATTGGTCCACAAGAAGTCTTGTCGGTCTCACTTTGGACCGGACATGCCTTGTCTGAAGTGGTTGATGATGACATGACATTCTCCTGATGGCGGGCCTTCGGTGCAATTTCTTGCCTACCTGCCAAAATGTAAGAGCAATTCAGGTACCCGGCTACCTATATGAGACAAGTACCTCTTCATGGCGTTGCTAGGCGTAGGTTTTTCGTACATTACACATTTCAAATCTATCGTCTTCCTGTTCTATCTTCTCACTGAAGTCTCTTGCGATGGCTGACCTGATTCGCGAAACTGTCTTTGGACGAATTGTTCATCTTGCGTCTCGAGGCAAGCTCTTCCGCCCAGAAGAGCAAAAAGATCCTTCGAGGCTGCAGAAGTATATCGTGGACAAGTCTGCTTCTTCCTCTGGAACATCCGTCAAGTCTACAGACGATCCCGAGAAAGTCGACCCGGAAAATGGTCGCGATGTGGAACTCCTTGACTGGATTGAAAATGACCCAGAGGTAATAGACCACTTCAATATGTCGCACGAATTTTTGGCTAAGTCATGGCAGAATCCCAGGAATTGGTCGACCGGAAAGAAATTCTTCGTTACGTTCCAGATCTGTCTCTTGACATTCTCTGTGTATATCGGATCAGCAATATACACAGCCGGCCTCCCAGGAGTAATGCAACATTTTGGCGTCAGCGACGTGGCGGCTCTTCTTGGACTCACGCTGTTCGTCGTTGGTTATGCGCTTGGGCCCATGATTTTGGTTCAGCCCTCCTGTCTATGTCCCCAGTATCGTCAGCAGCTAACAACCATAGGCCCCTCTATCGGAGATGCCCTTCTTCGGCCGCAACCCCATCTATATCGGCACTCTTCTGGCATTCGTCCTGCTCCAACTAGCCATCGTCTACGCCAAAAACTTCGGCATGCTCCTCGCATTCCGCTTCATCACCGGCTTCATCGGCAGCCCCGTCCTCGCCACAGGCGGCGCCTCCATTGCCGACATGTACGCCCCCAACAAACAAGTCTACGGCATCTCGTGCTGGGGCATTGCCGCAGTTTTGGGCCCAGCGATGGGGCCCCTCGTCGGCGGATTCGCCGCCGAAAGCAAAGGCTGGCAATGGACGATCTGGGAACTGATGTGGCTCTCCGGCGCGTGCCTCATCTTCCTGACCCTCTTCCTCCCCGAAACAAGCTCAAGCAACATTCTCTACCGCCGCACAACCCGCTACCGCAAAGTCACCGGCAACATGAACCTGAAATGCGCCCCCGAACTCGAAGCCGAAGGCATGACCTCCAACGAAATCATCCAAATGACCCTCATCCGGCCCTTCACCCTCACCTTCACCGAACCCATCGTCTTCCTCCTGAACCTCTACATCGCCTTAATCTACGCCCTGCTCTACCTCTGGTTCGAATCCTTCCCCCTCGTCTTCGTAGGCGTCTACCACTTCTCCGCCGGGAAGCTCGGCCTCGCCTTCCTCGGCATCCTAATCGGCGCCTTGATCACCCTCCCCCCCTTTTTCTGGTACTACCACAAACACATCGAGCCGCGGTTCAACTCCAACGGCGAAATCAAACCCGAACACCGCCTCACCCCCACGTTCGTCGGCGCCTTCTTCATCCCCCTCTGCCTCTTCTGGTTCGGCTGGTCGGCCCGCCCGTCCATCCACTGGATCATGCCCATCATAGGGAGCTCCTTCTTCACCGTCGGCGCCTTCCTCCTCTTCATCTCCGTGCTCACTTATCTCGGCGACGCCTACCCGAAATACGTCGCCTCTGTCTACGCGGGCAATGATCTCGTGAGATCGGCGTTTGGCGCCGCGTTCCCGCTCTTTGCGACTGCCATGTACAAGCAGTTGGGAGTTGGGGGGGCCAGCAGCTTGTTGGCCGCCTTGTCGGTGTGCTTTATCCCGATTCCGTTTGTTTTGTATTACTATGGCGAGAGGATTCGCGGGAGGAGTAGGATGGCGAGGCATGATCTGTGATGTCGTGGGAATGGAAATGGTAATGGTGATGAATGATAGAGAGAGAGAGTGTGTGTGTATGTGGAGAAGAGAAGAGAGAGACTGGGCTCCGCAAGGGGCAATGCTGAAAGAAAGAAAAAGAAGAAGAAAATTCTCCCAACCGCCTGCAGAGTGGCTTCTGACGCATAATAGATATAGACAATGGTCGGGAGGCAAAGACGGTTCTCCGGGCACCGGTGCTGAGGTGTTGGACATCATGGTCCAAGCATCATACATTAGACTACGACTCTAATCACAATAACGACTATATTTTTTTGTTTTGTAGAAACCAGATAAAATCCCACCTTAAATGCCCCCCCCCTCCCCCTCCCCTTTCATGTCATATCAAAACCTAACAATCAAACACATCTACATCAACGCCGGAAACGCTGGCAACACAAACTGCCGCTTGCGCAGGGGCTCAGGCGGGATAGATTGCGGCTCGTGTAGCAACGCAAAGGCTGGACCGTCCAGGTCTATCTGTCGTCGTCGTCGTCGTCGTCATCGAGAATAATCCTCAAATGGTGAACGTAATAATGGCTGCCTGTTGTGTCCCAAATCGCCCAACTCTCTAGTATGTCCTCCCCGATGTTTCCTTGAGAACGTTCCTTTTTAGCGTCCTACCCATGAACTCTGTTCGAAACCTAAGACTGCCGACTTCAGTTTGCAGCTGCGGGAATAATGGGTTGGAGTTCCTCTGAGTGACTGAGTGGGGCTCCTCTGGTGTAGGGATCTTTAGTCTCGTCGTACACATCAGAGCTTAGCGACTTGGGTCAGCTTGGTTGATTAATGTTGGGAAAGGAGAAGAGGGGGGGGGGGGAGCGACTTACCAGAAAGCCCTTCAAAGAAGGATACATGGGAAACCATGAGCTTTATCACAGCAACAATCTGGGTAAATCCCTAGAGACGTTCCGAGGTTCCTAGCTTGGGTGAAGCGTCGAGTTGGTAGCTAGAAGCGTAATAGTGAAATTGGGGGTATGAGGGCCATTGCACAACTCCAGATCGGTCCACTGTATTCGGCGTACCTTGTGCCACCGCGAGTGTTGTCCTACGGATAGTCCTGGATCTTCGGCTGCTCGTCGGCTATACCTCCTAAGGGAATCAAGCACAGCTGGTACAAATGATCCTATAAAAAGGGCTGTCTATTCGATTTTGTTTTTGGTGTTCTTATTTTATTTCTCGTAAAGGCTATCCTTCAAGTGCCATGCTGCAAAAGCTGGCGAGAAGTGCCGGCCAAATTTCGGAAGGTGCCTCACGGTGAGTGTGACAATTAACACCATCGCTACGATCAGCGAACTCAGTGCAGCAGCCAGCTTGCAGAAGTTGTAAGAGATTCTCAATCCCGGTATAGTCCATTTTCGCTCGTTCTCGTTCCACGCCGTTAGGAACATATGCAGAGTGAAAAAGAGGATGAGAAGGACCTTAGTAAAAGACTTTAGAAAGGATTTGGGTAAAGCAGGAGAGCATGAATATAAGAGACTGAGACGATAGACGGTTGAACTAGGTGGACTGCAAATGGAACAGCGCCGAAGATAAATTCGAAGCCCTACGCATCAGTATTGCCAACAGAGACACAGCCCCGTACGTAAGGTCAATGTTCAGACTGATGCATGTCCCTCTCCTCAGGCTCATTCTCATGGAGGTGGCTTTGTGAACTTGGCTGTAAGAGCTCAGGCGCCTTAAGTCTTCGACTTTCAACAGAATCCTCATCTGAAATCAGTATAACATCAGGCCACCAGATGAGCTTAAGGTTGGCCCCAAGCCGTTAAGAAAAACTGAGTTGTAACTCACTCAAATCATGGTCGGCCCAAGGCTCGCGGGCCAGAAATTGTGATATTGATCTTAGCTCACATTGTGGTGCAAGAGCCATGTTTCCACGCTTCGGTTGGGTCAGCCGGCGCAGTCTCGCTTCACATAGCAGCTCGTCTTGGAGATTCTCTTCTCTGATGTTGGGTATTTCACAAAGCCTAATCTCATGTCGAATGGGACATTTTTCGCCTCATGGGCAATGCTCCTCACAACGGAGTCGTGGCAGCGCTCATGGTAGACGTCGGCAAGGTTGTCCTTTATTTGGCTTCAGATGAAGCGTTCGGATTATGTAATAGTCTCGACTCGTATGGATGGCTGGCTTCGTGGACTTCTGTATACGTTCTTTCCAAAATCCTGATACGTGCTTTGGGCAATCTAAGATAGCGCCACCCATCAATACCTTCACATCAGCAATTGTATATTGTAGCCACATCCGGCCCTCATTTCATGACTCTCGACTTGTTAGAGGCCACCGTTTCTCACAAGCAGGATCCCATATAAGTCGGTGGCTGCTTCAGTGCTTAATTCTCGGTAGGCTCTGCGTAAATAGAAAATTTACAATATCATTCGGGCGTCTGAGGTAGTCGATCATGGCAAAGGGGCCGTTGGGACGATGCGAATATCTCGTATTAGACACAGACAAGCTAAAATAGACGTCCATAAATCATGCATCTCGGCACGTAACATTAGTTGCGGCGCATTTGACGAAGTCGCCGAGCACGTCCCACCTCTTCACCATCCAGACGGCAAAAAGTGCATGATTACCCAGAACCACAGTGTCATTGGAAGTGTGCAAATAATGACGCTTTTAATGCTCAACTAGAGTGATTCCAGTAGGCCACATCAATAGTCGGCGAGATCCGCGCTTACCGCGCATCGTTGCCTGACCTCGGGACAGCTATTGCCACAACTTGGAATCGAGTATAGCTCTCATATCAGCCTGAGATGGCCAACCTTGGCTGAGAGCGATCATTCTCAGAACTAGATACCTCATGCCGCAGTCGCGCGTGGACCCCACAATCCATTACTCCACTCAGTAAGGCAGCGAAGACTGATAATGCGCTTGGAGAACTTTCGCCGATTCGATTGCTGTTCCCACAGAGAAGATGGAGAATCTTACCTGGCATAGACACTGCTACTGCGGTTTTTGCCTATCGGCCCAGCAGTTCAAACATATATGCCCAGGTGAGACTCAAACTTTCTTAAGTTTTTCCCAAGTCGTGCAAGTAAGAAGAAGTGCTAAGCGTTGAGGCTTTTTCCGAGAATGCGATGATGCTGTCCAAACCAGGGTATTCTCGGTGAGGATACCGCTGGTTCAAACCGTCGAGCAGAAAGCTGTTGAACGGCCAACGCTTTTCATTGAATGCCTCTCTTTGGTGATATGGGCCCGCTTAGGGGGCTGAGCAAACACATCTTCCAAGTCCCACAATGTGGGCAACAAAGTTTTCCAGCTTCAGAGCTCTGAGCACGATGGGATCTGCTCCACCAAGAAGAATGGATATGCGTAGATATTATCTTCTTGAATGAACCCTCCTGCTGCTCGCTTCTGCTGATCTTTTCCTTTCGTCGCTGACTTTGCTCCTGATTGAATTCGTTCAACGATGAGACTGGTGTCGGGACGATGTCAAATTCCTGCCCTTACCACATGTTGAAAGAAGGCGGCATGGCATTCTCCTGTGTAGGCATCGAATCTCCATTGGCTTGAAAGTCATCGATGAAAGTTTCCCAATTGGTCCAGGCCATTTGATTTAGTTCACTGTCATAGTCCAGTTGATCTGCTGGCCCGGTGGCTAGCCATGGATCCCAGTTGATGGGTGCCAACTTGGTGCTTGTCGCATACAATTGTGGCTGTTGTCCAGAGGTACAATCGAGCATATCTAGCTCCGGCTCCATGTTGATATTGTGCGAATCAGGACGTTCAGTGTTTGGCCATGGGGCTGTCGTGTTGGCGGGCTTCGGAAATCCTCTAGTAGGCAGAGAGCCCAAACTCACAGAACAATCTTCCACATACTTCTTCCTGACTGCTCGGGCCCTGTTCATCAGTTTCTTGATGGGGCGCCATAATCTTCCCTTGTCCGAGTCTGCCACGTGCCGAGCAGTTTCCTCAAACACAATGTCGAGAACAGTCCATGCCCGCTCGACCGTCGGTCCCTCTGTCTGCACACAAAGTTCGGCGATCATGACGGCAAGAGCGTGCCATTGAACCCAAATCTTGGAGATCCATCTGAATGGCCCAGCAGAGGTATCCATTGATAGCTGAATGGTCTTCTCCATGACTTCAACAGAAAGATGGAGAATTCCGGGTAGTGGTATCTTGACCGAGGTGGGGCTGTCCGGATGCTTTTGCAGGGGCCGATAGGCGAAGAGCCACATAGTGGCAATTAGGATATCTGCAAGCAGCTTGGTGAAACGTTGGGCAGGTACAGCCATGTTACAGTGCCGCAAGTACCTGCCTTCAACACGCCTTTGCCTTGCAATTACCCAACCTCTTCTCTGAGCGCCGGGGTCGTCGGACTCTTTTTGTGAATGATGAAATTCGCCAGCGGGAACAAAGTTGAGGCGACGCTGGATATCGGAGACTTCATGGGTCACCAGTGACAGAGTGACATCAGTATACTCTTCTCGCGGCTGGACCTCATTAGGGTCATCTGGGATTAAGTCGTCATCGTTGACATGGAGAGGAAGCGGAGTGCTGAAACTATTTGTAGGGATGATCGGGTCTGAACCGCGATCGGCAGATGCTTGCCTATCGAGGGTGCATATTTGCCACCAAAGGCGACGCCGCATCTCCCTGTCGAATGGTCGACGCAGCGAAGTGTAACTACAGCGGTAATTTTCGCGATGAAGGCCGAGGGCATGGGCGATGCGAACAGCTAAACTTGTTAGTGTCCATGTGCGCCGAGTATTCTCATTGCTTCGAGTGGCAAACTTCCCAGTATTGTTAGCCATCCAGCATAATTGATGTCAAGATCGACCAAATTTAGGGGTGTGAAGAGGTTGGATGAGCAACTCACGAGATAGAGAACCAGGGCTTGGAGTGTCGACATCTCCTCAGAATTGACGAAGTCGGCTCTGGCAAGGGCAAGTTCGGTGCTGGCTCGAAACCTAAGTAACAGCACAGCCTTTTCTTCGCCGAGTCGCTTCAAGCATTCGTCGGGCGTTAAGCTTGTCGTCGTAGTATAGTAGATCGCAAATCTGAGCGCCTCCCAACCTTTCGGCCCAGGACTGCAGTCGAGTTCTCCAGTCTCTTCGACGAAATACCGTCGTAACGAAGGACCGTGAAGCATTTTCACTACAGGGTCCACATTATTCATAAACGACGCGTAGACTGAGTGGGCTTGCGAGTGAGATGGGTGCTTCAGAGTACTTCCCGGGTCGAGGAGGATGTCAGGTGCGCACATTACAAAAGCAAGGCCCAGCGAATTTGAATTCGGCGTCACCTCGCTGCTGTCATCTTCATCGTCTGATGATTGATTTAGGACCTCCCGCATACCATGGATCTAGATCTGTTAGTTGAAACATATCCTCCGCTCTCTCTTTTCCGGCCCAAGGATTAGTTAAGAAAAGGACACTTGCCTCGTCGCTTAGATTCATCCAAAGAGTACTTCCAAGATAGCGATCCAAACCCTCCCTGGGCGCTTTCACACCAGCTTTTACCGGCTGCAAATTGAGACCTGGATTCTCCAACAGCTTCGATGCCTAATGGTTTATCAATTTAGCGGGACCCTATGATCTACTGAGGGTTGATGTATCATACTGTCCGGTTTCCATCAGTTGCCGCTGGCACTGGTGATATCAGTGCAGTATTTCCTCCTTCGATGTGCTTTACGAGACTTTCAAGTTTGGCAATGCGATCCAAAAGTTCGCTGTCAACTCTACGACGGCCTCCTTCTCTTCCTCTTGGGGCACCTGAAGGCACAGACGAGACACATACTGCCCCCGCACGCAAACAGTGCGAGCACGGATTTGCTCTATCGCATTTGATCTTACGCCGCCGACAGAGAGTGCAACTTGGTGGCTTCGTCTTTCGAATGGGAGTTCGACTGTAGGTGCGTGATGTTACGCAGGAAAGGGATGTAGCCGGTTCCGGTAGCTGAATTTGTATTGGGGGATCTGTTTCTGCATATCCGGAAACCTGTTGTACGGTCTGATTAGACTTTGATGGCGGATTTTGATACATGCCACTGTCAGTGTTGAATCATGATCGTTGCAGACGATATCTACGCCCAAGCGGTATCACCAATTGTCGAACAGCCTGCGCCTCAGGGTCTCCATCGGCCTATTTTGTGCCAGCCTCCGGCCCATTTTGTGCCTCATTTTCTACATATTTAGCTCTGCCCCAGGGGTATTCTACCATAGATTCTAGACAATTGATTCAATCAATCCAATTCGATTCACTCAAGCATTTCTGCCTATTCCAGCGACCTGCTTGACACAAACCGACGAATGAGTGTATGCAGGAGGAAGCTATCCACGCAAACTAGCAAGGAAGAAGAAAATATGCCTATGCTGAGTAAGCCGCCAAGGAGGACCTACAGCACAAACCTCAACCCTCGGGCATTGGCTGCTGCAGCTGACTCGGAGGTTTAAGTATGGAGCGTCGAGTAGAATATTGCTGATCACGGAAGCTTGAAGGTCATGACGTGTAGCAGTAATAGTTCAATAATAACTCCCACCGGTGGAAGGTCTGTACCGAATCCTTGGAGAGCTCTAAGCATCTGCAAGTCTGCATGTGTACACGCCAAGAGGGTGTCGATTCAAGGTTTGGATAGAGCAGTTCGATTGGCTTGATAGCTTGGCTTGGCAAATGTCCATCTACAACCAAGGCGGAGCTTAGCACGAGCCTGACATGATGCTATGCGAAAGCCTACAAAGCTGATTGCTTTGACATGATGATGCGGCCCTTATTACTCGTGCTACTGCTTTCTACAGCAGACGGTCCTTGGACGAGGCTAGAGGAGGAGTAGTAGGCAGAAGTCACTATGCTAAAGCTGCTACATTTTGAAAAGACCGAATGCAGGTCGTGCTTGGTAGGGTAGTTGTTGGGAGATGCCAAGTCTTTGTATGGCGTGAGTAGTGAGATGAAGATGAAGAAGAAGCTAATTACAGGAGAGCCAGTACTTGATTAGTACTTGCCAGCGCCGTACCCACTCGCCGTAACAGTAGTGCTGGCATCCCCTGGGCGTCTCTACGATCTTCCTATTATTCCCGGGATGGAGAGTACAAAATCGCTAGAAGGATTCCGAATACGGAATACTGCTTTACCACCTTTCTAGGCCTGCCACAACGACCTTAATGCTCCGCAGCAAGTAAATTGAAAAGAGCGATTGTCCCTGCTGACGACGTTTCCAAGCCTAGGACGATTCAGGAGATGAGGGATGTTGTTCTCAAAAGACGTCCAGGTTGGTAAGATAGGATGAAGAGCTGTTTCATCTCCAGCCGCAATGAGGCAGCAAGTGTGTCTGTGGAATGGACGGCAACCTCACGAAGCTGCTGAAATGCTCAACCAGTCCAACAGCCCGACCCAGCGAGCTGGGAGCATTGTGGTCTTGAAAGTCGCTTGGCCTTTGGCTTACCTGAATGCTCTTAGCGAATGGGAATCTGCTCATCAGCCTCTACTGCTGCATCACATTCCTGCCAAGGCGTTTATGATCGGGTGAAAGTCAACCATTTTCAATGCCTTGTTGGGGTAGCTGGAAAGTCTCTAGCCAGGGACCTGACTACGGGGGAACATAACAGTAGGAGAAGGTAGAAGGTCGAAGAGACTCGCGGTGTGCCCTTGACCCTATGTACCACTGAGTCGATAGTCTCGCGAGCCACGAAGGCACGGACGGGGTTTTTGGGGGCCAGGAGCGTAATAACGATATTATGGACAGGATGGATTAGTGGACGGAGTATAGTTGAATGCGTTGACCTGCAGCGGAGGCCGTTGTGTTAATTCTCGACTTCGTGATCAGCTGTTCGATGGCCTTTCAATCCACCATGTAGTAGATAGCACAATTTCGTTTTCCTTTCTCTGGGATCTGGAACACGCAACGGGCAGGAGGCGGTCTGCGTCCAAGACTGCGGCTGAACCCGGCGATGAAATGAGTGTCAAGGAATTCCAGATACAGTGCCAGAAAGGTACCTTGAAAATTGGAGCCTGGTTTTAGCGCGAGGCACCACAGGTATGCCAAGAGGAGGATGCGGCAAGTTCGACGGGCGAATGATTTCAGAAGCTCCGTATCGTTCTCACATTGACCCGACGCAAGTTAGAATGCAGGAATCATTGGCTTGGAGTAAAGTCTTCGGGGTTGGAAACACTGTTTTACTACGGTAGGAGGCATAAGTATTCATACTTCGCCACTGGTAACGCTATGTAAGGATACAAAGCCACGAAACGCTTAACTCAGCGTTTGCCTCTTTTGGTACTAGTATCGAGTGTGCATCTTATTGGCATCTCTAACAGAATTGTGTATGATATCGACAGGGATATCGTACAAGGGCGACAGGGATACTTGTAAATGAGGCGTGTTTGTCGATCAATACTAGCGTCAAGGTGTGAATACTTCTGCCTGGTACCGTAGTAGGAAAGCCACACACCATGGTCCTTTGTCAGGTTTGGAATGTGGTCTAAGGAGTGTCTGCTGGCGAAACTAAGTACTCCGTACTCCGTATCAGCGATTGCTATGTGCCGAAACCACCCATACCCAGTCCACAATAGAACCCAGACCCGAGACACTGTCAGATCAATCGAAAAAAAGATCGGCAAGACGCATGTACAAAGTGACTACAGACGCAAAATTCGATGGTACCGGCATCCTTCCGTACACAGTAACACGACGCTTGACCGGACAGAGGGCCGGACAAGCGCGGTAGGAGCAGCGGAAGGAAGGCCGACGGCCTATTTGAGACTAATAGGTAATTTGGTACGCAGGACAAGGAACAGCCAGTACGAAACTCTCCAGACTGCCTGTGACTTGGAAAGGATTGCTAGAAAGGGATTGCTAACAGGAGCGCGTAAGCGAATAGTAGCTACAGCTGAGGGCTCGCTAGTGTGATGCCTCGGATCGAGGGTCCCAACCTGCCGTCCGGGTTAAAGGTAGCCGGCATACGAACTGAAACGGCGGGCAATAATGTACGTATCCTCTCAAACGGTGTGTGCTTGTTGTGTGCGTGCAAATGCAGCTTGACAAGTTGGTGCGCCTCGTGTCAGGTCAACGCCGCAGCCCGTCTTCCATCGGTGGCTTCGGCTCCGAGCGCGGCGGAATTCACTTCCATTTATACAGGCTTACTGCTGCGGTATGGTCAGAACGTCGATCTGACTGTCTGACCACACGGGCCAGGCCTATGCAATCATAACGACGATGTACAGCTGTGCATGGCATTACGAATAGGTCTCGAACCCTCAGGGATTAGTGGGCTCCAAAGACCACCGCGCTTGGCTAACAAGATTTTTTGGCGGATACTTGGAAAGTACGATGTTGGATGGACGTGGACTTGGGTGCCCTACCGCTCATGTGATACGATTATCCCCCATCTAGCGCTGTTCGGTTGTGATAACTCCTGCACCTTTCGCCCGCGAAAGGTCGGCGGAGCCCAAAAGACGGGAGAGAAAAGCGAGGTCTCGGCGTGGGTTTGCTGTGCGTAAATCCTTCCGTGCACAGGCCACTTTGCGTTACCTTCGAGGTCCTATGCGCCGCTAATGCAGTTGAAGAGGTGGTGGGAGGCGTTGGGCTGGGCCTTCCTCGGTATATTTCTGAGAATGGCCCCTAATTAAGCCGTAAGCGAGAAATGGTGGCCAAAAAATTGTGTCAGAGCGAGTGAGGCGGGTTGAGGCCACCAATAAGGAAACAAGGTGGCGTTGGAAGGAGCTTGCATGTTCAAATGGTTACGAGTAGGAAGAACGGCATGTTGGGGAGGCTGAAAGCTAGAGAATTGATGTTGTGAGATTGTGGATCACGTGTTTTTTCTCTTTGACTTTCCCTGAAGGACAACTCGACATCCACAGAAGGGAAGGGAAGGGAAGGTATAGGCATCAACCAAAGAAGGGAAGGGAAGGGAAGGTATAGGCATCAACCAAAGAACGCAAGGTCACAACAAGATCGTTGCCGCGTACAAGGTGGAGTAAAGATACGGAGAGAGTAAGGATGCGAATCTGAAGTTCCAATCAGGCCAGCATTAGGTTGCTTGGATGCGGCCTGGACAATGAGCCTGTTCGTCAGGTGCGAGACGTAGAGTACTATATACAGGCCATAGGCAAAATCCATAGTGGTTCGACAAAATGGGCTGGGAGATATCCCGCTTGCTGAAGAATTAATCGCCCGCGGAGAGGTTTGAGAATCCAGCGTCGGAGCTCATGAACGGCTGAGAATCCTTTCGAAGAGACAGAATGTTGAAACAGATATGCCACCACCACCTCAATGAAATACCACCAGTCCAGCACTTGGGTTGGGGTCAATGTAACAAGAACACCTTTCAACTTCGAGAACCCAAACAACCTTCTAACAGAAAAGCATCCTCCTGAAAACCCATTTTCTACGCTACCCTACAACGAGAACCTTTCTATATGTCCTCACAGAATCAGAGCAATTTGCCGAACGCTCGAAACTCGACAAAAGAAATTCAATCCACTTTCAACTCCGTCCAGTCCGCTATCCTTGGTACAAGTCCAGGTAAGGGATATCTTTGTTTCAAGCCACCAGGTCTCCGCACGCCACGCAAGCTCAGGCCGTGAGCAACTCGTAATCGTCAGAGGAAATATCTCAAAGTATAGTTCAAAAATACAGGGATGAAGTCAATATGCTGCAACCAATGTCGGGGTAAAGGATTGTTGATGGTAGAAGGACTTTTCGGCCACATCGGAATACGGAATTAGGTTGCCGTAGAAGTTGAAGGGTGGTGCCACGAATGGAGCCTTGTGCGGATAATTCGACTCTAGTTGGTAATCTGATCCATTAGAGGAAGACGAGCAAGATGAGTTCTGCTCGGAGGCCGGTCCAAGTAATGACCACACAGAGGGTTGCGCAGCGCAACTCTGTGCAGGTGGCGGTGACATTGGAGGCGACGGAGGAAGTGCGAAATTTGCACACTCGTAAGGGTCAAAGTGGTCGTGAGGCAGGACAACCGGGCTCGGTGGTAACGTATTGTAGGAGCTTGTGGTCAACCTCGGACAGGCAACAATCAGGTCTCGAAGCTCGTGGATGGAGATCCTCTTTAGTGGGTCACACTCAAACACGCGGTGCAAAATGGAATCAAGTTCTGCTGACAGAGGCAAAATTGACCAGAGAAACTTGGGATCCTGCAAAAATGCGCGGAAGGTCGAATCCTCAGGAGAAGCTCGTTTCCATGGATTGCGACCACAGGTAAGGTTGACGAGAATCACTCCGAGGCTCCAGACGTCATTGGGCGCTGATGCGTAACTATGGGATGACATGGAAGAAGATTGCTGACACTCTGATGGAAGTGTTAGACGGGAAGGGATGGAGTTTTCACGGATGCATTCACCTGGTGACATATAGAAGGTGGAGCCGCAGCCAAAATCGGACGTGATACGATCTGTAGTTGCCAAGCCAAAATCGGCCAGTTTGACTGTGTTGCCCCGATCGGTGACCAAGATGTTCTCCGGCTTCAGATCTCGGTGGTATATCCCAATGGAATGGCAATATCGAACGGCATCCAAAATCTGGAGGAAAGCGTGCTTGGCCAGTGCGTCGTTGCCGACGAAATGTCCCCTTTCGGTGATGTTGGAGAAAAGGTCGCCCTCGGGGCAAAACTCGATGACAACAAAAGTGCAATCTGGGCTGTCCAGTATCCTCACAAGTGAGACCACGTTGGGATGTTGGCTGGCTCTGTGATGTAATTTGATCTCTCTCTGCTGGAATCTCCTCTGCCTGGCGTCGAGTCCAGTCTTCGTCAAGGCTTTGACAGCATAGGGCATGTTCGTGTGAATGTCAACAGCGGTGTAGACGACGCCGTAGGCGCCAATGCCAAGTATCGAGGTGAGCTCAAGCCGGCCGGCCAATACGCAGCCAAGTCGGTCCTCAGGCGCCAGTGATGGGCTGAGGGACGGCGAGGGGGGCGGTGTCGGTAGCATTATTGGGAGAGCCCAAAAGTACTGAGTACAACCAGAGAGATCGTGAGGAAAGCCAAGAAAACGGATGGGAGAGGGAGGATCCTGGTATAAAGCCGGGGTTGGCGAAGGGGGAGAAGAGTCCTGGGAAGGTCGGGTCCAGCAGTGCGGGTAGGTATCGACGGCCCAAGTATGTAAAGGAAAGACGAAAGGTAGGTTGGAGGAAACTAAAGCTGAAAGACAGGTCGTAAGAGGATAGGAGAGGGGGCTGGTGGATGATCAGAGGCGGCAGAACTGGATGGTGTTGATGGATATAGCATGGCAGTAGTAGAGATATCGAGATGTGACAGTTTGGGAAACATGCGAAAAGAACACGCTTTTTGGGGCAAAGAGCACTAAGTCAAGCTACGAATAGAAAGACAGCTGTTGAGTTCCACCAAAACGGCTAACGTGGCGGCCCTGGTCAGGCTTGATCATGATTGAGATGACGACCGGAGCCATGTGCCAAAGAAGCAAGGCGAGCAGCTGGGAGTGATTTGCTCTGGAAGTAGGACGCGGCCAACGCCGTGTGGGCGCAGGTATCATCACGACGATCGCCATCTCTTTTTAGATTGGGGTGGTTGACCTGCACACAGGCAGCATTGCATTGGCCGTTGGGGCAAAACGCTCGCCCCATTGGAGCTGCGCGGCTGGCTTCATGCATGGCGGCGCAGGGTACCGGTGGGCGCGAGATGGAGCAACAAGTACGCCACAGCACTGACGAGGTCCCGCCACTGCACATTTGAGCATGCCACCCAGCACGGAGATTAGCATCCAAGGGGGCTGGTCAGCGGCAGCGTGAAGCTGGCCCCATTGGTTGGCCTGCGGCGCCAAGAATGTGGCCCGCCGTGATGACTGGGTGCCGCCCGAAACGAGTTCGTCCCTACGTAGTAAGCAGATTAGCGTCTCGGCTGATCCAAGCAGCCAATCATGCTCACATCTCTCGGACACACCCGGACAGACCATCAGTTTCAACGCAACAGAAGTCCATCACTTCGCGGCGATATGGCTTCTCTGCTCTCCTCAGCCGGCAGCAACAGCTGGTACCGCCTTCCGATAAACCACATCAACGCGCATTGGTCCTCAGAATCCCTCCGCGCTGGACGGATCGTTCTGTACACTATGCCCAATCAGGCAAGATCGACTGCCTTCAACTCACCTGACCTAGTGCGCTGGCACGGTTCCATGAATGGTTAGCGTAGGGAGCGTGCCGCGCAGGAGACGACGCCCGGTCAAGGATGCCAGTGGACCAAGTCCCAAGCCGTCTGACTCCGGCCATCACTAGTCAGCCGGGCTCAGAAATACGCAGTTCGAGAGCAGGAAATGTCTGCATCGTTTCCAACACCTTGTGCCACCGGCCTCTGATCAACCCACGGTGGGGCAAGGATCAGTCTCTTGCTGCCACCTGTCAGACCCATGGAAAAGTCCAGATAATGCAGCAGAGCACAGAGACCATGATTAGCATCACCCAACAAATCAGGGTCAAGCAACAACACGATGAGGACCTTCCTTTACGGATCGGGAGGATTCGCAGAACCTTGCAGTTCAAACTTTCTAATGTTGGCTGTCACTGTTCGGGAATCGAAGAGCGCGCATCGACGGCTGTAACAGCATCACAGGTGGAGAGCCAATGAATCGAATCGTTCTCCCTGTTCAAGAAGTTTTCTGCCGACATGCCTCGGATAGCCTACCTTTGGGGTGTAGGAAGGCTGAGTGGGAGTAGCACATACTGGAATACAAGATAAAATTATGTAAATTGGGCCACCGCGGGTGAGGTCTGCCTGGTAGCTTCCATTGTTGCCTCCCAAGACTAGAGCAGAGCACCCACTCCGGACGACAAGGCTCAAAACGCCAGCCCATTATCTGTGGGGCCTGACTGCATTTGATCCCTCCATGACTAACAGCCGGCTAAGCCACCCAGCCATATCATGCTCCGATGTTTGCCGGACAAGCGGTTGAGCACGTGATGCCGGTCGACTACGGCGAGCCCCACGTGAAGGGAACGACTGCTTGATGCTACTACGTCCTGGTACATGAGGTGCCAAGTACCGAGTGGTTGGTATTGATTGGACAACGTACCCAACGCTGGCTAAGAAGATCCTACTATGTATCTTAGCTTCGTATTAGCCAAACCATGCTCACTACTCTAATGGAGAAAGCCTACGCTGTGGGGCCTTGGCGCCTCCGGGGGCCGATTTCCTCAAGTGTATTTTAGATTTTAGCTTCAACAACCAACCTACACCTTGAGATAGACGGTTCTACAACGTACTATGGTTACTGCTGTAGCAACAATGACTCACTATACTACTCCGTAGACTACCATGAATCGGAGATGAGAAAAGCCGGAGAAAAGGCTGGGCAGCTTGACGGAGGAATGGTTGGCATGTTTGAGGCTAACATCCGCGCTCGCGCATTGATCTGACAATGAAATTACTCCTCTTGTCATCACATAAAGTAGCACTTCGCCGAGAGGTGTAGGTAGGCTTCTTCCGAAGCTGCTGTCAATCTTTGCCGTAGTGCCTTGTGAACCTGTACTCGGCTCATAACATAGCCTTATGTGATATTCATCACTCACGCAATCAGGAGGCGAGAGTAACGAGTGGGGCGTGATGCCTTGCCCTAGCTCAGTCAGTCATCAGGGCGAAATTTTTGATTGGACAGCTAAAGATGCTCTGGCGTCAGAATTGTGGGGTGTATTATCATCCTACGGCACCGCTTGTGCTTGATAGGATTCATGGTTGATATGCACAGCTGGATTTCTGTGGGAAGGCCAGGGTGGCAGAGTTCTGGAAGTGGAATCGAGATCGGATTTTTCATGGTCGAGGCTCTAATGGCCAGACAAGTGTGGAGGGCGGATGCAGAATCTAACGTCATGATCGTCAGTGCTTGAGCATTCCTCGACGCAAAACGTTGATTGCTTGGCTCCCGTTGCTTCACTATGCAGGCGCCGTCGCAAAGGTAGGCTACCTGACCGCCAAACGCTGAGACAAGAAGTTGGCTGGGCATGCAGCAGAGAGGATGCCAATGGTTGCTTAGCGATGCTTGTCGATAGCAGGCCTTGCCAACTGGGGCCACTGCTTTGGTCGACAAAGTGCAAGCTGACAGGGCCTGACAGGGTGCTCTACTCCGGCCACTTCTGATCGATCATCATGTGATTCTGCCGCTTGGTTCGATGGGACTCCAGTGCATATGTGACTCCATCCTCCAAATTGACTCCGGCATTTTATCGGCAAGCCTGACTCTGATCTTGGTGCTTTGCGTAAGCTCATGCGATCGTTTCGAGTGTGTGTGGACAGGACATAACTTCTCGTGAATTGTAGTCTGGCTGTCTCTTTGATTTCAAGATCTGCTAGGCCCCATCCGAATTATTCGACAATTTGTAGATTAATGTGCATCCCCGCATGCCGAAAATGGACGGGGTACTTCCACTTCAGATTTGACACAATCATCACCTCCAGCGTCAGCTGATAATTCAAACGCGCAGGAATACTTTGTGCGCCTCTCTCTACCTGTTACCACTGCTGTTGTCCAAGATTACTTCGAGGTCGTGGATTGGCGTCATAATTACCTAAGTGGGTGGTTCAAGCCCATCAATCCCAGCTGGCCGATTTTGGCCAAGGAACTCAGCATTGAGGCTGAGATTGACATGCTCGACCATCTCCGAGTCAGCATCTCGACCATTCTCTCATTCAAGGTGCTATAAACGCCCTTTTACTGAGCTCCGAAGGTACCTCGATGAGCTCGCTGATACGGTCGCAAATCGACCTCGAGTTACGGCCACGTATTCAGTGGTGATGTGTCCCCCTTGATTACCTGGATTTAAATATATGGGAGAATGTGATGGAAACGCTCAGTTGCCTGTCCAAGGCATCAATCAAGGGACACCAAAGTTGGTGGGTGCATTCGGGGTCAAACAATTTTCCAGTCTGATTTTACTTCTCTACCTTAAGCCGGGCGAGCCTGTGACTTCCAACGCCGACTTCAATCATCACGTACCCACATCTCCAAGCCAGTCTGGCCATGCCTCCTCGCGCGATATAGGATGAAGAACATGAAAACCTCGCTCACTATTTGCTCTCAACCTTCCCCTGCCCCTCAAGCCCCTCGAAAGCCGTACATGCCTCTGCCCAAGCCCCATCTCCCTCATAGAGCTGACTCCTTAAATATGCCCACGTCATCCTTTGCACTACCGCCAACCGCTCCGGGCTCTCATCCAACGTCTCGCCCGCATCCCACCCACTGATACCCCCGAGCCCATGTTTCGCGCCCTTAAGCGTGAGCAGATCTTTCGGCCCCGGAGCAAGCGCGTACGGGTCGGCATGCCAGTCGGCGCCGCGGATCGTCAGATGGGGACTGACGTCCTCATCGCCGTACACTACGAGCGCGGGCGTGGCCATTTTACTGAAGTTCGCGTCATAGAAGGGGATGAGGTTCTTCCCGGAGTCTGAGATATCCGCGCCGCCGTTTCCGATGCCGGCAAGGACGACGCCCGCCTTGATGCGCGTCTCGGGCTTATACCACGTGGACCCGTCGCGCGGATCCATATTACTAGCACCCAGGAGCATGGCGGTCGAGGCGGCCCTTGAGCCCCGGCACGGCCGCCTCGACGCTGTCGAGGTTGTCGAGGATCCGCACCATGTCCACGGCTCGCTCTTGCCAGAAAAGCTCCTGGCCCTCGGGCGCCTTGAGCCCCAGAAACGCCGAGCTCAGGTGCGTCGGCTGCACCACCGCGAAACCGTGCGCCGCCCAGAACTCGTACAGAGGTGCGTACCCCTCCAGCGACGAGAGCGAGTTGCTACGCCCGTGGCCGTGCGAGAGGAGAATGATCGGGAGGGCGTCCCCGGTTGAGGGCACCGTTACGCGCAGCTGGAGGTTGACGGGACGGCCTGGGGCGGGGAGGACGACGGGGCTGAAGGAGATGATGGGTTTAGGAGGGTTGATGGGAATGTCGGCCGTGGCGCCGATGAGGGCGTGGTAACCGGTATGCATGGTGTTTGTTTTTGTTCAACGTTTTGGATTGAGTGGGAGGTGGAGAGACAAGAAATGATCGAGGTAGTGAGAGATGGGACTGTAAAGCGAGTCGTAGTAAATTTATAGACATGGAGATATGGAGATAAGGCGGACTCAAGCCAGGCTCGAGGCGCTCACGATCACGTGGATGTCCAGAACCATGAGCAAACGCCTGTTTTGATTCAGGTCAGACATGCTCAATGGAAAGGGCAATATTAGCACAGGTTATACATATCAGCAGACGAAAGATACGAGGACAACAGTCGATGACTTTGGATACGGTAGACGAAGGCGATGGCTCAAATACCCTACTCGAATGCCCTGCTCGAATACCCTGCTCGAATTAAATGTTCGAATTAAACCTTTTATCTACTTCAGTTTTGAGATAAAGAGTCTCTAGTAACTAGAATATAGCTTTCTTAGTACGATGATTTTACGGAGGGGAGTCAACAGTGGGGTTTCAAAATCCAAAATTTGTTTTGATCTTTGTTTGGCTGATAGTCCGCCGTACGCCACGCTTATGAAGAAATTGATGATTATCGCTGAGGGTGGTCGTTTATTGATCACCAACCTGATGTATGTTGCTGAAAAAACAGCGATTGAGTGACAATCTGTCCGATATTGGGGGGTTTGGCCGCAGAACCCGAAGGAGCTTTGTCAAGAAAATAGCTAGAACTGAGCAGAATAGCTAGACATGCTCGTATAGAATCGAATTGAATTGATAGAATCAACTGCCTAGAATCTATGTAGAATTGCTCTTGAAATGGAGCTAAATATGAGGCCCAAAAGGGGGCCGGGAATTAGCTTTTCTCTTAGTAATACAGACAGTCTCCTCTAACCATCTTATTGTATTTGCAACAATCCCAAGCTTGTAAAACCTTCACCTCCTTACTAAATAGTCGAGATGACCATGGCAACCAGACACGAAGCAGGCGTTCAAGGAACCCATCGAGTTCCAGCAGCAGTCGTTTCAGACGCAATCAATGATAGCAAAAAGCATCTGCTTTTAGCCCTCTGTTGCCGCTATCAAACTACTCATGATTATTTCCTCGTTTGAAAATCACCCGAACCTCTCGATTCGAGTTGTCGTCACGAAAGCGGCAACCCAGTTTCTTGCTGGTCAGTCTCTAGAGTAGCCTACTGTTTCTTCCCTGGCCCTACTACCCAACGTGGATGCCGTTTATCTCGACGAAGACGAGTGGATCGATCCGTGGACAAGGCATTCGAAGATACTACATATAGAGCTCCGCCGTTGGGCTCACCTCCTCGCGACTGTCCCAATGTCCGCGAATCTTTTGGCAGAGGCTACAGAGGTTCTGTGCGACGACCTCCTGACCAATGTGATTCGCGCTTGGGACGTAAAGCGTGCTATTGTTGCAGCGCCAGCGACGAACCAGATGATGTGGGAAAGTCCTATCACGGCAAAGCAATTGGCGATACTTGCCGAGGAACGGGACTGGATTGAAATATTATCGCCACGGGTAAAACAATTAGCATGTGGTGACGTTGGACAAGAAGCAATGTGCGATTGGTATGAGATTGTCGCAGTGATTGAGAAACGACTAGCAATTTAGTTCGCAACCTGACAAGGCGGCGGCTGCACAGCGAAGAACTGTCGGGGGGGAGGGGTTTCACGCGAGGAGAGGATCATTGCCATTTAACACACCCGCCAACATTGCATTGCATCAGGAGACTTGCGTAAGCGACCTATGGGCAGAAAGGAGGTACAAACAAGCAAGACAAGGAATGCGTAGAACTCAGTTGTGTCCTAGGGTTGTCTCTCCGCTTGCTACTGTCAAAATTGTTCTTGAGTGGCGAAAGGGGGCCCCGGCCATCCTCTGATTACGGTCTATACAACGCTTTTTCCACTCGATAGCTACGCTCCCAATCTACGCTGGAGGTTGCGGTAATACATTTCAGCCCTGTCCCATCTTCCTTTAGCCTGCCTGTGACATTTCACTCCGCAGGACATAACCACACCTCCAAATGAGATGATAATAGGCGGCCTTGGCTTGGCTTGTGTGATCTGATATACAAAACACCGAGACCTCGAAGAATGAACCTATAGTAGTTTAATTCACGGTTATTCTACATCTGTGGTTGCTGTAGGGCGTTTCTATGAACACCCCTCTCACTTTGGATATCAAACTCCTCCTTGTAACCGCATGGGTCAGTAAGGCCAGTTGGTGTCTTTGGCCCTGGCTTCGATGCTTCCAAGATGGTTATGAAGGGGGAAGAGAGACCGGGAACTAAATACAGGTGATGCTTGGTCTGCCAACAACGTTGCCGTGCCTGACCGTCATCTGTGCACTCCATGATCACGGATCACGCGTATCGTGACCGTGAAACTCCTCAAGCTTTGCGATTCGACTTAAGAACCTCGTTTCCCGACACTGCTACCGTTCGTGGGACCAGAGATTGGGTTAACAGACGGTAGTGTACCGAAAGATTTTAGAAAGAGATCAGCGAGTTCTTTCTTTTCATCAGTTATTGCTTTCATCGCCTCCTCGTGAGCAATCTGAGCCTCGAGTGAGTCGACATTACTCCCGCTTTGACTATCATCGGATTCGTCGTCCTTGTCGTACTCCATTTTCAGCTGCTCTTGCAGCTGAGATATCTGCTCATCAATCCGTATTTCGCCCGTCCCAAATTCTTCAGCTCTAGGGTCATCCCGATGAGTGAGGTCAATCAAAGCCCTCATTGCCTCAACGAGCATGAGGCTATCAAAACTCGCCTGGTGAGCGTACTCGTGGATGCTGGAATCCGGATAGAGAAAAGCATAGAAGTAGCTCAATTTCATACTTAAGAATCTGGGGAGGACGGTCCTCCAGAAATGAATAAGTAGATTTGAGGTACATTGAGTCAGTTTTCGCCCAGACATGTTTCGGCATGCCGGGATGCTCGTTAACCTCTATGTAGTGTTCATCCTCTGACTGGTCGCTTGACGGCTATCAAGCCGCCCAATGTTAGCTTCGGAATTACTAAAACATTTGAGTTTGACTGCTTTCCGGTTCTTCAATCAGCAGATCCGACATTCAAATCCTGGCCTATTCCTGACTAATCAAAACGCCCTCCAGACAGTTGCAGATGTCTTTTATTAGGTCGAGAGACCACTAGAGAGGAAAAGGAGGTCACTCAGAAGCATATACCCCCACGAAACCATGGCGATAGTCGAACGCCTTGAGCAGGCCGGTGAGATGCGAGGTGGCAGCCAGGACCACCAGTACGTGGAAGATCTGATGCGAGTTGCCCCATAGATCGTGTCTGCCGGGAAACCACTTTTCAGGCACGCGAACCTATGGATCATGTTACTTCTTGTGCATAGTCGGCGGGATGTTGACGAAAATATTACCGCATATACACATGCTCCAAAAATGTACAGCACACCTTGTAAGACAAGCCACGAAAGACCAATCTGCTTTCTCATCTGTACTGTTCCGTACAGCCACAGACCATGCAGAACTGGAAAGATTGCAGATAGTCCCATTGACACAAACATAGCAGCTCTGAAAGGTCTCCAAGCTGGTGTTCGAAACTTTGACAGCACGGACACAGCGGTACAGCCTGCTCCCAGAGAGCATATCTACAGCACGTCAGATATAGCCGGTTGAAGTGTTCAGATCCAACCCACCATTGTCCAGTATACCTTCTGCCATGTTGGTTCGCACCAGAATCCGTAGTAGACGCTGGGGACAAATGATCCACTGATGAGAAGTACAATCCCAGCGTAATCTAGCTGATTACCAAGCTTGTTGACTCTAGGGGAGTGATTGGAAATTGTATGATATGTTGCACTCATGCCCAGGCACATGGCCGCACCTAGAAAGAAACAGCCGAAGGCGATTAGATCGCTGTTGGTGGCTCGCGGATATCGAGGCTGTAAGCTCTTGTACAGACTAAAGGCACCTGGAAGGGTTGTCAAAGCTGGAAGCAGATGAGAATAGATGTTGACAGTCTCGTTATGGATGTAAAAGAGGCTCGCAAGCGATCTATAGTATGAGGCAGATGGTTTTCTGTAACTGCCATGGATGTGGTGGTTATCCTGTTGCCAGTGGGGTACATCATCCCACTGCACCAGCGAATACCAGTGCCCGATCCACTCCTTCGTGCTGTCCGAAGGACGGGAGCTGTCAATACATTCGAACACGCTTTGCACCATCCTGGTGCTCTTCCAACCGCAGTGTTTAGCAAATCTGCTTGGAATTGGCTTTATTGAGAATCTGACATCTTTGGTAAGGAGATCAGCGCGGCTCGGCCCGTACATCTCTGCACCTGACGTAATTCTCCTTTGTCGCGATGGCTGTGCTCATCAACCCCCTTTCGTCAAGATCAATCAGTCTATGTAGCTTAATGACTACCAGCTTCTTTCTGTGTACCGTCATGAGGCAGCGCTCTGTGAGAGTCGAGGTGTAGCTATTGCCCGATCAAGCTACTCGAATCTTTGCAGGAAATGGCTACAGTTCCTCCACTAGCTCGCAAATCCTCAACACCATGGGAGAGGCTGAAGCCAGCGAAGCAAGATCCTCTAGAAAGCATAGGATATGTGTCGAAAGGGGACACAAGGTATGATCTGCCGAACTGATATGGCCTTTCATTGAATGCGCACAGACTATTGGAAATCAAAGCCCAAGAGTCATTCTACAATAAAATCGTCGCTCGCTACATGCAGTTCTGCACAAACCATTCGACGAACATCGACTCCGCTTTTGCTGCACTCTCGCTCGAAGATTCCCTTTCTGCTTCGTCGGATTCAGCTCGCAATCCTCCCGTTGCTTACACGCCACGATGTCTGGGACGTCCCATCACCCCTTCTCCGCCAAAACAGGTCTCTTCTTCTCCTGTCAAGGGGGTCACTCCCCCAACCCCACAACCACCTTCGCAGGAGCTGTCAATCATACTTTTAGCGCTACGCAAACTCCGGGAAGCCCTGCTGGCAACATCACCCTCCGCTTCGTCACCCGTTTTCTCCCAACGCGTTCACGTTTTCTGCATTCGTCTCGCAATCCTCGCATTCCACCCGCCGTCTTACCATCCACCGTTGATACATTTGTTGTTCGCTCTGCACACACCGCAGTTTCCACTGCCCGCTCCAGAGCTTTCAGAAATGACGACTTACCTCATACTCGACTTGGCTTGTCGACAGCAGGAAACCGCGAGTGCTTTTTCCTTGAGGTCGAATAGCAGGTCGCACAAAGCTTACGACTGTAGGATTGTTGATGAGATTGTCGGAGCTGTTGTTACCAACAATTGGGTTGCCTTTTGGCGTGTACGGAGAAAGGTCGATGGGTACGTAAGGGCTTTGATGCAATGGAGCGTCCCCAACTTGAGAAGGAACAGCTTGAAAGCTCTCGGTAGAGCTTACTTGAATTGTGATCTAGACTGGATATTACAAAGCACTACAGGTGCTGAAATGAGCTGGGAGGAGTTGGTAGAGAAGGAGAATATTGGTTGGGTCCTGGACGGTTCAAAGGTGGTGATTCGGAAGCCAAAACCTAAAGGCCAATTTGTGAACGCCTGCTGATGGATCAGGTCATCATAGCCATCGTGACTGTGTCTGGAGAGACGTCGCCTTCATCAATGAACAATTGAAGAAGCTGTCGAAGATCAAGGAGCTTTCGAGAGACACATGGTAGGAGTACAGATTTGCTTCAGGAGCAGCTTGGTGGGGTGTCTCTGAATGCTTTCAAACAGGAAGGAGATTCTTCCTCGGTTCAGACGTTGTCTTGAGAATTCTCATCAGTACTCCGTATCGTCTCCTAGGCCAGCTCAGGGGTTGTGGTGCTTGCCTGGGATGTGGCTGGCAGGGCTTGGCGGTTCATCTCCCCGCCACCGCTCCGGCTGGGTGCGCGGTTTAGCTCCGCACGACTTGGCATCATTCGACATTGTCCCAGCCTCTCGCGTACCAGCCATAAACATTGGTCAACGTGTTCATCAAACCTTTCCAGCCATCTTGACGCACCGCAGCCATGGACTTCCTCATTATATGTTGTTTCGTTTGTCAATCTGGTAAACTCTCACGCAAACACTCTGAAAATATCCATCCTTTTGACATACCTTGTCTGCTTTGCAAGGCTACCATAGCAAATAAGAAGACTCTTTCACAATCATGAGGTTTCTCTCACTATCCACTTTGCTCACTATATACACATCCACTCTTCTCACCAATGCTTTGCCCCTCTCAGGACTACACAACGGACCCCAGATTGCCCGAAGAAAAGCAACATATTCAGTTGTACCAGTAGACGGAGGCGAGCCTGCTGGAGCTGCCCCACTCAAGACACAAATTGTCACAAAAGATTCCACACAAACTATAACGGAACCACCGAAGACATTACCGCCTACGACGGCGACCATGCTTTCCACTACTATTGTTACAGAGTCAGAGACACCAACAACCATCATCACTACCATCACCACTACGTCGACACCCGTGACCACTCCAGCAACAGCGCCAGAGGATTCTCCTTCCATCCGCACAACTTTAGAGATAGTTACAAGCATGGTTTCAACCGCCGACACTGTCACAATCATCTCAACACCAACGCTTACTCCGTATGATGATGGAAACTGGCACACAAAATACTACAAGGCGGCAGAGCTATCATCTTCGTCTAAAACCACAAGCAGCGCATCAGCTGATCTGACACCTTCTCCAACGGTCGATGTCGACTCAACAATACTCACCGGCATACCTTCGAATGGAACTTATGCTTTGATGCTAAGAGGAAAACACAACCTGCAGCCATCCAATACAACCACAACAGGAATCACCTTGCCAAGCAGTGTAATGGGGGCAGTAATAACTAAGCCGCCTATGCCAACATTGCCCAAAACTTCAGAAGTCATCAATCCTACGGAGGTTCCTTCGATTGATATTGCGAAACATATGGTCCCCGGCTTCGGCAGGTGATATTCGATAACGTCCGGGGAACGAGACACGAATGGACTACATCATAAAAAGGATTTGGATGGGCTTGGAGGCGGAACAGGGATGATTATGCTCCTTGTACACAATAATAGGGAGGAGTTCATGCATAATTACGACGCATCTGAACCCTGGGAAAGGTCCAGCAATCCTTGGGAATTTTAGCGATGGCGCTGGTCGGGAATGAATCCTGGGATACTTGCGAATGTAGAGCAACAATGAATGAGATAGAATATAATACAGAGTGTACTTTTTGCAATTTTCATGTCCCTCGCAAACGATCAAGTCATTGCAAGTATTTCTTTTAGGCCTCGTGGTAAGCTGAAATATGTCAGAGTCTGCTTAGTCAAGCCGACGCCAAGATATCGCAGTTCATGAAGCTCCGGGTCGATCTTCAACCTGCAGGCAACCGTGGTCTCTTGTGAAGAAAACAAGGGGTCCAGCTATGCAGTTCAAGCATCATATGAGCCGAAAGAGCCCTCGCAGGCTGTGGTAAAAGGCGTAAAGATCACAGCGTTGAGTGCGCCCGAATCAAGAGACCGCCATCATGGCGTCCTCCCCTCCAGCGACGCAAGATCAGGGGAGGTTGCTTGAAGAAGCCCTGGGAGTAGTACGAATGCAGTCATCACAGATGCGGAAATGTCTGGAGACTCCAGGAAAACTTATGGACGCTTTGAAATGCGGGTGCGCGCCAATTCATAAAATCCGGGTCATGCTGTTGTGCTGATATCTATTGATATATAGTTCTACTTTGGTCTCGGAGCTTCGCACACCAACACTGGGGCCCAAGCAGTACTATGAACTCTACATGGCAGTCTTTGATGCCCTCCGACACCTCTCAGAATACCTGCGCGAGTCCCACCCCGTCAACCACCTTGCAGACCTCTACGAACTGGTTCAATATGCGGGCAACATCATACCCAGGCTATACCTCATGATAACTGTTGGCACAGTTTACATGGCGGTTGATGATGCGCCAGTGAAAGAAATCATGAAGGACATGATGGAGATGGGCCGGGGTGTGCAACACCCGATTCGTGGTCTCTTCTTGAGATACTACCTGAGCGGGCAGGCGAGAGACTACTTGCCCACAGGCGATGGGGATGGCCCCCAGGGAAACCTTCAAGATTCGATTAACTTCATTCTGACAAACTTTGTGGAGATGAATAAGTTGTGGGTACGCTGGCAGCACCAGGGTCACTCTCGCGAGAGGGAGCAGAGAACGCAGGAGCGAAGAGAGCTCGAACTCTTGGTCGGCAGCAATCTGGTACGATTGAGCCAGCTTGTCGACCTTGAAGCATATAAAACCACCATCCTGTCTCCCCTTCTGGAGCAAGTAGTGCAGTGTAGAGATGTCCTTGCACAAGAGTATCTATTGGAAGGTAGGTGTTCTTCTGTGAAAGATTTGCCATCAAATTCTGACTACGTCAACAGTCATCACCAAGGTATTTCCTGACGAGTATCACTTGCATACGCTCGATCAGATCCTCTCGGCCATTGCTAGGCTTAACCCTCATGTGGATATGAAGAAGATTGTCATCGGGCTCATGGACAGGCTATCCTCGTTTGCGCAGCGTCAAGCAGACGAAGACTCATCACCTACCGAGAAGCAAAAGGCGGAGGAAGAGGCCACTACTCGATTGTTGGAGAGGTTGCGGCTGGGGAAAGAAGGAAAACCTCAGGCCCCCAAGAAGGACAACGGGACCGAGAATGCAGTCGAGAGACACGATGCGAATGGCGAAAATGGCGAAGATAGTACGAAAGCTGATGTGCGAGTTCGAAAATCGAACGGATCTGTTGAGGAGCCGACAGCAACCGAAGTCAACGGAAGTACTCTTGCCTCGAAAACTTCCAAAGCAAGCATTTTGGCCGACGTCAAGCTCTATGAGATCTTCTACGATCAAGTTGTTAACTTGGTGAAGACTAGGGGACTCAGCATCCAAGACACAATGGCATTGCTTACTTCACTCGTCAACCTGGCACTGTAAGTCATACAAGTTTTGGTGGCATCTGAACAACGCTGACATTTCAAAGTAACATCTACCCAGACAGACTAGGTATTCCCCATTCTACTGTGATTTCATATATTCTACTAATCCTGTATAGAATACGTTGATCAAATACTGTCATACGCAATTGAAAAGACCACTGAGTACAAGGACAGTCCAGATCTTCATTCCGCGGCGGCTCAATCTAACATGCTCAACCTTCTTCTGGCCCCCGTCAGAACCTACTTTTCGCTCTTTACGGCTCTTGCACTCCCAAACTACATCCCTCTCTTCTCCACGCAAACATACTCTACGCGCCGGTCCGTGGCCGGCGAGATCGCCAGAAGTATATTGAGAAATCGTGTTAGGATATCTAATTCGGAGCAGCTTGAAGGTGTCTTATCGCTGCTGAAAGTTCTAGTCAAGGAAGGCGTTCAACAGCCAAGTGGATATCCAGGACTCGGTACCAGACAGAGAGGTGGTGAAACAGATGAGACCCTCGAGGAACAAGGCTGGCTTGCGCGAATAGTTCATCTCGTGCATGGACCTGACAACGACATACAACTTCAGGTACGCTGCAAACTGTGGCGACGACCCTGCAATGTGACTGACATCTTGTAGCTCCTCCAACAGTTACGGAAAGCCTATGATGCAGGTAATGAACGGATCAAATATACTACACCGGCATTAATAACGTCATCCTTGAAACTCGCTCGGAAGTACAAGTCGCGGGAACACTACGAAGACAATTGGTCCACCCAGTCATCTGCTCTGTACCGATTCATGCATCAATCTCTCACGACCCTCTACACTCGGGTTTCGCCCTCGTCGGCAGAACTTTGCCTGCGAGTTTTCATCTCCTGCGGACAAGTTGCAGATCAGTGTGGCTTCGAAGAATTTGCGTACGAGTTCTTCGCCCAGGCTTTTACTATATACGAGGACAGCATTAGTGATAGCAGGGCCCAATTCCAGGCTGTGTGTATTATCGCAGGAGCATTGCAAAGCACAAGAGGGTTTGGCAAGGAGAACTACGATACTCTAATTACCAAAGCCGCCTTACACGGCAGCAAGCTGCTCAAGAAACCAGACCAATGTCGAGCAGTGTACCTGGCGAGCCATCTGTGGTGGGCGACTGAGATCCCTACAAGAGGCGACGAAGACGCGAAGAATGTGAGTCGATTGTTCACTGTCCCATTCCATCGCGCTAATGAGGATCATCAGCTCTACCGTGACGGAAAGCGTGTGCTTGAGTGTTTGCAAAGAGCGCTCCGGGTAGCAGATGCTTGCATGGACACGTCCGTGTCGGTGGAGCTGTTTGTGGAGATACTGAATCGTTATGTGTACTACTTCGACCAGCAGAACGAGACGGTGAGTTGGGCTGAGAGTGACTGCTGGCTTCCCGGTGTGCTGATCGACCATCATGCAGGTTACGACGAAGTACTTGAATGGGCTTATTGAGCTCATACATTCCAACCTTTCCACCAACCAAGAAGGCAATTCTGCGACCCTGGAAACCCCGAGGCGGCATTTTTTCCGGACCTTAGATTATATCAAAGGTCGAGAGTACGAGGGCGTGGTGACGGAAGCGAGACAATGACAGTGGCAATGAGCCTGACTTTGTACATTAAAAGACCTGATTCTTCGAACAGCAATAAGATGATAAGAAAGCCTCGGCAGCGCAATCCCTGAAGAATGTTCGTCAAGCTATCGGTCTCAAGATTTGCGACCGATGTCTTTTCCGACAGCAGCCGACCTGCTTCGTGTGGCTTGAGGCTCAGACCACCTCCATGGGTTCCTAGACAGGATGGGTTCCTAGACAGGATGGATTCCTAGACAGGATGGGTTCCTAGACAAGGTGGGTTGGTCTCGGCAACTGATCTCGACTCGGACAGCATCGAGCTGGAGTGGGTAGTACGAGTGAGTCCACCTGTTCTCATCGATTTTCGTTGCATCCGCTCATTCGTTCCATGTGTTGACATCGCGATGGAAAATGCCAAGATTATCATCCTGGTCGGCCTGCTTCTGCATGCGCCCAATAGGCGCATAAATGGTCCTCCCATCTCGGCCTGCGGTTTCACTGCTTTAAAGACTAGTCACTCCCACAAATCCTGTTGTCTCTTCTCCAACCAGGGATCTGATTGCAAGAAAAACCTGACTTTTAGCTCCCCACCTCTGCGCATGATGGCCCATTCACCCTACCAACAAGACCTGCGAAGTCCAGGTGACTTCGAAGGTCCTCCTGATTATTCTGGGTCCTCAAAAATGGCATTTTATTTGGATGCCCATGAAGTCTTTGGACGCAAGCCTTTGAGCTTTAGGAGCCTTTCTTCTTCCGTGTTTCTTTCCTGAAAACAACGAGGAAGAGTCTCCGTTAAAGCCTCTTCGCCATGTATTGGCCGACGTTTTCCGTCCACATCGTCCTTGCTGCCCTCATCTGCCTGATATCCCCCAGTCTCTGTTTCCCATCACGACAACGCGCTCAGCTCTGTAATGGATCGCCAGACCTGTGTACATTCCGATACTCGGCCGTCAAATCCGTATTCGGTGCGCACGATTCCCCTTTTGTCGGTCCACTACCCCAGCAAAATCAGAACGTGGCCACCTCCGCGCAGCTCGATCGAGGCGTCCGCATGCTGCAAGCCCAAACGCATCGCTCACCGGACGATCCGAATGCCCTCAAACTATGCCACACAGATTGCCGACTGGAGGACGCGGGTCTACTGAAAGATTGGCTTGCCGAAATCAGGACGTGGATGGAGGCCAAGGGCCACGAGAACGAGGTCGTCACTTTACTGTTGACGAACCCAGACGGCATGCCGATACAAGCTTTTGGAGACGCATTCCAGCAAAGCGGAGCTGAAAGTCTTTGTTTCACTCCCGGACCGGGAGAAGCGGAGCCGTTGAAATTGGATTCCTGGCCGACTTTAGGAGTGTTGATAGGCTCCGGAAAAAGACTCATCGTATTCATAGGTAGGTAACTTTAAATA
>JAABUK010002338.1_pt1 | contig 34169 bp, 25 predicted proteins | sample 5559141 | NCBI WGS metagenome assembly JAABUK01 (sample SAMN10711869, study PRJNA513367) | rock metagenome | isolation source: Antarctica rocks | place: Antarctica: Victoria Land, Pudding Butte nord | collected 2016-01-03 | reverse complement strand
CCGCCTCCTCCTCCACCTCCTCCTCTTCTTCTTCCTCCTCCTCCTCCGCCGTCCCCTCCCTCGGCGCCACAGTATGCATCTGCTTCCCATCCAGCGCCGCATGATCACTTCTCCCCATCACATACGGCGTCCAGACCAGCTTCTCCGGCCGCAACTTCCTATACCCCTTCGCCTCATTCTCTTGTACGATCTGCTCATACAGTTTCCTGTCGTAGCGGATCGCGTAGGTTTTGGTCACCGGGTCGCGGACGAAGGCATAGAGCCGCTCGAGACTGTGGATCACGTCGTCGGCTGTCATGCCTGTTCGGCTCATGAGGGTGCGTGCTGAGAAGGATGTGAGAGATAGATCGAGGAGGTGGCGGGAGATGGTGAGGTCCCAGTAAGACCGGTAGGCTGTTAGCCCCATGTCAGAGAGGGGTTTCTCAGGGGAGCCCTCTTTGGCTTCGATGCGGGTGAGGAGGTAGGAGAAGTCGATTAGGAAGGTGGCGTAGCCTTTGCGTTGGTGGATGGGCATAACGAGGATGCAGGAGACGTTGTTGAGGGACTGGGGCCGCTTCTCCTTGCTGAAGTAGCCGACGAAGTGGTAGCCCAGGTCGTCGTTTTCGGTTAGGACGTAGAAGAGGAAGGGCTCGACGTCGTAGTACAGGGTTTTTGAGCCCAGGAACATCTTCGCCATCAGGCAGAGGCATTGGCAGTACTCGGTCTTTTTGCGGCCGTCGACTTCCCAGATCGAGACGCTGCCGTCGCGGTAGATTTCGTCTCCCGGAGGGTGCTTGGCGGGGCATTTGAGTTTGTGGCGGTAGGCGACGGGTTCGGAGGGGAGGTATTTCAGGCAGAATTCGCAGATGAAGAGGCGGGATTCGTGGGAGTATTCTTCTGGGTAGGGGGCGGCGTAGAAGGTGTCGATGATGAAGCGGCCGAATTGGATGCATTTGATTTTGCTTGGGGGGCCGGAGACTGTGCGGTTGGAACGGGCGGTTGTTGGTGGGTTATTGGTAAAGTCGGGGTTTGCGGTGTCGGTTTCGGCGGCTAGTGAGGCCTTTCTTCGTTCCTCTTCTGCTTCTTTCCGCGCGGCTTCGAAGATTTCGCGATCTTTTACGCCGGGGAGGGTTCGTGATGTGTCGGCTTCCACTTCGCTGAGGATGCCGCCATATGGTTTGGAGTTGACTTCGTGGTCGCGTTCGTGAAGAAGTGAGGGAAAGATGAGGTTATTTGTAGGTAAGGCGGGGAATTTGTGGGGTGGAGATTGGAAGACTGAGGGGAGTGGAGGTTGGATTCTGGGAGCTCTCCTTCTGTCGCGAATGCGTTTCGGCTTTGGTTTTTTGCTCAGTATTTCTGCTATCTTTGATTGCTCCAGGTGGAAAGCTAAGATGTACTTGGCAGGTGGTTTGTCGAGAGGTCGATGCTGAATGACTCTAACAGGCGGTACGTTTTTCTGACTGGCACGTCGTGTTGACCGAGATGGACCTTTCAGCGGTGAGGCTATCAACTCATCCATTTGTTCTTCGTCTAGTTGTTTATTGGAAGTGACCTCTGAAAGCGCGCGTGGCGTAGCTTTCCGCCGTCTTTTCCCTGGGCTTGCTGGTGGTTCGTTTGTTGGAGATTTTCTTTTGCGCAATTTGCGAAACCCATCCATATCTTCACCTTCCGAGATCAGAGGCTGCGCAAAGATCGAATGTGAATCTCTCTTTTGGACTCCTCGTGTCACGGGAAGCAGATCGCGGACAAGTCGTGGAGCGGAATTTCGAGGTCGTGATGACTTCTCTTCAGGGGACTCTGCTGTCTGTTCTGTTTCTGCGCAAGAAGGACACAGCCATCTCTCATCGTCATTTTCTTGTTTTAGTGCATTGTTTTCTCCTGCACACTGCCGGTGTGAATGCTCTCCACATACTAGACATAATAGATAGGGTTCGAACTCTTCGCTCGGATCATCCTCCTCGCCTTGCTTGCAGAAAATGCAATTGTTCTGGTCGTCTGCAGGTTTGTCGTCTTCTTCCTCGTTGCTCTCTAAAGCTTCAAATTCCTCTACTTCGGATTCGGCGCTTTCAGAATCCGCAGCAGATGCTTCTGAGCTTCCAACCTGCTCCTCGTCTTCATCTCCTACTGCACTTTCCTCCTCATTCGACCCTTGCTCTTCGTCCTCCGATGCGCCATCTACGCCAGTCACTGCAGCATTGGGATTAACCTTTACTGCTCCAACAGCTTCTGTGTCACTTTCGCCGCTCTCCTCGCCTTCACTCTCATTAGTGGAGCCGACATTCTCGGCCTCCGCTTCTGACTGCTCGTCGTCCCTAGTACCAGAGAGATTTGCTTCGATGACGGATACCGATTCCTCGAGACCTTCAGTGCTTCCCTCCTCAGCATTATCCTCCTCCTCCTCCTCCTCCTCCTTGTTGCTTCCTTGATCATTCTCGCCTGTCTGCTCATGGTATTGAACATCTTCATTGTCTTCGTCCCCTTCAGCGTCGAGATCCTGGTCCATGGAGTCTGCAGTATTGTCAACCTCGATGGTATCCACCTCAGGCTGCATGTTGATATGGAAAGGTTTATGTGTCGGCCTAGCCTTGTAAGGATTGCACTTCAAGCAGCAATATAACTCCCCGCGAGTGACTGACAAGTGCTGGGGAGAAACATCTGAAGGGCTACGAAGCCCAGGACAGAGGGCAGAGGTGAGGAGAATGTGGCAGCCGTATCTCTAAGCAGCCGATCGAGAAAGGCGATCAGAGCAGGGTCTCAGTCAACAGACTCAATGGTGTAGGCTGGGGGGATGACAGGACAGAGGAGAGGAAGCGCGTTGTAGCAGGTGACGGAAGTGGACCGTAATCGACTAGAAGAGGAAAGAAAGTCCGTAAGGCCCAAAGACACGTAGTGCTCCTGATATCATGTGTTCCGGAATGACTTCTTGCGAGAAGCGCCTCATACTCTCGCTACCTTTCTATGGCCACACGGAGGTCGCAAAGGTGGTTCCCAAAGAGGACTAGTGGGGCTGATATGCCGACTGCGCTCGAAGCTCTGACACCCAATGCTTGTACCACAGCAGGGTGGAGTGAGAGCGAGGAGCCAGTGTCGCGCATCGTGAACCGTTCGACACTTCAGAAGCCGTCTGAATATTTCAATACTGCCTCGAGGGGAATTGAGCCACCATGGGTGTCCCGTTTGAGGCACTCCTCCCTTACGGAATCATGCTGGCTGTTCGTCACCCCACTTGAGTGTCTATACAACGAGCTCCGCTGACATCCCATTTTACAGATGTTCGGTGTCACCGGAGCTGGTCTGTCTACAGTGCGATACTACTCCAATAACAAGAAAGCACCGAGGCGGGGTCTCGATGCTTGGGACCGACAGAGTTGGCCATCCTCATTCATAATTTCAGGATCGCTGCTGACGACATGTTCAACAGTGATGGATAGAGATTTTAGACTTACTGGAGAGTGGCGGGGACAGTCAGACAGTGCTGTGGCTCCTGTTGGTTTTGAAGTCAACAATCCTTGGAGAGTATGCCGATTCCTGTCCTATGCATCAACCACCGTTAAGCTATGTTCAGATGGAGGGAAGGATTGTCTAATCGCCTATGCCTCTGCAATTTTCACTGTACATATTGTCTTGGCCCGTGTGGCGGCGTACAATCCTCAATCTGCAAGACAGAAGCTTGCTTCATCAATTTTTTATCCTCCTGGGTGCACGCAACAAAGCAACATTGATAGCAACAGCATCACGAGCCCTCCCATGATGGCTTGATCTCTGAAGGCAAACCTTGAATACCCCTAACCTCATCTAGGCGCAATTCTGCATCAAAGTACCTTTCCAATACGTTCACCCGCTCTTCCTCAGTTTTGCAGGTCACTAGTGTCTCTGATCGTCCATAGAGCCGCTGTTTGAGCTCGTTGCTGGACAATGTCAAACTCCCAACCGGTCTCGTCCGTTCTGCGTCCAAAATAAGTTTTGTCAAGACCAGCCTTTGTGTGAACCAGCTAGTTCGGCTCTGACTCGTGCGATAATTGACGACAGCGAAATCCTGCGGCAGAAACTCTAGTTCTGAAAAACAGTATTGTGGGGTCCAGGAGCTCCCGGGACTGCTCTGGACCTCGAAGACCCACATTCTCTGGCTAGAATCCGTGCAAGGTGCTATGTGCTTGTATACCAATCGACCTCGAGATGTAGGAACACTTGGCACAACCTCACCGTCTTTGAGCTGGATAGGTTGAGTAGCGCCTAACGTGCCAAAGCCCACATCTACCATGTACTTCCGACCGTGAACAGTGATAATGTTAAGCATATGGCTCCATCCCCTGTAACCTTGATGATCTTTGTACGCCTCGTCAATGGCATAGCTGACCCTGCCACCTGTGGTGTACAAGTCATAGCGCAGCGATCGCAGCACTGTTGCAAAGAAGGCATTATTCTCCATACAATAGCCTCCCAGTCTTCGCTCAACAATCTTGTGGAACAAAGTCTCGGTATCAAGCGAGACCACATGGTGAGGCGAGTAATGTAGCACGATGTTACCGAATGGGACGGCAGCCAGCTGCCACAGCTGGATCTTAGCCAATGATTCAAGCGGTTTCTGCTTTATATCTGCCTCTAGATCTTGTAGTGACATTGGTGCATGGCTCTGGGTGATCATGGTCAGCCATTGTGATAACTGAGACCTTGTATATGTCGGACGCTGTGATAGCAAAGACATAGTTCTGATCAATCGAAGACTGGAAGTGGACTGGGACCAGTACTTTCTGATACCTATAGCTCGTTCCATGACATAACTTGGCGCTTAATAGAACGTCTTCCCCTGAAATAATATAGGGCTTTTACACATTACTGGACCTCTCTATTTGCATCTAGATTGCTGCTCAAGTGAGCGTGATTATTTATTGACTGTAGCGATTCTAGCTCTTCTTTTTTCTTCTCCTTGGATCAAGTCAGCGGTTCGAAGAAACCCAACAAACTTGTGGGATACTCATCTTTAGCGGCCCAACTGCTACCAGCATCCCCGTAAGATTAGAAAAGGGTCTATCTCTACCTCCAATCGCTCTAGAGCCTCACCATCTATCAGACTCACCATCTATCAGACTCACCGTCTATCAGACTCACCATCTATCAGATGATACACATAAGCATCACCAAGCAGCTCCCCTCCCAAGTCTTCCCTGATCAAACATAAGCAGAAAAACGTGCCCGGCTCCATTCAACAACACGCACACGCTATCACCCTCCTGAATAAGGCGGTCGAATAACGATACGCCGTCTGACCGTGCTGAAGAATCTCCTTTCTTGGCATGCAATGCGTATTGCCGACATATACGGTTGGACCAACTCTTCCTTAATCCATGCTAAAGTCGGATTTGGCATTGCTTGCAGCTTTGTCCTGTCCACCTCCCTGATACCGGCTTCTTCGCCAATATCCTGCTCGATGTGGTCGTCTTCGTGTAAGATCGTCAGGCCTACAAGAAAGATTAGACAACCCATCCAGTGATGGTGCCAGTCAGCTTGATTACGGGTGCAAGTCTCGTAGCTAAGCTCGGTCTTAGGAGAGTGCGCCAGAGGGCCTCATTGGCGTCCAAATTTAATTCGTATGTACGGCAGGATAGCGCAAGGCATTCACAAAAAATTGAAGGGTGCGAGCCGCCTTACTGGTTGGTCCGATTTGGTGATGCAGATGTTGACGCTGCGTCCATTGAAGCGTGACAACCTCCAGAATAGTGTGGGCATTGAAGCCCTCGACTCGCAGATGATTTGTGTTTGGTATGGATCCTACGATTTGAAAGCCTTCTGGTCTTGGAGGACGAAACCCGGCTTGATATCATGGAAGCCCAGTCAGACTTATGTAGGGTTAAGGCTCAGGGCACCACGATGGAAGGTGTGGACGTTTTTTGATGGTGCATGCTGCAGAAAAGACAGAAATCGTATCGTCATTTTGCACGACCCATTTAGCGACCTTGATGAAGAATTTTGTGCAGTGTTCCACACTTGTGGTGAGCAAGGTCCCGGTCTTGTCTAGACGTGCTTTTTCTCTAGGTGCCAAACAAATGGTAGATAGCCAACTCTTGCAATGCTGGTAAGCCCCCTATCATCAGCGGACTTGGCGAAGCGTACCAGAATCTCTACCGGAATCCTCGAGAGGCCATACAAAACCTGGATATTACGAGTAAGTGCAGCTTCCTGCACTGCCCACAAACGGGCGAACTATAGATTGCGGTAGAGATTTCCCATCTCTCTCCTGCAGGATCACGCTTCTCAGGTAGTCGCAAGGATCGTATCGGCTCATCGAAGATAGGCCTTCCGATCTCCTCCATTGTTTCCGTCACTTTGGACATCTTCTGCAGCCGGTCACCGCTCAGCTCACTCCCCGTTCCAAGCCTAACCAAAACTCTCGCGGCTCCGTGATATAAGTCTCGCTTCCGGCCACTCTGTACCAACTTCTCCTCATTATCACTTTGATGGATACAAATAGTGTCTATTAAGAGCCTTGAGATGCCCAAATGAGCCTTGGACTCATAGAGGTGTGTCAGAGTCTTCATGAGATCAGGCGTGATTTTGATAGCATAATTGCCATTCCAGATGATCGGGGTACTTCTCTGGTGGCCCCAGACATAGGATAAGGCATCGTAAGTGTCGCTTGCTGTGAAGGGTAAAGTCGCTAGGGAACAGTACACCTGTCCGTCTCGCTCCTTCAGGGTGCTTATGACCCGGAAATGATCTGGTGGTAGGTTGTCATCGCTTCTCGGGGCCATGGTAGAAGAGAATCTCGGATAGAAACAAGAGCGTCCGCGGACGTGACGGTCGTTCTAGTTCTAGTTATGATCCATCTGGATTCTGTACTTCCATGTGCCCCAATCCTGCACACTTATGTTAGTAACCACCCACTCAGCTGTGGTTTCACCCATTTTAAGAAATTGATACAACATGGAGAGCAGGCTCAGGAATTGGAAAAGCACTGAAGCCTTCGAACCAAGCCGAGGGCGTTGTCGCGATCAGCACTGCCTATGATCTGACTTGCCCTTAAAGGTAACTGATAGATCGATCTAGACAGCGCAGCATCCTACCTCAGCGTCAGCGTGGACCTCATACGGGGGACTGGCGAGACATTGAAGAGACCATAGGATGGACCATAAGTCTTCTATTCCCTGCACCTGTACCTTAACATATCCTTCCCGTCATCCAATTCCAGGTGGTCCGTGCCCGTCGTTACCGTTAGCGCGCCTTGGCAAATGCACAACATCCGCAGGTCAAATTCATTATTGAGCGCGGTCGCTGACCTCTCTCTGCAAGCCCACGTCTATCTGGGTGATAAAGGACAGGAGGTCCGTCTGACTCGTTCTTCTTCGTTTGACAGTATCCGTCAGACTCATAATCTCACCGCTTCCATGTAAAGACTCGTTTCGAAAAGCTCTTCCTTTCCCAAGCATGAGAAGGCCCTTGCGCGTTCGATGGTCATTGCTTCTGCCTCTTCATTGCCGATCACCGACTGCTTCAATCCTCTTGCAGAATCCTTTGAGCATCTTTGTCCAGGCAAGCGATAGATCTTCCTGCAGACCTGGCTTGAAAAGACCATACAGCATGGCGGCTTCCTTACCAAGTGATCCACATCACTTGGAGGTCTTGAGTTCATACTCTGCCTGTGATGTGAGCACCAGCATAATTTTTCTCGTCCTACGACAGGACCATTGACGTTGCCACCTGATCAGGTCTCTGATGCTCTTTTGAAATTGCAAAAGCCGGCGTCTGGAGAGGTGCTGCGTGCGGGGTATCTTGCCGACATCAGTGAGCTTTTCCACGGCTATACTGGTTCTTGCACAACCCTGATTGCTCCGCCAGTACCATATGCACCAATCTCACCATACATGGGCTTCTCCAAGGAACAGCCCAAAGTTATTGGGCCAGCTTCAACGCTGAAGCTGGTAGCCAAAGACTCGGGCATGAGCACCCTGCCAGAATCTGACCCCAATGCCATAACCAAAGGGCAGCACTGGGTTGACTTGACCGAAGAAGGCACCGTGGTTGTGATTGAACAGCCCGAGGGGCAATCGTGCGCTGCTGTAGGGGGCATCATGGCCTTACGTATGAAGGCCAGAGGTGCAAAAGGTTGTGTAGTGGGTGGTAGGGTGAGAGACTTGGAGGAGTTGAACAACTGTGGGCTTCCAGTAAGTGCCCGCACGGCTTTTCTTCCTCTGTGGCATACGTGAGCAGATACTTTATTCGTGTTCCTGCAGCCTTCTCAAAGGCAGGCACAGCATTTTGCGAGGGTGTCCTTTCTAGTTGTTACTTCCTATTCCAGCATCTCCTGCCTTTTTGGTTGCTGTGTGGCCCTTTTCCGTTGTGTCCTCTCCTTTACCTTGTCTTCCCGGATTAGCACTACCAGCTATCAGTAGCCTCGTGTATACTCAATCTTCCTGTATTGAAAGGGATGGTTTGGGAGATATGTTGGCATTATACACTCGGCAAGGTAGGCTTCGGAAGCATGCAGACGTTCTGTTCAAGCCTCTCCATACAATTGTTGATGCTTCTTCTGCTTCATAACCATCCTCAAGCTGAAGGATGTTCCATTAGATCTGGGCACGAGGGAAATCGACCGTCGGCACCGGAGCGGAGTCCAAAGTCTTTGGTCGAAATGTTGACATCTCAATCGGCGGTGTCAAGATATCACCAGTGCGTGACATGGAACTTGCTGCATCGTTAATGTTATTGACTCTCTCTCCATAGGGAGACATCGTCTTTTGCGACCCACTGGAAGGAGTGGTGGCCATACCTCACAACATCCTAGAGGAAGTCATCGCTTTGATGCCAAAGCTTGTTGCCGCTGACGACAAGGTCAAAGAAAATGTCTCCAGAGGTGGAAGTGTAGCTGCTGCGTTCGCAAAGCACCGAGGCTGACCGATTCTACCGGTTCTGGCCAATATTCTGCTCGCTGCTGATCATGAGGGGCAGCTCTTTGGCTCTGACTTAACCTGGGCAATTGCATTACAGGCATCTCTATCCTGAGAAAGCCGAAGCCATCGCTGTATCTCAGACAAATCTTGGCGCTGGAGTGCAATATCTCCCGTCTAAATGTGTCTACGGTAAGTAGGATCGAGGGATTGCAGGAAGCGGCATTTTCCTGAGAAGGTAGTAATACCGTCTCGCTTGACTGACCGCCCTCGATTGTGCCATCTAAACGCCCGCACACTGGAGATTTTTTCTGACCCGCATGCACACGATCCAAAAAAACCACAACCGGTCATTACCCAATAGCAGTCGGCTCGCCTTGATCAGGATGGGTAAGAGAAGGAGAGATTCCGGCCGCTCCAAACCTCATGCATCGAGCGGTCGCCAACAGAGCACGCACAGCGCCACTATCGCAACGCCTGCACAAGCATCAGAGACAAACGAAACCAAGTCAGCTTCCGAATCTAATGGCTTTGCGGCTGATCCCGAAGGTCCTTCGCTCTCTGGACCATCGGACCATACTACTGACCTTGCTAGACATGTGCATGCGATCTTGTAAGCCCTCATCAACCTTGGTTTTCACAACGGGCTTGTAGCGCTAACAGTGGTCTGTTCTTAGGCGATCGCTAGACAATGAGGAAGACTACCGGAAGTCTTTGGAGTATATCAATATTGGCTGGGATTTGAAGAAGGCTGAAAGGTCCGCTGCTCGACCTTCGACTGCTCAACCCCCAAATACTGAAACCTCAAATGCTCAACCCCCGATTGCTCCACCCTTAACGCCTTCGGACTTCAGGATGGCAATGGCAATATCTCTAGGACGCCCGTCCTTTCCTCACCAGAAATTCCCTACCATTGCAGCTGTTAAGAAATATTGGCGTGAAAATCCAAAATGCAAGGCTCATCTTCTCAGCCTCCCGGGAAACGTCAAGTTCAGAATCTTCAAGGAAATCTTGGTCAAGAAAGGTCACGGCGTGAAAGATTCTGGCGATATCTGCCCTTTCTATAGTCATGCTCTCGTACCGGACATTCCATTATTCAACCAACGAGAGTTGGACATAATGACCCAACACGGCGTTCCTGAGATTTGGATGAAAGACTTGCCGAACGTCGACCTCGGCCTACTCTCCGTCAACAAACACCTCAATGCTCTCTGTTCGAGAATCTATTACTCCACCAACGTGTTCGTGTTCAACGACGCTAGGAGTTGTTTCTGGTTCTTCAAGCGAATCGGTCAAACAAACCTCTCTTATATACGCAACGTGGTCTTCAACATCAGCAGCGGCTTCTTCTTGTCAAGGAAGAATCGCAGCGTCTTCGAGAAATGTGAAGAACAACGATGGGTACAAGTCTTCCATTTCTTGAGATTCAGACATGGATTCCAGCACTTTATCCTCCGCTTCGTCGGGTTTCACGATCTGGAAGATCGTCTTGACCTGAGCAACAGTGACAAACTTTCCATGAGTCAAGGTCGGCTTGCTCTTGTACGACTCCTTTCAAGCTTTCGTGGTATGAAGAATGTCCTCATGGAGAATGACGAATGCAAATGGATCGAGTATGAGGCGAGGCGAAAGGTGGTGCAGGACATGGTGCAGCCTGCCGAACCATTTCCGTTCATTACCAGCGAGCCAATGGAGGAGCAGATAGAAAGCCTTTGATGAGCTTCAATGTGGTCCAAGAGCCAGAGTGCTCTGTTTTCACAACACTGACGCCCTCCTGGTGGGGTCTACATATGAATTTGTGATTTCCCAACCGTAGAATTCCCAGAAAACAACGCTCAGGATCAGCTGTAGATTTTGCACCGTCGTCGTCACCGAAATCGAAGTTCCTGAGAGGATTTCATGGTACTGGCGGCCTCGTCGCATGCCTGAATCTCGCAGTGGAAATGGTGACAATATGCAGGGTCGACGTCGAAGTTGGAAGAGCTTTATCCTCATCCCCCCGAAGCGGAAAGCAATTCATCTTCTCTACGTGATACTGATGCACTCTGCGCGTGTGGAAATAGCAGATTCTGACGATTCGTCATCCAAGAAATCCTGAATCTCTCTATCCAGTTCAGCTTCCTGATGTCAGGATTCAGTGCGGACGGCTCCTTTTCACTACTCCGATGCCCACTTAGGCCGTGCAAATCCACTTGACAACTTTTCCTAAATTCCAGAAATTCAAGCAATCCAGGGTGGGTCTGACAAGGGTAGATTTCCCGGTAAGTACGGATACTGTAAAAACAGATCCATTAACTCGCTCTATTAATAGCCTTTCCTCGTACGTGCAGATCAGGATTACGACTTTATCTGCTTCCAGAATCAATGCCTCCCTCACATTTAGATCTTCCGTGTGAGCAATTCCGTCGCACGGATCGATCGTTTCCCAAACGGAATATCGTGACAGTCCCGCGGATGATGGATAAGAGACAGCGGGTTTTTCACGTTGAATTGTTCGACGGGCTTGTTCGCCAAGCCCCGATATCGGGTTCCGCCAAGCAGCCGTGCCAAGCCTGCGTACGAGTGCTCCGTACTGGTTCGTAATTACATGAAAGCAGACACGTGAGGGAGGATGGGAGGAACGTCCTTCCTGCTGACACGCGATACGCGGGGCTGACTGCCGTTGAAGTACTCCGTACTAGCATGAGGGATTGAGTCAGGCAACGAGGTTTCGGGCCACAGCCATGGAATTTAGATATACGTCTGTCTGGCCGTCCGTATTTCGTATTTGCGCGGATTCTCGATTTGCATCAGGAGGAGTTGGAATGAGACGCGACTGTATATGTACTTTCCGGTGGCTAGCTATGAGTCGTACGGACGACATTCGACAATTCACCCTTGGACGGCTCATACGGCGCGATCATGGGCTTTATCGAGGCGGACGAAATGCGCAAATTCGATGCAAAGTCTGAAGACGAGATCAAAGCCGCGGTCGTCAGGGACTTTGCCAACTATTTGAACGGGGCCAAGGCCGCGAATCTGACCGCCTGGGTCATTCAGCGATCGGACAATGAGGAATTCTCGCGCGGTGGGCCAGTGGCGTTCGCGCCGCCGGGGGTTCTTACGCAGTTTGGTCCGGCGCTCACACAGCGGTTTGGGGGGGTTCATTTTGCGGGTACGGAATCGGCTGAGTACTGGACGGGTTATATGGATGGCGCTATCCGGTCGGGTGAGCGTGTTGCGAAGGAGATTCTCGACGCCTCCTCAGATGATGGAAGTGGAGAACCAATCTCCAAGTTCAATAGGCAAAATACTATTCACTAACACAGTGAACTGCTCTGCACTATCAGTCTCTTCGAACGGGTTTAGCCAAGCAGCAGGCAGATACATAACGCAAAGCCACGCGGGCAGGAGGTGAATGTATCTAAAGGGCCCAATGTTTCCAGGTTCCGAGATTCCCGACATCATCCTAGCCGGAGGACGATTCAGCTCAACGCTGAGCTGATGTCCGTCTCACCAACCCAACCCGGAAATGAGAAGGACGGATCGCCATCGCGGTAGAAGGAAGAAGGGTCGATGGAAGACCTGTGCCGGAATACTCGTATTCAAGAAAGTGGAAGGGGGTTAGACATATATGCCTGATGTGCCCTCCTTTGACTGTTATACGACAGTGTATTAGAGAAAAGGCGTTGGGAACAACGAACCTTTATTGGACCACAGACACCTTAATTTCATTGTCATGAACACGACGTAATTATGCACCTAGGCTCAGACGATGGTCCTGCTAGCATAGCTATGACAGGACCTTTCCCTGCCAATTTTCTCGCGTCCGGCTGCCGAGCACTCTCTTCCTCCTGTACTCCCGATATATATGTACATGTCGACGGAGTGCATTTTTTATACCAGCGAGTGGGTATGGATATGGAGAGAGAGGAGCAGAGGGGAAGGAAATTGAAGGAACGGAGAGGGGTTCCCTGTTGCGTACCCATCCTAGCTAGCTATAGAGGAGGGTCTCACCGTAGTCGTAGTCTTCGAAAGGTGACAAAAGAAAGCTCAGCGTCGTCGTCTCATCTGATCATCTGATCATTCCATCATGCAATCGTGTCACCATGCCATCATGCAATCGTTCCAAGGCTGATGTATCCAAGAAAGAGAAAAGAGAAACAAGAAAGGAAAGGAAAGGAAAGGTGGGAAAAGAAAAGAAGAGACTCGTCACTCGGAGTGAGACCCAGCCAGCCGGTCTCCACCTCGGTGTTGGATGCTGGAGCTGTTCCGCCAGCCAGTAGACTCCAGCATATCCCCCCGAGCCATCCTTCCTCGCCTCCTGAGCCTCATCTTCAGCTCCAGGCTGAATCTAAGCCTACGCCACACCCCCTCCATCCTGATGCTCGTCGAGAGGTTCAATCCTGGCAGCTTTCTTGCCTCTCCGCTCTCGGTGTCGCTTTCGCTTCTGGCTGTCGGTTAAAATCTCGTGGCTCGTAATCATCCGATCGGGTAGGTCTTGTTTGGAGAGGCCACCGCCGGTGGCAGTGGCACTGCCAGCACCAGTCCCAGGGATCATCTCATCAAGACTAACAATCGCCCCGCCACCACAGGCCTCTGCCTCGCCTTCAGGGCCGGTCAATCTTGCCTTCTTCCTCGCCTGCTTCTTGTCCCTTGCTTTTGCTCTTTCTGCGAAACTCAGTCCTGATCCTGGTCTGGACGAGGGTGTGGTTCCTGACATGGATATGAAAGTTGATATTGAGGAGGGAGTTTGTGCAGCAGGCATGGAGACAGGGACTTTGATAGAGGGGCCGTAGATACGCTCTCCTGGCTTTACACCGGCCTCTCGCATCTCCGTTGCTTGAACACCTAGCTGGTCTTGTGCTTCTACTTCCGCTGCCCCGTGCTCTTGCTCCCCTTCTCGACTCTGCCCTTCCTCACCCGTCTTCTCTCTCTCCTCCAGCACAGTCAACTCCGCATACCTCTTCTCCAGCCTCCCCACCAACTCATCAGTGGTAGCCTCTCTGATCTCAATATTGACATCACCGGCAGCGGCGGCGAGAGCGGCAACTCGACGTTGACGCTTTTTCTCCTCAGCGAGGATCATGGTGAGGGTTCGCAGCATGCGCTCTGCTACGACGCGGGACGCTGCGGTGGGTGCATAGGTGATGGTGTGGTTTGGAGGGGTGGAGGGAGTAGACGTTGATGATCCTATTTCTGCGTGATCTTGTTCGAGTGTGGGTTCAGGAATGATTGGTCTGTGAGACGCCGATGCTGCACCTGCCATCGCTGATCTTGGGTTTGTATTTCCAGGTTGATCAACAGTCGCGTCGACGGACTCGTCTGATGGATCTCTATAGATCTCCCAGGCTTTGGTGGCGATGTCAGGATCAAAAGACATGGTTCGTGTTCTCTTGCTCGGGACGGAGGTTGGCTTCCGTGTTTTACTGCGTGGAGTGGTGGAAGTGGTGGTGGGCGGTTGCCGATCTTCAGGATGAGGATTCGGGTTCAAGCGGCGGCGACGTGAGCGGGCGGTGGTGGGGGAGAGATCGAAGAGACCTGGTGCAGGGTTCATCTTGGTTGCGTCTGAGACTTGACTGGTAAGGTAGTAATTTCACAAGAAATATCGAGCAGAGCTCTGATTAGTGATATTGAGAAGTTGAGGTAGAGCACGAATTTGTTGTAGTAGGTGGCTCCGAAAGCATCAAAGTGCTAGCTGTAGCTAATGGACTAAGGAGAGGGATGTCAGTGAATAGGAGATGGGCCCAACAGAGAAGATGAAAAGGTTCATGATCTTACTTTGTGCTGGAGATATTTGTGAAGAGCCCTTTGGCAAATTTTATCCGGGAGATCTTCGTCCGCTCAAGATTTACCACCAAGCAAGTCCCTGGAGAAGGCGGGACACGCAGTGCTTGGTTGAATGACACCAGCTATACAGCGCTCTAAGTCCTTGAAAGGCGTCGTTACAGTCTGCCGGTTTGAACATCAGAGCCTGTCTGCCTCGGCCGAGGCATTCACGTTGCACAAGGCAGCGAAGAGACCTAGAAGTAGCTTGATACAGAACCTTCATCTATTAGTGTGTGCTTCCAGAGAAACGCGTATACACACCGAGTGTTGCTGCTCGTTCGCCGATCATGGAATAATCCCGAACATACCTCTTTGCCCCATTTTCTCCTTCATCCAATCTGGTAAATCTGATGCTGCCCAATCCTCCGACATGGAGAACAAATCGACCATTCCTGAAGTGCGTGGTGTAGGTTTATGGCCGATTTTGATATATCTCGTAGTTCATTGGAACATCATGTGACCATCCATCGATCGTATGATCCTTCTCGCAGATGTTGTTTCCGCTGATTGCGGTGGTTGCACGGGCAGAATTTCTCGATGAAGGTCTCATCACATCACAAGTAGCGAACGTCAAAGCAGAAGCACATTCGTATTGTTAACGGAGAAGCAAGCCGAATTGCAATCCTTCCACTTTTGGCTCCTCTGCGGACTCTCTGGGGCGAGTGTGTTCACTTCCTGGTGGTTCATTGAGTTGTATTGAAAGTCATGGTTTTTCAAGGACACTTCCGACGGTGAATGCAAAGAACAGCACATATGAAAGGAGAAAATGGATAATTGAGAATGATGGACTTAAAAAGCCACTGGAACATGCGGGCATGACGCAGAATGAGTAACAGACCCCTTGTTTCGGGCTGAAGATAGAGCACAAAGGCCAAGTACCGAACAGTGTTTAAGATACCATCAGTATGAGACGGAAAAAGACAGAAGAACGAACACTAATTTGTAGAAATCAGCATCACAAAGCGAGAGTGTCATCCAAACAATGACCTTCTGAAGCAGAAACGCAACATCGTCTATTCATAATTCCCTCCCGCACGCAAATAAAAATGGTGATTGCAAGCAATGGGCAAGTCCAATGGAGGTACCACAAACAGACCCAGAGAGTCTTTTCCATCTCTACCACCAAACTTGTCAAGCTGTCTAAATCGACGTTTTGAAAGCCTTGTGTCTGCTCGTAGTCGTTTCATCATCCTCCTGAATTTCCAGCTCGTTAAGTTCTCCCTTTGCGATATCGTAAACACAGCCATGAACCCGAAGACCCCTATCCAACATAGCATCAAGGACGGAATGATTCTCCTTTAGGGTCTTCACACCATTAAGGACATTGAGCTCGACAAGTTTGAGCGCAGCCTCCTTCGTTGGTAGTGACTCCAGCAGATTCAGGTTTTCCTTCCTCAAAGTCCTCAGTGGTAGAAGCCACGTGTCAATCAATCCCAATTTATTGTTTGCCAAAGCTGCAGCAACACCACCGCAGCTGGTATGTCCGCACAGCACCACATGCTTGACTTTGAGGTGATTGACAGCATAATCGATGACAGCGTTTGCGCTCAAGTCTGTTGAGTGGACTATGTTTGCAATATTTCGATGGACGAAGACGTCGCCTGGCTCCAGATCAAGAATAGTGGTTTCAGGACATCTCGAATCGGAGCATCCAATCCATAAAATTTCGGGGGATTGCCCTTTGGCAAGAGCGGGAAAGAGGTCGGGTTTTGCAGAAGCGGTTTTCGAGGCCCATGCTTTGTTCTGGGAGAACACCGTACTGTATTTATCTGCCACTCAAATGTCATTTCTCGGTATTCGTACATACAGACTTCGCATCCTCAAGTGTCACAGAGGAGTGGAGTATAGAGATCATTGGACGACATGGTATTGGTGGAGTGATGGTGTATGGAGAATCATAGCTGGATAGTCTGCCTGAGGAGAAATTGCTCACCTTCCGATGCCATTGTTCGAGGCAATTACTGGCAGTTTTGTGTCGAAAGCAGAGGAGAGACCTGGAGCAGAATGAAAGCCCTTTATATCTACTGGTTCCTTCACTGTGAAGTGTAAAAGCGCCCCGATCGAATCACTCTTGGTCGGAACAATTGGTTGGGCGCCGCAAAGCCTGAAAATGCCTCAATGGGACAATGATGCAGAAGGAGCAAAGCAGGATTGGGCCCAGAGTTACACCCGACAATTCGCATACAGTCTGTACATGGTGATTCATCTCAGGTAGGGGAAAGGCCAGTCGGCTCGTTCAATGAGGCCCATGTTGCACAAAGATCCTTGTCGGTGGTTCGGAACCGCCACGGAGTGCTCTGAGGTGCTTCCCGGGGCGACGACGAGCTCAACAGGGAGGCTTACAAAGGTAGGAGAGAGTATCGAAGGCCATGATACCACGTCTTTTCTCATGATGTCAGTCCGTGGTTACACTGTTCTACAGGCTTTTTCTTGCTTTGGTCGGTTGTTCTCACCTCTTTAAGTGTTGCGCCGCAACGTTCTTCTTCCAGGATGGAGGCAGGAAGCCGCTCGCATACTACGTCTCCGGTCACCTTCCCCCTATTCCCCGCTCATCATGGCGGTGGAGTTGTGTTCTAAGAGGTCTCCCTGCGTTCCACCGCCTCGAACCGCTTGTTGCCGACGTCAAAAATCTGCAAGGTGATCAGGGTCATAGAATCACCATCCGGAACGTGGTACAGCTTACCGCATAGACTCCTTTCAGGAACGTGTCTCCCAGAATGTCAAAATCTAGGTCTCCGCGAGATTGCACGCCGCCGTATACCATCTCGTTCCCCGCGTCGGCGAATCCAAGGTCCTCCTTTTGGAATTCTGAACTGACTGTCCCCCACAGCTATGGTGACCTTCGGAAGCTTATCTGTTGTGGAGTTCGCCGGGAAGGTGTAGCCTTGACTTTGACTGTCACATCTCGAGCCGGGTATAGCATCATATATAGCTTGGCAGAGCTGGTCACTGACCAGAGCAAGGGTTGCAGCGGTGTCAGCGATGGCGGTGTTATTGGGAAGATTGGTAGTCTTTCCGTTCACAACGGCAGACGCCGAATCAAACATCTAGATGCCCTGGGAACTGTCAATTGGAACGTACTTGATCTGCTGACCTGTAGCCTGAATAGTAGTTTGATCGATGAAAGCAAACTCGCTTGAGAGGCTTCTGGTCAACTTAACGGCCTGATCCTTGACTGTCAAGCCACCGATGGTAACATTGTCGGTTCCAACATATCTGGAAGCAGGCGTTTGATCACCATACGAGATCGAACCAGCTCGATCATGTCTGCTTTTTAAAGGTTCTGGATTTTTTGGGGATCGAAGATGCTGTGACCATTGCCCTGAGTTTGGACAGCCTTGGTAAGCTCCGTTGACCAGACCTGAATGGCATTTCAGTTCTCGAATTGGCCTATCTGGAAGTGGCCCAGTGAAGATAGAAATACACACCAAAAAGGTCTTCAAATCCAGTGTCAGAGTCCAATTCCAAGTTCTGTGCCGGCGTGCGCGATGTCAACCTGACCAAGATACAGCGAGTCGTTCTGCTGATCTTCCGCGGTCATTTTGCTGTTGTCAGCCGCTTCCCGACTGTTCGATAGTACTTCAGGTCACGGACCTGTGCCAATCGTGCCATCCGCCTGCTTCTTGATCAATGCCGGACGACTTCTGGGCCTTCGACCAATGAATTGCCGGTGCTGTTTGCATTGACGTTCGACGTGACTACTATGCTGGAAAGGCCTCTCCGTGGTGGGCATGAAGCCCCATCTTCACAGCATATAAACATACGTTTTGGTGCCCGAGGCTTTGTATGCACCGCTCCGTACGACGGTGCTCTTTGTCAACTTCGCCGCCTTCAAGGTGCTGGAAGAGAATGTGCCATATATGTTTCTTGTGGTTGAGTCCGAGGGCTTCCTCGATGGATAAGTTTTGGCGGGATTGTAAAATCAAAGATCTTGATGGAATATCAGCAAAAGACAAAGCTCCGGCCCGGGACAACACCATGTTCGGCAGCTTATAAAATGCTGACGAATGGTCTCAAGACCAGAACTGTCTGTGGAACAATTGCGATGCTCTGGTCAAAGGAGCGCTAACGATAGCAAATAAGTATAAGGATGGGTAGGATTGGAGTGATGTCGAAGCTCAGAACGGTTCGTTTGAGATCCATGTTTATCAGCGACGCATCGGAAGAGCAAGCACTGGAGGATTGGACGCGGTTGCCTCTGAGAACTTCCTTGGGGTGTCCCCTTTTCCGTAGCGGAAGTGCGACTGGCAGCAGTGTCTTCCTTCTCATCACCGTACCAGGAGCTCTTTTTCTTTCGACGCAATGGGCATAAGATCAGCTTGGGAATATATTCAAGTTTTGTATTCATTATCCGATGAAACCCTTTTTGACAGACAGTTACAAAGATCTTGGATCGCAGAGGGGAGGATCGTTGCAACGGGGGAGCACATCCGGCCGCGGAGCGAGGCTCATGCCCAAGGCATTGGAAGTGAGTGCGATTAGTGTTGAGCATTGCAGCTTGTCTGTTGCCATTTCTTCGAAATTCTCATGCTCGAGAGCTATCATAGCAAAATGCGCACAAGTCCCCACTCCAGAGGTGAGGAAATTCAACGCCTGAACTCGGCTCGATAAGCAGTATCCTCATCAAGAATATCGCATAACTGAAGCCCCAACTTCTCTGGAATTTCCTGGCCATCCCTACCCACAAAAACAGCCAGATTCTCGTTGAGTGGATTCTTCAAGTTTCCAACCGCCCGATACGGAGTCTCCTCTCTGACTATCCACCTGAGCCTGAAGGGCGCTGTTGTTGGCCAATGCAGATTCTTGACCCAAGACGGTTGTGCCACACCTCTCTCACCTGGCAGCCCTTGCATGCGGGCATATCCCTGAAATGCTTTACTGTGGTTAGCAGAGAAGAAGAAAATAACGTGGCGGCATGTCTTGAAGGCTTCAACAAATGGGTCTTCATTTTTAGTCTGAGTCGCCCAAGTACTTTCCTTTTGTGCGGCGGCAATGTTTTCGTAGTTCCAGCTTTTCAATAAGAAGAAGCGTACTCGACCAGCTCCCAGATCTGGTTTGAATATATCCGAGGTGCTGAACCCCGAGTCGCGGCGTCTGTCGTGGCGTCCCGGGTAATCATGACGCGCGGCATACTCCTCTACAGAGCGATCATTTGGGCCGCGATGATCTAACTCTCTATCTGGCAGCCAGCGATCAGACTCATCTCGGGAATGCAGTGATTGCCTGCGAGGTGGCGCGATAGGATGCTTTCTGTTATTTCCCGGAGACACAGAGCGATTAGGATGTCTTTCAGGGGATACGCGCTGCGAGCGCGGTGGGGTTCTGCGATGTATTTGGATCCGAGCCGCCTTCGGCTGGTGCTGCGCTTCGATGGCGGCCGTGTCATCTTCGATGCCACGTTTGAGCTGTGCGTTACCGTTTGAAGTGGCCTTCTCTGGCATAGTGGTCGTTTTGAGAGCGAAATCTTTGATTCGGAGACCTACATCCTGCTTCGCCATGGAAGATGGTGCACATTTTGTGCCGGGTAGCGGGTTTGGCCGCTGTGATGCAGCAAAAGGCGTTGTGCTGTGGAACTGACTCCGAAGTCGTTGATCTTCCTCTTCTTCCTCGAGAAGCCTCAACTTTTCTTCTTCGATCTCCTTTAGGCGCTTACGCCGACTGAGGACTTTATTCCGGTAGGGTTTGTCGTAATAGCCGGTCATAGCAAGCCACATGTCGATCTCATCAATCTCGTCGGCAGGGAAATGCTGGGTGGTCATAGGCGACTGATGCTTCGAAGCTTCTTGTTCACGAAAGGAGCTGTGATCTCGGAGTTCTCCGGCCTCTGAAACATCTTGCTCGTAAGCTAGTTCAAGGCCTCTGTGCAATCCAGGTTGTTCCGTGGTAGTAGGGTTCCGTTTATTTATAGTCTGTGCCAAGCACGCCGCAGCTCTGCCTTCAGCGAGAAGGTCTTCAAGCTCCACGCTGGTTGCTTTCGCCAAGCTCCTGTGGACTTCAACAGATGGGCAACTCAACTGGTTAGAAGGTGCATGCAATGCAGTATTAGACAGACAGCTCTTCAAGTCTACCCCCTCACTCTGGACCACGTTGTCACAAGCCCCATTTTGTGTCAAGTCTTCCACGAGAGCATTTGTGGCGCCAGTCTTGCTGTCATTTGAAGCCGATCTCGTGCTTCGCGCACGTTTCGCCATGACACTCTCCTTTGCTCGCATCTTCAATGCGGCAAGCGAATCCTTGGTAGATATAGCTTGCGTCTTGCTTTCCGATACTTCCGAACGCGATGTAGGTGCAGCAGGTTGGGGATTTTGTCCGGTGGCAGCTCGGGTCGTTTCAATCTGCGGCAAGTCAGTCTGAGATCGAAGATTCAAAGCATTACCAACTTCTCTATCCTGGTTGGGCGTAGCAGCGTCGAATTGCCGAAGTGAGTTGGCACTGAAAGCAGTGTGATTCGGAGTAACTATGTCTGAAAATTGCACAGGATTTCCTGTGTTATTTGGTAAAGGAAGAATGCTACTCAATGTTGGAGCAAACATATTAAAGCCCGATGGGAAGGTTTGGATATCTGACGATGTTGACAGGTCTGTCTTGCTCCATGAGCTCAGGTAAAGATTCGAAGGAATTATGGCACCAGTCAAGTTTGCGAAATCTTGCGTATCTTGGTCTGCAGGCTGCTGCGCCATGAGATATGTTCGCATGTAGAGTATCTTTTTGGATAGATAAAGTGGTCATGATAGTACTGCTGCAGTTTTCAAAACGTTAGGATGTACTGAGTTATGTGAGTCCTGAGTTGGACGGGGCTGTCAAGACCGGTACTCGGAGAGCCAGGGTCAACCTCTCAACAGTTGTTCATCTTTGAGGCATTGGAATTAGATGCTTGGGATTGTGTGCTCCGAAGATGGAAAATTTGAAGGTCAGAGGCGAGGCGACGCGATGGTCTAGAAAATGGCCGTAGCGCGCCTGGAATGGCTTGGCATGGCATATCTTGGCAGCGCCAGGTGCACCACCGCAGTGATTCTAACGTGAGAATTTCATGGCACAATAGAAGAGGGAAGATTGCTCTCTGAATGTTTGATTCCTTTAATATCTCATATAGTATCAACGTTTTTGGTCAAGAAACCCTTGTGCAGGGACCTAAGAGCGATTTGCAGGCAGCATGAAGCCGTACTAATTTCTTCGGACGTAGCTTTAGTCCATCCTTCTCCGGTGCCTCCTTAACCGCCTCCCTCTCCACGAATCCATGACCGAGCTGGTTTACGTTCAGCGCTGATGCCGGCACCATTACGTCTACGCGAGGCTGATCTTTGGCATTCATCGCCCACATCCTATCGTGACGGTTAATAGCATCACTGAGGGGTCCTAAGGCCAAACTTGAAGTCTTTTCACGACGGGCGATGTCTGTGGTTCTGCGCAGTTCCACCTCGTCCTCAGCACAGCACAGTGTAGACGGGAGTAATGGCATGCTTCCCTCGGTGGGTTGAGGAACGTTCACGGTCACTCTTCTGGTGCCTGATGGTCTGGTTGATTCCGCCCTTCCCAAGGGAGCCGATTCCTTGCGGGCTTCTCGCTGTGATGGAGGTGATGTGGAAGATCGATGAATGCGAAAAGGTCTACGTCTAGGCTGTGGAGACCGCTCCAGATCTGTCTCTGCTCTCGAAATTGCGGTTGATGGCGAACCGTTGGGACTATCTTGTCGTGACGGGTTGATCACGTCAGAGCTCTTCAGGAAAATACCTGGCCATCCTTCCTGTGACATAACCCATATGCCTGTCAAGATAATGAGCATTCGGAGGGCCTCATCAGTCTCCATGTACAACGATTCGCTGTCGAAAGGTCGATCGAAATACGAGGTATCGGATGAAAATTCTGAGGACAATGGTGATCGTGGGTTTGAAGATGATGGCGATGCACTCGCCGACGATACGCATGTAGGGAAACGATCAAGGATGTCGAGCTTGTTATCTTCGGACAAAGTCGCAATCACGGGATGAAGCCTCGTATTTGGATTCATGATACTGAAAGTGAACCGGGAGTTCGAGGGCTTGGTAGCAGGTTCCCCAAGAGAGTTGCGTTTTGTAGTCCTCTTCCGAGCTCTCCGTGACACCCAACGTAGCTTGAGACCGTTGTGACTCTTCCCGGAGAACTCGTATACGCCTACCTTCAAGCAAGTAGCCTCCCACGTCAGGCCATTTTCTAGGCATATCTCGTCTGGATGAAGTGAGCCATCTTTTGCTTTCCTTGCATAACAGATTGTCCCCAGGATCTCAGGATGGTTGCTTGTTGTCTCGTCTCCGGACTGGTCGGTGGTATCACCATCTGCAATGGAATCCTGGCCATACATCTCGCTACGAACGAGGACGACATCATCTGTAGTAGGACAACTTCCCCCTTTCATCACTTTCGGAACCCTTCGAGCAAATCGGGAGACGATAGCTGTCGACGAGATGACGTCAAAGGCGGGCAAAGGTCGAAAGGTGTCTGAGACACGTTGAAGCTGGAATATCATACGTGGTCGACTGCTCAGCCTTTGCTTGGATCGGCTGACGGGAGGAGGATGAGCAAGTAGGTATTTCGTCTTCATTTTTGGCTTTCTTTCCCACAAACCGTCTGACAGCAACATCGGAGAATGGATCTGGAGCGGCGAACGGTTGAATTTAAGAGGAGGGCTGACGACTGTAGAAGTGGCTCCGGAGCCCGTTGCAAGGTTTTGCGGTGTTGGTTCAGAACCGAAGATGGAGGCAAGATCTTGCACTAAGGCAGGTATTGTCCAGCTCCCAGCTTCAAGTATCGTACTACTGAGCATGCTGATGCGGCTGTGGGAGACTGTCTGTGGATCTTTGTATTCCAATGATCCAAAATTATGCATGCAATGAGGTTCCGAACGCTTGGTGTTTCCAACAGGGAGATAGATGTTTCCCAGTGGATCCAATAGCATGCTGATTGATGTTGTTTAGCATATACCATTCACGATAACGAGTTTTCAATGCTGGCTGGTAGAGAAATTGGGCGCATTGCAGCAACAGGAAGGAAGGATTTGGAAGCCAACATGAGCAACCAACGAGGAAGGCACCATCTTTAGCACGAAGTCTGGCAGGGATGACCGGGAGCGAGCGAGGAAAGCAGGACTTTTCAACGAGAAAGATGAATAGCCTGACGGGGATCAAGAGCAATCAGTTCCTGTAGCATTCATTGTTGTGTAAGTGCAAGAGTTGTCCTGAAGCGGAACGAATCCATCGAGATCCTGTGGACAAGCAGGCTGACACGAGCTGTACGAATAGGGCAGAAGATGCGATAACGAAGCTGTCGCGAGGAGTCGAGGAGTGTTGATTCAGTCGGCTTCTCGGATCCCGTGGTTGAAGTTTGGACGACGTTATGCCGGCGACTGAAAGGTTCCTCCGTGCCGGCGATGACTAATCAAGCCGTCGGCATTCTCCAGACTGATTCCATGGCATTGCTCAGCTTCATTAGTCATTCAATCGGTTTGGTCAATTGCCAGTCATGGTGCGAGGCCTTGTTGCTTGTACTCCGTACAGCTACACATCATTGCGTCAATGAACAGATATCAGTAGTAACACGCGATGATCCACATCCTCGGTTCAGATACTGACTTGCCACCCTAGCCCGCCCCTTCAGTGATCTCCACCACGACATCAGTCAGCTTCTCCGAGGCGCAGTGGCACACGACAGGCGGGACAAAGCCAGCGAATGGATGCATACGATGTTGGGCCTTGGCGCCTTGGCGTCTGCGGGGGCCAATTTCCTTCGCCAGCTGTATTTTAGATTTCTAGGGGAGACAACCTAACTACACCCTTGATTGACACCACCCCACAACGACTAAGGTAGTCAGTCTTCAGGGTTGCACAGACCACTGCAGGGTTGACAGAAACGTGGTCGCTATGGCCATTTGCCAATCCTTTCCACATCCAACCCGAACCCGTGGCACGTACTATTCCTACACTTCGGGTCTACGTCCTTTCAAACACCTACTCCTCGTCCCCAACTACTGGTGGCCTGAAGCAGGAACACAAGCCAGCACGGAATCTAGCACACACATTGATGCGTCCGTAGTGCGATTGTGTGAGGCTTCGGGCCGGTTACCTCGCTTCCGCAACCTAGAGCTTTCCTTGAACGGCGAACGAGCCAAGATGTGCGCGCCGGACATCGAGCTATGCGGGATCCGAATAAATAGAGGGCAAGCATTCCCCAATCTGAGTCTCGTGAGAATCTCCGCCGTAACCGGTGCGTCTGGAGAAGAAATCATATCTCAGCTGCGAAACGAGGCAAAGACCGAGTAGAACCTCACAGTGGCAAGAACCCTTCTTCATTTCATCACATCACTAACTAGATCCGTCTCGATTCATGTTTTGGTTGGTGGCATCTGTCCTAGGTGCAGCTTTAGTCCTCCTCGACCCAACTTAGTCTCTCTCCATTCTGCCGATCAGGATGTGCACTATGGCTCTCCAACGGCTACCTTCGCTGCTGTCTGCTTCGAAAGTGGACGGGATCGAGGAAAATTAGCCCCAACAAGTGTGTGGGAACTATGTTGGTCTTTGGGGGCCGCTCCCATATCAATTGGTCCGGCTTATGTCCTTCCTTGGAAGATAATTGATATATCAGTCTCTCGACCTCCCAAATCTGTTCCGTTGAAACAGTTGCAAAAGCCAGCGAAAACAGCATATTATCCCCTATTTCCCAAGACGTCGCAATTGTGCGACAAGACATCATGGCACATGCCCTTGCAGGACAGCATCTGCCTCCTCCGACGGAGACGCGAGGGCCCATGCTTGTGCAAGCTACATGGATCCAGGTCGGCATCGCGACTCCCTTCGTTATCGCCAGGGTCTGGGCACGTATGAAGCAAATGGGAAAACTTGGCTGGGATGACTATCTCATGATCCTGTCTCTGGTGAGTATTGTCGGAAGGAGTGTCTGTACTTCACTGACTGGCGCCTGTTCGTCTAACAGATGTTTGGCATCATCACGGGGATCCTCACCACAGAGGCAGTACATTGGGGTTTCGGTCGACATATCTATTATCTCACACCAGAGCAACTCGCCCACGCCATCAAGTGGAGCTACATCACCGCGCCCTTCGCCTTCATGTCTCTGGTCTTTGGACGGGTGTCTTTCGCGGTGTCCTTGATCGTCATCATCGGCACAAAGAAATGGCGACGCTGGCTTCTGTGGTTCGTCATTGTCAGTCAATTCATTGTCAATTTAATCCTCATCGGTGTTGGGTTCGGCGTGTGTACCCCTGCCCACAAATACTGGGACCGGAAAACTCCCGGAACCTGCCTGAATCCAAGCATTCATAGGAATTTGGGTTACGCGCAAGGAGGTATGCACAACACGATCAGGTTTCCCGTGCCTTTATTGACACCTTCATTAGCCTTCAACGTCTTCGCGGACCTGGTCCTTGCCGTACTGCCTGCCTCTGTTATATCAAATCTGAATCTGAAGATGAAGATTAAGGTCGGCCTGGTGGCTCTAATGAGCCTTGGCATATTGTGAGTCTTATCTCCTGAATGCTGAGGTACAGGAAACTGACGACGTGGTATAGCAACACGATTGCCGCGGTAGTGACCGTCGTGGAATTAACCAGGGTCTCCTCAGTTGTTGACGTTACATGTAATCCTCTGTCACATCACTGTCTGGTCAGACATCTTGGCTGACTTCCTGTAGATGTCTTCGTTATCTCCGACATATGGGGCCTGTAAGTTCATCCAGCATGCCTCGTCACTGTGACTTGCGCCAGCGCTGACAACACCGTTCCAGGATACAATTATACCTTGTGATCGTTATTGCATCAATACCATTCCTTCGGCCGCTCTTCATAGGCCCGAAGGCTTTCAGCTGGGCTTATTACCGCTCGTTATTAGCGAGGTATTCGGCTAGAAGCCGATCCTCCTCAGGTGATGACCACAGAAACAGCGACGATAGTGACGATGCTATGTATGGAAAAAGAGGCAAAGGCTTTCAAAGCTTGCCGCACATCCCTAAGGACCGGTTCGTCACCACAACGCTCCGAAATGCGGGCATGGAGACTGCTTTTGAGAGGTCAAGTTATCTGGAAACAGGAGATCAAGCTGCCATGAAACGATAGCGGACGGCATGCGGATCGAAGGTCATGTGCAGAGTATTAGATGTGTAGAGAGATATTTTTGCCATGCTACCTTGGCTTTGACCGCTTGGTTTGGATTAAGCTCTACTGCATCACCTCCAAAGTAGCACGTACATTCATAATATACACTTCAAGTTTTGTGTGAACCTGATCATTGTCGTTGGGTCAATCACGTCACAGCCATAGTCATCGGAAGGGCCTTTGCACTCACAAAAGTAGGAGGCTTGTGGTTCGCTTGTTGAGGAGTATGATGTTCGGGTAGGTCTCTGCCAGAAAGAAGTGAAGTGGGCGCAAAGAAGGGAGAGATTAAAGGGGCAGCTTAGAGATCTAACCATAAACCTTCAACCATCGTTTCCGTAGCCTTACTACGCGGCCGTCCAGGCATCAGAGCATCCAATTCTAAACGCATCAATTGCAAATTGCAGCCAATTGCTCAGCCAAATGCTACACTTTGGTGGAGGACCGCAAAGTCTCTTGCAGCACAGTACTTTCACAACCTCGCAAGGCGTACGCCTTCTCCTTGTCCTTTTCTGCTTCTGGAAAATCATACTTTTAACCATTGTTGCTTTGGCTCCAGGTCCTGGGTATGACACTTCGAGCACGCTGCTCGTTGATAGTAGAACACAAGACATATCAACTGCAAGTGTAGGTGAGGTGTCTACCACATTGGCTCCGGTTGTGAAGTTTATTCGTTGGGATGCAATCTACTTCTCTCAAATCGCCCGAAGAGGATATGTGTTTGAGCAAGAACAGGCTTTCGCTCCTGGCTTTCCAAGTGCCGTGGACCTCATTCAAAGAGGTAATTACCCCTTGCTATAATTGCACATTTTCGCTAATCACGTAACAGGCGTGTGGAGCGACAGGTTTCATGGCCAGGTCTCTACTATAGCAATTACTGGAATCGCCCTGTCCAATTTTTGTCATCTTCTTTCTGTGCTTGTCATCTACAACCTGAGCGGGACCACTTCCTTCCAAACCTCCGAAAGTATATCGTCTGTCGCGATTGTAATTGCCGTGTTGCATATCATTAACCCTGCCGGAGCCTTTCTACTGTCTCCCTACTCCGAAGCGCTGTTCTCTTTACTTAACATGCTGGGCTTCCAGCTGTATCTGAACGGGCTACGCAATCATTATCAGAACAAGAACCTCCTTGCCGAAATCCACTGCCTAGCCGCGGGAGCTGTGTTTGCCTTTGCGACCACAGTCAGAAGTAATGGTCTTCTAAGCGGGACGCTTTTTCTGTACGATGCTATAGTCACGGCATTATCGATCTACAATGGCGATCGGTCAATTGGAAGATTTAGACGAATGTTTGTTATCATCATTGGCGGTTGCTTGATTGCACTCGGTGCCATCATCCCTCAGTACAGAGTCTATCAAAGCTATTGCACCTTTGATACCGGGTCTGAGACGAGACCATGGTGCAACAATTACCTCCCTAGCATCTACGCATGGGTACAAAGCCATTACTGGTACGAGGTCCATACCCGTTCTTAGAATAACAAGTCGCTGATGCAGCCAGCACAGGAAGTCTGGTCTCTTTCACTACTGGACTGTCTCAAATGTACCATTGTTCCTCCTTGCTGCACCAACTATCTTCGTTCTTTGCAAGTCGTCAATATGGGCGTGGAGAGGCGAGCCTGATGGACTAAATGATGGCACAACGAAATCTTCACGATCCTGGAAATCAGACTTCCAATCTGGCTTCTTGCGTCGCTTGGCAATGCCGCAAGTATTGCTTGCTGTCATGGCTCTGCTCAGCTTTCATGTGCAGATCATAACTCGCCTGTCGTCCGGCTATCCTCTCTGGTACATATGGTTGTTCTCGAGCATCGGAGGTTCAGGGCACAAGGGCACAAGGAGTGCCTATCTGATCGAGCCCAGAACTATTGTACGGTGGATGGTAGTCTACGCAATGGTGCAAGGTGCTCTCTTTGCGTCTTTTCTCCCGCCTGCTTGATGATTCGCCTTTTCCATCGGAGACCAGCGGTTGGTGGGATCTCAAAAACTCAGCAGTCCGACCTGCAAGACGGACGCAGTATGCTTTCTACACGGCTTTGGATTTCGCAAAGCCTGAGGTTCTGCTGAGGCGATGAAACTAGCATTGAAGGCCGCAAGGATGCCATGAGTTGGACGACGGAGAAGATGTGAATGACACCAACGAATGGGCACGGCGAAATGAGAACCAGAGTAGGTCTCTGAACCCGTAGTTCGAGCCAGCGAGAAGATCCGTCACTTCCTCTGGTGGGTCGTAAGTACGGCGCTGTGCTGTGTGCGGAGTCTAGAGGGCCTGTTGAGTACCTTGTGGCGAGCATCAGGCGCAGGTGTTCGTTGCGCAACCGATTCTGCCTAACATTCCATATTTGGCCTCACGTGTCAACGTGAACACCACCTGCCTGCGCAATCCATCGCTCGGGTTCCACTCTTCTCCAACTCACCACCTTCTAAATCCACAGTCAGACAGTGTGTATGTAAAAGATCCAGTCCGCGATAGATTTCCTCTGGTGCACGAGCAGCCGACAAGAAGTGGAAGTTCCTGAGTTGCAGCCAATCAGAAAGCCACAAGTTTTCGAAGGATTCCGTGTCGCTTGTGGGTACGCCGTATTCGCAGACTCGATTGCTGCATCGTACGAGTACATCAGCCTGGCGCGAGACCACTCCATTGTGGCCTTGATCGAAGCTGAATACCTTACCTCCAGAATATCACCATAAGCCTGATTCGACATTCTCGACCACAGACCACCCAGCTCAACTTGCAGATATACTAGTAATAGTCCCGAACGGTGGCACCAGTACTACCACCATATCTCTCTGTCATTGTTTGCTGCATAAGACTCGAACCACAGCATTTTCACCTCAACAGTGTCTCTTTTTCTACGAACCGCGACAAACTTTCTACTCCTCCCTCTTCCCCAGCAAGCATTCCTCGAGGGACGACCCGGATAGCTTATGGATTCTCCGAGAACTCGATTTGATGACGGGACATCTTTGGCATTCCACGATCGTAATGGAGCGGAGATGTCAAGGGCGACTTCGCCTGGTGGAGGTCCGCAGGAGGCGAATGGGGTATCACCAGATGTGAGCTACAAGAAATATCGAAATAGGCCCAGGACATTTCCTTATTTCTCGTACCTCCCATACGAGGTAGAGGATGAGGCAAGACGGCAGAAGGATCTTGCGGAGATATTAAAGCATCTCTACATCGCTGTCGAGGCTGGTGATTTCACGCCTGGGGCAATCCACTGGACAAGGGAGCTGAGAGGCTGGCTCTCCCTAAAGTTCGATCCCACAAAAGAGCAAAGAATAAAGCTTGTCAAGCTATATTATGAGCTGGCTCTTGCTCCAGGGATCGAGCCCTCGGTTTCCGAGAGGTTCGCCAGCATGTTCATGCTTTTGACGAAGTAAGTGTCGCCCCAGCCTTCTCAATCGACCTCACTGATTGTGGCTTCGAGGCGCAAGCATTACCTTCGACCCCTTATTGACCTCGTCTTGGACTGGAGGCCACTTTACAGAGAGGTCAAGATATTCGTCCTTCCGAGTGAGTCTGGGCTCATCCAAACCACCAACCTGAAGCGCAATATCAAGACCTTGGTGAAGCTGTGCACTTTCGCCCAATTGTATTTCGATCCTGAGGAAATTCCTGATCTATTGAAAGAGATCCTTCCCTACTTCAGCACGTCTTTCACGGAGAGCGCATTCGTAACTGTAGGACTGATCAATCTATTTCTCCCTACTGCCCCTGCGCCGTCAGAGAAGGAAAATCTCCAGCCGCAACACTACCTCCCAACATACTATCATCTATGGTCGTTGGTGAACAGGTCACGAACATTTGATGTCAATTTTCTCGACTTGTTCTCCCGATTAGCCCGCGATTCGCTTCCAGCCGGACAAATTCCGTTCTCCGAGTTTGGCATATTCACAAAAGAGCAGACGACCTTGGTCTATACAGCAATACTGAGGTTACTAGAGATACCTGTCGGGCAGGCCACCTCACCGTACAGCGCGCTAGTTGACCTTTCTTCGGGTTTGGGTATTATGATAGATCGCGATTCACGAAAACATCCTGTTGCTCATCATATAGCACGCTGGATTGTGATGTCTCTCTCGCCTGCCTGCCTGGATCAGGAGTTTTCGATTCTGTCGCTACTGGAGGGTCTCATACAAGCTATCGAAACTTTCTTTCACCCATCTAATTCGGGTGCTTGGACAAGGACTTTGGCTCAACTCACATATTATCTGGCAGATTTCTTTGTGATGCGTTGGAACCGAGAAAAGAATGGCGAAATGGAGGTTCCTTCCCAGAGAAGATTGAACGAACCGCTCAAGCGACGCTTTGTCCTCTGTTTGAGGGAAGTAATATTCATGGGCATCTATGCCAAAAGCGGCACTGCAATGAACTTCTCCCTCTCTACACTTCAGAGTCTCGCATATCTTGAACCAGACCTGATTCTTCCTGGCGCATTACAGCGAATCTATCCATCTATGCAAGGTCTAGTGGAGGTGCACAGGACAACATCGTCACTGAGATCCCTGCAGGTTCTTGCGAGGACTGTGATACGGACGAAAGGCTATCGTTGTCACATTACAGCTCTGCTAGGTCTTGCGCTCCCTGGCATCGACGCTAACGACCTGGAAAAGAGTTTCATCACGCTGTCATTCTTCACGACTGTTTGTTACAACATTCCCTTTGAGGACCTGTCCAAAGGCAGGAGTGAGGTCCAAGGCAACGTGCTCGCAATGCAGTGGATCACAACTGAAATGGAGAAGATGGAGCAGGAAGGAGCAGATATTGAGCTGAACTATCAATCTCTGGATGAGAAGGAAGAGGAGATGATCTTAGCTTCTTCAACCGCTGGATTCAGCGAGTTCGTCTCGTCTTTCATTGGCCGAGTGTTCACTCTCCTGGAGAACCTTCCGGACGCTGCTCGACTGAGAAGCGCATCTCCCGAAGAAAACATTGTGAACACCTTACCTGCAGCATTCATGCCTCTGCTCTCGTCCTTATCTCCAGAATTGTATGACATGGCATTGAACAAAATCGTCGATTTTGTTGCCAATCATGTCATCCACCAAGCTAGAGACGCCATGGCCTTCATTTGCAATGTCTTGTGCAAAGTGAATCCCGAGAAAGCCCTAGCTAAGCTCATTCCTGTTCTTATCAGCTCCATCAGAACTGAGATCGATGAGAATGGAGCAGGCTCAACGAGGAATGCAGCAGCAGATGTCCTCCCACGAGATCGTGGGTTGGTGTGGAACGTCAGCATGCTCAGCATGTGTGTCGTGCATGTCGGCGAAGCTGTCCTCAAACATAAACAGGAGCTATTTGACATCGCCCTTTATATGCAACAAAAGTGCAAAGGAATGCCAACTGTTCATATATCGAATTTCATACATCACCTGCTCCTCAACTTGACAGTGACATACACCAACGACTATTCTCTGTTCGAGCCCGAGTCTGTAGCGAGGGGTGTCTCTGCCGTGCACTGGGGCGGCTTTCAAGATCCTTCTAAGCTGAACGTTAAGTGGCATGTGCCCAGCAGACAGGAAATCGAATTTGCGGTCGAATTGTTCACTGCGCAAATCGAGTCTGCTTTGAAGCAGTTAAGAGCTTTGACGGATGGCACATCGCCGATCAAACGGGACGGTAGTGGCAAGGAATGGTCCGACGAGGTTTCGAGGAACCTTGTTCTGCTGCGTCTGGTGATCTCCGGTATTTCCGTGCTCTTCGATCCAAAGGGGGTTTCGAATGGTCTCACAACTATGGCCGCTGGAGTGGACGCAGATATTTCTATGTCTCAAGCCAACGGCCACGTGCCGGAGGAGCCTCTACCCGAGCCGGACACTGATGCCACCTTGGATGGCACGGATGAAACGTCTATAAAGCCGTCGTTCCAATATGCGACAGGATACTTACTGGATGCCGAGGACCCCTTGTATAGTGAAATTCACGCCCTCAGACAAGAGACCGGCAAACTCTTGCATGATGTTCATCGTTTCCTGACCGAAAAGCAAGAAGACGATGTATCGTGTTTCGGCCCTCTGTACACTGCTTACAGGGCCTGGTTTGTGGATGTGGGAATTGAACGATCCGCCCACCTTCTAGATCGTGTAACGAGGCTTCTTCAAGCTGATGAACAGCCCTACAAAGTCAGCGGGGTCCGGAAGGACTATCCAAGAGCAATTTTGGTTCGCCGAGCGAACGTCTATCACGTACAACGCCTTCGACACAACGCCGCGCCTAGAGCTCGTTCAGATCTGGATGAAATCTTGCTCCTCGACTTGGCAGAGTCTAGCGTCTCTCTTTATACCGAAGTCCGCCGCAATGCCCAGAGTGCTGGAGAATCCGCTCTGAAGGTCATCTTCGGCGCTCGCCTGCTTGTCATTCCACCGCTACTTGAGGCTTTTAAGAGGGCTGTGAAGAACAATGACTTCCCACGCATCAAAGGTGGCATGTATTCATTGCTCTTTGGCAGCCTAGCGAAGACCGTGGGACGCCATTGGAAATATACACCAGACGTGATCAGGACTTTCATTGAAGCCGGCAGTGCTGATAAGCCATCTATTCAGAAATTGTGCAGTGGAGGCGTCTTTCAGATCATGGATTACGGGCGCCCTGTTGAGCGTATGGCTATCCTGGGTGAAGATATTGTAAAAGCCATAGCCCCAACCGAGTCGGTCGAGGAGCCAATACTGAAGAAGAAGAAGTTTATCGCTAAGAAGCGCACGAATATCGAAAAGAAAAAGTTTGACCTGGCGGAGGAGCTCATAGATCTTGCTAGAAAGTCTCATTGGAAGAAAGCGACTCGCACTGCCACCATCGTCCTCTCGCTTGGCCTTCGATTTGACTACGTTGCTTCGGAGAACATGATCAGTCTGATCACCCTCGGAGCTGTGGATTCGCATCCCGGTCTCCGTGGCATGTACTCTCAGACATTGGTTGCACTCTTTACCATGGTAGATGTAAGGGCTGTTTGCTCTCACGAATACTCTAATTACATACAGGGGAAGCAGCATTTCCCCGCTAAGATTGAGGTCGCAGTCAAGAGCAATGAAGAAGGCTGGACTGAAAAGTTCCTGGCAGATTTTGCCCAACATGAAGCCGAATTCTATGTTGACCACGACTATCCTGGTTGGTTGGTATGGGGAACGGCAATGCCAGCCTACAAAGCGAGCATCAAGCAAGATATCGAATACGACGAGCTCGAATGGGCTAAAAGAATTGCTATGGGCAAACTGATGACTCGTGAATGGTTCTCAACTTGCTTCAAATATCTGAAACAGGAACCAAGAGACTCTTCTGCCGACAAGTTCCGTATGGCAAGCGCAATGATGCTTCTATATGTTTTCGAGCTCATGCTTCGAGACGAGTTGACCGTTGCAAC
>JAABUK010002337.1_pt1 | contig 34188 bp, 46 predicted proteins | sample 5559141 | NCBI WGS metagenome assembly JAABUK01 (sample SAMN10711869, study PRJNA513367) | rock metagenome | isolation source: Antarctica rocks | place: Antarctica: Victoria Land, Pudding Butte nord | collected 2016-01-03 | reverse complement strand
ATGCAGGTTTTCAAGTTCGTTCTAGACTGTCTTGATGTTTTCCACATTTGACCTTCGTCTTCTTCTATATGTGATCAGACTTGCTGGCTGGCTAAAGCATTGTAATCTCTCTCTCTCTCTCTCTCTCAGAGCCTGCAAGTACAAGCTCGCTCCAGTGAGAGATAGTGTCAGCAGTCCCAACCCCAGCTGTTGTAGCAATTACAGGCCCGCCAAGACTTTGACGAGCAGCCAAGTTTCGTCTGATAATCATGTACAGTGACTCACAAACGGAAAAGCAGTACAGACAATAGCCATGCTTCATGCACGCCTGGGACGATCTCTTGGTCGTGTGTATGCGGATTTGAACAAGACGTGGGCACCTTGTAGGCGCTCTCCTCTGAACTTGCAGAGCTCAGGCTGCCCTGAACACAACAAGCTGCTGAACGAGAGAAGACAGAGTCATGCAACAGCCTCCAGCAGGCAATGCCAGCAAGCTCCAGTGGAGCAGGACTCTCCCGTCTCCGCCTACGTCCACCTTCCCTTCTGCAAGCGCAGATGCTATTACTGCGACTTTCCTGTGTCAGTTGTCGGCTCCAAGCCAGAGCGGTCTGGCATACAACAGGGCATGCAAGACTACATTACTTTGCTGTGCCGGGAGATTGAAGCCACGGTCAAAGTCCCAGGACCTCCATTGAGAACAGTGTTTTTTGGTGGTGGCACACCCACTCTGGTGCCTCCACAGCTGCTGAAGCAGATTCTCATCGCCCTCAACAACAAGTACGGCATTGCAAAAGATGCTGAAATCAGCATGGAGTCAGATCCAGGCACCTTTGACGTGCTCAGACTTCAGGAGTACATGTCACTAGGTGTCAACAGATTCAGCATGGGAGTACAGTGTTTTCAGCAGGAGTTGCTAGAGCTCTGCGGCAGGTCCCATACGCTTGAGGATGTGTACACAGCTATTGACAACATACACCAAGCTGGGGTTCAAAATTGGAGTCTGGACCTCATCTCTGGTCTTCCTCAGCTCAATAGCAAACGCTGGCAGCACTCCTTGCAAGAGGTTGTTAGTGCAGGCCCCACTCATATCTCTGTTTATGATCTTCAGGCAAGTGACTTTTGCATGATAGCATCTGTGCTTACCTGTACACAATGTGTATAGTTCCACAGTTGCATGACAGATCTGTGACTGTGTCTCACTGCCATGTGCACATGTTTATAGAAACATTGTCTGTGTCGCCAAGACAGACGTCTTTGAACTGTTTGCCGGTTTGAACGCCACTGTCAAGCCTAAGCTTGGAGCTACGTGGAAAAGGGATGCATGTGCCTGCATCAGCGGTGTGCTTGTTGCAGGTAGAAGCAAAGACACCGTTTGCTCGATGGTACGAACCTGGAAGCCATCCAATGCCATCAGATGAAGCCACTGCTGACATGTACCGAGCAGCATCCCAGTTCTTGCAACAGTCTGGCTATGAACACTACGAAATCAGCAACTATGCCAAACCTGGCTTCAGGTGTGATGCTTGACGCCGTGTCAACTGCGACTGCCATGGAACCCTGGCTGTGAAATGCTTCTTTCCTACTGACATAATATTTTGAATTTATTGGTATTGTTGCATGTGTGCTTGGCTGCCTTTGTGGCATATGCTGCATCAGGCACTTCTGGTCAATCTAGCTGCTTTCTCACCGCTTTCAACTTGTTGCTGCAGGTCTCAGCATAACTTGGGCTATTGGAGGAATGCCCCTTTTTACGCCTTTGGGGTCGGAGCAGCTTCATACCTGTTTCAGCGGCGGTTTTCAAGACCCCGTACCATGAAGGCATATCAGCAATGGGTGACCGAGTTTGCAAACTGCAGCAGCAGCAATGGGCTTTATGCTGGAAACATTCCTGGAATTGGCAGCATGCAAGCAGAAGAACTTGAGGAACAATTGTTAGATTATGTCATGCTGAGGTTGCGTCTAGCAGATGGCATACCCATGGACGAGTTGCAGCGTAAGTTTGGCCACGCTGCCGCTCAAACGGTGAAAGCCACCTTGGCGTCTGGTTCTGCTTATGCTGAAAAGTATGCGTGTGAAACGTACAGTCAGGGTCAGCAACATGTACGCCTGACAGACCCTGAAGGCTTTTTGGTGTCTAATGATTGCATTGCAACACTCTTTGCCGAGTTGTCTAGTGATGCACCTTGTGATCCAACGTTACAGACAGCTGAATTGTCATAGGTTAGATGCACTGCCTCAGCATGTTTGTCAAAGTCACGAATCTTTCCAGTTCAAGTCACTCTGCTGTTATAGGTAAAATCACTGACACAACTTTCCAATCTCAGCTCTGCATGTGTCGCACTTGCGCTCATGGCCGGCCGTCAGGACTGTCAGCCTTGACCCAGCAGCCAGCGACAGCAGCGAAGATTGTTTTCTCAGCAGCTGTCCACTGCATCATTGCTACATGACTGTGATGATGGCTTCCGAGATGCATTTCAATGCATAACACAATCTTTGCTTGACTGCATCCTGTATCTGACACAATATCTCTATGATCCAGGCACTTTACCAAGCTCTGCAAATCAGTGTATCCTTGGGAAAGTATGTCTGAGATCCAATCTATCGAGGAACAGATGCAAAAAAAATCCAGCTGCTTCCAAAATAGAGGTTCTACTTACTATGACTGTAAGAATAGCCTCCCAGATGCATATCAATGCATTGTGCAGCCCAACACAACCTTGCTTGACTGCATTATGGGATACAATATCTTTTTGATTCAGGCATTTTACTAGGCTCCACAAATCAGCGCTGTGACGCTAGAAGGGGTGTGCTGCTAGAACGCGTGCACACCCCGGCACAGGGACATTTTTGTTGCGTGGGTTGTATTTACAAGGCTTGAAGTGAGGATTTCAGGTGAGAATGTCTGGAATTGGAGCTTGTCTGCTGGTTTTGTTCTACGAGTTATCGTAAAGAAATCCAAATAATAGTCAAGACAGAATAATGTACTATTCAGTAGTTTGTGCAGTGCTAATGTACGGCTTAGTAGTTTAGCACAGCATATGTAAGTTCTTATCGAGCTACTCAGCATGTCTGACTAGTCACTCATACGTCTTTCCATGTGTAATAGTTACTAAGATATGAGTAATCGCTCGCCATGCTAATTGCTCGTCTGCAGTCCAGTTGCTGCAGTATGCTGTGGCTGAGTGCAATACAGGGTGCAGCTACAGTCTCCTCTGTATCAATTGAGCACTACAACATGCATTCTGTCTCATACATTAAGCTTCGTCACAGCGTGACTTTGGCCGTCACGTGTCTGAAACAGAAGCAGAACTCAATCAGCTGCAGGCAAGTATATTAGCATAAGCACAGGGCACACGCCCGCTTGTGGCCAGCATCAGCTGCTGGAATGTCTGGGAAGCTGGCTGAATTGTTGTAGTGAGGCTGTTACAGGTCAAAAGGTGCAGAAGTGCCTGCAAAGCTAGCAAATAAAACACATCTGCTTGTGGCTCAAGTCCTGCAGCAAAACACATCCAGCGAAAGGCGCATCGCAGCACTGCGATGCTAGCATGTTCAAAGCCCAACAAGATGGAGCATGACTCATGACAAATCTGTTGGTGGCTCAACTGTTCTATGCATTCAAGCAAGACAACAATGCAATGGAGATACCGCGCATGTGTTTTATTTCAATGGTCATGACTCACGACTCCACGTGCACACATGGCTATAGTCACTCAAGGTGAAGTTCGCAACGGAAAAGCGCATGCTGCAATGCAGCCATGAAGCATACATGCTGGTGGCTTGAGTTCTACCAAGACAACAACTTGATAGACTGTGACAGTGCAGAAATAGCCTCTTGACACACCAGCAAAGTGCATTTATCTTCAGCTCTGCTACAAAGACGAAAGCACCTCAGTAACGCGCATTAGCCATGAATCATGTTTGCCGGTGAATCCAGTCCTCTGATTGATCAAGCAAGCCACGTGGAAAAGGGTACTACATCATGGGCGGAGCCCAATGGTAATGCATCATATTTGCTGCTGGCTCACGTCCTCTAGGCATTCAAGACAAACAACACTGCAAACATGGGGAGTACCACTTAGCATGATCATACTTTGCTGGTGGCTTGGGCTCTCTGAGCGTTCAAGCACGGAGAGATACAGCAGTGCAGCCCTGAGGCAAATGTGCTGGTGGCTCAGGTCCTGTGATTGTTCAAATCAGGGAAGAGGCTGCAAGCAATGCCTTGTGCTTCTGGATCTGCTTCTGGTTGAGTCATCATGCTGTCATTCTACATGCTGTCCCTGAACTGCACATCAGGATCATCGTCACTTCTTGCCAGCTGTAACTGCGCAATGTTGATCAGGCTTACAAAGACGGGGCTCTGGGCATCCACACCAGCAGTCAAGCCTTCCTGCCATCACCCAGCCCCTACAAGCTTGTCCCTGCACTTGCATCATAGGCTTGCACGTCACCAGCACCGCGTTTGTCAACATCAGAGGCTCAGCGCAAGGCCAGTGGGCAGCAAGCTTCAAGTCGCAGCCTCTGCGCCCGGCGGACCTAACACACCAGGTGCTGCCACCAACGCACCTAGTCCGCAGGTCAACAAAAAAAGTGAGTAGCACTTTGTGAGCTGCATACAACAACTGCTGACGCCTGCAAATTCGTCTTTTGCCCGGCAGATACGAGTATTTGCTGGTTAGGCCGATGTATGGCTGACTGATCAGTGCAATGTGCAGACTACAGTGCAGCTTCTGCTGCCAGTGTGTCCAACACAACAGGAACAGGCGTTTTCATTCTCTTACTTCTCAACCTGATCATCTTTGTCTTGGATCACACATTGCACTTGCCGCAAATACAGCGACTTTACCTGGATCACCTAGCACCGCGGTGGTGGCAGTTCCTCACAAGCAGTTTCTGCCACGCATCATGGGCACATCTTTCAAGCAACACTTTTCTGCTGTATGTTTTTGGCAAAATTGTTGAGGAAGAAGAGGGAATATGGGGAGTCTGGTTCACATATATTATCACAGCTGTAGGTGAGACTCAAACAGCTACTCGTCTTGTAGTTGCCTGCATGTCATACCCACACATGACTGCTTTTGGCTACATCAGTAGGGCTGCATGGTGCTTTAAGATGCCACGCAATTGCAGCACGGTTGACGTTTGTGCCCGTGCAGGTGCAAGTGTAGCATCATACTTGTTGCAACCCAAGGCAACCATCTCCCTTGGGGCATCTGGAGCCGTCTTTGGTCTATTTGCAGTCAGTGTACTTGTCAAGCTCAGCTTCAATCTCAAAAAGCTGATTGAATGCGGCATCCTAGGGCAGTTTGTCATCAAGCAGTTGCTACAGGTTTGCGCAATGATTGATTGCCTGACCGTCACACCTGTGCTATACATCACCAAGGGTGTATGTGCAAGCTGATACTCCTCCTGTATACAAGCCTTCATATTTCACCGTTCCCTCTCTGAATGCGCAGGAAACAGTGTCACTGAAAGGCGGTGGCACTGTTATAGCTGGGCACCATGTGGGCCATATTGCACACTTAGCAGGGGCACTGGCTGGCGTTTTACTGGTTTACAGCTTGTCTAGGTTACCTGCTGTGTCTAAGCATTGAGCAGTACTGCTGACATGGAATATGCTGCTGCTTGGTGAGGCTATGATGACACATGACAAATACAAGGGACCATATTCACACCGTATGACTCAAATGCTGTGTTACATGCCTTCAGGCAAATGCAGAATTGCTCATCACCTTCTCTGGCTAACATACACGTCAGCACTTTTCGGATGTATGACTACCTGCACAGGATATGAGGCAGTCATTGCCAGCGTTTATGCCTCATGTACTTCAGGCTGCTGGACACGTTAGCAACAGTAGTCTTCATTGGCTCTGCCACCGTACAACTGCTATTGCTCCTGTGAATGAGTACATAGGAAGGTCCAGTCTGACAACAATGTTCAGACAGGATCAGCTATACATGTAGGGATGATAAGTGTGTGGCAGTACAATTTTTTATTTGAAACAGCAACCGCACAACCCCCCTGCTTGCAGTCCTCAGTCATTACATACATCGGCTCAACAACCTTTGCTGCCGAGGCGGATCACATTGCCACCCTGCTAGTGATCTTTCAGTTGAAGCTGTGCATGTCAAATGATCACAGGTGGACGTTGCAAAGCATTTTAAATCTGTTGCAAGGTCATCAGCTGCTGTCGAAACCTTGCCTGATGGCTCAACAGTGTAGCGCTCGTAAAGGCTACAGCAGCTAGTTTAATCAGCAGCAGCAGCTGCTGCTATAACAGCCTTGAAGCTGTCTCTCTGAAATTGCTGTTGCAAGAGCCGGATGACTGGATATGATATAGCTGCAAGAGGGGTGGCAGGACGGGAAACGGTGTAGATATCATACCTGCATGCCAAGCTGTTGCTCATACTGCACTGTGATATGGCAAAACAAATAACAGCTTGTGCATTGTCTTACCACACAGAATCATCTTCCTTGTGCCATTCTACAGCAAAACGTTCCTCTCCTGCTAAAGCATGTCCATGAAGTGTGCTATGAGCATACTTCAGTTGCTGACCTGCGCATATGGGGCTGTGTCTGATATAAGACCCTGTTGAGATTGCGTTTTGGCAACTCAAATTAAGGATACAGAAAGGTCTGCTGGCAGCTGAGTGCAACAGATGCAGTATTGGGACAATGCTGCAAGAGGGTTTCCCACCTGACCATCCAGACTTTCCACCTATGCTATAGCTGCCTTTGTCTACATATGCAACCTTCAGAGGCAACTTCATCCAGGCAAACACAAGGTGTGGCAGCACACAGACCAGACCTCCTTTGACAGGAGGGTCTGCATGCACTGTTGACCAACCGAGATCCATGTGCTTCCAAGCACATATTGCCCTTACAGCTCTAGCATAGGCTACCCTTCCCTTGCCTACCTGACAGGCAAGACTTTGTGCTGAGCATTCTGACATTCGGCACTGTCTGAACTAGTCACTGCAGCAAGACTCTGTTCTGCGTGTTTTCCGAGTAGCCAACAGTCAGAACCGCTGAGGTAAGCTACGCTACAGCATAGGAAGGCACGTCCGGCTTTGTTTTTGGACCCTCTCTACCTGCTTCCGCTTGTGATCTATTTGCCATCTTGGGAGGGCAAAGTTAAAGCCCGCTTTATGCCCCGGAAAAGCAGAAGCTGGCAAGGGCGGAGCGAAGTGTGTAGCCTCAACCCATCGGTGGTTGAATCCAAGCCTAGCATGTGTGTACGAAGGACCATCATACGCACACCACATTGCTGTTGCAACCTAAAGCCATGAGAGGCCAAACCTGTTGCCGTGAGCCTCTGCACGCTCGATATCACTCAGAGTAGGCTTGGAAAAATTAAGTGCTGCAAGCCCGATAGATTGGGAAAGTCCGGTGACCCAATTGTGCACATGTTCAGAGCCAAAGCAGACCATGCCCAGTAGCACAACTCAAACCAAGCTGTGGCTGTTGCACAACTTGTGCATGGCAGATGATTGGATCACTGAGTCAATTCGCCCAAGCGACGAGTTTTGATGTAATATTGCCCAACTGGTTCGATTTGGCCCCGCTATATCAACTGCAAATTAGGCCATGTCGTGATGACCAATAACCAACTGAGCTGTTTATGGAAAGGCTTTAAGCACGATGATCGACCTGTCGTAGGGCAAGGCTGTGCCTGCGCGTACGTAAAGTCTTGTCAATTCTCTATCATCTCAGATTGCTCACAAGACGCGTGCTAACCTTGTTCAGGGGTCTGGATGTTACCAAGCAGGCTTGGAGCAGCTTGCTGCTATTTATTGGTGTTCACGTTGTGCATAGCTCTGTTTGCGTCTGGATCTTGGATTCCGAACGACTCAGCTGCAGCTGCTGCCGAATATCAGAATCGAGGTCCTTCTGCTACAGCATACGAGCTCACACTTGGAGACCTGCTTCCCGAGAATCTCCTGGCTCAGGATCAGTCCTTGAATTTCGTCAACAAGTACTTCAGGTGTGGTTTGCATACACACAGGCAGCTCGCAATTCAGACAACTCAGCTGGATCTCATTCAAAATGGGTCTTGCAGACTAGTCGGCCCTGCCCTGTGGCCTGTGACACCAAAGTTGGTGCAAAGCCTGCACCAAGTTGCAAAGAAAGTGTGTGGCACCACTCGGTATGTGTGTCAAGTCGAGCTTGGAGTCAATCAATGGCACCCAGGTGAGCCGCTGTGTTAGTCAACTTGGCCGTGTCCAGCTGCAGGTTGTTCCATCTCTGGGCTGACGTGATTTTGCGCAAGCCTGCAGCATCAAAGTCATTGTGGCACTTTTGCAGGGCCTTGTCAGAAAGAGTGTCTTCTGCAAGTATTTCCACTCATAGATGATGGGGATGCTTGTCGAGCTTGCGGACGTGCCAGTTCTCACATCTGGCAGGATCAAAACCTGGCTGGTCTGAATCTGAATGTGACTGTAAACTATACTAGGGAGTCAATGCTCATTGGCACCACAATGACCAGTTTTGCCAGGGACATCACCACCATGTTGCAGTCCCAGAATGTCCAGGTAAGCATGAATGTCAGCCAAGCCTTTAGGGTGGCCTTTACTACTCTGAATGCCTCTAGGGTGGTTAAGGCATCTGTGTCAAGTGAAGCCAAGTCAATTTGGTATGATCAGTCACTTTTGTCACAGGCGCATGCATATGCACTCCTCTACGAGCCCCAGCCGACAGCTGCGGTGATAGTGCCCTTCTACCCTTTGGCGCCATTGGCTTCAAAGGCTGAAGGTTGGGAGATATCATTTGTGGTAAGCCATTCCTATGGGCCAAGACTACAGCCACACTGCTTGCATCAACAGCAAGGGCTTACTGTCAGCGTTCTTGATACATGGTGTGCCAGCAGTATCTGCTTCTTGACTGGATCCTGTCTTAGCAGCCTAAGCCAGACATGCAGTGCATCAACACATGTTGCGGTGTTGACAGGCATCAGGCAACAGTGTCCTGCCTTTTGGACTGGAGAATGAGAACAGAGTGCTGGGCGGCTTGAATGCGCTGGAGCTGACATCACAGTATACCAGTTACTGGCGTGTCAACAGCCTCACTGAAGACGTCAGAAAGGGCTCTGTCACAGTAGTGTTGATCTGTATACGGCAGCCTGACAGGCATGGCAAGATGGGCGCTGCGGTATGCTTATGGTGCTTGTTACGTTGCAGCGATACGGATGCTGTTGTTGCCCACGAGAAACTGTTCTCTGCTGGCCATTTCATGAGTCTGAGCAGAGTATGGATTGTTGACTGTGCGCTCGTGGCTGAACATGCTGACTTCAGCCAAAGCACTTTATTGCTTGGCCTCTGAAATGTTGTTTTGTGCTTGTTTGCTATGTTTTGTGCTGTCTGTGTGCAGGCTGCTGAAGTTGCCATTCAGCAGCTCGAGCAGAAACTGATAAACGATGGAAGCAATTGGCGACTACAGTTTCTGCGAGCAAAGCGAGCTCCCCAGGAAAGCTTTGCAGAGAGATTCAAGTCATTAGCAAGGTGTGGCTGCAATGTTGCATCACAGGCACATTTGAGCTGACGCAGTCATGTATGCTAGTATGCCATCTCGCCCCAAGCAGGACACATGTTTGAAAAGCTGCATTGACTCTGACATATGTTTGAGGGACTGCATTGACTTTGCCACGTTGACTTTGCCAGTTGTAATGCGTAGTGAAATGCGTGTCTTCAGCAGGGCGTTGATGCTATAGGGTTGACCCACGCAGGACAAGATCACAGTATTTGTTTTCTTGGATTGTCCCAGCAGCAATAATGCTGCTCATTGCTGCTGTGGGTGGACTGTTGCTCTTGGGATCTCCTGGCATGATCATTATGCCTTGGCGTACCACCACCTATGGAAGTGACCCAAGCTCAATTGGCAATTTTGGCTCAGGTGAGCCATGAGCATGCTTTGGGGATGGGTGTGATGATGCAGAGTTGCTTTTGCTCTATGTGCATGCCGCTTGATCAATGCAGCACAGTATTGCAAGTCACATGGTCATGCTCATATCTTTCTGTGTTTCACTGAGAGCCACATGTACACATCCTGCCTGCAGCCCCTCTATAGGTGTGCTTGAGAGGTTGTACCCTCTGTTTCTCGTTTGCCTTGAAGGACAAGGCAGCCAAGACATGCAAAATTTTACGATGTGGATCGGTAACAAAGACATCCTGAAGAAAGGTCTAACTGTGATTTTGCTGTTCACGGTCTTTGCAATAAGTACTTTGCCTATTATGATCAGCTGCTTTCACAATGTGCATACATCAGTTGTATGTGCGTAGCTTCATTAATCTGGTGTTACGTCAGTTCAGAACCTCAGCTGTGCTGCTGATTTTGTCCCACTGGCCATAATTGTGCCAAAACACACTCAGGTGGCAAAGAGACCATGATGGTCTTGACAGCATCAGGCTCCCGCAAGGCCAAAGCAGTGCCCTTGATAATGGGCGACACTGTAGAGAAAGCTCATATTGAAATCTGCAAGCATCCCAGTGGTCGCGGGGACTGGCTGCTGGGCACTGGAGCATCCGGCAAGGCATGCTTCCTTTTCTTGCCTATTTGTGAAACATGCCCATCACTGGTTGCTTTTGTATGGAACGGGTACACTGCAAGACTCTAAACGGCTGATTGGATTGTTGTCCAAACGTTTTTGATGTGATTGTTGTCCAATTTGACGTGATTGTTGTCCAAATGGTTTTGATGTGACTGTTGTCCTACCAGATTTGTGCTTTCGTTACCATGCATCTCATGGTTGGACCCACTTTTGCATCAAACCTTGACCACATGTGCCTAGAAAGTATGCTTAGTTCATGTGGGCTTGCAAGCTGGTAAACAAACTGAATTCATGCAAAATCCATGCTGCCCAGCATTGTCAGATCAACCAAAGAAGAAGATTTGAGTGACATATCTTGCTGCATTCTCCTGTGTCTAGACAGTTGTGAAGGCCCAGTACCTGCTCTCCTGAGCACAGTGCGCACATTGCATCCCATATTTCCACCTTTATTCACACATGCCCAGGTGTTTCACTCTTATTCACATGCATTCAGGTGTTCAAGGGCATCAAGAATGGAGTGCAAGAAGTAGCAGTCAAAGTTCTCATCAACAGTGATGAGATTCAGGTTCAGATGTTCCAAGAAGTGAGACCCTCTCCAAGCATACTGCAGCCGAAATGGCAGTCAAACGCCATACTGCCTGGCATCGAATCAAATTCAAATATGTTCAACCAGGAGAACGGGCTTTTGTATACGCCATGCTTGTCATTTGCTCTCCAAGCATTTGAGCTGCTTGCCTTGAAGGAACAGCTGCTGCTGCTGCTGCTGCTGCTGCTGCTGCTGCTGCTGCTGCTACTGCTCTTCTTTCAGGCGTCTGTCTTTTTTGGAGTGTGTGCGGCACAACTTCATCTGTGATCGTGTGATTGCAGGAGATCAGGTTACTGAGAAGCGTCAGCTTTGATCGCAACATTGTACAGTTCTGGTGAGCAAACACGTAAAGTACAGCATGTCACACTCCTGATGGCAGCACAACCTGCCTCATACTACTTCTGTGTTGCTGACCAACCATGCCATTTGCTGCAGTGGTGCTTGTTTGCAGCCCACAGACACCATGATGATACTGGAGTATATGGCGGTAAGCTATCTTTTGTGCTGTTGTCTACTCTGGTTGCATTGTCATGAGCACAGCAACCGTAAGAAGTGCGGACACGCACAGCATGGGATGTCTAGTGCATGTCTGGGTGTCACGGTGGCCATTGTTCAGAACTCAGTACCTTCTGGCTTGCATCAGAAGCATTGCATAGGCAACATCCTAAGATGACCTTTTTGTGGTATGACTGAAACTTGTTGTTTGCGTTTGTGTAACAGGGAGGGGATCTCATGCGGGCTGTTAGTACTGACAAAACAAATGAGCTTAGGTGGTCCCGTAAAGGAGGTCTGTTGATGTTGGATATTGCTCGTGGTCTTACTTTTTTGCACGCCAATCGGGTGAGTCAAATCTTCCTTTCCCCATGATGTTGCACAGATGCTTCAATCCAGATTTGGCGCTTTACTTCAGGGTTTTAGCATGACATTGGCAGACTTTTGCGTCACATTTATTGTTCGCCATTGCATGTGGTTCAAGAGGTTGACTCGGCAAGTTTGAGTTGTTATAGGTTGAGCATGCAAAGCGTGCAGGCAAAATATTGTTGTGTTATCTGCTTTCAGCCTCTCCACAACATACTGCGTTGATGACTGCTGTGCCAATACAATCATTTGTGTCATGTGTAATTGAGCACACCGCGCACCTTTATGGCATGCCAGCATCTGTTTTTGCATGTGTCACACAGTGTTACCGCATCATTGCCTTTCCTACAGGAAAGTCTCTGGCCTGGCCCATCTTGTTGCTGTCCACTGGACAATGTTACCTTGGCTTAGTTGTCCGTGAGAGCTTGCCTGTTGTTGCTTTGACATCAGGTCTTCACGCATACATTCACTGTGCAGTTGATACACATGGATCTCAAGTCCAAGAACGTCTTGCTCAATGCCAGAAAGGACCTGGCCAAGATTGCAGATGTTGGGCTCAGTCGCATTATTCAGAGCACACTTGGTGGGGCTGGCAGCACACCTTTTGGTGTGGGCACATTTGAGTACACTGCACCTGAGATCCTTCTGGGCCGCCAGTGTAATGAGAAGGTACATCCTGCCCATCAGCATTCTTTGTCAGTGTTCCATGTTCCATATCAAGAACATATTAGCACACATGCCACAGCCTGCACTGAACCGTCAGCCTGAGAGCATGTCTTTGACACTTTATGTTGGCTACTGTAAAAGTGCTCGAGAGATGCGGGCTGTATCACAGAAATATCGGTTCCCTAGGGCAGACTGTCCCTTGCGGCTTGGGGCAGACTGTCAAATCCAAACATATCATTGCACATGGGTCTGTGAATTGAGTTATGAGGCCTTTGTATGCAGCACAGCTGTTTGGCTCAAGGTGTCCTTTCTGCAGGTGGACGTGTACAGCTTTGGAGTCATCATGTGGGAAGTGGTGAGTCATGAGCAGCCGGCTCGGGGCCGTATGCGGAACCTGAAAGTGCCCCAGGAGTGTCCTGCAGAGATCAATGACCTGATCAACAGCTGTCTTGCAGAGGACCCCACTGATCGACCTAGCGCCCGAGAAGCATATGACAAACTAAAGCTGTGGCGTGATAAGCATGCTGCTCATCTCACCGAAGTACGAAATAGTCTAAGTTCGGAGGCAAGTCTGAATAGGGAGTCTGCAAACTTTGCATCAGCTGATTAGGCATCTGGCTTGATGCCGTGATCTCATGCAGTTGTTTCCAGACAATGACCAGGAGGTGCAATGATACACATCTTGCAGCAAGAGAACAGATGGGGGCCAGGCACGAATGTGTGGATATTCAAGGGGCTTGGTGACACTGACCTTTGCATCAGGAGTACACCAGCTTCCATGTGACAGACTTGACTGTTAAGCTACACTGAGGACTGGTTTGGCTGGACATGCACATCATTTGGAACTTGCATTAGTTAGTGTGTGTGATGTTTGTTCGGCTCCGCTCAGTGATGGCAGTGTTATTTAGTGTGGTGCCCATATAGACTTCATTGCCTGACATTCTGCACACAACAGGTTCAGCCTATCATGTCTGCTTTGTTTGATTTGCTTCAGATATATACAATTTGTTGGCTGTGTACCCAGAATGCCTTTGGTTGCCAGCTTGTGTTGGCATACTGCCCTTTTGCAGTAGCTCCTTTTTTGGTGGTCGCCCTGGCATACATAGGGCAGACTGTCAATTTGTGGCTGACAAGTAGATACTGATTGAAATTTACGTGAGCTAGAGGGTGTTTATGAAATTCTGCTGTATCCTTGATAGATTGGATAAACTCCGCTGTATGCCTGTCTGCAAGCAGTTGCTGAGTGTAGAGATCAGTGCATCTGAACGGGTTCACAGTTGCTTGCTTCCATCGATGCATAGACACTCGATAGTACTAGTGGTGGCAATACATGAAAGCACAGGACAGAATCTGTCACATCTGATGTGATATACTGGTGCTAAAGTTGTGCTGCTGTCAATTGCAGGGCTTCAAGGTTGCAAGGCTGCTTTCACACGTCTCCTTTGATATAATGCATGCCATTTACGGCACTGCACACAGATGAAAGCAATGCATCAAATGCCCGCTATCTTCCAGGCTGTGACGAAGCGATAAATGCCAGCCAGATCTTGAACACTGTGTATGCGGTCAAATGCCTGCATCTGCTGCAGCATGTCGATCACCTGCTGAGCTTGTGTGCCACCTACAGTCATGTATCAAGTATAATTGTACATCTCAGGCACCCCAGTAAACTCCTTCAGTAAAAACTAATGTGAGCAAGTAAGTTGCTGTAAGATCTTTGGAAACGTTCATGGTATAGGAAACAGAAAAATGCAAGTCTGACTTGGACAACACATTTACACTGAATGTCAGACATTAGTGTCGATACATGTATTGCACAGCATTGGCACAAGCAACACACTATTGACATATTTCTCAGCCTGCACATGAAACTGCAGAGGCAGTCAGTGCGCAAATGTCAACATCCACATAAATGTACGTACATTTGGCTGTCTTCTGGCGCTGGCTTTTGCACAGAGTACTGAAGCAGGCAGGCAGTCAAATACAGCATTGTATACCAGCGAGGTCATGCTGTGGACAACAAACCTGTGGTTTCCAATGCCAGGAATCCCCCGGGCTGCAACATGACTGACGCCCCTTGGCAGATGAGGTTCAGACTGTCAAGGCCTGGTCCCGGACCTCCATCCAAGGCCAACCATGGCTCATACTGCTGCACTTCGGCCTAAACGCCACTGGCACAATTGACATGTAGCACTGTTTGGGACTTTTACACAGGGTTGTAAGAAATAGTCATTTTGACTGGAGCTTGAAATATTGACGGCATAGGCTGGTGCAGTTCATCTTCAAGTTGCATAATCTTATGGTCCCTTGTTGGATAGTTCCAAGCAAAAACTGACTTCAACTTTGTGCAGGATGTGTTTGGGTAATGTACTGGCTATGTGTGTGCGTGCCACTGATGCACGGCACGTAGCAGATCTTGACAGCAAAATGCTTGGATGGCGCATCATCATCTGGTCACATAGACTTGAACACTTCTTGGACAGGTTTGGAACGACAGTTTGCACAAGAACTGTACATGCAGCAGAAAACAGTGTGATTGCCTGCAAATCCCTCATCTGGCTGTGCGGTATGTATGGTGGGTTACTGACAATGCCTGCTATGCTACCACACATGCTCTGCACCGGCTCATACCAAGAACCAGTCTTGACCTGCATCTCATGACAACCATCCTCAGCAGACTGCTAAGACACCTGTGCTGACATGCAGAGGTCACCCCCCAGCTGATGACTGATCATTTGGGCAATGCTCTGGGCAAACTTTCTGGTACTACTACTGAGGGCATTGCCTTGCAAAGCCAAGTGAAGCAGTGTTGTACAGATCAGCAAAACAAGTTTGTAGCTGTTTGATGATCCTGAGGCTTTAAGCGCTAAGCCTACTCAAGCAGCACCAGGCTTGTGAGTTGGGTGTGTGGTTGTGATACTGACCTGAATCCTGTCACTGAGTCCCAGCCTCTGCACATTCAGCTTAGCCCATGCAACAGCTTCAAGACTCTCATCCACAGCATACACCTGCAACACAGCAATCCAGCTGCTGGCATTGGCTTGTTGGTATGACTTCCAGCAGCACACAGCCTAATGACAAAGACTGCCAATCATGCATGCGTTTGTGCCATAGACAGTCAAGCAGTGACTTACACACATTGCCATTGCAGCAGCTTGATTAGCTAGACAAGCTGTTCTACCCGTTGCTACATGCCTGGCAGGACCAAATCGCCAAGCTGTTGAACTCAGCCTGATTCATGGTAACTTTCATCATCATGCCCATACCTGAGTACTATAAGGCAAAAGGGTTGCCAATCCAATGGAGATAGCCCCACTGCCTGTACCCAAGTCCAGCCACACACCCTGCTTAAGCTTTGGCTGGTCCTTGATGGCCTGCAGCGTGCAGCAGCTCCTTGCATTTTGTGATGTTTCACAGAACGGCACTGAATCTGTGTTTTGCATCACATCGTAGATTGGTACATCTGTGAACTATAATTTTATCACCAGTATGAAAGGCTGGATGATGACAAGAGACTGACAGGCTGCTTTGCGTACCTGTTCGGCCAAGTCTATAAGGATTTCTGTTTCTGGTCTTGGGATGAGGACGCCATCACCGACAGCCAGAATGAAGTCTTGCCAGTGACAGCAGTTGTTCAGGTACTGCAAGGGCACCCTACAAGCAAGACATCAACTGAAAATAGCAACGAGCATTGGCTTCCCATTATGTAGTCGAACATACAGGAGAATGGGAGAAGCTTTGTAGCAAGTATTCTTCTGCAGCCCAAGATTGCTGCAAGATGCAGATCTAACGGTCAGTGCCGTCACATTGCATGTGCACTTGTCATTCGCATCTAAACTCCAGCAGAAGTTAGAAGATGCCGTGTCTCCACATGCCTGTCTTTTCGCTGATGTCTATTTGAGAGTGAACAAAACGCACACCTGTCCTGTGTGCGCTGCTTCCACAGCTGTGCCAAGGTATTGATGTCAGCCCTGAGAGCTATGCTTTGTGAGGAGGTATTGCTCATGTCCTTGGGATCATAATCACGCAGATCCATGTTTGACTGCAGCTGGCGCCAAGTGCATGGCTTCCACTGACTGTCTGCTGAAGCTTGAACTGCATCCACAGTATCATCCAAAAGCCAATTGAGCTCGATCTGCAACACATGTTCAGATATAGATGACAGACAGCTGCATGGCAGTGTGCTCAAGATATGGCAACCTGCCACCTGAGAGCATGCAGAGCTGATGCAATGTGCGCATTCACGGCTTGTTGTGCACATGCATAAAGCAGGGCAACACAAGAGCCGATGCCCCCTCACGGGGTCGGGCCTTAGTCTCAGCAGGAGTTGCTGGCAACCATCGGGGAAGCCTTGTATATTAGGCCTATCACGACTAAATTAAAGCAGGGCAAACCTTCAGATCCTCTGATGATGGTCCTCCATCTGCATCAGCAAAAGCAGAGCCAACAGCATCTGCTTGGGCAATGGCTGTTGCATGCCAGGCAAAAAAAACATCTGCACTGACTCTTGCTTGCAATGGTCGCTCACTGAGTGGCAAGACAGATTCTGCAACAGATTGTAAGGCTTTCAGTGGTGTGCAAGGCTTGACAATGAGGAATACAGCATGCATTAGCACTGCAGCAAATACACTTCAAAGCAGCTGTACCTAAAGATATTGCCAACTTTGGAGTCTCGCCACTAGCTGTGACAGCTTCTAGAGACTGCGAGTACCATTGTGTGTGCTGCCTGTTGTTAGGCGTATGCAAGAAGGGTCGGTGTCTGACACGTGGATAGTGTGGTTGGGGAAGCAAGCAGGGTCTGAAAACGCTTGCTCTGGTTGGATGAGTAAACTCGCCAACAACTCTGGAGTAAGACGTTGCCTTCAATGCGCAGGTGCGTCTGCAGACAGTTTGAAGCAAGGCAAGTGAGGTACGTTGTAGCATGCAGGTGACCCCGTTCAAGCTCACGGGTGTGCAGTCTGATCAGCGCTGCTTCATACGCTTGTGGAGTACACGAAAGTCAATAACAGAGCCAACGCTTCTGTCATTGCCTGTGATTGCCCCCAGGCCTCTGGGGGCTACGCCCCCCACAAAAATTTTGAATCCGTGTTTTGCGGGGGTTTCCCGCATGCTATGCGTGCGTTGATGGGGGTTGGTTCAAGACTCGCAATGGCTTGATTGAGCGTGCTGACACGATGTTGTTGAAGCTGCAATGTTACTGGCTCAATCTCTAGTGCGTCGTCACCCTCACTCTCAACTTAAGTACTTTGTGAAAGTAAATTACTTTGTGAGCACGTCATTCTTGCTTTTTGGCATGCGTGTCATGCACACGTAGCTTTGCACATGATTTGCGAGTGTAATATTACTAGCGGTCATAAGCGCTTAGACGGTGTGCCCGCAAAGTTAGCAGCCGACTCTGTCAGTCAAGGGGGCTTCCCACTGGGGCACCAAATTTTGAAGGGGGCTTTGCCCCCTTCAAAAAATGGCATTAAGCCGTTTTGGGGGGGACAGCCCCCGACCGGCCTTCGACCGGTCGGGGTTTGGGCACCCAGCCCGGGTTTTCTTGCGGGCTGTCGTGCCCTGATTGTGATAGAGCATGAGAGAAGATGGAACGTCAACTCTGCTGTTTGTTGCCGGGAACAAGCGCGGCGTGGCCCGACGTCGAGAATTTCCATATGTTGATTAATGCGCTCGGATGTTTAGCGTTAACACAACAATGGCAAGAATTGGGCAAAACATAGGCAAAACTTGTACTGATATGCATGTAAGCTTTGCAAGGTGACGCCGTTTCGTGCGACGCTCGCTGCATGCATCGCTATATGCGATTGCGCCGTCTCTGCACTGCATCTCAGGACGTCTCCCTGTACGCTTTGCTCGAGGTTACACCAACGGCTAGCGCTTCTGAGATCAAACGTGCCTTCCGACAGGTGAACCTAAGACGTGCTTAGCGGAGTAAGGTTGGCGAGTCGCCTGATGACATTCACACTGCTTTGCAGAAAGCAAAGTTGCATCATCCCGACATCAGGCAGAGCAACAAAGATGGTGGTCAATTTGCCAGAATACTAGTTGCCTATCAGGTACTCAGCAACAATAGGCACAGAGAGCTGTATGACTTGAGCTTGAACAGCGGCTCGTCGTCTGTTCAACACGCTGCAGAGGAGGGTTCAAGGTCAGCTTGGCGGTACAAAGTACACAGAGTATGCTCCTGCAACATGCTGAAGACTCAAAGCCCAACCCTTTGACTCTATGTAGGCAAGCAGAGCAGCAATTCCACCAGGGTGAGGAAGAATGGGTGCCTGGAGCTGGCTGGTTTGCATGGGCAACCAAGCCCTCAACGAAACCCGACGCTGGTCAAGTTGACAGGTTAAGAGCGGAACTTCGGACCGAATTCAATGCAGCTGTGCGCCATGCCTATCTTGGTCCTAGGTGAGTTGAATGCGCCAAAGAAGATACTGCAGATATTAGCTGCAGGAAGTTCAGCAAGACTTGCTGTTCCACGGGCAGTGCATGCTGCGTCAATTCTGGTGCTGGATGGCAAGTTCTGCTCTTTCCCAAACAGTTGGTAAGGCACGAAACCCTGCAAAAGTTATAGCTGCAGCTCAGAAGAACAGAAAGCTGTGGTGCAGATGTTGATCCAGGCTGCTTCTGCAACGAGTCCTGTTGAGCATGCATACAAACGATGTAAACAGTGGATTTCTGGGTTTATTGAAGCGAAAGGCTCTTTTACTTGTAAATCTGGTCCTTCCAATAAACCAGTTTTTTCCAAGGGGAAGTTGCATTTGCTTGCAGAGTTCGTATGGACACAGGGGAGCTGCCAGAAGCCTTTGAAGGGGAGGAGCGCACTGTGGCTGGTGTAGGGGATGTGTTGCAGCTGGTGTCAGGCCGTCAGCTGCTTGGTGTAGTGCGTGAGAGGCATGATGTTCAACTGCAAGGTGACTTGGCACGAGGGTCTGACATGAGCCTGGCTTACAAAGGCTGAGCTTCTGTGCCCTTTTTTTCTTTTTCTTTTTTTTCTTTTTTGCGAACCTTGTACTGCATGTGCCTGAGCTTCATGCGACAGCATACTTGCCAGGGCAGAGACATCCAAGACTGATGTCCCAGTCATCCAGCTGCAAAATTTCCGCATGCATATAATACCATCCTGCTGTCTATACCGTCAACATACATGTTGCCAAAAATGGCGCCTGATGATACACGTTGCTGTTTGCAGGGTCAACAGGGCTTCTGGACAGAGAGTATCTGCGGCACCTTGATAGCAGAGCAACCAGCTGCAATGCAACAGGCCACCAGTCTGAAACAATGCATGAACACCAGTCTACCTCTGGTCAGCCTGTAAGCTCAGGGGCAGCTGCCCCTGTCTCTCCCATTCTTGAGCTGGTACTCCAGGGCAAGCCTGTAGCTGTTGCCCTCAAGCAACACAGTCAACCATTCAGACCTCAAGCACACGCACCCAGCACTAGCTCTTCTCAGAGTATCAGGCAGCAGGCACATGTATGGCAGCGCAATCATGCAGAACAGCCTGCTTCACAGGGTGCACAGTGTAATGGCAAATCTGCAGAGCCCTGGACTTGCATCTATGCAATGGATGGCTCTGTGCTTGCGACTGAGCAAGAAGGGAACGTGTACAAGGGTGGTGCTACTGGGCCTCACACACATACCATCCTGACTGGACAAACTCCACTTGTGCGGCACTTGCACATTGTCTCCAACAGCCAAGGTACTTGTTGTGCATCATATCTGATGCTCAGTGAAGTGCATTGTTCACAGTGGCAAGTGCATGCATGTGTCTGTTGACCTGCTTGCATACACTCTTCTTACCAGTGATGCATCCATTCCATTGCTGTAACTCTGCACAGTCTTGTCTGTGCTGCATGCGTTACAGACTCATGACTCAAGTCTGCTTGGATATTGCAGGCGGAAAGGAGCTATCCATATGCAGATGTAGGCGGGCATGGTTGCCACCCAGCAGCACCTGGCTCTTTCCCCCAAGGAGTCAAGATCATGCCAGTGGTGGCTGGTACTTTGAATGGAGTGGGCACATGTTCAACCGGCACCCAGCGTGAGAATCCTCAGCTAGTTGTTGCAATCCTCATCTCCCCACAGGCTCATGCCCCTGCATGGCATTGAATGTCATGAAGCCTTTGTGTGTCAGCCACCAGCAACTTTGTGGTTGTGTGCTGCCTTTGCCGCCAACAATGTTGCCGTCGTTGACTATCAGTGTTGGTAAGTGAATGCAAGCATGTCCTGTCCTTGCAGGTGGCTACATCCTGCGGTGTTTGTGCTCCTTGCAGCTTTTGATACTTTGACTCATGAGGCACATGCAAATACAGTCCCGCTGCATGCTCGAGCTAAGGAATCTGCAGCCGATCAGCCGAATAGCAAAGTGCAGCACATGAAGCGGTGGCTCAGCAGCATGTGGCAATTTCATAGACAGCCTTGATCACATCTTTGCGTATAAAACTGATGCTCGTCACCTGATCCCCACAACCTGCAGTGGGTTTTGCTGGGAGCTGCTGCTGTTTCAGCAGCCCGACGGATGTCGGAGTCAGTCACAGTTTGTGTGCGTGTGTGCGTGCGTGTGTGTGTGTGTGTGTGTGTCATCATGAGGGTGACTAATGCATGCCTAATGTGCCTACACTGATCGTATGCACAGCACTGCGTCGTGCAACATTTATGCACTACACCACAGTCGTCACGCGCACATACGTTTCCCGCTCGAGCTCTGCTCTGATCGCGACTGGTCCGGCCTTGCACCGAAGCATACTGCTTCAAGCTGACTTCAGTTGCTTTTTAACGCGGACACCACGTGCTATATCGCAACTGCTCCCGCGGCAAAGGCTTAAAGGGTCTTTGTTTAAGGTTGCAAGGATGACAGGCAAGGCCTCACGGCCCCATCGAGACTTCAATTATGTTGATACACATTCGTTCATAATTGAAGTCTCTGACGCATGCATGCCGAGCACCGACATGCGTAAGCTTGGTGTGTGAAGCTTCAAGCCTAAAGCAGGACTACAGCAGATACACTTCACGTTATCCTGTATCACATGCTGCAGCCATGTCTGCAACAGTCATCACCTTTGCTGACCATTTTGAGCTGTGTTCAACAGCTAGTGGATTATGTGCACAGGCACGTCAAACTCTGCTGATGCTAGCAGCTTTGCAATGGAAGGTCCTATGGTGGCTCTGCTGATGCCATTTAAGCCAGACAGCCTAAACATTGATGATGCAAGCTTCATCAAATACCTGCAGGTACCATGGTCTGTACATGGCATGTCATTACTGCATTGCACACAGCTCCGTGACAACCAGAGGTGCTGCACAAACAACTCAGCATGAAGCTTGGTGTTCAAACACATTGATTGTGTGTTTCTTTCTGCAGCATCTATGGCAAGGCGGCATCAAGAACGTAGTGGTCAATGGGTAAGTTGCCCGGCTGCTAGTTCTGTGCTGCAGTGCAAGGCCTACATTCGCTGGTGCTCCATTAGTGTATTTGCCACCCTGAATGAATGCAGGAGCACTGGCGAGTTTCCGTCAATGACATTGGCTGAGCGCAAACATGCAGCAGAGCTTTGCAGAGCTCATTGGCCTGGCAAAGTCGTCGTTGGGGTCAGCAGCACAGCTGTGGCAGATTGCTTGGAATTGATCGAGCATGCTGCGACACAAATAACTACTGCAGACAAAGTAAGCAAACATGCAGAAGCACCAATCAGTCATCAGTCTGCATGCATCTGTCCTGCTCGTTTTGCGTGAAGGATTTGTTGCCTACAATGATGGAGTCATCTGCACAAATGCTGCATTACGCTATTTCCATGCCATGTTGTGCTGGTACACTGGATGGCATGTTTTCATCTTGCCCCAAATCTTATGCAACTCGTAAAGATTCCTTGATCTGCATCATTCTGATTGTTGTTGCTTCAGTGCAGGGTCAACAAACTGTGGCAGATGCAGTCCTACTGTTGCCACCTTACTATTTTGCGACAGTACCAGATGCTGGAATTGAAAACTTCATCCTAGCAGTATTGAAAACGACCAAGCTACCTTCTTACCTGTACAACTACTCTGTACATACGGGCAACGTCATTTCAACTGAGTCATACAAGAAGGTGGCAAAGCAGCTGCCACTTTTGCGTGGCATCAAATGCACAGTGACAGCCATGTCTGATGCCACTCCTTACAAGGATGCTATGCCCCATCTGCAGGCGAGTTGCTTCACCCCGAATCACAAATTTTAGCACATACTAAACCCATCTGCATCTGTTGCTATGCTCGATGATATCACCCAGACCACACACAGCTTGTTGCTCCTTTGTATGTGTACCAAGCTTGCAGTGTTTTGTATGAGCTCTTGTGCCAAGATTGCTCGACTTGCAGTTGCTGCACTCAATTGCTGCACATCTCAGTTTGTGCACAGTACCATGCAGGCGTACTTAGGAGGCATTGAAGGGCAGGCTCTGGATGGCTTGCAGAAAGGCCTGGATGGAGTCATAGCAGGAGGTGATCAACATGCATCCATGCACCTTCTGACAGAAACCTTACTAAGCATGTCTGCTGTACCTGAGTGCACCTTGCTATAGCACAGAGGCCCCGGGCGCTATGCTGATACGCACTATGCATATGCAACCAAGGGGAGACAGGTGTCAACACTCATGCGCATGTGTGCTCATTGCAGGGATGTCTGCAGTCCTGCCTCACTTGGTGGCAAAGGTAGATGAGGAGTTCAGGAAAGGAAACCTAACGGAGGCACATGCAGCGCAGGACACTCTGAACAAGTGGTATGTGACTCTGAACCTTTTGCATTGTTTACGTACTTCTGTTGTTGATGCAATGCACAGCCTGCGTGTAACAGCACTCTGCTGATGACCCCAGTCATACGCTTTATGCCATTGCATCATTGCCTGGTCTGCAATGTGAAAGTGCTCAGCCTGCAGTCTGTCATCCTGAACATGCAAGATGCAGCAGATCTTGTGCAGCATGCTGGTGTCTTCAGGACACTATGTTCTTGCAGGGCTGCTGCAAGGGACAGCCTGAAGCTGATGGATGTTGGTCCTGGCAAGGCCGCCATGTCTAAAGTTGTTCCAGGATTCCCGGCAACAGTCAGGTTAGTCTGCCTGCATTGCTGGTCAGACCCAGGGTGGTGTTGCCTGCTGTTGCTCAGATGTGTTTGAACAAAGCCTGCCATGAGCCATCAGCTGATTGTTGCTAGCCAAAAAGGTGTTGCCTGCTGTTGCTCAGATGTGTTTGCACAAAGCCTGCCATGAGCACTCAGGTGATGTGATTGCTGACCAAAAACAAATCCAAATGTGATATGAGCGCTCTGCAGGCCTGCATTAGTAGAGGTGCCATCAGAACTGCAGAGAAAGCTTGTGAGCCAATACCCTGAGTGAGAATCACCTTCTGGATGCCTGCTTTATTGTATGCATGAGACTTGGAGACTTGGATACGTGAATGACAGCCTGGCAGTCATCCCAAATGTGCGAGTCATCCTGGATTTCACTGATCAGTCCTGCATACTGTACACCGCACAGAATTTGTGAGGGATCACATACTTCATGAAAGTGTACATGCATCAGTCATGCTGCTGCTGCATGCTGAGTCACCGCAGCCTTGCATTGATGGCTCTTTGCTTGGAGGCAAATGCACTTGCTGAACTTGACTGGCAGCACTTGTTAGCAGCAACAGACCTGAACGATGGATGCTAGGCTGGATAAATCACTTTGTAAGACACACTGAATGTCTTTTTTCCTTTGGTGATCACCTTTGTATGCTCTGCAATGCCTTGGTACGATGGGTATTGTGAATATGTGCTCCGCAGTTCATGTTGCAAACCAACCAAAAGCTGACCGAAGCTGTTCCTCGATTGCACGCCCCTCTCCATGTTTCAGAAAATGAGACATCTGCACAAGCCCACCGCCCATATTGTCACAGAACTCGCGCAGATGAAGAGCACCTCGAGTCCTAGACCATCGATGCGCCTGCAGATAGACTGCAGGTTGCATTTGTCATCGCTCGTGGCTATGCATTAAGATTCTAAAACCGGGCTAACGAATGATGCCGCCATATGTGGAACGTCGTTAGTCGTTGGACCGACCAAGCTGGCGCGTTCGCAAGGCTGCCAGAGGCCAATGCTTAACAGGCAGCGTCTGCTACAGTGGTCTGCTGCTCCTCTGTCAATGATCGCTACACTAGTGCTGGTCTTGCTGGATGCGGAACCTTTTGAGGTGTGTGACAGGTGTATGACAGGTGCGTGTGCATGGCAATAGCGCCACCTCAGTCAGCAAGCCTTAAGACTGAGACACTGTTTCTTTGCCAGGCGCAAGCACGCCTTAGTGTTCTTTGAACAACATAGCTTTGAGCCCAGCTGGTCGTTGCCCGGTCAGTGCACTAGAGCCTCTGCAGTGGTGGCTGCTCTTTGCCTGCAAGGCTTGTGACAATCGAAACTGCTTCGCCGGCTAAGGTATAGCATCACAGACACCGAGCTGCCTGCGATGCGCTCATGTGTACCAAATCATGGCCAGTGATCAGCATCCTGACCTGCAGCGCTGGCTGGCTAACCTGCACACCGCCAGTTCGTCACATCCGCTTCATGAGCTGCATACGTGTCTTGCCAGTCCTTCGCCATGCACAATCTTACAAGCAATTAGCAAAGGGGTTCGGCCTCTTGAATGATCGAAGACAACATTGTCTGTAGCTCTGCCGCTTACCCATTGCATAGCGTACACTGTACGTTGTCAACTTGTTCAGAACCGCAGCCCAGGCTCGACTCCCAACAAGTCACGACCAGAATGCACCTAGCTGAGAGCTTTGAGTTTTGTTGAATCCTTTCACCCTTTTTACAGGGCTGAAGACAGCTGCAGAGACAGAAGGGTTGCTCTCAGAGTAAGTGACATGGCATCTCAGAAGAGCATCCAGCCATCTCCACGAAGATCACCAAGGCAAAGCACTACTTTTTCAAGCAGCAGCATCCCAGCAGCTAGCACTGATCTGCCCAACAGCACTGAGGCAAAAACAGCTTCTCCTGGCACGCCAATCAAGCCTGCCAGTCCTAAACCAGCCAACATTCCAGCCAGGAGACAGACAGTCAGACAACTGCAGCCTGCTGCTGCAGCACAACAGAGCACCACTGCTTCTGTGCAGTCAGCAGCATCCCTATCTGCAGGCAACAGCTCAGAAGACACATCAGGTGGTCAGCTACTGCAGTATGCAAAGCTCAGAAGCTTGCCTGGACGCACCCCACGAGCCTCTGGTGCCCCCAAATCTCCCGTTGCAAAGCTATCATCTGCAACTAGCGCAGACGTCAGAAGACCGCGTAAAGCAGCCCAGTCACATCAGAAGGAATTGGCAAAGCTCAGTCTGGCAGGCAGCACAAATCAAGCAGAGCTAGTCAAGCATGAGGCATCTAGCAAGCCCCCTGAGTCTGCAGCAGATGTGACAGCTGCAATGACTGCAAGCACAGCTAGAGATGGCAGCTCACTGGATCTGGCAGCACCCGCCACAGCTGACGCAACAGTGACTGTCAGCGCTACCCAAGCAGCTACACCCCAGCCCTCTTTCAATCCACCTGCTCAGTCAGAAGCAATACCGGTGCCAGAGCTGTCCAAGTCAGCGCTCGTGACTGTCAATGGCAGCGCAGTAGAAGATGCAAGCACAGTCAACGTCTGTCAAATTTTCAGGGCAGCATCACCTGGCTTTCCAGAAGAAGCTTCCATGCCAGAAGCAGCTCGCGTCTTCAGTGGTGGCTATCCTGCCTTGACACAAGCAACAGAAGTCAGCTGCAGCGTCAGCTTCCCTGTGACAGCCTCGGTATCGCCAACTGCTACCTTGCACACCAGCCTCCCTGCTACCAACATAGCAGCCAAGGCTACTCCTGCAACATCTACTCCCAAAAATGCAGCAGCATCTGTGACACCAGCCCAATCTGTAGCGGCCAGCATGGCACCTCACATACCAAGCACAGCGCCTGAAACTACAGCCGGACAGCTGCTCATGTTTGTGCCGAGATCAGCAGTAGTCAGTCAGCAGGTCATGAAAAGCACAGTCATTGCTGCTGGTAATAGGGTGGCCAATGACAGGAGTCAAAAGGGCCAAATGCCAGCGACCACTGTCATCAAGTCAGAGCATGCACAATTACCTGACAGATCCATGGAGCAATTGGCAGGTGCTCCACACTATCTGCATTTGGGTACACCCACAGGCATGGTGGTGTCTGGCAGACCCATTGCAACGGCAACCCCAAGCACAAGCTGTTCCCTCCCACATGCTATGCACAGTAAGTTTGCTCTGCCTACTGCCTTGTACCCACATACCATGGAGGATGACTCAGACCCAGAAGCCATGGAGCATCACTCAGACACACATGACACGGATAATGCCACAGGCATTAGCTAAACACGCTTTTACTGTCCCCAGACGTTTCCCTATTTAGATTTCCAGTGTGGGGATCTCGTTTCTGAACTAAAATAGACGTTTCGGGATTGCACAGAGCTTACCATCACACAATGCTGGTGCAGGTCCAGCCCAGTGTGTCATCGGTTACCGCCCATGTGGACCTGGCTCTACTTCCAATGCTTGTCAGGGTATACGGCCATACAGTCCTGCAGGGGCAGCTGCCCCTGCCCCTGCCCCTGCCCCTGCCCCTGCCCCTGCCCCTGCCCCTGCCCCTGCCCCTGCCCCTGCCCTTGCCCACGCCCCTGCCTCTGGGCCCCGGCAGCAACCAGTGTCACTGCAGCAGGAGGAAGCAGAAGCACTGCAGGCTCCAGACCAACATGTCAGCAAGGATGGAGCACCCAGCAGTCAACATGCTGGCCACCAACAACATGTAATCTTGCTGGGCACATAGATACTTCCTGGCCTGAATGCCTTGCACTTCATGTATGTTTTTGTCAACCATTAGCATGGCTTAGAACTGACAGTACAATCAGATAATCCATTATGGCTGGGTTTGGGCAAGGCTGCTCACATGGAATGCCCTGCATGCAAAATGTTGCAGGATTGAGACTGGACAGTAACACGCTGCTTTTGTTAAAGGGTATCAACTCTGCAGCGTCTTCAGAGTCCAGAGTGGTGCGTGCCCAACAGCTGCAATCTCTGCTGCAGCGATCTGAGACCAATGCCGCTGCAACAGCAGAGCACCTTCCAGCTGGCATGCCAGTGCCAACTGCAACAGCATGGATTGCAGCCTCAGCAGCAGCAGCAGCAACACCAACAGCAGGGGCCACACCTTCAAGGGGGGTCCCCCCGGTGGTGGTGCCAGTCAAGTCAGAGCCTTATGACTTGATGGGACCTTCCCTTGTGCTCAATGCGCAAATAGAGAGTGCATGCCAACCCATTGCACCACAGCTCAAGTCGAGGACTGACATGCCGCAAGTACATGCTGGTGGAGTCCCTGACCAAATGTCCAGGCATAGCTTGCCGGAGGGGATCATCTTTGTTGGCCACAACAACTTGGGCGTAACCACTGATGAGGAGCTTGCCAGAGCTGCTGTGAGTGGCACAGTGTTAGACGTGGTCAGCATGGAGCCGACACGGTATCCTTGGTTGACTGGTGAGCAAAGCTTCAGCCTCAGATCTCAATGCTATTTGAAATCCCAAGCTGAGTGATTGGGATCCTCAGCTGCCTTCTTCTGTGTACAGGAGTCAGTGCAGGGCCTGCTGCCCAATTTCAAGGCAGGCAAAGCCTTGAGTCCCACCCCAACTCCCAGCCAAATGACACTCCAAGCTTTCATCCCCAGCACCATTCCCAGCCCAGTGGTAGTCAAGGCTTTGGGACACGACCAAGATCCTTGCTGCATGGTAGGCCAAACTATAGCGCAAGAGTAGCTCCCCAGCTTAGTACTCGGCAAAGCACTGGGGTCAGACCTAATTTCCACCCAGTTGCTGTCCCCAGACGTGGTGTTGTCAGTAGTCCACATGTCGTTAGCTGGCTTGGGCACCAGGCAGCCTGTGAAGCAGGCTCAGCCCACCCCAGCATTGACAGTTTGCATGCATACCTAGAGCCCCCCAGACAGCATAGTCTGCTGACCCCTCCAGGACCCGTTCCAGATGCCAGGCTCAGAGCTGAGACCCCACAGGGACCTGCTCCTAGTCCCCAGCTTCCTCCAGATCCAATTTTGTTTTTCAACAAGGGTCCAAGGATCAAGACCACCATCAGAACCAGTGCTGCAGGCCCAGCAGCAAAGCCAGTAGTGCATGTGATAGGCAGCAGAAGGGCTGTTCCACTTCCACACAGCCCTCGAGCAAATTCTCTCAGCCCTAGAGCTAGTTTGCTATACCCTGAGGCTGCCTCACAGCTCACACAGGTATCTTGCTCATGCCTGAGCCCAGATGCCACCATCAGTGACACGTCAGGTTCCCCAGCACCTAGCGTGGATTTTGAAGTCTTGTCAAGGGCACTTGGGGCTGTTAGCACACCTGTGCACAGCCCTTCTCCTGTGGCAATAGACCAGCTTGGCATCACAGCACATGCTGCTCAGTCATCAGCAGCTCAGCTGGACTGCTCAGAGAGCCTTGAGAAGCAATCCCCAACGCCCAGCTCACCCACTCAGGCTCTCACAGCCTCAGCTCCAGACTCAGCAGCTGACTCAGCGCTCGACACAGCATCAGAAGCATTGCCAATTAGTGGGCTGTTTCAAGAGGCCCAGCTGCCCAGACCCTCGATTGCTGCAGACAAAAGGCTGCAGACACTGCCTGGCACACCGGCACACCCAACACCAGAGGCATTGCAGCCAGCATTGATTCATGCGCAGACTCAGAGGAGGCCAATTGAGGGCCTTGTGGCATCTGCTGCTGAAGCCCTGCTCAGTGGATCACAGGCAGTGAAGCAACAGCAGAACAGCAGAACTCCTGAGCCAGTAGCACTTGAAGCAAGGAAGGAGCTTGTCAGCTCAAGGCTAATGCAATCAGCCACATCAGATGATGGCATTGCATGTCAGCAGGCAGATCATCAAGGGCCTGATCCTGGGCCATCACTGATGTCAGCTAGTATCTTGACAGAAGCTTCACCTGAAGCTGCTGGTGAAGGTGACGAGGAGTGGGTGCCTGACGATGAAGCTATGTTAGCAGCTTCTGCATTGGCTGGCATGGCAGACAGTCACTTTGCAGAAGGTGAGCTGTTGAATAACATAGCCGTATTGGGCAGCTTGGATTGTTTGCTTGAGGATGCATGCTGTGAAAAGCAAATTCACATCGTGTGATGCTTGACCAAAGGGCATGAGGACGCAGAGCAAAGGACATGTTGCGGTGTATGGGTGGTTTTCTTATTGCAGCAGGTAGCATTTAGCTGCTGTGTGTCGTTAGCCATGCAATTTAGTGTAGGTGTATGCAGTGAAAGTTGTGCATATGCTGACATTGTCTGTGCACTGCTTTCAGGCAGTGACAATGCTGAGGATGTCAGCTTGGTCGAGATCAAGCACCGACTTCAGTCGTTGATTGCTCAGCTTGACAGCCACCCTGCCTTAGCAATGCAACAACACAGAGCAGAGCCTGGGTCCTCTGACATGGACATGCATGCTGATGACATTGCTCAAAGGCCTGATGTTGCAGATACACAGGGTGATTTTGACAAGCAATATGTGGCAGGTACGCAGAGACTGGCATTGCTTGTGCAGCCCTGCACACCATGGCATAGCATTGCACTGTCAGAGAACGCAGAGCTCATGCCGGTCAATACGGCACAGCACAACAGCACAGCACAGCCAATGACACAGTTGCTTTTGTTCATCTGCTGTTGCTAAGTGTTACAGATGACACAGATTTCTGTGACAGATAAGCATGAACCCTTCACAATATGATCAAGATGCTAGCACTGGCTGTGCTTGCCACAATAGACTACCGCAAACGCTGCTTGATCTGGCCAGCTGTTTGTTGCTGTCCTGCATTACTGCTAGTAGTTTGCACTTTGCTGACATGCTGTTGCACAGCCTATGTACATGTCAAGCTTCAGAATGAAACCGCCCTTGCTTTGCAGGCAACATGCCAGCAGCCGCATACAAAGGCTCTTCTAGCTGGGCTGTATCATCCAGTGCTCTTCAGCTTCCTGCTGGAGACCAATTGGGCAGCCGCGCTGACCCCCCCATAGGCCCAAAGCCCCCTAGCAATGGAGCAAGCCATGGCTTGCCTACACCGCCAACACGCTGGATATCCATCCCCGTTCATCACCCCGTCAACTTCAAACCCATTGCAGTCAGCAGCACCTTTGCAGCAGCTCGTGCTGCACCTGCTGTGCCTAGGCGCATCAGCTTTGGGCGCAGCATTCCTGTGCCAGTTGGTCGCATTGCACCAGCCCAGGCTAGTCAACAGCCAACAGCTGCTACCAGCTCACTGCAAGATAAGCAGGAGACAGCTGGAAGGGAGCAGCAGCACTCAGACAGCCGGGCAATCAGACAGATGCCCAGCAAGCGTAAGGCTACCTTGCACCTTCCTGAGTCATCACAGCAGACAGCCGCGACTGGAGACACCCACCATGATGAAGAAGAAAAGTCTGACAGGGCAGTCAAGAGGAGCAAGCATGGGTTGAGGAAGCTGAATGAGCACTCTGCGTGGTCAGATGCAGCACCATCATCATCCCAGAGGGTCCTCAAGGCTGTCACATCTGTACGAGGTTTTCGTAACAGGAAGAGGGGCCATGATCAGGACAGAGCTGATATGCTGGCAGGGCTGCAAAACGACCATTTCGACAGTCTGGCGGGCAAGCTGCAGAAGATTGAGCTGGAGACCACGATTCAACAGTTGCAGCATGAGCTCAAGGTGAGAGTCAGGTCATCTTCACAGGCTTGCATACATACACCAACTCAAACTGCCAGCACCTGAAGAGCGATGGAAGATGCATGTAAACTGTAGGATTGGCTGCTGATGTGTGAGGTCACATGTTCAGCATGCCACGTCTGATCTACTCAGCCATTTTGCGTGATAACAGCCACGAGAGACCATCGTTGGGGCCTCAGGCTGCAACCAAGTAGGAGCACACATTGTGCTCAGGGGTCAATGCAGCCTTCAGTTTCCGAAAGCTTGTTGTTCAGGCTGTCAAGCAGCAACAAGCTAGCCAAGTGTCAAGCCTGGAGGTGCAGTTGGAGGCTGCGCAAGCACGCGCTGCAAGAGTGGAGGCAGCTCAAGAGCATGCTGTGCAACAGCAGTTTGCCGACGACTGCTTGAAGGTAAGACGTGATTATACAGGAAGTGCAATGCCCCATTGCCCGATCAAAGATTCAGTACTGATGCAAAAGATTGCAGCAGCTCATTCTCTGAAGGGTGCTGCAAACAGGCCCAACAAGCTTCACTTGTGGTGCCCTGTGGGACTTTGCTTTGTGACTTTGATGCTGCAAGTGTTCAACAACCTGTGGTGATCAACCACTGCATAGCTGTAGAGAGTTGCTTTGCCACGATCAAAGTTGCTTGTAGCTCCTTCACTTGTTACTGTCAAAGCTCACGTGCTGCAATATTACACTGACTTTGTTTTGTAGGAGTCAGAAGGATAACACTTGTGAGGCAGAGAAGTCTCGCAGCTGGCTGCTTGTCATCAACTCCTACACGTTGTGTCTGCATGCTAGTTTATCGTCAACAGGGGCTAACCTGTTTGATCAGACTGACTGATCATAGCTGAGTTTGTGGACTTGACAGCGAAAGTTTGACATGTCACCCTGACTCCTCATCGATCTGCATCAGATCGTTTTGGTTGATTGTCAAATCAACCACCACAGCCGCTCACTCTTGTTTCCGCTAAGCTCACAATTGGTGTCAGCCTCATGCTTGACCAGCCAGGTCCTGTTTAGGAAATTGTCTTTCGAGGAGATCACAAAACAGCGACATGGATCATGCGTGCGGTGCTAGTGTCTTTAGACGCAGAGCAACACAATGTGTTCAGTGTTGCCAATGTGGCTAAAGGACGGGACATAGTAGCAACAACATCGTTAAACTTTGCATAGTGGGTAGTGGTGTACACCACATGTGGGTTTAGGCTAAAGCTTCGGGACAGCTGGTGACAATCGCATACCATATCTTGCATGATGCACGCTGGGATACGGTGCCTTTCATATCACAAGCCGAAACACTGTAGTGTGTGGACCGAAAGCCGCGTTTATCTGTCGTCATATCTGATGTCAGCCAAACGGCAGCCGACTCCCTCCAGCTTGTCCTGTTACCGAGAGTCATACAGCTGCTGCTCTTTCAATTGCCTGTCAGCCGCTTCGCTTTCTGCGTCCAGTTCTTCTGGCAGACGCTGATCTCCAGTCGACTAGTCACTGATGTGAAGGCGGGTGATCTTGCTAGAGTGCTGCATACTGGCAGCGAGATACACAGCTGGGAGTGACCTCAGCAGTATATGCAGCTGCAAGGCTGCTTCACCACTGCTTTGTTCTTGATCTGGAGTCACTCAGCAGCAGTTGCCAAGACTCCTCCTCCTCCTCCTCCAGCAATAAGCACTGGCCCAACAGAGTGTGAGCGTCTTGCCAAATTGCGGGTGTCTGTCTCATATATGATGTGTGTCAACTGCCCAGACTACTGAGTGGCCTGCTTGGCATACTGCAGACTCCAACTGTACTGCACTGTTTCATCAATACCTTGTTGCTCCTGCAATCACCGACACCTGGACTAATGGGGATCCTTGTGATGGCGCACATATCGGCATCACCTGTGCACCGTTTCTGTATCAGGGGACCACATACAATTTTGTGACAAACATGTGAGTGCCATAAACTGTTTGCACCACTGTATTGTGATTGCCCATCGCCTTCCTCACCAGCCATACCATTCGTTTACTGCAACAACCTGCTGCTGCCTGTGTGCTCACAATTGCAAGACCTGCACAGCTCACTTCTGATGTTGCTGACATGTTGTGTGTAATCTTTGCAGCTCATTGTCCAATGCGAGCGTCACAGGACACCTTCCAAATGGCACCATTGGGCTTTCAGGCTGTTCACAGTATTTTCTCGCTGTGTAAGGCCGCCTTTGCTGCTGAACATGCCTTCATCTTAGCGTGAAGGATTGCAGCATGTCCTGTGTGTCCAGTCATGATGGTCAAGAGATGCATCTGAGGACTTCTTGGCGTTATGCAGGGATCTTTCCTACAACCAACTTACTGGAGTCTTGCCGACAGCTATATCATCAAACTTGGCAATCTTGTAAGTTTTCCTGATAGCACGCTCTTTTACTCTGCATTGCCCATGTGCCTTGTGGTTCCACTGGTCAGCTGTGTGTGCATGCTGCTTGCTGGCAGACCTGAAAGCACATCATCGCGTCTCCAGAAGCAGCTTTTGACAAGCTCGCGTGCAACAAATGTTTGTGTGCTGCAGCAATGTGTCCAGCAATCCCCTCATGTGCGGCCTCAACCCCAGCTATTGCACCAGCTCCTGTAATTGTCAGTATGGCAACACTGGCCTAGGTGTTGCATGCCCATCGCCTCCTCCGCCTCCAAGCCCACCCCCACCGCATCCCCCACCACCGTCCCCACCCCCACCGCATTCCCCACCCCCATCTCCACATCCTCCGCCTTTGCCACCTCCTCCACCACATCCTCCTCCATCACCGCCTCCTCCATCACCACCTCCTCCATCACCACCTCCTCCATCACCTCCTCCATCACCGCCTCCT
>JAABUK010002336.1_pt1 | contig 34239 bp, 33 predicted proteins | sample 5559141 | NCBI WGS metagenome assembly JAABUK01 (sample SAMN10711869, study PRJNA513367) | rock metagenome | isolation source: Antarctica rocks | place: Antarctica: Victoria Land, Pudding Butte nord | collected 2016-01-03 | reverse complement strand
ATTTGTCACTGTCAAGATGCTTTAAACTAAAGACTCTTCGAGTCTTTTGAAGAAGTTCAAGTAGAAAGTTCTTTTCGTTCATATTGTATGTGTTTGAAGAAAGAATCTCATATTCTTCGATTTTTTGCTTTACCTACCCTTATATTAGTATGAAACTAAACGTAATGAAGACACTTACAAGGTCAAAATAAAGCTGATATTGATATGCATTATCGACTTTCTTTCGCTCTAGATCAGCGTCTTGTAGAAACTTTGACTGCAGTATATCTGAATGACGTCAAACGAACTCATAAAACCAGTTTTTGCCTGACTGTTTTTCAGATATATCACGCTCAATAAGCTTGTTAATATAGCGAATAAGCTCTTTTTCTTGTTGATTCGAAAGAATTGATGTCGTTTGCTTGCTTTTCTTTACGAAGATCGTTTTACCTCTATGTCGTCGCAACAGCGTGCTTCGATTGATATTGAATTTCTTTGCAGTTGCAGTGTAGTTAAATGAGTCTTGCAAAGCTAGATCTGCAAGCGCTGCCTCAATTGAAGTCATATTGAATTTGTAATTGATTTTTGAAGAAAGATGAAAGTAGTAAAGTGAGATGTGCACAAGATTGAAACATGCATCGAGTTGAAAATACTTCTATACTTTGTATGCAGATAAAATTGTTAATCTTCATGAAATTAAAATTAATCAATTCATTTTCTGAGTTATTTTGCAGTGAATGTTCAATAAAATTACTTGAATCATGTCACTTAATGTATTAATAATTGCACTTGTTTAAAACTTTTGACAATGTTGTTTTTATATTTTTCACATAATGTTAAAGATCAGCATAAAGTGAGTCATATGAGTGTCATTTAACTAATAGATAAATGCTAAGAAAGAAAGATAGTTACAGAAAAGAAGCTGACTACATATGTGTGTTTCTCAGTCGACGCTAGACTCAATAGAAACTAGTCAAGATGACGAAGCGAGAATAAATCTGACAAGACTAGAAGACTGAGTCTGACAAGACTAGAATCATGACATTACTCTCTCTCTTCGACGATTCATGTTTGCATGAATGTATTTTCTGCTCGACTTGATTGATTGCTCAATCATGATTTCACAGACTCAGATCTGTTAAATCGTGATTGATTGAATTGTTAATTAGCGCGATTTGTTCAAGTATCAAATATGAAAATCATCAACAATCTTCTGAGCGTTCATAAATTCGTCGTCATCAGCGTTGTATTAATTGAGATCATTGTCATAGTCATTTCATTTGACTCTATACTGAAGTCGTCTTCAATATTGACAAGAATTCAATATATCATTGATTTTTCACTCGTCTTCGTCGTTTATCACTATTGAATCTGAGAATTCATTCTTTTGATCAGACAAGAGATCATCGACGATCGATCAAAGCAGGTCAGAATGAAATACATCATGAACATGCATAAACTCTGATAATTTCAGTTTATATGAAGAGTCGACAAGATCTAAATTGATGAAAAAATCGAGCATTTTGTCATTTAGCTTCTTGAAAGATCTCGCTGTAACGATGTTTCTTTCATTCAGAAACATCTTTGATTTGATCTTGTAATTGATCTTCTTTCTATGCTTATTAGCTTGATTCATCATTTGTTTCTGTGTTCTGATCAGAGCTTCATGAGTAAAGATCAATGTCTTGTTCATTTGTTCAGATATATTCTTGACTCGATCAATCTGCAAGCGTTCGCGAGTACTTTCATACTCGATGATGTCAGAATTGAAGCTAATACAAGAATGAAAACTCTTGTTCATGAAGAAGAGAGTCAAGAAGATGACTGATGACAAGACGTTATTGTTGACAAACTTGATTATGAGTAGTCACTTAAATCAGTCGTTCTACATATACAAACAGAAGAATCAAAGATATTGCTTAACGTTCTGATTGACTCGTTCGCTTTGATCGTTGATCTGAGAATGATAAACGATGAACAATCGAAGGGAAATGCTCAGTCGTTTGCAAAGAAACTTTCATAGTATAGAGATGAATTGCGAACTTCGATCAGATACTATGAAGCTTGATAAATCATGAGTTCAATATACTCATTGAATCAGCATTTCAGCTGTCTTTTCAACAGTGATATCTTCATCATCAGTGATGCAAGAAATATAATGTCTTTCTTTTGACAATCTGCAGATGATTGTCAGAATAGCGTTGTACTCGCTTGAATCAAATAGATCAATAATGAAGTTCATTGCTATGTCTTATCATCGCTGTTCAGATATCAATAGAGATTGAAGCAAGTCATTTGATTTATCTCTAGATGTCTTTGAACGTTGACAGATATAGCAGTTTTGAATATATCGATCTATCGTTTTTCGCATGAATGATCAATAGTAATTTCGCTTTATAACTTTCACAGTTCTAAGAATATCAGAATGATCAACTGATGATTGATCATGTATCTCACGAATCAGATTCATTTGTAGAAGCTCGTTGAACGAGATTCATAGCTGACTATCATGATACAAGATTTCATTCTGAGTTTAACAATTCTTCAATTTGATATCTTTATATTGTATCTTGTCTCTTGCTATTGCTTCGCGAAGTAGCGTACAATTCTCGTTGATTTCATTAGTTTTAAAAATCTGTTTATAGATTGATTCATCAATGTTCTTCTTTAAATCAGTCATTTTTATTCAATCTGACGTGAGAATTGTAGTTCGCTGATAGCGACATCATTCATTCTCAAGACTTCTAGAAACTGAATTGACTCAACGAGTCAATGCATTGACTTTGATGTTTTGTTTATCTGAACGATACATGATTTTGAAGTTGAAGTCAACGAGCTTTTGTACTCAGCGCATCTAATGTCTACTTAGCTCTTTATCTTTCATTAATGACGTTAAAGCTTGATGATCAGTGAATATCTTAATGAGTAGCTCAGTCAATTTCAGCTCAGATCATCAATGCTTGAAGACACAAATAATTGCTAGTAGTTTCTTGTCATAAATCTCGTAATTGCACTCAGCGAGACTCAAATTCTTGCTTGTTATGATTCTAGTCTTCGTTTATTCTTCAACTAGTCTTCGTCTGATTTTATTCTAATTGAGTCTAGCGAGAATCTGACCTAGAAATGATGTCATTGAGTTTAATTACTAGATTGATTTTGTTCATTCATGTTTTTTCAAGAATCATTTGATGTTAATTTAATCGAGTGATCAACATAAAAGCTGTGTCAATCGTATGATCTTAAACAGTCAGGTTTGAATAGATGGCATGAGTAATGAGTTTTTTAGCATAATGATCGTCAAATTCTTAAATTGACTTCGCTTTGATCAAAGTCAGAGACTCAATTTGCAACTGATCACAAACAATTTGCGCGATCACTTCATCAATGAACGAATAGTCATCAGCTTCGATGTCAATCAATGACTTCAATGAGTAACTAATTTCATTGCTAGAAAGTACATATTCAATAGTTAAAGATTCAGAAGCAAAAGAGTCATCTGACATGCTCATCGTTGAAGAAATTAACACATCTTTCATCGCGTCTTTGATGAAAGTCTCTAGTTTTTTGCCTCGCTATTCTTGAAAAACATTTTCTCATTCTCTTTATTCTTTGAAATGATGATTTCATGTAGACGAAAGATGAAAGCTCAAGAAGCAGAAGTGTTAATCTTGTTCTAAGAACAGTTTTTTGACAAGTGACTCAAGATCTTGCAAGTATAGCAGATGATAGACAATCTTGCTGACTCAGAGATAAAGAAGATGATAGACTTAACATAATTGATTATCAAAGTCGTTACTGACAATGAAGTAGCAACATGTTTATCAGGTACGATCATGACTTTAATGATGACAGTGATGATGACAGTGACGATGACAGTGCGACGTTCGCTGCGTAGCTGATAGTTGACTCGCTGTTTATTATTCATACTTTGAAGAAAGATTCTTAAGCGAGTGAGCGAAGTAAAGTTCTCTGAACAGACTGATAGAGCGTTCTGCAAGCAATTATTGATTTTATTCTGAAGATTGTTCATCAAAGTATGATTGTCATAATTGAGATAGCTGAATAGCTTTATAAAGTTGAAGTAAAAGACATTGAAAGACTTGTCTGCTTGTCTCAGAGCGTTGTACTTGCAACGACACTTTTAATTTCTATTCAGTTCATCGTATATTTCTTTCAGATGCTCAAATAGCTCATTGATCGAGATGTATAAATGCGAAGCATCATGTCAATGTTGAGCGAAGATGTGCTCAGCAGCATCATCTTTCAGTCTCAATATCACATAGACAATACAGATATTCTCATTATCGAAGTGATCAACATTTGTCTGAAGCTTGTCGTTCATCTTGATGATCTCATTTGACTGATCATGAGCTCATTGACGAAGCTGTTCTTCTGTCTTGATGTTTCATGAAGTATCAGCGTTCTGAGATTTCGCTGAAGCATCAACAGAAATAAGAAAAACTTGTCTACTAGCAATGCTTTTAAGCAGACAAACTGTTTGTGACTCGACTGATTCAGAGTCGTGTGTCATTGTGAGAAATTGAAGGTAAAGATAAATAGATTATAATAAGGTTGAGTGATTGGTTTGATAATTTTGAGTAAATTTGAAGATGTGTTTTGATGAAAGTAATTCAAAGAATTTCTTGCGAATTTTCTGAATGAACGAAGTAGGTTATTTCGTATCGTTTACACGTTGATAGCAGAGTAGTTGATTAGCATTTATCTACTGTTAGAAACCAGCATAGAGCGAGTCATATGAGTGTCATTTAACTAATAGATAAATGCTAAGAAAGAAAAGTATTTACAGAAAAGAACTCGATTCTTATATGTGTGTTTCTCAGCTCTGTGCTAGGCTCGATTGGGTTGACGTCTTACACATATGATGCAGAGACTCAATGACATCACTTCTAGATCAGATTTTCGTTAAACTTGATTAGAATGAAATCAGACGAAGACTAGTTGAAGAATAGACGAAGACTAGAATCATAACATTGCTGTAGTAAATCATTGAATGCAATGTTTCTTTGTCGTCATACTGAGAAAGTATATCATCATTGACGTAGTTGAATGAGTCTGTTTCAAGAATAATCTCTTTATTTTGATTAAAATGACGAAGAATAGAGACTTCAGTCATTCATTTCTTCATATGATCAAAGATCATTTGACAAGCTTGATTTCATTCAAATATCACCTCTTTTTAAGTTAGTTGAATCAGAGAATGAACAATCTTCAAAAATTTCTTTATAAAACGTTGATAGAAATTGCAGAAGTCGACGAAGAACTGCATCTGAGTGAGGTTTGTAGAAGTAGATCATTCAACTACTGCTTGTACTTTTCTGAAATTCATCTTTAGTTCTTCGATGAATAGCAATAGTTTCAAAAAGAAGATTTTCTGAACATGAAACTTGCATTTGTTTATATTCATCTAAAGATCAGTCTCTCGTAGTCTATGTAGAACTAATTGTACATGTCGCTTATGTTTCTTCAGTGTTTTGCTGTAGATGATAATGTCATCTAGGTAAATCTGACAAAACTGATGAAGATAGTCAAATAGCACGTCGTTTATATAGTGTTGATAGAAAGTCGAGCCGTTGATTAATTTGAAAGACATCACGTGATATTTGTAGAAATCAAAAAAGATGATAAAGATAGTCAAATCTTCGCTATCTGAATGCATGCGTAGTTTGTTGAATGTGACAATGATGTTCAATCGAGTCAGATACTTGCTTTCTTGTATACGAGTAAAAGTCTCATCTATCAATGACAGAAAGTAGCGATTTCGTTTGATCAAAGCATTGAGCTTTCTATAATCAATGCAGAAACGCAGACTATTGTCTTTCTTTTCAATGAACAAGATGAGCAAGACGTATGAAGCTGAGCTAGAAGATATAAAGTCTTTATTCAGATACTTGATCAGATAATTCTTCATCTTTTGAAGCTTGTAGTCAGACATATGATAGAAATGACTTCGAGAAGATGTTTTCTTGTTGATTAACTCAATTTTATGATCATAAAGACGATGAGAGAATAGTTGATCAGTCATCGCTCGATCAAACATGTCTAAATAGTCATGATATTTCGAAGAAAGCTTAGCTTTGACTTCTTTCAAGATTTCTTCATGTGAAAGCTCTTGTAGATTTACATCTTCAAGTTTATTTCTAGCTGTTTTTAGAAGTTGATCGATTTTCGTGATGATGATCATCAAAGTAGTCACATTCGATCATTTGACTAGTGATTTATATGCTGCAGTCTCTATCATTGCTATGTTCATTGAATTGAAAGGCGAAGCGAAGTTGACTGAATTAAATGATTTCATGATTTTACTGTTGAGATTGTGCCTAGAATCTAATCACACTGCAGCAAGATAGTGCGTAGCTGAATAGAATGTTTGATCAATAGAGGTAGCTCTAACTAGAAAACTAAGAATACAGAAGAAAGAAGACGATTTCGAGCTGTATCTATAGTAGAGCGAACAAAGAAGCGAAGTAGTTAATTTGTCAAAGCTCAAATAGATGAAATGTTTCAGCATATTTCGATTTGAAACATCATTGTTTCTTGTTCACATATCGAAATTTCTAGAGTCTATTGACTAGATTCTATTTCATTTCGACACGCTTCGTAACATTTACTGAATGAAGATGACTTCTCGCTGAGTCGAGTGACAACAGAAGAGATAAATCTCTTTAGTATTTAAGTAGAGATTGAACTTTTCTGTTCTATCGCGATTTTCTTGCTCGAAAGAACAGTCGAATGAGCTTTGATAGAAGCTTTGATATGAGTTTCAAAACTAGAAAATTGAAGACGATTGTCTTTCATATCAATAGTCACTTCAATCTTGTTCATTCATGTTTTTTCAAGAATCATCTGATGTTGATCTAATCGAGTGATCAGCATAGAGACGAAACGTTTCATATGATCTTAAACAGTTAGATTTGAATAAATTGCATGAGTAATGAGCTTTTTTGCATAATGATCATCGAATTTCCTTATTGATTTGAGCTTGATTAAAGATAAAGATTCAATTTGCAAATGATCACAAACATTCTGCGCGATTAATTCATCAATGAACGAATAGTCAGCTGCTTCAGTGTCAATCAATGACTTTAATGAGTAACTAATTTTATTGCTAGATAGTATACATTCAGTAGTCAAAGATTTTGAAGCAAAAAGATCATTTAAGCTGCTCATTGTTGAAGAAATTAACACATCTTTCATTGCATCTTTGATGAAAGTCACTAGTTTTTTGCCTCATTCTTTGATTTCTCTGTAAATAATTTCTTCTCTTCTTTTGACATGATGATCTCATTGAGACAAGAGATGAATGCATGAGATGTTGAAGTACTAGTCTTCAGCTGAGAGCAGTTCTTTGAAAGATGATTCGATACTTTGCAGTTGAAGCAGATGATTGACATTCTTGATCATTCAGATTCGAGAATGAAAAAAGTAGCGAGTTGAACATAGCTAGTAGTCGAGGCTGAAGTTGATGTCAACGAAGAAACAAAACGTTTTTTCGAAGCTGCTATCAATTTGACTGTTCGCTGCTCATCACGTAGCTGATAATTGACTCATTGTTTGTTATTCACATCTTGAAGAAAGATCTTGAGCTTATCAAGCGAACTAAACTCTATGAGGCAAACTGACAACACGTTCTGAAGACAATTGTTGATTTTATTCTGAATGTCATTCATCAGAGTAATATCGTCGTAGTTCAGAAAGCTGAATATTCTAGTGAATTCTGAATAGAAAGAGCTGAAGAACTTGTTGAGCTGCTTCAGAGCAACGTATTTGCAATGACACTTTCGAATCAGGTTCTGATCTTTGTAAATTTCTTTCAGATGTTTCAGTAGCTCTGATAGTGATTGATAAAGTGAGAAAGCATCAACACGACACTTTGCATAGATTTGCTGATCAGCATCATCTTCTAGCCTGAAAATCACATAAACAATACAAATCTTTTCAGTAGAATAATGATTTGCGTTGACATTGAGCTTGTTAGCTATTTTGATGTTTCATGTCTCTCAGATAAAGTCATCTGTTTCGATGAAGATGAATGAATTCAAAAGCTTGATGAACTTGTGATAATCATTTTCGTTTTCGTTATCAGATAGAGTAGAAGATTCTCGTTGAGAGCGAGCTTTGAAAGTCGAGCTTCATTCAACTTCAGAGCGACGAATTGAAACTGAGATCATAGAAGCTTCTTTCTGATTGACTCGTTGCTCAGCTGACTGAGTATCTTGACGAGATATAGATCAATCAGCTTGACGTTGTTTCGCTTTGAAGTTCAATCACTTACCTTGTAGCTGACTGATCTTTTTCTCTAGCTCATCGTTTTTATCAAAAGCAACTTCTAGTTGTTTCGCTCTCTTTTTGTGATCATCTTGTATGAGAAGTCAGTGTTCATTGAGTTGTAGAGTCAAGTCTCGCTGACTTCAAAGCTCATTCAACATATTAATGACTTTGTTGAATTAATTGCTGACTCAATGAAACAGTTGTTCTTCAATGTTTATGTTTCATGAAATGACAGCTTTCTCAGCTTCAGCTGAAGCATTAATGAGTGAAAGTGAAACTCTTCTATTGACAGTGCTTTTAAGCAGACGAGTTGTTCAAAACTCAACTGACTTGACGTTGCATGTCATGATGAGAGAAGGTAGAAGTTGTTGAGATAAGAATAGATGAAAGATTGATGTTTTGAATTGATGTTTTTTGATGAGTGAAAATTATTTCTTGTGAATTTCAGGTAATAATTGAGTGCTTTATTCGAAGAATTTCTTGCAAATAGAATGATGAAAATGAATGTAGAATCGAAGAATTTCTTGCAATCTAAAATGATAATGCAAATTTGAAGAATTTCTTGCAAATTTTCCTTACTGAATAGATTGTTTCATATCATCTATTCATCGATAGCAGAGTAGTAGATGATGAGCATTTATCTAATGTTAGAAGTCAGCATAAAGCGAGTCATATGAGTGTCATTTAACTAATAGATAAATGCTAAGAAAGAAAGATAGCTACAGAAAAGAAGCTGACTATATATGTATGTTTCTCAGCCGACGCTAGACTCAATAGAAACTAGTCAAGATGACGAAGCGAGAATAAATCTGACAAGACTAGAAGACTGAGTCTGACAAGGCTAGAATCATAATATATAAGACTTAAAATTTAAAATTAGAATTAATTAAGTCATTTTCTAAGTTGTTTTGACTTAAGTCAATGTATATTTTAAAGAGATAAATGATCACAAGTAAAGAATATTCATGTATTATTAATGATATTCTTAAATACAATGATGACATTCATTGTAATGATGCTTCATATTATAATTCTGTCTTTAAATAAGTTTCTGTAAATATATATAATATACACAAAAAGAAGAATCAATATATGTGATGAAAATTCATGTTTGCATGAATAGAACAAATAAAACGCAAAAATTTTCACTGTTTTTCAATTTAGTATGACTTGTCTGAATAGAGCTTATGAAATTCAACTAGAACTTTTTTTGAATTCTTGAATTCTTCTTTATCAACATAGTATCATTAAAGCAACGCATTTGTACAAATCTTTTGACAATAGAACATTATTAACATGATGCTTGCGCTTCATTCTGATCATCAGAGACAGATGATGAGCATCATCAACATGATGTCAGTGAGTGAGCGAGAGATGAGTATTACTATCTTGCAGAAAAATTCAATCAAGATGAAGAATATACATGAGAAATTGAACAAGTTACAAGTACTTTATGAGCTCAACGAATGTAGAAACAACGAGCTGATGCTCTGAAAGAAGATAAAAAGATTGATAAAGATGATAGAAAAGCTAACGCGTCAACGCGTCGCTGCATTGATCATCAATCGATGCATGAAGAATCAGCTGAAGAGATTGAAAAAGATAATAAGCAGACTTGAAAAAAAGTTCGCGAAGAAGAAGAAACGCGTTGACAACTGAGCAAAGAGAGTGAACGAAAAGTCAACAACATTGTTTGAGAATCATCTTGTTCTCAGCATTGATGTTATGTCGTCAGTGCAAAATCATTGCAAGAAATTCAAGATTAAGATCTTCATTAAAAAGAAAGAGAAGATCAAGAAAATCATGATGATAACAACAAAGAACATAGTGAAATGAGCAAGAGAGATTGACGTCGACAAGATGCTATCAACACGCAAGAACATAGAAACTATGAAGAGATGATCAAATCTACTAATATTTCAAGTTAAGATGAAAGACAGCAAAAGAATACTGAAGAAAAATGATTTTTGAATCAAAGAGATTTCATCAAATGCAAGTCTGCATGAAGTCAGTTTCAAGATATTGATACATGAAATTAGAATTGAAGAAATGTCTAAAGACATAGAGAAGAAGAGAGCGAAAGCACTCATCAAGATCAACAAAGATATACATTTGAAGATGATGATTAAGAAAGTCGAGTGATTCACAAAGAATAGTAAACAGAAGAGATACATCTCACTGATGATATGCATAGTCAGCGCTGAGATGATGAACAAGCTAATTGATGAGAAAATATATCATGAGATTGACATAAAAATCACGCAATTCTATGATTTGAATTGTAGAACACATCAATGTCTAAAGTGTCAAGACTATGATCATAAGACATATGAATGCAGAAATAAGCAAAGATGCATTTACTGCACGTTAAATCATTGCTTGAAGCACTGTTCTTATAAACAGACTTGAGACATGTAAAAATGTGAAACATGTCAAAGTATACACAGAGTCTTTGACTCTCAATGTCATAAACGACAGATTGAAAAAGAGAGAATAAAGAGAGTCATGAAACACAGATCTCTATATCACGTTGTACAAGAGCAAAGAGAACTCAAAGCGATGACATCAAAGATAATCACAGAGACATTTATTAGTCTGAAATCATTGATAGACAATGATCTGAAGAGAAAACAAAGACGCTCAACAAATGAAAGTCATTTGCTCAGCATGATCATCACATTCGAAAACACTATATTGAATCATCTAGTCAAGAAGTCAAAAACAAATGAGTTGAAGTTAACATCAATCATATCAATTTTAGTATCATCTTCTTTTGAAGATTTTATAAGAAAAGTAAGCACATTGCAAATGCTCAAGAGAACATCAAACAGTCTTGAATGTAAACTTTAATGTCTCAGCAAAAGAAGCTTTGAATACTACAGTACAACGTTCACAAGTTCAGAGAAAAGATGATGATAGTGTTACTACATGAGAAAAAAATAAAGAATTATGACATTTTGATTCTTCAAGAACTTTGATGATTTGATGAAAATTTCAAAGTGTACTGCTCAGCAACTGTTAACTTCATGCTGAAGAATAATAAGAATAAAATCTGTTTCTACATAAACAAGAGAATTGACAGCAACATCTGATATTCAACATGACACTTCAAAGATGTAAACACAATTACGTTATAAACATTAACAGATGATACACAGACAACTCAGAAAGCTATACACATTCATGAAGCATACAATTTATCACTCAGAGATCATGAAGTCATTCATGAAAAAGAAAGTCTTTCAGACATCAAAAAGATGTTACACATGTTGAAAGAATGCATTCTTGCAGAAGACTTCAATTTGTATCATCTCACATAAGAGAAATCATTTTATTCAAGATAATATCTATTGTTAAATGATTTAATTAAAATGATCACAAATGTTGATGCATTGCTGACGCTGTCTCAAGACACAATTACGAGAAATTATGAGAAATCTCAAATGACAATAAATTTGATCTTCACGACAGATAATATTATGAATCAATTAATACGATGCAAAATCAATGAAGAAATGAAAAACTTTTCAGATCATCTGTCAATACAGACAATTATAGATTTTAAAGTTTGCAAAAAGTCAGCATGAAAATCGCGTTGCAACTGAAAGACAATGAATGAAGAGAAATTCATTAATACTTTGAAAGAACAAATTTCAAAATCATTGTCAAATCATGAAATGAGACATCAATGCATAAATGAGTACACTAAGCAGCTGTTGAATGCACTGAAGAAAATCATCGAGATTTTCACTCTTTGAGTGAGATCACATGAAATGATCAAAGCAGAATGAATGAAGAAGTGTATGAAGATTGTCAAAAGTATGCAATAAATAAGAAGAAGTTGTTGAATCATCAACGACTGAACAAAGTACATTTAAGCATGTGATAAGAAGAGCAAGATCATCAGAAAACAGAAACGCAGTAAATATTGAAAAATCATGCAGAACGTTGAACAATTCTCAAGAGAACTGTTCAAAACTGCGAAATGAGCAAGAAATGCAATCACAAACACATTGACTCAAACGACAATTTTCTCTCTGATCAAGTCAGAATGCTTTAACATCATCATAACAATGCAGAATAAAGCGAAAATGATGTTTCAGACTCACTTTTCATCATTTTCAAAGATTTTCATGCTGAACATAATAGACTTCAAGTACTCACTTTTGATTGAAAATGATGCTTTGCTGATACATCATGAGATTAAAAGAGTTATCTACAAAGCGACATCTGACAAGATGTTGAAACACACAAGATACATAAATAAAATAATGCGCAGACTCATTAATGACATGTCAGAATAAATACACTTTCTCTTTGAAAGATGTTTACAGAAGAAAATACAGTCAACTCAGTTCAAGAGCACAGTCACAATAATGATGCAAAAGTCAGACAAGAAAGATTACTTCAATGCAAAAATATATAAATTAATTGTGTTACTCAACACACTGAGCAAAGTACTGAAGTTTATCATATTTGAACATTTGCAAAATGTTGTAGAAATGTGCAACTCAATATCAAACATTCAGATGAGAACTTGCAAACACAGATCAATAGATACGACTCTGCAACTGATTATAGAAAAGATACACATTGTATGAAGTGACACAAGAAGAAAAGTAATCTCATTGCTGAGTTTGAATAAGAAGAATGCATTTAACAATGTAGCACATAACAGACTCTTGCATGACATGAAAAAGAAAAGAGTTTTCAGATTGCTTCTTGAATTTGTAAAGAACTTTCTGAAAGATCGATGCATCACGATCACAATCAATAATTACATGATGATGAAACGTAGCGTGAACATTGACATATCACAAGACTCTTCACTATCATCAATATTATATCTGTTCTACAACGTGAACTTACTAAAAGCATGTGATGACATCAGATTAAGAACAAGCTTTACAGATTTTGTAAACGACGTCAATATTTTAATATATGAGAAGTTCATGAAGCACAACTGCAAAGTTCTTAGCGAGATCTATGATAAATGTGAACAATGATCAAAAATGCATGACATCAAGTTTTCAAAGACAAAGCATGAGCTGATTCACTTTACAAAAACTTCTAAGTGATTCAATATGAACATCAATGTAAAGTTAATGAAACATCAGATTGACTTGAAATCAGATATCAGAATCTTGAAAGTTCAACTGAACTTCAAGCTAAAATGAGCAATTCACATGCATCATGTTGAAGCAAAACTAGTGATTAAACAAAAGATCATGCAGACAATCATTAAGTCTACTTAAGATTCATCAATGATGATGAGTAAACAAATATACTTTGCGATGATGCACTTTCTGCTTAGTCACGAAGTCATCATATGATATACATCACAAAGAGTGAAAGATCATCAAAAGAATCTAAACATTAAGCTGAAATCAGTGCAAGAAAGAACATTGTAACAGATCATCAATGTTTATTGTGCAACATTAACAAAGACTTTACAGATGAAAATAAATACAATGTTGATAGATATTCACTTATGAAAGCTGATACAAAGATCAATAATAAACGTGAACTCTTGAAAATCAGATGAAGTTATTGAGACAACAGTGCATCGAATTCGTGACAATTTAACATTCAAAAAAGATTGAAAATTAAAGCTGTGCAAAACATCTTTACAGCTGAAGCAAAAGTGAATGAAAGAAACATTTGAATAAATAAAGATGAATCAAAGTCATTTTTACATAGTGACTTTCTGATCAGAGTCATTGAAGATAGTTATAGTTGCAAACAAGAAAATGTCAATAAGACAACATAATTTTCATACATTCACATCAAAGCAAAGAGTTTACTTGAATGATAACAACAGCAGAGATGATGTTACAGCAATCACAATGAAAATGAACTGAGAGCTAGATAAAAGATTGAAAAGATCGACTTTAATCATCACTCATCATGATGAGCTGAAAAAGTTAGTCGCGAAGATGAAACATCTTGCAGACGTAGCAACAGTGAATCAAGAGTGTCATAAAAAGATATACAAAATATACAGTGATAATAAGATCTTTTTGAAAATAGTGAAAGTCATGACATCAACAAAAGATCAAACACGTCTGCAAAGAGTTTAGACTGCACATGAGAACATTCAATCTCAAGAGATCACGCTGAAGTTACATTGAGTGACAGAACATGCAGAAGTACTTGAAAATGAAGCAGCAAACAAGATGATTGATGATGCATATGAGTTATCTTTATTGCTGATCAAGCATCAGCGCACTGAAATGATAACAAGATTGATGCTCATACAGAAATAAATCAGATAAACATGAAGAATAGTCTGAAAAGAGAAATTCAACGCAGCTCATTTTTGATATCTGACATCAAAGATGACATATCAACATCTGCAACTGCACAAGAATCATGCAAAGTCTCACAGTGCATTATTGATGCAGCTATGCACAAGAAAAATTGATTTCAATCAATTTCTACATAAGAGACGAGTACTTGATATCACTATAACAACATGTGAGTGTGATAGAGATCAAATGTCAATCAAGCACATTTTATTAACATGTTTCAGATGAAAAGTAGAATGAAAAGCAATGCAATGAGAAGAGAACATCATGAACTTGAGAAAGCTCTTAAAAATCATGAGCGCAGCAATGATGATCATTCAAATAATACTCTCAATAAGTATATTGAATCAATTTCAAGCTGTAACATCATCAAAGAATCAGATGAAAGAGAGAAAGAATAAAAAAGAAACAGATTCATAAAGTTCTTGCATTGAAAACAGTTATAGTATAAAGCGCAGAAAGAAGCGATTTTTGATGCAAAAAGAACGCTGCGCTAACGCAGCGCTCGCTACAGTATATAAAATCTTGCATAAACTCATAATGAATGTTGAATCAAGTAAGAATTAAAAAAAAAAAAATCTATGTGACATTAAACTAATTGCATTGAGTTGAGTATTTAAGTTCAAGTTGAGTACTTGACTTGAAAAGTATCAAGTTGAATTGAATTGTTTTTGAAAAAGTATCAAGTTGAATTGAGAAGTTGAATTCAAGCACTTGAGTTGAATTGAGAAGCTTGACTCAATAACTTGATTTGAAAATTTGACTTAATTCGACAAAATATTAAATAAATGTAAATAGCTTAATTAAACAGTCTTCATGATTTTCTTCATGACTTTCTATCATGTTTTTTCATCATGACTCTCTATCAAAGTCAAATGATCTTTATGTTTTTCTTCATGTTTCTCTTCATGTTTCTCTTCATGTTTCTCTTCATGTTTTTCTTCATGTTTCTCTTCATGTTTCTCTTTATGTTCTTCTTCATGTTTCTCTTCATGTTTCTCTTCATGTTTCTCTTCATGTTTCTTTTTATGTTTCTCTTTATGTTTCTCATTATGTTTTTCATCATGTTTCTTATCATGTTTCTGTCATGATGTTGTTGAGAGATAAAGTACAGATGCAATATAGAAAGCTTCGAAATTAACAGAGTAAGCATAAATACATGCAACTAAATAGATAAATCTAGAAGATAGACTAGATACAGATGAATAAATAGATAAATAGATAAATAGATAAATAAATATGTCTCTATGTCAATGTCTTCGTCTATCAATGAGGTGAAAAGATGAATCAAAAGATGAAGAAGAAAACTTCGCTCAGAAAATCTTTATAAATGATAGTCAATATTCTCATGAACTCTGAAGATGCAACTCAATAGCTCTGCTCGAGAAATCTTTATGAATGATAGTCTATATCTTCATGAATTTTGAAGATGCAACTGAGTCATGCTCAAGAAATCTCTATCAATAGTAGCTAATATCTTTATGAACTTTAGATGCAATTGAATCAATGCTGTTTCATGAGTCATTGAGAAGTGAGACTTTGTTTCACGACATTCTTCTTTCACTCATTTAATGCTCGTTTCTTGAGCATCAATGTGATTCTTCTATGATACTAGCGAGACGTAAGCGAAAAGCGAATGACGAAGATCGAAGTCATAGATGTAATTCAAGCGAAGTTATAAGAAGTGAATATATTGAATAGCTAGTAGAATGATAGCTAAATGACGAAGTATTCAAGAACGAAGACGAAATATATGACTAGTCAGTAAATTAATAGCTAGAGAGCGATATTTTCTGATGCGAAGACGAAGCTTTGAACATGACTAACTAGTAGATTGATAGTTAAAGAGTGATAATTTCTAGAGCGAAGCTTTGAACATGACAAAAATGAATAGAATCATCAAGATTTAATTCTAATCATTACACAGTGAATGCTAGTAAGTTCATTGTGTAATAATTAGAGCAAGCTTCGATCATATAAGATAATAGTCACTAAATCGACAATAAATTGAGAGCGACAAGATGTATGAGATAGTTGCATGATTTTACAAGATAGTAGATGAGCTACTCTGTCATTGATTCTTGCTGAGATGAAAATGACAAGATGTTTAAATGATTGCATAATTTTACGAAGTAGTAAAATTTATTCTGTCACTGATTCTTGCTGAGATGAAAATGATAAGATGTTTAAATGATCACATGATTTTACGAAGTAGTAGAATCTACTCTGTCACTGAATTCAATAATACAGTTTCTTATTTTCTTATTTCTTTCTTTCTTATTTTCTTATTTTTCTTACGAAACTATTTTCTTTTTTACAAAATCTTTTTCTTTCTTACTATTTCTTATTTCTTTCTTATTTCTTATATAACAAAAATGAAAATAACAATGAACAATGCTAAAATTCAAACATATGATCTTTGCATTTGACAGATCTGAGTCTGTAAAATTCCGATTGACTAAATTTATTGAATTTAGAAAGATAGTTTCATCTTTGATCTTTGAAGAAATCGCTTTAAAGAACATGATGATGAGACAGAGATAAAGAACGAAACTGAGTATGTGAGCTTAAGAAAGACGCGTTGTCTTTGACTCTGCAACACATGTTTTTTCTCGTTGAGTTCGCTGAGTCTATGAAACATGACGTATAAATTCTTCATGAATAAACATGACTTAATAGATGAGTCATAAGATGAGCTTCAAGATGAGTCACTAGAAGAGATTCTTGCAGATAAGTCACAAGATGAGAAAATAAATGAATCACGAGAAGAAATTCAAGCAAATAATCTAAACAAGAATACAAAGACATTTCTGATGAGCATTCAATGAGAATTTTGAGCAGATGAGTAGCGAGATAAGCTACGAGATGAGTCATGAGATGACGGGAAACGCGACGGGAAAACAGAGAGTCTTTGCATGAATTTTCGATGTAAATTTCTAGCATCTCGAGCAGATGATTAAGTAGATGAGATAGTCGAGAAAATCGAAGAGAGAATCGAAGAGACTGAGAAAAGAGAAGCGATTTAAGCATAGAATCGCTGCAAATTTCAAGCAGATGACGAGCGAAGAAATGAGCTTGCAGATGACAAAGTTGAAGATTTAGACAAAGATTGAGCAAGAGAAACAATAGACTTTTGAACTGACAACTGAGCGAATTCTCTAGTATCTTAAGCAGGCAAAGCAGACGAGATAGACGAAGCAGACGAAGATCTAGATGAAGATTGAAGAGAAGAAGCAATAGACTTTCGAGCTGACAACAAGATGAATTTTCAAGTATCTCAAGCAGATGAAGTTGAATTAGATCATTCAGATCAAACAAGCTTTATGATTTGTTGATGAATCATTTTTCGCTTACACATTCAATGTATCTTGTTCAAATCATCATCATCATTGAATAGCTTTGAATGTCTCGTTTCTTCTTGAGCTATCTCTTTAGCTTAAGTTTTCTTTTTAGCCTGAGCTTTCTCTTGATTCAGCTCTTTCTGAGCTTGAGTTTCGTTTTCTTCAGCCTCAACACATATAGTCTGTATATGCTTGTATAGTTGAGCTCTCTGCTTTTTTGATTTTCCCTCTCAATCATCAAGTATGAGTCTTAATGTTTAAGTAATATGTCGATCTTTCAAATCAAACATCTGCAGCAGCTGTTTTCTAGCCTTTGAAGAAAAGAGTATCAGCTAACTTAAGCTGATCAATGCGTTTAAATTTAGCGAGTTCAAGCTGTTCATTAATGCGTTCATGTTCAAGCTGCTCATCAATGCGTTCATTGTTGCAGAGATGAACGTGTCGCTTTCTGTTGTTTCATCACTGTTCTACTCAATATCATGAAAATGATATTTTCACGTTGAGCTTCAATGTTGAAAGATAGAGTACAGATGTGATATAGAAAGCTTTGAAATTAACAGAGCAAGCACGAATATATGCAACTAGATAAATAGATCTAGAAGATAGACTAGATACAGATGAATAAATAGATAAATAAATAGATAAATATGTCTCTATGTTGATGTCTTCATCTATCAATGAGATGAAAAGATAAGTCAAAAGATGAAGAAGAAAACTTCGCTTAAGAAATCTCTATAAATAATAGTCAATATTCTCATGAATTCTGAAGATGCAACTCAATAGCTCTGCTTGAAAAATCTCTATAAATGATAGTTTATATTCTCATGAATTTTGAAGATGCAACTGAGTCATGCTCAAGAAATCTCTATCAATAGTAGTTAATATCTTCATGAACTTTAGATGCAATTGAATTAATGCTGTTTCATGAATCATTGAAAAGTGAGACTTTGTCTTATGACAATGTCAGATCATCAACTTAATTTAAAACATAAATCATTAATATTTTAAATAATTTCAATTCATTAAATTTATTTTGCAATTCAATGAATCAAGTCATTAATTTAATCATCATCATCTTAATTTAGTTTCAGCAATTCTGTTTTAATCATCTCAGTCATATGCATGAATCTCTGTAATTTTAAGTCATAAAACTACTGTCTAGTCTTAATTCTGCTCGATTCATGTATATAGAAGTTGAGCTTTCGTTATTTTCTTTCACTCTTTGTCTTTCGTCTTGTACATTATCTGATGTATTGTTTTGTATTTAGTTCAAGTAATATAATAATCAATTCTTTATATTGATAGAATCTTTAGTTCAGTCTAGTCTTTGACATTATGAAAGATTTACACTTTCTGCAACGTTTTCATACATTGAAATCTTATCTAGTTACTCTTTTGCTCAAATAAAGTCACTTCACAATCTTTTGATCAATGATGAGCGTGCTGCTGAACAGTTCGCTCAAAGTATGATTGAAAATTCAGTCGAGATCTTTCATGTAATGCAAGAGCTTCAAAATCAAGTTTGACAACATTATATTATTATTTCATTCTTGTTCATTATTCTCAGTTCTTTAATTTATATAAAATTGAATTCTCAGTCTCTTGCAACAATAGTTCAAATCGTTGCACAAATCTTGAACAATTAATCTCTCTTCATCATTTACTTTTCTGTGAATTCTGTCGCTGTCATCATTGCTTCTAAATTTGAGAAGCTTCTTGACATATCTGAGTATAAGAAGAACAAAGATCAATTGAATGCATGAGAGCAGAGTCTGATACAGCGCATGAATGTGAATGACAATTATTATTTCTCTCATCGAGTCAAGATTATCTATGTCGAGTCACAACTCATCATAAATAAGAAGCACAATTTAATGAGTCAATATTAAGTCAATGATCTTTGTATCATTTTTATCTTTGCAGATTAATAACATAAGTTGCATCATTGCTACAACAATTCTTTCAAGACAGAAGATGTTCATTTATATTTTCGTGAAATTCTGAAGCAAGACATAAATAACTTTGTTAACTACTACAATCTTTTTTATCAAAAGAAAAAATGTTCTTTAATGAAAGATTTCTCATTGACTGACTGTCTGAAGCGCAATGTCAATTATTTCACTCAAGTCATCATTTTTTTCTGACGAAATCTCGATGAAATTCAATCATTCATTTTTCATCAATGAGTTCAAGCATTCTTTGACATCAATGAAGAGTTTCAGCAACTTAAGCATCATCAATCTCACTTCGTCTTTGTCATCATCTCATTCGTCAAAGTCAAGAACATCTTTGTATCAATTAATAATTCTTTAAGTTTCAAGATTATCACTTTTGTGACTGTTGTTTCAACAGTATCTTCGTCTCTTTTTCTCTCATCTTTCAATGAGTTAATGAATCTAAGCTTCATTATTGTCATCATTCAAGATAAGACTCTGATCATTTCTGAGATCAAGAAAATCTGCAACAAGTGAAAGCTGTGCTACTACTGCAAGTTGCAACATTCAAGCAAAATTGCTAAAGAATGCTCAAATAAGAAGCTCTTCACTCTGTGTATCATAAACGTCTATGACAGTGACATCATCAGTATAAATGAAGAAGTCTCGCTATCTGCAAAAAAAGTTTAGTTTCTGAGCTAAGTCACGCTCAGAGATCTGTATACATATTATCTTGTCTACTAGTCTCAATCTTTTCACTCTCACTTCAATCATATAGAAAGTTTTCTGCTAAATTTGTCTTGAAACTCTTTGAATTCAATTTGATATTCAAAGATAGTCACATGATAGTATTCTGTATTTTACATCAAGCTCAATTTAAAGTTCTCACTTTCACTCTGATTGATAGTGAAGTCTTAACTTATGTCTTTATGAATAAATTCTTTGCGCAACAACATCATCTTTTCTTGCATTAATTAATTCATTCTTGCAAACTTCAAGAATTTAATGATTAAGTCATTTTAATTAATGACATTACTTATGTTGTTGAAATCACAATGATTCTTAATGAACACATCAAAAGATTATTCTTTTATGTCATTGAATTAAGTCAGTATTTCATCATCATGAGTCTGTCATGACTTCATCATCACGTCATTGATGTTAATTTTGAACATAATATTCTCATCTTGTTTTTCTTCTTCTGTTTTAATCATTATTGCTCATTTCTCGTCAAGATCTATGATCTTAATCAACAAGAAGAAAATTTCTCGTTCAAAGTTAACAAAGTAACTTTCTCTCAGTTTTGCTCTCAATTCACTCACAAGAAGTAACTCAGTTTACAAATCATTCACAAGAAGCAATTCAGTCTACAGATCATTCACAAGAAGCAATTCAGTTTACAGATTGCTCACAAGAAGCAATTCAGCACTCAGTTCGCTTGCAAGAAGCAATTTAGTTTCTCATTCACTTGAAAGAAGTAACTCAGTTTTCAGTTCGCTTGCAAGAAGCAATCTAGTCTCTCATTCACTCAAAAGAAGCAACTCAGTTTTCAGTTCACTTACAAGAAGCAATTCAGTTCTCAATTCACTTGCAAGAAGCAATTCAGTTTTTCATCTGCTCACAAGAAGCAATATAACTTTTCATTCACTCACAAGAAGTTAACTAATATTCAGCTCATTCACAAGAAACAAATCTCATTCAATCTTGTCTCTCGTCTGAAACAAGAAGCTTCTAGTTGTATTCTTCAAGTCATTCAAAAAGAATACTCATTAAAAATCAAGTGTTGAAATTCTTCTTTTTTTAAAACTTTTGTTATTCTTTAAACAGATCAATTCAATCAATCTTTTATACAACTTGACATAGTTGAGTTGAGAGCTTGAAGCTTTAATCATGCTGCTTATGTCAAAGACATTGAAGTGTTTAGCATCACTCTAAAGAAAATCGATATCTTCTTGAATCTTGAGTCAATCTCATCTTCTAGTTCAGACTCTGACGAGTCAAAATCACGTTGCACGACTTTGACTGTTCATTCAAAAAACAGTTCAACTCTTGCTCAGTTCTCATCTCGCTCTCAAGACAGTATGTATAATAAGAATCATCGTTTAAATCTTCATTAAATGAAAAAGAAATTTCATTTGACTGCATTCATGACACAAGAAGATCTTGAAGTCTATTGATAAAGTAAGAACGTTGATTTAGTCACAATTTTATCGTTCAGATATTTCAAGTTTCTAGACGTCTTCTTCAAGAAGAACGTTGATATCTTGTCTTTGCATCAAGCTCATGATCATGTCATACATTTTAAAGAAGATGCTCAATTCTCAGTCTTTGCTTTGTACAACATGAGTCGTGACAAAATTCTAGAACTTTGTCGTTATTTGAATGAGAATCTGAGCAAAGATTTCATTTGAGTCAGTCACTTTCAGACAATCATCTCTGTTCTCTTCATCAAGAAATTTGAAGAAGAACTTCACTTCTGCATGAACTATCAAGATCTGAACGCTATCACAGTCAAGAATCGATATTCTCTGTCTCTGATCTCAGAAACGCTGAATCATCTAAGTCGAGCTAAAATCTTTATTAAGCTGAATATCATTTCTGCGTTCAATCAACTTTGAATCAAAGAAGAAGATGAAGCTCTCATTGTCTTTTGCACTTGATTTGAATTATTCAAGTATCTAGTCACTATTGAGCATCATCTTCATTTGAACGAATATATATTATATATGTTTGAGCAAACTTGATGATCTCTGATGATTTTCAGGGCTAAAATTTGCTTCGAAAGTCGCTTTAAGATGTCAAGCACTTTCTCTATCTAAGCGACTGAGTCTATGAAGTGAGTGAGTGAGACAAAAGCGCGTTTCTGACTGAATTCTAAGAAATGAAGAAACAGAAAGAGATGATGAGAGAAACAGAAGAAAAAACAATCTATTTATTTTCTTTTTTCTGCTTAATCTTCTTGTTCTCTAGCGATCAACATTGATTGAGTCAAGTTGACTAGCAGTCATCTTCGCTTGTCGATAGTCTTCAGTCAAGCTGAATCTTCTATTAAGCATCATCTTTGTTTAAATGAATATATATTATATGTATTTGAGCAAACTTGATGACTTTTGATGATTTTCAGAGCTAAAATTTGTCTCGAAAGTCACTCTGAGATGTCAAGCACTCTCAAACCTCAGAAACGTCGATACAAAGTATCAAGATCAACGAGAGCTGATTCTAGTTGACTGAATGAAAGTGACTATCTTTGATGTCTTTTAAAGACATTTAGTATGTAGCTAGAATGAGCTTCAATGTATAAGTGATAGCTGTCAAACTTTCATCTTTCTAGCAGCTGAATTTTATTCTTTGAAAGCTCTGCTTAACAAGCTGAGATAGCAGCATTTCAACGAAAGAAGTGATCTGAGTAGCGATCTTCTATGCTCAGTGTGACTAGCGTTCTACGCAGAATCTCGATGACGTGAATTCGCGTGTATGAATATTCTGAGTCAAACAAAAACGTCAGCAAAGATGCAGAAAACTTTGAAAACAGATTAACGAGTGAGTTTTTAATGCACGCTTCGTCGTTGACAACAGCGATGATCAATGTCATCTCACGTCTGAAAGAATCGATTTTGAAGCTTGATAAAATGACTTGCAAAAAGTCATTCTGAAAGATAATTGAACTTCTGATTAAATGTCACTGTTTGAAGTCAGATGTTCTATTCAATTGACTTTATGTAAACTCACTCATGCGTAGAAAGCTCGCAAACGTCAGGCAAAATGACGCATGTCATGTTGCTTCTTCAATGATAGATTAATCAAATTGACGTAGTAATAGTAGCAGTAGATCTCATGTTATAGATTTTTGCTTATGAGTCTGATCATCGTCTTGAAACCTTCAAATTTCAACTATGATTCGCTGTAATGTAGAGTGATGAAATGTCTCGATCTCAATATCAGAATATTCAACGTCAATGTGATGTGATCATAAATCAATGAGATAAATCTTAATGATTTTGACTTTGATCATCTTGTTTTCTAGATTTGCTGATCAGCTGATCAGATTTGAGATTGAAGTTGAATATTTGACTCTGACGATCAAGAAGCAGAACATGAAGTAGCTTTTTTTGACTATATCGTAGATATCTCTGATGAACGTCGCTAGACTTCATCAAAGATATCTGACTGCTGAGTGATCAAGAGAAATCTCGCTGTATCAGAAGCTCAACGACTTGCGCTGATTGACTGAAGTGTAGCTAACTGAGAAAACTCGTCAGCAATAGTACTGAACTTCGCTTGAGAAAGTAAATCAGCTAGATGATTTTTATGAATTGAAATTCACAGAGCATGTATGCAGATATCATGCACAGTCGTCAGCAAGACTATTCATCGCAGATACAGCATTGTCTCTTCGCGCATGAAGATCTTGTTAATATCAATGACAACAGCTACGTTGTTATCATATATAGTGAGATTGCATCTTGCGAAAACGAAAAGTCATGCTGTCAAAGCTTGAAGAATCGTCGTCATTTCTTTGACATTGATATGCTTGTCACTCAAGCGTGTGTTAAATTAATTAGAAAATGCTTAACTAGCAGCTGATGAAAGGTTGAGATGACGCAGATAGTAGTCTCTCATGCTGTGCAGATCTGAAGCGTCAATTCAGAAATATAGAAAATGTCTGAATTCTTGCTTGCAAAGCAGATGTACATTGTTTCACTTTGAAAGAAACGTCTTTCATCATAGTAAATCTTGTCACATTGAATAATTGATGCGTTGCTTGCATGATTTAATGACGATTAAGTCGTTGAACAGTCATCTGAGAAAGACTTTTTCAGAAATCATGATCTTTGCAGCAAATGACAGAAAGTCTAATAGCGTCTGTAGCTTCTCGTATGATAAAGAGCTCTTTGTAAGCATGCTGTTGACGAGCTGAATTGTCTTTTTATGCTTGTCAAATGATAGACAAGTCATCATATTGATTAAATCAAGCTCAATGCTCAAAAAAATGCATGTGATGTCAATAAGATTCTTTTTAAGATTAACGCTAAATTCTAACTGAGCGCACAGATCATCAAAATCACTCTCATATTTATGAGCTTCGATCATGTTCGCTTGTATGACTAGAAAGTTATTCAGATAGTGTATTATCGAGTCTCATTGCAGAGTGACTATGAGCATTCAGCAAAGATCTTTAGCGAAAAGATTGAACAGATATGATGACGTGCGTAGATCAAAGAAAAGAAAGCGATTTATTCAATACTTATCTTCTCAGAAGAAATTGAGCAGTCAATGATCTGATGTTGCTATCAACACATGACAAAAGACGTTGATCAGATCTCTTTTAATGAGAACTGCATTTCGATCAACGTCACATAAAGTGATGATCGCTTGATCAAAGATGAAATATTCAATTGATTCTCAGTTCTTGAGAATGAAGCAGTTGACTGACTTTTCTTTCAAATATGATAGATGATGTATTCAACGTCAGCGATTGTTTTTCTTTGATACTAGTCTTAATGATGAGAATATAAAGCGATGAGAAACATGTTGAATCTCGATTAGTTGATTACAGCGAGCTTGCTGCGTCAAATTGATCTGAAGAGTATCTGAAGCTTCATTTGTCAAAAGAAGATTCTTGCTCAAAATCAGTTGATTCAAGTCTCAATATTCAATTTTAACTTCATGTTCAATGATAAACAGCAATGTTTAAACATATCTATGATCAGAATGTTTAACTAGCTGTGTTTATCATGCACTTGCATCTAGAGAGTCTCTGCACACTAGAGAAATCTCGTTGACCTTCATAAGCTGATATGAAATGAAAATTCAACGTCACTTTCTTTCAATGATCAATTGACTGTTTGAATTCAATGTTTTGCAATTGATGACAGCATAAGTCTCATCACATTCACTGCAGATATATTAATATGTGCAACTAAAATAAATGCAGCTGTTGTCATTGAACTTGTTGCATACTGAAAGTTTTGTGCTTGACTGTTTTCTGACTCTTTGACTCTGATATCTCGTCTGAAAAGTGATAGCAGATGTTTTCTTTATCAATGCTCAATCGACAAGTTCATCTTCAGCATTGTATCACTCGTTCAAGTCATTGACTTCTTTTATCATGCAAATCTCATGAAAGTGAAAGTGAAAGATTTGCAAAGACTCAAAGATGTAATGCAGATGAAGCTTCTGCAGATAGTCAATGTATCAAGCTAAACTTGCTTGCAAAGAATGTCTTAATTGATAATTGATTATCTCAATGAAACATTGATTATATACTTCTAGACAGCGTAGAAAGAGAATCATGCTCTTGAGATTTTGCTGAGTGATGTCATCATCATGAGCTTAAAGCTCATTGATTCATGACAATCGCAGATCTTGCTTGTTGATTGAATTTAATATATGATCATTAATCAGCTTGAAGATATTGACAGTTCGAAATTCGTTTTTGAAGATGAGAATCAGTTGAGTGATATCAATAAAGAGATAGCGAAATATCATTGTTTAAATGCAAGAATCACTTGAGAAAATAGTATCTGACGTTTGACTGATAGTGTCTTCTATCACTAAGTTGTTTCTCGACTGATTCAGCGCTGTACTCTGAGCTTCTAGTCGTTGAAGCTTCTGTTTCAGCTCACGTTTCATATTTGCTTGATGAACGTCTTTAATTCTCTGTTGCATGACGAGAGTAGTTGATGTTTCAACGATTTGTTTCGAATCAACCTTCGAAGAAGCAGATGAATTCAATGAGAATGATGACAATGATGCAGACAAGCGAAAGTGAAACACATGAGAAAAGAAGAAGCGTCAACGACTTCGTTTTCTGCTGATAGCAACGTCAACGTTGACGCAATCTTGATGATGAGTAGAAGCAATCATCGACAGTGATGACAGTGATGAAGCAAATGAGGTAGCAGTGACAGCAGTGAGTAACGATGACAGCAGTGAGTAGCAGTGACAGCAGTGAATAGCGATGACAGCAGTGAGTAGCAGTGACAGCAGTGAGTAGCAGTGTGAATGACAAAGTGAGTAGCAAAGTGAATAGCAAAGTGAGTAGCAAAGTGAGTAGCAAAGTGAGTAGCAAAGTGAGTAGCAAAGTGAGTAGCAAAGTGAGTAGCAGATGCAAAAGCGCGTTTCTGACTGAATTCTAAGAAATGAAGAAATAGAAAGAGATGATGAGAGAAACAGAAGAAAAAACAATCTATTTATTTTCTTTTTTCTGCTTAATCTTCTTGTTCTCTAGCGATCAACATTGATTGAGTCAAGTTGACTAGCAGTCATCTTCGCTTGTCAATAGTCTTCAGTCAAGCTGAATCTTTGTTTTTCAATCTATGTAATGAGTCTGTCTTGTTTCAGAAGTATATCAACAATACTTTTTGCAAACATTTAAATAAGTTCTGTACATCTTATCTGAATGACATTTTGATCTATTTTGACAATGAACTTGAGCATGAGATTCATGTCAAGCTCATTCTGCGAAAGCTGCAAGAAGCAAATCTTCAAATAAATATAATTAAATGCAAGTTTCATGTCATTCAAGTCTTGTATCTAGAATTGATAATCATCATTGAAGAGATCAAAATGAATTCTTTTAAGATAAACATCATTGTCAACTGACTCATCTTGATCAACGTTAAAGACATTCAAAGTTTTCTAGATTTCACGAACTTCTATAAAAGATTCATCTATGACTATAGTAAAATAGCTACTTCGCTCACTCATCTCATCAGAAAAAATGTACTCTTTGTCTGATTTCAGAAATGTCAGATTGCATTCAACATTCTTAAAAAAGTCTTCACTTTCAAAATTATTCTTCGTCACTATAATTTAGATCATAAGATTGTGATAGAAATCAATGCTTCAAACTATGTATTCAAAGACATTCTTTTTCAATATGATGAGAATGAGATTCTTCATTCAATTGCTTACTTTTCAAAGAAGCATAATTCAGTTGAGTGTAACTACGAGATCTATGATAAAAAACTCATGATCATTGTTTGCACTTTCAAGAAATGATGATCAGAGCTTGAAGATTCTATTTACTTTGTTGAGATGATCATGAATCACAAAAATCTTGAGTATTTCATGTCAACTAAGCAGTTGAGTCGTTGTTAAGCTCATTGAAGTGAGTTTCTGTCTAGATTCAACTATTGCATCACTTATCATTTCAACAAGATTGATGATAAGTTGAATGCTTTGACATGTCGCTCAGAAGATTTTTCTAAAGAGAAGAATACATTCAATTCTCAACATTAATATCAACATCAGACAATTCTGAAAACTCATGTTTTAGATCTCAATATTGTTAAGAATCTCGCTCTCAATGTCTTCAACATTAAAGTCATGAAACTTCAGTCACAAATCATCACTCTAAATTCAGTTCAGTTACATCTGTTTTCAATTATCTCAGCATCTTCGCAAATTCTAGCTTTCATGAATTTAGAAATCGAAGAATTCAACGTTGAAAATGTCAAGTCTCAGCTAAATTAAGACATTCTGAATCTTGATGAAGATTCTGCTGACACTTTCTGTCAGAATCGTGTCTAAATGATACAATCAATGAAGATCAAAGTTGATAGTGCTTGATCTTTAAAGATAGCTATAACTGAATATTAAGAATACAGAAGAAGATTGATACACAAGCTTCTATTTATGTAATGTTCAGAGACTGCGCTAGACTCGAAAGAAATGTGTTTGTGACACAGAAAGAATGTGATGTAAATGAATAAGATGTTGGTGAAAGAAAAGAGTGTTGAGAAAGAAAAAAAGTGTTGAGTCATATCTGAGTCAAACCTGAGTCAAACCTGAGTCAGATCTCGACTAGATCATTGACTAGTCATAATCAGTCTTATCTTGATACGCTTGTAACATTACTTCTTTCTTCGAAAATTCATGTTTGCATGAATGTAGTTCATTTGCTCGCTTTTTGTTGATAGTTATTCCGATATTTAGCGCGGTTTGTTTGAATATAGCTTATGAAATTTGTTCAAAACTTTCTCTGAGTCATTGAATTTTTCTTTATCAACATAGTATCATTCGTCGTCTTTATTTAGATCTGTTCATTTGACTTTGTACTGTATTTGATCTCGATAGCATCTGAAGTTCAATATATCGTCTATCTCTCAATGTTCATCGTCTTCAATAGTGATTAATCTGAGTGATTCTGAATGCTGTTCTGATAGAGAATCTTCTGAATATGATTGCAGTAGCTTCAAGCTGAACATTGAATGCAGATGCTTCATGCTGACTGATAGACGAAGATGATAGAAGACACTCACTTTGACAGTGATTTGATAAAGATCTAGCTGTTTGTCTTTCAAATCTTTGCAGAGTCTCATTGTCTTGACGTTTCTGAAAGATAGTCAAATTCAGTCATTTACTTCATATGTGACGTTTCATCTATGTTTATTGACCTGAACTTCAATGATCAGCTTCGTCTTTTTCAATTGTTGACAATCAAAGTTCAGTAGCTCTTTCATTCAAATGACAATATCATCTGCTTTTCTAGCTTCAAGTCGTTTACAAGTTGTTTCATAGTCAGTTGTATCTGAATCAAAACTCATTCGAGAGTGAAATTCTTTATTGAAGTAGAAGAGAATCATTGAAGTGATCAAGAAGATATTTGAATTGTCGCTGAATTTCATCATAGATATTCATTTGACTCAGTCGTTCTGCATGTAATTGCAGTAAATTCTAAGTTCGCGTTCGATGTCTTGATTGACTCGTTTCGATTGATCGTCGATCTCAGAATGATAGACTGTGAATAAACTAGCTGTGATTCTCAGTTGCTTGCAAAGACTTTTTCACATAGTTGATATGAATTGAGAGTCTCTGTTCAAAACAATAGAACTGAGTAGATCATGCAGTCAATAAACGTTTCATAGCATGATTTAAACCGTTTCTTCGACTGAGATGTCATCATCTTCTCAATGACAGAAAACATAGTGACGTTCTTTGATGAAACAACATATGATTGTGCAAATGACGTTATAGTCTTCTGACAGAGATAGTTCAGTGATGAAGTTCATAGTTATATCTTTTCAGCGTTTCTGTGAAATCAAAAGAGAATGATGAAGTTCATTGATGTTATCTCTAGAGACTTTGCTTCGCTGACAAGCATGACAGTTTCAAATGTATCATCGAATAGTAGCTTGATGATCTGATCAATAGTAGAAACGCTGAACTAGATCAATGATTCATTTATTGTTGAAGTGAGAGATTGAAGATTGATCATGCACTTTTTGTAGCAGTTTCATATGCATATTCTTGAAGACTCACAGTAAGTCTTTTCTAAAGAAAACGCTGTCAATGATTTCGCAGTTCTTCAATTTAGTGATATGAAATTTGAGCTTGTTCTCGTTCATAGCTTGTCTATATTCATCACAAAGCTCATTCATTTGATTGATCATATGCACTCGCTGATAGAGATTTGCTTTCAATTCAACGAGTAGAACATCGACTCTATTGAGAGTCAAAATAGTCTGAAAATGATTTTCAAGTCGTTGAGCTGATTCAAAGACGTTCGCTAGAGACATTCAAGTTAAAGCATTGACTTTAGTATTCATTTTGCCTAATCTAAAGATGATCTGAAAGTTGAACTTCAACAGAATGTTCAGATAGTTGACTTGTCATCAACTCAACTGTTTATTTTTCATGAAGATCTTCAAAGCTTAATGATCGATGAATATCTGAATGAGTAGTTCAGTGCACTTCAGCTTGAGTCGTCAGTGTTCAAAGCATTGAATAATGATTAGCAATTTCTTGTCATAGATGTGATAATTGATTTCAGCGAGAATCATGCTTTTACTGTAGAAGATCATCAAATGAAGAACTTTCTCGTCATTGTACTGAGATAGTATTTCATCTTTTACATAGTTTGAAGCATCAATCTTCAGAATAGCTTGTTGTTTGAGATTGAAGTGACGAAGTACTGAGATCAAGCTGACTTGTTTCTTTAGATTGTCAAAGACTTGAACACAGATCTCATTTCAAACAAAAGACGTGTTCTTTCTTGTCAGTTGAGTGAATGATTTTACTAACTTCGAGAAGTTCTTAATGAAACGACGATAGAAGTTAACAAATCTCACGAAGCTCTGAATTTCTTTTAAATTGATTGAAGTGATTCAGCTGACTATGACTGTCACTTTGCTGAAATTCATACGAAGATCTAGTTCTGATACAATGACTTCTAGAAAGACAGTCTCTTTTACATTGAATTTGCACTTTTGAATATTCATCTGCAGTTCAGCTTCACGTAGTCAATTCAATACTAGTTTGACGTGATCTCTATGTTTCTTTCTCATTTTGCTATAGATGAGAATGTCATTTAGATAGACTTGGCAAAAGTCGTTCAGAAAGTCTCATAGAATGTCATTCATATATTGCTGAAAGAAGATCGATTCATTAGTCAGTTTGAATGATAGCATCTTGTATTTATATGCTTCTAAAGCAGTGATAAAAGTGATGTAATTCTCGCTATCAAGATGCATTTGAAGTTTGTTGAACACTGATATGATGTTCAATCTAGTCAGATGCTTGCAACTCACTATTTTATCAATGATCTTGTCTATCAACGATAGAGAGTATTTATTTCTTTTGAAAATGACATTTAGCTTTCGATAGTTCACGCAGAATCAAAGATCTTTATTTGCTTTGAGAGCGAATAGAACAGAAAAGAAATAGAGAGTCTGACTAGAAGTGATGAATCTCTTTGACAGATTCTCGTTTAAGTACTTCTTTACTTTCAGAAGTTTGACAGAGAACATTCAATAGACTCGACAGCGAGAAGACGTTGAATCACTGATGAGCTCAATTTTATGGTCGTAGAAGCGATGAGAGAGTAGTTTATTCAATTAAACTCGATTAAAAACATCTAGAAACTCATGATATTTCAGTGACAGCTTCGCTTTAATATCTTTCAAATTCTGAGTCATTTCATTGATTGAAAAGACATTTAAAGCGTTCAAATCGCACTGAGTATTGTACGTGATTTTTCTATTGATGTTCATCATGAATAAAGCAAAGACTTTGATCTTGTTCTTCTTTGAATGATTCAACAGTGTTTTGAATGAAGCTGCGTCTATGCTTCAAATTGAGAATGACTCTTCTTGAACGAGTTGTTTGAGCATCATAGAGATTTTAGTCTGAATGATTGAAGAAAACAAAGATGATTGCAATCAACTTGAGTGCTTTGAATTGAAAGAAATTGAAAAAATCGAAATAGAAGTATTTAATTGATTTGAAAAAACAATGACGTCGTTTTGCATATTCAGTAATATTTCGTTTTTGTTCATTCAGAGCTTACTCAATATGACTTCATGATGATTAATGTTGACTATCAACATTGATACAGTCAATTTCTTATGACTTTCAATGATGAGATTGAATAGAATTTTATGAGTAATGATCTTCTTAGATATCTTTTCATCATAATCTCTTATTAGCTTCTCTTTTGTCAGTGATATAGGTTGAATTCTCAGTTTCTCGCATACTTTATTGACTAGATTAGAATGTATGATTGTGTAGACGGCTGAATCACTGTCTATTAGAGAACGAAGACTGAAAGATTGATTCTGAGAGATGAGATGAGTGTCAATTAGAAACAACTTTTCAAAGTAATTTTCTTTCAATAAAATTTCGTCTAGTTTGCACAAAGATATAATCTCTATCTCTTTGATGACTTTTGAAGAAATGACTAGTTTTTTGAATCGAAATTCGAATTGAAATCGAAGCGATTATATTCATTGTTCACTGCATTAATTCTAGTAGATCAATCGAAGCACTCTTTAAAGCTATGACCTGATTTATGACATATGAAACAGCTTTCGACTAGAATGTCTGCTTCTTTGACGTTAGTTAAAATCGCGTCGCGCGACTTTAGCTGATCAGACTTCAAGTGATCAACTGACTGAGTGATAACAGTCGCTTTATGAAAGAAAGTCTTAGAAAGATCATCAACACGTTTGATCTTGTTCTTGATCTTTCGAATGACTCGCTGATCATTATTCAAATGAATCAGATAGAAATGAATTTCTTTTAGAAAATCAGATTGAACTAGTTGATTTACTCAAATGAATCGAAGATGAAAGTGTATTTTATCTTTCAGATCAGCGATCAGTTGTTTCTTGTGATAGTTTAGATAGAAAGATAAACGTTGAAACTGAGTATAAAATTCATTGAATTTCTTGAATTCTTGAATCAAGTTGTAGTATTCTTTACGAAAGTTGACTTTCTTATTCAAGTCATTGAACAACTGAGCTAACTTTTTCAAAAGATCATCGACAATTCTATAAAGATTGACACAGTCACGTTTGCATCTAGCTTGAGTGATCTCAGCTGCATCATCGAATAATCTAGAATGTATATAGCTCAATTTGACTCGTTCATTAGAAAAGAGATTGACGTTGATCTCTAGTTTATTCTGAATTTTTCCGTATTAATTCTCTCAAGTAGAATTCTTTTCATCAGTAAACAGCGAAGAATCAGGTATTTTTTGAGATCTAGAACGCTCAGAGTAGATGAAATCAGAAGAAGTGTTTTCTTTAGCTTGAAGTCTAGTTTTCAACTCTTTGATTTCGTCTTCTTGTTGTTTATTTAACTTGTAGAGTTGATCTGTTTCTTCATCAAGAACTAGGCTTCGAGTCTTTCAAATTTCGTAGAACATAAGAAGTATTATCGTTTCAGTGAATGATTCGTCATCTTCATGAATGAATGACGCAGCACTTGATAATTTCGTTCGTGATTTCGATGAATCAGCATCAGAGGTTTGAGAGAAACAATTTCGAAATTCTTCAGAACGCTCTTCAGTAAATGAATGACTAGACATGATAAGATTTGTTTGAAAGAGAGTTGAATGAATGACGATGCTTAACGATTGAAAAAGAAAAACGTATGAGATGATGTTTAATCTTCAACAAAGAAGATGAGATTTGTTTGTTAATTGATTAATTGATTCTCTAGCAAACAACGAAGATTCTTTATCATTGAATCTATTGATTGATTTGATTCTTGAGCAATTCTTGAAGATTCTTTATTGTGATTCTCATAATTGAGTAAACTTTGCGTACTTAATGAGTGATAAGTAGTCTAGCAATTCAAACAGTTTTGTCGTTGATTCTATTCAACTCTCTAATGTTGTTCTATCTTTTGATTGTCATCAATCATCAGGTAAATGAATTTCTTTAGACTCATTCTGTCTAAATGAGTATGTTGAATGAGTAATGAGATCAGTATCATGTGATTAACAAATTCTTAATATAATGTCAGAATCGTGTCTAAATGATACAATCAATGAAGGTCAGAATTGATAGTGCTTGATCTTTAAAGATAGCTATAACTGAATATTAAGAATACAGAAGAAGATTGATACAAAAGCTTCTATTTATGTAATGTTCAGAGACT
>JAABUK010002335.1_pt1 | contig 34240 bp, 28 predicted proteins | sample 5559141 | NCBI WGS metagenome assembly JAABUK01 (sample SAMN10711869, study PRJNA513367) | rock metagenome | isolation source: Antarctica rocks | place: Antarctica: Victoria Land, Pudding Butte nord | collected 2016-01-03 | reverse complement strand
TTTCTTTGCAAAGTGAAAACCGAAGCCTTGAAGACATTTTCAGAAACCTTACAGCCTGATTGCTTTGATTAAAATTTTCGTACAAACATATTTGCAGTCCTTAACTTAAACAGTAAATTCAAAAATAATCATGAGCTACATAGCCGAAATTCATGCAAGACAAATTTTAGACAGCCGTGGAAATCCTACTGTGGAAGTGGACGTAATTACGGATGAAGGAATGCTTGGCCGTGCTGCAGTACCTAGCGGTGCAAGTACAGGCGTACACGAAGCAGTTGAATTACGTGATAATGATAAAAAATTGTATGGTGGCAAAGGAGTTTTAAAGGCAGTTGAAAATGTAAATACAACAATCAGCGATAAACTGGTTGGCTGGGAAGTAGCTGACCAGGCCGGCCTGGATGCTGAAATTATTGCGCTTGATGGCACTTCTAATAAAGGCAAACTCGGAGCTAATGCTATGCTTGCAGTAAGTATGGCCGTAGCTAAGGCAGCATCGCTTGAATCTGAATTACCGTTATTCCGTTATATCGGGGGTACTAATGCCAAAACATTACCTATTCCGATGATGAACATTTTGAACGGCGGTGCTCATGCTGATAATAAAATCGACTTCCAGGAATTTATGGTGATGCCCATAGGTGCAGGATCTTTTAGTGAAGGCCTGCGTTGGGGAGTGGAGATCTTTCATGCACTGAAAACAGTATTAAAAAAAAAGGGTTACTCCACAAATGTAGGAGATGAAGGCGGCTTCGCTCCCGATATTCAAAGTAATGAAGAAGCCATTGATACGGTTATGGCAGCTATCAGCGCAGCTGGTTTTAAAGCAGGCACTGAAGTATCCATCGCTATGGACCCTGCGGTAAGTGAAATGTTTGATTCAAAAGCTAAGCAATACCATTTTCATAAATCTGACGGCAAGAAATTATCCATTGAAAAGATGGTGGATTATTGGGCGAACTGGGTAAAGACTTATCCTATTGTTTCCATTGAAGATGGCATGGCCGAAGATGATTGGGATGGCTGGAAATTAATGACAGATACTTTAGGCAGCAAGATCCAGTTAGTAGGTGATGACTTGTTTGTTACCAATGTAGAAAGATTGCAGATGGGAATTGATAAAGGTGTTGCCAATGGCTTGCTGGTAAAAGTAAACCAGATAGGCACCGTAACTGAAACTATCAATGCTGTAACATTAGCCCAGCATAATAGTTACAATACCATCATGAGCCATCGCAGTGGTGAAACAGAAGATACTACCATCGCCGATTTAGCAGTAGCCCTCAATTGCGGGCAGATTAAAACCGGTTCTGCAAGCCGTACCGACAGAATAGCCAAATACAACCAGCTATTAAGGATCGAAGAACTGCTAGGAAGCAATGCAGTATTTCCATCAGGGAAAATAAAGTTTGGTAAACAAAAATAGGCTTTCAGCCATCAGCTGTCAGCAATCAGGATGCTAATGTGTTATGTATTTCCTGCTGATAGCTGATAGCTGACGGCTTATAGCAATTAATGCGGCTTTTTATGTGTGACACCACACTACTTTGAACTACCAAACTTTCAATCTAACTTCGGGGTAGCAAATTTAAAATTAAGAACTTGGCAATAAAGAATTTCCTTTCCTGGCATAAAAGTAAGTACCCCCTAACATTGCTTGGCTTCGCTGTATGGATGTTTTTTTTCGATGATCGCGATATCATTACAACACACTTCAGGCATCCCCATGAATTAAAGCAACTCCGGCAAAGTAAAGCTTATTACGAAGAGCAGATTAACAGCACACAGATTGAATTAAAACAGCTCAAATTAAATACAGCTACTATAGAAAAATACGCCCGTGAGAAGTATTTTATGAAACGCGATAATGAAGATCTTTTCATAATAACTGATCAATGACATACTCATTCTGACAAACGGTAATAAAATATAATATTTTTCTGCTAACTTTCCACTACGATTTGAAACTCACTTTAATCCGGTATCAGGGTAATCTGGATGTTGCTCATATAAGTAATTGCTAATGTACCTATAGTTAATTATTTTTTTTAAATGCAATATCTAACTACCCGTACCCGTTTTTATTTTGGACGTTCCGAAAACAGGACATTTTCGGAAGATTTTAAATGGACATAAATAATATTTGCCTATGACACTCTATACACCAGAGGATCTTTTGCAATATTTGTACAAAGAAACTTCCCTTCAGGAATCCATGGCTATAGAAAAAGCTTTAGTAGATGATTGGGCACTTCGGGAGAAATTTGAAGTTTTAAGATCATCAATTAAACGCCTTAATTCAGTAATGGAAACTCCCAGGGTAGAAGTTGTTTTACATGTTTTGAATTACGCACGTGAAACTATGGTAGAACCGGCTTAATTTTTTTAATTCCAACAACCATTTCGTTTAATTTCGTTGTCTTTGATTAACTGTAAGGATCAATGACGCGAAAAGAACGTTTTCAATTTGTAATAAATTATTTTAAGCTTCACCTGCCTGATGCTGAAACGGAATTAATGTATGATAATCCGTATCAGTTGTTAGTTGCATTAATCCTTTCTGCACAGTGCACAGACAAAAGAGTTAATCTTACCACCCCCTCCATCTTCGAAAATTATCCTGATCCGCCAAGCTTGGCGCAGGCAGCATATGAGGACTTGTTTCAGCTTGTTAAAAGCATCTCATATCCCGGCAATAAAACACGTCACCTGATAGGCATGGCAAAAATGCTGGTGGAAAAATTCAATGGTGAGGTGCCTATGACATTGGATGAATTGATGCAACTGCCGGGCGTAGGCAGAAAAACAGCAAACGTTATAACTTCTGTTATCGATCGTCAGCCTAACATGGCCGTAGATACGCACGTTTTTCGTGTGTCTGCAAGAATTGGTTTAACCAGGCATGCTAAAACCCCTCTTGCAACCGAAAAACAATTGGTGAAATACACTCCGCAGGAATTAATTTATATCATGCATCACTGGCTTATTTTGCATGGACGATATATTTGCATTGCCAGAAATCCAAAATGCGAGCAATGTGGTTTGAGGCCGGTTTGTAGATACTACCAAAATACTTTAAAAAATTATAACGGAGTAACTCCAGTAAAAGATCAATAAAATTATAGTCCTGACTGCAACTTCGAAAGTCAACGTTTTCATTTTAGACTTCAAAAGTCAACTTCTGTATTATAAGTTTCGGGAACATATTTTACTTTATAATCCTCATACAATGTCGTTGAATTAAGAAGGTTCATGGTTGATATTCTTCGTTCCGGTTAGGAACGAAATATCGGTAGAAAAATTAGTTTTTATTATATTTTGTTCCGATTAGGAACAACCTGTAAGTTGCTAACAGGTAAAGTACATTCAAAAAATACACTCAAAATATAATCATTCCTCTATCAACACATGCTGTTCCTGACCGGAACAGCCCATCCTTTTATTATTTTCTACCAACATGCCGTTCCTAACCGGAACGAAGGCATGACGCAAAATCCTTAATTCAACGACATTAAATCCTCATAATACAAATCTTAGTAGAAAATGATGGCATTAATAATTCAACATTGCATCGCTTAACTCTTTTTTCCAAAACACGGGGTACATCAATTGAAGTATTACCGGAATAAGGTAAAAGATAATTCGATAACTCATATTTCTACTAAGGTTTATGATACTTGTCAGGTTATCCGATACAGCTTTTAACTGCTTTTGTGTTCTTTAATTGCTAATTAATACGCTCAACCAATTACACTATTCATGCAACAGGGTCTATTATAATTTAGAAATTAACCAGGTCTGATAGTACTTTCTTTCAGGCCTGGTTAATAATATATCAGAATAAATTTTGTTTTTCCGTTCAGATGAAGCTAATGATAGTACGGCGTTATTGTCAGAGAGGTTTAAACTGATAATTTAATTGAATAAGAAAATTTATCAAAAACTGATTTGGCATCAAGTTTCACTATAATAATATGGTTTAAAACACCACTAAGTTCAATCGTTCGTTTTCCACCTAATACATCTTTCGCCTCCTTGGTTTCATTAAACCACCATGTTTGTATAGCTGTAATCTGGGAGGAACCACCATAACTACCCTCTTTAGCCTTGCATACGTTTACTTCAGTTGTAGCCTTACCATCGGTTTCTGTAATAACATGTGTTGCCTTGTCTTTACTAAGAGGCATAGGTGAAATAAATAATCTACCGCCTGTACAAGGTAAAGTGCCTTTGAATAGAACATTCTCATCTAAAGAGCGGGGGCCAGGAAATGCCCACGAATTCCCTACGTTTGCATTCCAAAAACTAATCATTTGCCTGGAAAATTCCAGTATTCCCTGGCATGTTTGATAGTTTACTGGTGTAGTTGCGCCAACTACTGTGCAACCTATTTGAGAACCAATTAAATTAGCACTCTTAAATATGTCTGAAGCTATTTTTGCTGCTGATGTACATGACATAACTTACTCCTTTTGTTTTTAATTTTAATGATAAGGTAAATTGATAACATGAAGAGGTTATACTCCTTTCAGGATTGTTTCTTTCACGTTCTGTAATAAGAAAAATAAATATGGAAAACCATAGGGTCGGATTAATTTAAAACACATCTTAATAACCGGTTAATGCAACTTAAGATGTGAATTTTTCCAGGATAATATGTTTAGATAGTAGTAGATACAATTAGCAATATGCTAACTGTTACCAGAGCTGTTAACAACGGGCTCAGCATTACTAATATCTTGCTCAGCACCAGATGTATCTTCATCTTTAGATACAACATCAAGGGCATCAGATAATTCGTTTAAACCATCATCATTGCCTTTTGAATGAGCATCCATAAACTTTTTGATCTTGGTTTTCAAAAATGCAGGGAAATCCGGGTTTGTTGATAGTCCCTGTAAATACTTTATCGCATCCTCACGGTTATGTTTCCATTTGCGATGTAATTCCTCTTTGCTAATACTCTTTTTCATAATTTCTTTTTAAGTGTTAATAATTAAAATGAGAAAACCTGATAACTGTTAGTAATAAGAAATGATTATTAAAAAGCCGGCTTGATAACTGATCAATCTTATAACAATCATCAACACAAAGATCTTAATCTGTAAAGCAGTATAACAGGATAGAAACATTGCTTTTTCAATATGATCCGGCAAAAAAGAAGGAGGCGGTTTACATTGTTTTTAGGGAAGGAAAAGGGGGTGGTTAACTTAACAGTTGATTATAAATTATTGATTTTTATATTCCTACAGTTTTTAAGCTACTTACTGCTTATGCCAGAAGAACATGGATAGCTAATATAATAATTTCTAATAAGTAATTTTATTAGGGTCAATATTTCTATTACCACCTAAACGTTAAGTGTATGCATATAAATAACGTTCTAATGGATGAAAGCCCTTTGAGCAAAGTGTGATGAGCAGGGAGTTTTATTGATACTGGATGAAATTCAGGCAGAGGTCGTTCAAACACTTTGTAGTTTTACGCCTGTCATATATAAATAAGGGTTACAACTACATTAAATCAGGGTTTTTTCACCTGGTATTTAACTTTTTATCGCATGTAACTTACTCTTCAAGACAAGTTACTATGCAAAAATGTATATTATATTTTACTGCGTTTGTTTTATTTGTTTGCTGGTGTTCAACTGCAGATTGCCAGTATTATTTTTATAACAAAGATTATTATGAACCTGCACTTATCTGGGAAACCGGCGTTTCTGCAGGAGGTATGAACTGTCTTACAGACCTGGGTGGCAAAAAAGGTGTTGGCAGAAAATTTATTAAAGACATTAACTGGAATGCTACCTGCCCATCCGGTAGTTTATTTGTTGGCGCAAACTACAAAGATCTTATAGGAGCCAGACTGGAGCTTGCTTTTGGAGAGGTTAAAGCAAGTGATAACGTATTGAAAAACGACAGGTCTGCGGCGTATGAACGGTACATTAGAAATCTGAATTTTCGTTCGGGTATCAGGGAATTGTCATTTTTAATTAAATTAAATCCCTTTTCAATTTTTGAACACTATGATGCAGATCCGCCTCTGATAAATCCTTATATTCTTGTTGGAATCGGATCCTTTAGTTTCAGTCCTGAAATATTTTATAATAACACCTGGATAAGTGTGTCAGGCTTTCATACAGAAGGACAGGGATTTGAAGAATACCCCGATAGAAGGGCTTATAAATTAACACAATTTAATATACCGGTAGGAATGGGATGTACATACGAAGCATCACCAGTTTTAAGCTTTCATTTTGAAATAACATACCGCAAGCTCTGGACCGATTATTTAGATGATGTGAGTAAGCATTATATTGATCCTGGATTATTTCAACAATACTTCACACCTGCCAAAGCATACCTTGCAACGAAACTGGCTGATCGCAGGCTGACAAACAATTCTGGCCTCATAAATTTACCTGGTGACATCCGGGGAAACGAAAAGAATAATGACGCATACTTTTCCGGATTATTAAAAGTAGCCTTCATAATAGGAAGACAAAGGCGATGGTAACACGGGTATTTAAACAGAAAGCTACGCAGTATGCTTGTAGTATTATGTTAACTGTAATTTGACGCATTTGCTATCAGCCGTCAGCAATCAGCTTTCAGGAGGAATATCAACTGGTGTTGATTTGCTTACAGCTGACCCTCCTTCGCTGAGCTACGGCAGGCAGGAAGTTGCCTGCTGATAGCTATTGATACGGAATTTCGCGGTAGGGTAACAGTAGTATTAAGTATTTCCACTTATTGTTAATAAATATTCTGTTAAGCAATCCGCTAATTAAAATCTTGATTCATAAATAACGTTATAGAGCAGATCCACCACCCTGTCTATAAATTTATTATGGAGAAAACTATTTCTGTCTTACAAGATAAATCTAAATGCTTATCATTTCTCTCCTTCAGGCCCTTAATTAAATACCTAAAAGATAAACAATTTAAAAAAGATAATGACTCAAAAGATTGTTACAAATCAATAGAAGAAATTTTTTTAGCTTCTGATTTTACCGTACACGATACAGATTTAAGCATTATCAGGGAAAATGATGTAGTAATTAAGAGTATGCTAAATAAAGCTTTTAGTGAGTTAGATTCTAAAATGAATTTTTACGCTATTGCGGCGCCTTTTTCAAACAACATAATTTATTCATCAGACAGGTATAAGAGTTTTTTTCTGCAGGCAAACCAGGTCAGTATATTATTAATGAAGCAGTCAGTTTCTTACAAACTGATTTAGAAATAATGTATCAACTTATACTTAAAAAATTTTATGGACTTACATTAATTCACAATAATACTTTTGTTTGCCCCGTAACGGAGGAAGCTTCAGGCGTTCAAAAATTTATGGAATTTGAATTGGTACCTGATTTCATTGAAATTACGCTTATTGATAATTTACCACTATTAGATATTGCAGACCTGTCAAAGCTTTTCAGTCAGATAAAGTGCTATGAATTATTAAAAGAAGTGCTGCCTTTACATCTTTTTTCAGTGGAAGGAGTTGTGCTGATCAGGGTAAGAGATGTTACTATGAGAGAATGTACTGGTATGATCAAAAACATATTATTAGCTATGCCGTATTTCAGCGATTCGAAATCATTTGAAAACTTGCAGAAACAGGTGCAAAATTTGATTGAATTACCTGAAGCTACTATCAGCCTGACTTCTATTATAAGAGATCACACATGCGGAACGAATCTAAAGGTTGGCAGTTCTAATAGTCTTTTATTACAGCCCATTAATTTTACCTCGGGTGATTCCTCAGCATGGCTGCAATTAAAAGAACTTTTTAAAGAACGAACATCTCTTATTATTTCAAACTTTTCCAGTTCATTCCTGCATCAGTTTCAGTTTTTACAATCTTATGCTGATAATGGTGTGAAAAGCCTGGTATTATTTCCATTAAAATTTGGTGTTGAACTGATGGGAATTTTTTCAATTGTTACAAAAGCCGGTACTATCGAACAACATCATTTATATAAAATAGAACCTTTAATTCCTTTGTTAGTGCTTGCTCTGGAAAAACAATCTGAAAAGATGGATGATGAAATTGACAGAGTTATAAAAGAACAATTCACAGCAGTACAGTCTTCTGTTAACTGGAAATTTAATGAAACAGCATGCAATTATATCATTCAAAATAACAAAGGCCAGGATAGTAAAATTGAAAGTATTGTTTTTGAAAATGTATTTCCTTTATATGGTTCTATTGATGTGCGTAATTCGTCTATTGAAAGAAGTACTGCCATTCAAAAAGATTTATTGGAGCAATTACAGCTTGCAGATGCTATCATTAGAAAATCTAAAGAGGAGATTTATCTTTTTTCATTACAGGAAATAAGCTATCGTATTGACAAATATATTAGTATTGCTTCATTAGTGCTGTTTCCGGGAGACGAATTGGCCATTCAAAGTTTTCTTGATGATGAGATCATTGGACTATTCAATCATCTGAAAAAGGTAGTACCTGCAGTAAGTGACATTATTGATAATTACTTTTTTCTTTTAAATACTAATACTAATAAAATCTCAAAGCAATACACCGCATTTGAAGAGAGCATTACAATGATTAATAATGATCTGGTAAAATTTATTAACCAGGAGCAGGCAAAAGTTCAGCAGGTTTATGCTCATTATTTTGAGTATTTTGTTACTGACGGCATTGATTTTAATATATACATTGGCCAGTCAATCACCCCGGACAAACCATTCGACCAGTTTTATTTAAAGAATCTAAAATTATGGCAACTGACAACCCTGGTGAAAGCCGCGCAAAAAGTTAGAAACTTACAGCATCGTATTCCGGTTGCACTGGATACTACCCAACTTATATTAGCGCATAGCAAACCTTTGTCAATTAGTTTCAGGGTGGCAGAAAGAAAGTTTGATGTAGATGGCGCCTATAACATCCATTACGAGATCATCAAAAAAAGAATTGATAAAATTAAAATAACGGGAAGTTGTGAACGATTAACGCAGCCGGGTAAAATCGCAATAGTCTTCGCACATGATAAAGAAGCACAGGAGTATACTTCATACATAGAATACCTACAAAAAGAAGGATTACTTAAAACAGGTATTGAATATTTTGAGCTGGAAGAACTACCTGGTGTAAGGGGATTGAAAGCGCTGAGGGTTGGTATTAACATGGATAATACCTGGAATGAATGTTCTTCTTTCGTTTCAGATTGTCAGTTGCGGGCTGTTAGCTAATAGCGAACCATAGAGTCCTTAATGAATTGAAATTCAAACATCATGGTAAGATGACAGGACAAGTTGCATTGATCATTGGTTGTTTTTGAACCAAGGCACGAAGGCATGAAGGAGCACAAAGAGTTTTTTTAGAACAAACACAAAAGAATATAAAACTTTGTGCCCCTTCGTGCCGTGGTTCAAAACTCTTTGCTTCGGTGGCTAACTGATTTACCCGATCTAGTTATATAGGAGGCAGGGTGGCACAGAGAAACACAATGATATATGTATAGCATTTTGTGCGCCTCCGGGCCACTGTGCCTCCGTGATTCACTTGCTAACTACGAGAGAAACAAGCGGTAACACAGAGAGAACGCTGTATTAAAGAAAGCAAAGACATTTACTTCTTATACACCAACTTCAAAATATTTCCCTTATCATTATCAGCTGCTTCATTGGAGATATACATATCTCCATTAGGAGTAAAAGTAATTCCTTCCGGTTGTTTGTAAATTTGTTGATTTAACGGCCATGCCTGTTCAACTTTTCCATTAAGATCACATACCAGCAGCATCTTACCTACAGAGCACAGCACATATAATCTTTTTTCGATGGGATGAATAGCAGTAGCAGAAGGTTTCGCATCAAAGTCTTCAGAACTTTTAATTCCTGGCAAGGTGCTAAGGTCTATGGTGAATAAGGGCTCGTCTGCAAATGCTTCTTTCTTTAAATTGAACGCATACGCATATTTTATAAGGTTGTTTTTTTTGCCGGGGCAATTCTTGCAAATTATAATAAGATTTTCTCCGGGTTGATCAAGATAAATTGACTCGAACTCCATATGTTTTTTAAAGGGAATTTCGAATGTTTTCACCTGGGAAATATCACCGGTCCTTGGCACTCTGTATATCTTTCCCATACTCTCCAGCACATAATAATTATGATCGTCGAGCGTCACATCTTCATAATCACCTTTGTCGCCAAAATTTAATTCTTCTGCAATTTCACTGTTCGAAAAATTTACAGTAAAGATCTTTCCTGATTCATCCTGTATGGCTACAAATAGATTATCTTTTAAATAGTGAATGCCGGATATCTCTTTTAACTTTTTTTTCATCTCACTTTTTTCTACGTTTTCAAGGTCATAGCTTCCTTTTTTTAGTGCTAAGCTACTATCTGTATGGTTATTAAGTTGACTGTTATCAGGGTTATTTCCGCAGGAACTGATAACAACGAATGATGTTAATAATAGCAACAAGCTATATTGGATAAAGTATTTCATGTGATGTAAAAGTACATAACATTATGGGCAGGCTACATACCTGATAATGTTTAGCTAACCTGATTCTAATATGCCTTTACCTATCAGTCTTCCGGAAAGTGGTTACGACTAACTGAGATGGAGTGTTTTTTGAAAATTTAAAATTACTTATGGAAAAAAGTATCTTAAAAATAAGATTGTTTTTGCTGACCCTGAAAGCTGAAGGCTCATATCTGAAAGCTGTATCTTTAATTTACTGAATGGAATATTTGAATTCTTATAAAAGTTTTGTAAACAGTCATTACCTAAGTCAGGGTATCCGTATGACAGCCGGTATCTTAGTACCGGCTCTTTTTATGAGCCAGTTCAACCTACTGCAGGTTGGGTTGGTTTTATCAGTGGGTGCTATGTGTGTTAGTGGAACGGACAGTGCTGGTCCCATACATCACCGGCGAATCGGGATGATGGTTTGTAACGTAGCTATATTCCTGGTTTCACTTGCAGTTGGCTTTACCACACACTCACCGGTATTATTAGGGATTATACTTTGTGTTTTTTGCTTCTTCTTTTCAATGCTGGGTATATTCGGTGCAAGAGCCACCTCCATTGGCCTGGCTGCCCTTTTAGTGATGATATTAAATATCGACCATAAAAGAGAAGGTTGGGATGTGGTTTGGAATACATTATACCTTTTGGCAGGGGGTACCTGGTATATGCTGTTCAGTTTGTTTTTATACAGTGTATTGCCATATAAGCTTGCACAGCAGGCCTTAGGAGATTTCATTCAAAGCGTTGCAGAATATTTTCGCGCCAGGGCCGGCTTCTATGATAAACAAGCCGATTATAGTGATACTTACAAAAGCCTTCTTCAACAACAAATAGTTGTTCAGGAAAAGCAAGATCTGATTACTGAACTGCTTTTTAAAACCCCTGATATTGTAAAAGAGTCAACAACAACAGGTCGTATATTAATTATGATCTATCTTGATGCTGCGGATCTTTTTGAACGTGTGATGACCTCTTACCAGGATTATAATACTTTACACAGTTACTTCAATAGCACAGGAATCTTGCAAAAATTCGGGGAGCTTGCACTTGAGCTGGCTCAGGAACTAGACAAGATAGGGATTGCTGTAAAAAGAGGCAGAGCTTCGGAAGAAAATCCCCTCCTCTCTGAGCATATCCTGGAAACAAGAAACGAGTATAACCAGTTAAGAAAAACATTTCTTAACCCTGAAAACATTGAAGGTTTTATCAACCTGAGGGGAATCCTGGAAAATATGCAGGATATTGCTGAGAGGCTGCACACCTTGCATCATTATTCAACTTACGACCGCAAATTAGCAAAGGCACCATCACACGAATTGGATTATAAGAAGTTTATTTCTCATCAGGACATTACTCCACAAATTTTTATAGATAACATCAGTTTTCAATCAAATATATTCCGGCACTCTCTTCGGGTAAGCATCGCCATTTTAGCAGGATACCTGATTTCACTTTTTTTTAAGTTCGGACACAGTTACTGGATATTACTCACCATAATCGTGATTCTGAAACCCGCTTACAGCCTTACAAAAAAACGGAATGCCGACAGACTTATAGGAACGGTTTGCGGCGTTTTAATAGGCATATTAATATTGTTTCTTATTAAAAATAATACAGCCCTCTTAATTATAATGATCTTGCTGATGGCTATTACTTATACTTTTATAAGGAATCACTATTTAGTTGCCGTATTGTTTATGACTCCTTATATTATTATTTTCTTTCATTTGCTATATCCTGATAACTTCAAAATGGTTTTAACAGATAGGGTCATAGATACGGGTATTGGCTCCCTGATTGCTTTTATAGCCAGTATATTTCTGGTGCCTGCATGGGAACATACCACTATTAATACCTACATGATTCAGATGCTAGAGGACAACAGGAATTATTTTAACATTACCGCCAATGTTTTTGGTAGTACGAAACCAATTATTAAAAATCAACACCAGGTTGCACGGAAGAATGCACTGGTATCACTCGCTAATTTATCCGATGCATTTAACCGCATGCTCACTGAACCTAAAAGAAAACAAATAGGAATAGATAAGATACACCAGTTTGTGGTTTTAAACCACATGCTTACATCACATATTGCAACCTTATCATATTATATTCAGTCCAGGAACACGATTTACCGGTCAGAAAAGTTTATCGGTGTAAGCAATGATACCAGTAACTATATTACTAACGCAATAGACATTTTAAAGAAGAATCCATCAACTATACCGGTAGTCAGTCATAAAGACTCATTGCGGTTGTTAAACGAACAGGCTAATATGCTGCTTGAAACACGAAAGAAGGAATTGCAACAGGGTCAGTTGGAAACAACAACTAAAAAGTATTTACTGGAACTCAACTCGGTTGTTAACCAGTTTAATTTTATTTATAAGATTGTTGTAGATATTAATAAGGCGGCCAGCAGTATAAGTTGAATAAACTTCCATTCAACACTTCGGAAGTTGACCCGAAACTTCGAAGCAGGACGCTGACCTTCGAAGTCAAGGGCTACTTTATAAGTTTCCTAAGCTCTCTTCATTCAAACCTCTATTTAATAAAACTTTAAGTCTTTTTAAACATGCTGCAAATCCTGCTTCAACATTTCTTTCAGCTTATCAATCAATTCGCCTTTAGTAATAGGAATACCCATAATTTTATTATACCCTTTCGCATCAACAAGAAATTGGTCGCGGATAATTTTAATGAGCTGACCGTTATTTATTTCTGGTATCAACACCTGCCTGAAGTTTTTAAGAATAGTTCCCAGGTTTCTTGGGAATGGCCGTATATAACGTATATGGGCATGTGAAACTGCGTGACCTTCAGCCTGCAATTGTAACACGGCACTCTTAATGGCTCCGTAAGTACTTCCCCAGCCTAACACCAGTATATCACCTTTTTCAGGGCCGCTGTCTAATTTTTGCTCAGGCACATAATCAGCGATCTTATCTACTTTTTCCTGCCGGATCTTAACCATCAACTGATGGTTCTCCGGGTCATAGCTAACATTACCGGTAATGTTTTGCTTTTCAATTCCGCCAATACGGTGTTCCAGTCCTGGAGTGCCAGGAACAGCCCATGGGCGCACCAGTTTTTCATTTCTTAAATAAGGCTGAAAATTATCTTCGTTATGACCTAATTCGGTTTTGAATTTTACTTCTATAGGTGGAAGGTCATCAGCTTTCGGAAACTTCCAGGGTTCAGCGCCATTGGCAATATACCCATCACTTAAAAAAATTACAGGGGTCATATGCTGAACAGCAATTCTGACTGCTTCATATATTGCGCTAAAACAATCGCTAGGGGTTGATGCTGAAATAATAGGCATAGGGCATTCCCCATTTCTTCCATAATATGCCTGTAGTAAGTCACTCTGTTCAGTTTTGGTAGGTAAACCGGTTGAAGGCCCACCGCGCTGGATATTACAGATCAATAAAGGAATTTCAAGCATTACTGCCAGTCCCATAGCTTCACCTTTCAAAGCCATACCCGGACCAGAGGTAGTAGTAACCCCAAAAGAGCCTCCATAACTAGCGCCTATAGCTGAAGTAATGGCGGCTATCTCATCTTCGGCCTGGAAAACTTTTACACCAAAAGCCTTATGCTTGCTTAGTTCATGTAATATATCTGAGGCAGGAGTAATGGGATAGGAGCCCAGGAACAATTGTAATCCGCTCTTCTGCGATGCTGCAATAAGGCCGTATGATGCAGCCTGGTTTCCCATAATGGAACGATATATTCCTGGTTCCATCTTTGCCTTCTCTACCTTAAAAGTTGTGGTAAAAGTTTCCGTGGTATCGCCGTAATTGAATCCTGCCTGTAATGCCCTGATATTGCTTTGAAGGATTACATCCTTCTTGCCAAATTTATCTCTTAAAAACTGGCTGGTATTTTCGATGCTTCTGCCAAACATAAAATACAGAAAGCCCAGCACAAACATGTTTTTGGCACGATCTTTCTCTTTTGTGCCCATTTCAAATTCCTTTAATGCTTCCCTGGTCATTTTGGTAACATCTATTCTTATCACCTCATAACTCTGGAGGCTCTCATCTTCGAGTGGATTTATTCCATCAGGATAATTTGCCAAGCGGAGATTTTTGGAGTCAAAGCCATCAGTATTAACGATGATCTTTCCGCCTTTTTTTATACTCTTAAGGTTAGTCTTTAATGCAGCGGCGTTCATGGCAACAAGAACGTCGCAGTCGTCGCCGGGCGTTAATACCCTTTCACTGGAAAACCTAAGCTGGTAACCGCTGACTCCTGGCAAGGTTCCTTGGGGTGCGCGTATTTCTGCCGGAAAATCAGGAAACGTAGCCAGGTCAATTCCAAGCAATGCCGTGCTGTTTGTGAACTGGCTGCCAGTTAACTGCATGCCATCTCCACTATCACCAGCAAATTTAATAACAACATCCTGGAGAACTTCTATTTTACGAGTCATGCTGAAAAGATTATACTGCTAATTTAGTGAAGGAAGGAATAGTAATAAAATTCGTTTTGTAAAAGAAAGGAAGGAACAACCTGGCGAAGCTCGTCCGCTTCGCCAGGTTGTTCCTTCTTTATCTCAATACTTTCACATCGCTTTCCAAATTATTCCAGTTTATAACAGCTACGGCGCAGCCATTCTTACAAAATTCTTTGTATTTATCTTTGTTGAAAAGAGCTTCACCTTTTACTGAAGGCAGTATTTCAAAGGCGTATGTTGAATCTAAATTTCGGGGTTGATCACCCGATAAACTGTATAAAATAAAATACTTTACTCTTTTTTCCTGAGACGCCGATATCTTCCAAACCAGATCTGATTGCTTTTGAACGATTGGTTTTGCTGGTTTGATGCTGTCTATCCATAACATGGGCGGTAACAGGGCCGGGTGCTTATAATAGTTGTTCCTAAGGCTGTCGCTCCAGCCATTGGGGTTATGAACGAAAGATTTACTGCTGAAATAAATGCTTCCCTGCACTGATGAATACTCCCTAAGCTTTTTTATCTGGTTAGGCAATTCCTGCGGATTTTTATAGCCGGGACTATTCCTTTCGTAAGCCCGGTAAATTCCATGACCAATATATAATTGGCGTCCATAAGCATGCTTGCTCCACCAATCGATAAGTGTTTCATAGCCCACCAGTTTATGTCCGAACTCCCAGTAAAGTTGTGGCGTAACATAATCTATCCAGCCTTTTTTTAACCATAACAGGATATCCGCATACAGGTCATCATAATTTGTCTGACCTGCTTTAGTAGCGCTGCCTTCCGGATCCTTATCGTTATTACGCCATACACCAAAAGGACTTATCCCAAACTTACAATACTTATTCTCTTCCTTAATTGCCCTGCTAAGGAACAGTATAACTGAATCCACATTGCTTCTGCGCCAGTCTTCCTTATTTAAACCGTTGTTATATTTTGAAAAAGAAGAATCATCCGCTAATTCCTCACCAGCTACCCGGTAAGGATAAAAATAATCATCAAAATGAACAGCGTCAATATCGTATCTTTTAACCAGGTCCCGGATTACGATTGTTACATATTGCTGGACTTCTTTATTACCAGGATCAAAATAACGCTTTCCACCATAAGTGATAAACCATTCCGGATGAATCCTGGTAATATGTGTAACAGCAATTGAAGATTTGCCAACGCTAAATTCGGCCCGGTAAGGATTGCACCAGGCATGAAATTCCATTCCCCGTTTGTGTGTTTCCGATATCATAAAAGCTAAAGGATCATAGTAAGGTGAAGGTGGTAGTCCCTGTTTGCCGGTAAGCCATTCACTCCAGGGTTCATAAGGTGATGGATAAAAAGCATCTGTAGAGGGGCGCACCTGTACAATAACAGCGTTTAAGCCATTGCGTTGGTGCATATTCAACAAGTTAATAAATTCTTCTTTCTGACTATCCGGATTAAAGTTTCCTGCAGTAGGCCAATCAATATTAGTAACCGTAGCTACCCATGCTCCCCTAAACTCATACTTTGGTTGTGCTAATGTAAAGTAAAAATTAAGTATACAAAACTGAAAAAGGAATAAACATGTTCTTTTCATGGGCGTTTAAATTGCGGAACTATAATCGGTATCTACTATAAAAAATTAGTGTTAATCAAAAATTTCCTAGCTAACGGCAGATAGCTGACGGCTGATAGCTCATGAACTCCACACTGTTGTTCCTTCGCTGCAATTAGCGCATATATCAATACTCTTGCGGCTTTGCAGCATCTGTTTACGAAATTTTATATAATCTTCGTTATGCCATATTTCTTTAAAAGGCTTGCCTTTAAGATCGCCCAGCGTATGTTGCGCATCTTTGTCAAAGCAGCAGGGTACTACCAAACCGTCCCAGGTAATTACTGTAGCATGCCATAACCTCCAGCAATGATTGTTCAATTCATTCTTGGTAGTAATTTGCCCCCTTTCATTTTTTTTATACCGGCTATATTTTTCTATGGTTGGAATCAGGCTGTTGGGATCATTTTCATAATCATAAACCTGGGCCGTTTTCAGCCATACATCATCCACTCCTATTTCCCTGCCCAGTTTTTTTACATCTTCTATCTGGTGTTCATTTGGTTTAACCACCAGAAATTGAAAGAAGACGAAGGGCGTTTTACTGCTAAGGGCTTTTTTCCATTTCACAATATTTTTTGCGCCCTCAAGCACTTTATTTAATTTACCTCCTACCCTGTATTGCTGATAAACATCCTGGGTTGTTCCGTCAATGGAAATGATCAGCCTGTCGAGTCCGCTTTCTATAGTTTTTTTTGCATTTTCATCATTAAGGTAATGAGCATTGGTAGAAGTGGCCGTATATATTCCTTTAGCAGACGCATATTTTACCATTTCAAGGAAACCCGGATTAAGGAAAGGTTCTCCCTGAAAATAAAAAACGAGGTAAAGCAGGTCTTTATATAACTGGTCAATCGTATCTTTAAAAAAGTCTTTTTGAAGCATCCCCGTAGGTCTTGTAAATGCCCTTAAACCGCTGGGGCACTCAGGGCAGCGTAGATTGCAAGAAGTGGTAGGTTCAAACGAAATTGAAATGGGATAGCCCCATTGTACTGGTTTACCAGTCCATTTACTGATGTAGTAACTGCTGAGTACCTGTGTTGCGTTCCAAAGCCTTCTGAGGGTAAGCTTTGATAAGAAATTTATATTATCGTTCCGGTTCCACTTGGCCATATCGATGTAAAAATACTGTCATACCATCAAAAGACACAATTTTTCATTTCCAATATTTAATGAAGTTACCTGAACCGGGGAAATTGAAAGTCTCTGTAGAATAACTACTATTCGAAAAACAATTGACATAATCTTATATTGGCAGGTTTCTTATTGCTGCCGCTCCGGCATAACTTTATAAAAAAATAATCAATGATGTTACAAAATCTAAATATAAGTAAGGCTAATAAGTTTTCAGGCTTAAAGAGGATACTTACTAAAAAGGTGCTGGTCACTACCATTTTTTGCCTGACAATATTCAGAGGTTTTGCTGATGAAGGAATGTGGCTACCGATGTTGTTAGGTCAGCAGGTGTATAATGATATGTTGAAGAAGGGATTGAAACTTACCAAAGAGCAGTTGTACAGCATAAATAAGGCCTCTGTAAAAGATGCTATTATAATTTTCGGCACTGGTTGTACCGGAGAGATAGTAAGCAACGAAGGACTGATATTTACCAATCATCATTGCGGTTACGACGCTATTACTTCAGCCAGTTCTGTGGAGCATAACTACCTTAGCAATGGCTTTTATGCCATGAAAAAAACCGAAGAGATTCCTTCAAATACATTAACAATACAATTTCTGTTAAAGATAGAAGATGTTACCAAAGAAGTGGAAGAATCGCTGAAAGGGTTGACAGGAGAAGAACGTGGCAAAAAACAATCTGAAATATTTTCAACCATTAATCAGAAATATTCTGATACTTCACAAAGTATTGAAGCCAGGACGAATGCAATATTTAAAGGCAACCAGTTCCTGGTATTTATTTACCAGCGATATAAAGACATTCGCCTGGTAGGTGCTCCACCCGAAAGTATTGGTAAATTTGGAGGTGATACCGATAATTGGGAGTGGCCGCGGCATACCGGTGATTTTTCAGTATTCAGGGTGTATGCCTCTAAAGATGGTAAGCCTGCAGATTATAATAAAGACAATATTCCCCTGAAGCCTAAATATTTTTTACCAGTTTCAATTAAGGGTTTAAAAGATGGCGATTTCTCTATGATCTATGGTTACCCCGGTGGTACTAACCGGTATGAAAGTTCTTTCGGTGTAAAGCAGGCTACGGATATCAATAATCCTACGCTTGTAAAGTTGCGTGATGTACGGTTGAAATTGATGTTTGAAGAAATGAAAAAAGATCCGGCAATAAAATTACAACTGGGTTCAAGTTATGCATCTATCGCTAATTACTGGAAATTCTATGATGGAGAAACCAAACAACTATTGAAATATAAAATTTTTGAGAAAAAGCAACAGGATGAAAAAGCCTTTCAGCAATGGGCAAAAGGCAAGCCGGAATTTGAAAATATTTTCAGTGAATGGAGCAAGGCTTATGATGCCTGGAGGCCTTATAGTAAGCAACGGGTTTACATAAACGAAGGAATATTGGGATCTCCGTTAGCAATGTTTGCATCTTCTTTATCACAAGTTGAAAGAGTATTGGTAAATACCGGTGTTAAGCCTGGAGATGCAAAGAAAACCATCGAGGATGCTAATGCAAAACGAAAAGAATTTCTGCAATCGGAAAATAAGATTTCTGACCAGCGGATTATGGCTGCTACTGCCATGATGTTTTACCAGGACGTAGATAAAAACCAGCATCCTATCGGTTTTTATGAAAACCTTAAAGGCAGCTTTGGTGATTTAAAGGATGAGAATACCTATAACAAATGGGCGGCAGAAGTATTTAAATCAACCATGATATTCGACGATACCAGGTGGAATGCTTTTATGGCAAATCCTAATGCTATCACTTTACAAAGTGATATGGCTTATGCGTATGTTAGTAGCTTTTTAAAAAATTACACCGGCAAATATTTAACTTTCTTCCAGCAATTTACCTCCCGGAATAATGACCTGGGCAGACTTTATTTAAAAGGTGTAATGCAGATGAGTCCCACCAAGATTATGTACCCGGATGCAACATTTACCATGCGGCTTAGCTATGGAAATGTTAAAAGCTATCAACCCCGCGATGCAGTAAGGTATGATTATGTAACAACCATGAAAGGCGCACTGGACAAATATCTTCCGGGTGATTATGAATTCGATCTGCCTCCTAAATTATTGGAGCTCGCTGCAAAAAAAGATTTTGGCCAGTATGCTGACAAACTTAGGAATGACCTGGTAGTTGGATTTATTACAACCAACGATATCACTGGTGGTAACTCCGGATCGCCGGTTTTGAACGGAAGCGGAGAACTGATCGGACTGGCTTTTGATGGTAATTACGAAGCGCTTAGCCACAAGATGGCCTTTGATAAAGACCTTAATCGTACCATTTGTGTAGATATCCGTTATGTGTTATGGTGCATTGACAAGCTTGGAGGCGCTTCACCTATTATTCAGGAGCTTAAGTTAATGAAGTAGCCCCACTGATATGGCTACGAGGCACAAAGGAGCACAAAGTTTATTTCTATTCTTCTCTTGCCCCTTTGTGCCTTCGTGTCTTTGTGGCCAAACAACACTATCGTATCTTAGTAATATGAATAAAACAAACAAGATAGCTTTGCTGGTAGATGGAGATAATGCACCACCAAAATTATTAACCCTTATTCTTGAAGAAGCTTCTAAGTACGGCAAAGTTACCATCCGCCGGGTTTATGGCGACTGGACTACTCCTCAAATGAATACCTGGAAAAGCATGTTGAATGAAATGGCTTTTAATCCTATTCAAAAATTCAGCTATACAACAGGAAAAAATTCAACCGATAGCGCTTTGATTATAGACGCTATGGATATCCTTCATGATGAACTGGTTGACGGATTTTGTGTCGTTTCAAGCGATAGCGATTATACAGGGCTGGCTAAAAGAATCAGGGAAGAAGGAATTTTTGTAATGGGTATTGGTGAAAAGAAAACACCTAATGCATTCGTAAAATCATGTGAAATATTTACTTACGTAGAAAACCTGGAAATAACAGAAGTAGCAGCGGTTCAGCCTGAAAAAGAAAAAAAGAAGAAGCCACAGAAAGCAAACACAACAGTTCCGGTAAATATGAATCTGATCAATAAAGCTTTCGAAATGTCTACAAATGAAAGTAATGAAGTAAATATTTCTACATTAGGACTTAACCTTCGCAAATTAGATCCAAGCTTTGATTGCCGAACTTACGGCTTTAAAACCATTACCAGCCTGTTTGCAAACTTACAAGGGTTTGAAGTAGTTGATAACATGATCAATGGAAGAAATCATCCTGTTCTTAAAAGAAAGGGAAGCTGATAGCAAAAGCATCAATTTAAGGTTGACATTACACCAGTAAATAAAAAGGCATACTTTAAAGTATGCCTTTGTTGCCAACGTTGAATAATCAAAAGCTGGCTTAAAGATTTTAAGAATACTAGGCAGGTTTCTTTTTCATTTTCATCTTCATATTTGATGACCTCGTATTTGATGTGTCACCTGTAGTCTTATCATCTGTAGACTTATCCATATCCATCTTCTTTTTGCCCATCTTATTCGTATTGCCCATTTTATTCGTATTGCCCATCTTATTTGTACCATTCATCTTATGCATATTATGCGTGGTATCCTGCAATGGATTAGTTCCAGCTACAGGATTACTGTTAGCACTAAATGAGCTTAATAAAAAACAAACAAAAGAGGCACAAACACTGTTTACAATGATTTTTTTCATAAAAGATTTTTTTAATAGTTACTTAAATTATAATGTAGGTAAATGATTTAGTATTTAAATAGAGTTAAACTCTTAGAAATACGAATCTCCACCTAATATAAGGAAAAAAGCGTACCGAAAAGCATATATATATATATATTGAAGGAAAATCTATCTCATAATTATTACACCCTTTCTCTGACTGGTAGTATGTTTCCGACAGTTATTTATTAGTCCAATTAAATAATTAATAATTTGTTAACGAAAACCTGATTATAATATTAGAAATTATTTCCCATTGTTATTTTGCCAATGCCATAAGTGCAAACATGCGTAAGTTCTGTATGGTTTCCATTTGTTAGAAATATGCAACATTCGTTTTTTTAGTTTTTTCTTATCATTGTGCCAAAGCTTGTAAATTCCAATCATAGCGTTTTGTAGTCCCAGGTCATCTACAGCAAAAACATCTTCCCTGCCTAAGGTAAACATCAGCAGCATTTCAACAGTCCATCTCCCTACGCCTTTTATCTGGGTAAGGTAACTTATTATTTCTTCGTTATCCATTTTGTCAAATTTCCGGGCATCTATGCCATGTTCAATGGTAAAATGTGCTACATTCTGTATATAATGTGTTTTTGCATTGGAAAGTCCTATTGCCCGGAGCGTATCAAAGGAGGTTTCGAGAATTTGACCAGGCTCCGGTTCCTTTTCTCCATATAAGTCTAAAAAACGTCTGAATATTACACTGGCAACTTTTGTAGACAGCTGCTGGCTTATAATAGATCTACATAAAGAAAGATATATTTTTTCCTGCTGCACCAATTGAAAAGGCTGCTCCTGGTTAATAGCGCCAAACAATTTTTTATCTTTCAGGAGGTGAGTAATGTAAGAAGGAACCATTTTAATTGTTAATGGTTAATTATTAACGGAAAACGTATATCATAATCAGATTTTAACTCAGTGAACATACCTTACAGCTCATATCTTTCACTCAATTGAATAACTGATATTACCATCTTTTTCGTCCTTCAGCAGAATGCCAATTTCCTTTAAATGATTACGGATTTTATCAGAGGTACTATAATCTTTTTTAGATTTGGCTTCTTTACGAAGATCTATCAATAATCCCAATACTCCATTCAGTTTGCCGTCTTCATCGGTATTTTCACTACGAAGGCCTAAAATATTTTCCAGGTATTCTTTAAAATAAGTTTGCATAAGGGTAAAGCATTCGTTACTGATTGCTTCTGAAGAAAGTTGTTTGTTTTTTATTGAATTAATGATCGGTACAATTTCGAAAAGATTAGCCAGAACTTTGGCGGTATTAAAATCATCATTCATAAAATCATCCAGTTCCAATAAAAGTTTCATGATTTTTTCGTTTAGTTCGATGTCTGTTTCAACATTGAAGGTGGGAGCTTCCAGTGTTTGTAGAATCTCATACGCCTCCCACAAACGCTTTAACCCTTTTTCGGCTGCACGCAGGGCTTCATTACTAAAATCAAGGGTACTTCTGTAATGAGTCTGCAAAATGAAGAACCTGATGGTCATTGGTGAATAAGCCTGCTTTAGCAAAGGATGATTGCCGCTAAACAAAGCAGTAAGTGCAATCTGGTTGTTATAGCTCTTACCCATCTTTTTACCATCTATGGTAATCATATTATTGTATAGCCAGTAACGCGCAGGTACTTCATGATTGCAAATAGTGCTTTGAGCAATTTCACTTTCATGATGCGGAAACTGAAGATCCATACCTCCGCCATGAATATCAAATTGCTTACCCAGGTATTTTGTCGCCATTGCCGAACATTCAATATGCCACCCTGGAAAACCTTCACCCCAAGGACTATTCCAGCGCATAATGTGTTCCGGTGGCGCCAATTTCCAGAGTGCAAAATCAGCTTTATTTCTTTTCTCTTCCTGGCCTTCAAGATCGCGGGTTGTTTCCAGCAGGTCATCTATCACTCTTCCGCTTAATTTTCCATAAGGGTAATTTTCAGCGTACTTTTTTACGTCAAAATAAACGGAACCATTCACTTCATAGGCATAGCCTTTGACTATAAGGATTTTGATCATATCTATCTGCTCCACAATATGACCCGTTGCCGTGGGCTCAATACTGGGTTCAAGGTTGTTAAACTGATTCATAGCCCAATGGAACAGGTTGGTATATTTCTGCACCAGTTCCATCGGTTCCAGTTTTTCAATAACGGCTTTTTTTGAAATTTTATCTTCAGCTGCTCTTCCTTCTTCTTCAAAATGCCCGGCATCGGTAATGTTTCTTACATACCTGATCTTATAACCCAGGTGTTTCAGGTAGCGGTGAATAAAGTCAAAAGTTATATATGGCCTTGCATGACCCAAATGACTTTCGCCGCTTACCGTTGGCCCGCATACATACATGCCAACAAGTCCGGGCGTAATGGACTTAAAAACTTCTTTTTGTCGTGTATAGGAATTTAAAACTTTTAATTCGGTCATGGTTAATTATTAAACTGCACTTTGCAAATATAGATTTCGTTATGAAAGGAAGCAACAGATGGAGTTAAAACTTCTTTTGCTATCAGCCGTCAGCTTTCAGGAGGAAATATATTACATACTGATCTTCTGACAGCTGATAGCAAATACTCAATTTATCCTTTGGAAATGAATTTAAAGTCTGATACAAGTGGAAAGTGATCGGAATAGGGGAGCTTGATTTTTTTGTATTGCAGCACCTCAAATTTCGTTGCAGGTAGCATGTAATCGATGCGTAAGGTTGGTGAGATAAAAACAAAAGTTCTTCCCAGCCCAAATCCCTTTTCTACAAACGCGTCCTGGCGGCTCCCTTTTATAGTAAAATAGGTGTATGAATTGGGTACATCATTGAAATCGCCACAAATAATTTCAGGGTATTTACTATTGTCAAGGTGTTCGCGCACTATATCAGCCTGCAAGCTTCTTAATGCGTACGATCTTCTGAATTTTGATATGATGCCCTTACCTGCATTCATTACACTATCTGTGTCATCTGCTTTTTTAATTGTTTTTAAACCACGGTAATCATTTCCGGTAAATAAAAATGATTGCAGATGAGTAGTAAATACGTTTATATTTTTCCCCTTGATATCAATGGTAGCCATTATCAGGCTTTCGCTTCCTTTCAAAGAATCAGAACCGGGGTAACGGATGCGAAAAGTATCCCTGATAGGATAACGGGAAAATATAGCAACACCATGCTCGTACATCCCATTCCAGGGAATATGGTCACTGGCGAAGTAATGGTATGGGTAATTAAGTTGTTTGGTGATGTAAGGAATATTTTCATCGAAAAGATCGGGCCGTCTTGATTCAAAAAATTCCTGGAAACATAAAATATCCGCGTCCTGACTTCTAATAAACTCAAACATTTTAAGACGGTTACTGGTTCCACCTCTTGCGTGTTTGTTCATTTCATCCCATCGTGATACATTCCAGGTAAGTACCCTGAAAGCATCATTTTGTTTTGAAACATAAAAAGAACTAAAAGGATTAAAGGCAAAAAATGCATGAATATGAAACCAGCCAACCAGTATGGCAGCAAAGGAAAGAAAGGCCCATCTGGATCTGAACAGCAGCCAGAACACAAGAAACAATAAAACTATTACAGTAAAAAAAATAAAACCTACTCCTAATATAGCAACCATCCAATAAGTAACAGGGTTGCAATAAGCTGCCATACAAGCAATTAAAAAGAATAGTACAGCTATGACATTGGCAATGATAAAAAACCTTTTGGTTAATTTCCGGAATATTGGAGCCATGTCTTAAATTTACAAATCATCTCCATGAGCCGCTCTTTTTAAGATATCTTTTTCTTCATCAGTTAAAAAGTGAAAGCCTTTTTGATTGATCTTATCTAATATTTCGTCCACACGTTTTTGGGTTACATTGGGAGTTTTTTTATAAGGTTGCGCATCTTTCACCTTGTAAAAGAATTCTTCTTTAGACGATTTATTTTTATTCTTATTGTCGGGATTAAATAAATTTTCTACCCAGTCAAAAAAGTTATTCATCCATTCGCTCCAGTCATTGCCCTTCCGGAGCTGATAAATAAACAGAAAGCCTAAGGCAGCACCTGACAAGTGGGCGATATATTTAGGCGGATCACCTTGCGTTATAGTGGTAAAATCAATAATTACATAAAGAAGGGTTACTACCCATAAGGGTATACCACCGTTAATCATTGGGAAAATTCTATAGTCGGGTGAAACAGTGGTAGTAGCTATTGCTACTGCCATCACAGAAGCGTTTGCCCCAAAAAAAACAGCATCAGAAATGTGTGGCTGCAGTGCAGGAAATATCTGATAGGATAAAACATAAAAAAAGGCACCTGCCAATCCTCCATAAATATAAATAGGTATTAGTTTCCTGTTGCCTGTCATATCCTGTAAAATATAACCAAAGGACCATAGAAACAAAACATTACCGAGTAAATGAAAGAATGATTCATGAGTGAACATGAATGTTAATACAGTCCAGGGCCTGGTACCTAACCGGGTTATATCGGCCGGAAGTGTAAACCATGAAAATATGTTATTGTGGTATGCGTTTATGTTCATATCCGAAATCAGGTAGACTACGTAAATAAACTTCAGTAACACAAAAAGAACAACGTTAAAAATAATTAAGTTGATAAGGGCGTTCCCATCCTGTCCTAATGAGATCCTGTTACGGCTTCTTATTTCCCTCACATTCATTGTATTTATATTGAAATGTATTAAATACTAATTTACAAAAGAACGGTTAGAAAGATTAATTATGTATTTAAAAATAGTTTATTTCTTTTTTTATATATAAGAAAAAACAAGTTAGTAAAATGTCTTTCGGTTTGTTTTGTTCCAGATCAATACAAGCGCTAAGCCGGCTAAAGCTCCTCCTATATGGGCCCAATGCGCTACATTATCGTCTAGTCTGGGCGATATTGCGCTAAACACATCAACTAAAATTAAACCTGGCATTGCCCATTTTGCCTTTATAGGTATTGGAACAAAAAAAAGGTATAATGGCGTTTCAGGAAATAAATAGGCAAAGCCCGCGAAAATTCCCATGATTGCACCTGACGCTCCGATTGCGCTTCCATTTGAGAACACAAGATGTGCAAGTCCGGCAATCAATCCACAGATCATATAAAACTGGAAAAAACGTTTAGGCCCCCAATAATTTTCAAGAAGGCTGCCAAACATCCATAATCCAAACATATTAAAAAGTATATGCATAAAGCCGCCATGCATAAACATATGGGTAACAAGCTGCCATACCCTAAAATCTCCAGAACCTAAAGGTTGTAATGCAAATAAAGGAATTAACGAATAACCTTGTTGTTCAAGAACAAATTGCGCCAGGAAAACCACAACATTGGCAATTATTAAATTTTTGACTACAGGAGGTAATGAAGTTCCAAATCCGAATTGTGCCATTCCAATTTATTTTAAATATAAATAATATTATTATCCAAGTTTTCATTTAAATACTATCAAACAGAAAGATAACGTGGCAAACGATTCTCAATTAAGACAGCTGCCGATAGAACATAAGTAGGCCACAAAAACACGAAGGCACGAAGGCACGAAGAGACAGTAAGAAGTTTTCTTTATCTTTCTTTGGGCCTTCGTGTCTTTGTGGCCCTTTGTTGCAAATTAGTAATATTTGTGTCCTAACGTAGATCAAGATAGAGATTGGTCAGATTTTATTTCTCAATTGTAACTGTACTACATTTTCAATATGCTGTGTATGCGGAAACATATCAACCGGCTGAATTTTCATAACAACATATTTTTCATCAAGAATACTAAGATCTCTTGCCTGAGTTGCGGGATTACAACTTACATATACCACTGTCGGAGCCTCCATCTCTAAAATTTTTTGCGTTAATTTTTCATGCATACCAGCTCTTGGGGGGTCAGTTATTATAACGTCTGGTTTACCATGTTGTTCAAAAAAAGCATTTCCACACACATCAATTACATCACCTGCAACAAAATGTGCATGACTGATGTTATTAAGGGCTGCATTTTCTTGAGCATCTGCAATAGCTTCTTCAATTACATCCACCCCTATTATTCTTTTTGACTGCCTGCTTAAAAAAATTCCAATACTTCCAGTACCACAATAAAGGTCGTATACAGTTTCATTGCCAGTTAGTTCAGCGAATTCACGGGTAATTTTATATAAATTTTCACCCTGGTAAGTATTTGTTTGAAAAAAGGACTTTGGTCCAATCTTGAATCGAAAATCTTCTAATATTTCTAAAACATAACTGTTGCCTGAATAAAGCCGGGGCTGAAGATCATAAATGCTGTCATTCCATTTAGGATTGATTGTGTAAAATAAACTACTTATTGCAGGTACTCTTTGAAGTAACGAATCCAATAATTTTTTTTGTTCAGAAGCATCGTCATATCCAAAGCAAATATTCACCATAATATCGCCTGTCCTGCAAAATCTTACTATAAGGTTACGCAACCACCCCTGGTGTTGTTTAATATCATAAAAAGTATAGCCTTGCTGATGAGCAAATTCACGTATGAAGTTTTTTACCTGGTTCACAGGTTCCAGCATCAGGTGACACGTGTTGATATCAACCACCTTATCGAAAATACCGGGAACATGAAAACCAAGTGCATTTTCCTGTGGTATCATTCCATCACTGCTGATTTCCTGTTGCAACAGGTAGCGGCGGTTACTAAAAGTAAATTCAAGTTTGTTGCGATAACGCCTGGATGGTAAAGCGCCCAGAATGGGTGCTATAGGTGGAAGCAGCACTTTACCAATCCTTCGCAAATGCTGTTCTACTTCGTTTTGTTTATACAGCAATTGTTTTTCGTACGGCAGCATTTGCCATTTACATCCTCCACAGACCCCGAAGTGTTCACAGAAGGGCGCTATCCTGTCTTTAGAATACTCGTGAAAGTTAACCACCTTACCTGAAGCCCAGTCTTTTTTGTTTTTAATTATACGAATATCTACAATATCGCCGGGCACTGCTCCTTCTATAAATATTACTTTTCCATCAATTCTGCTGATTGACTTTCCTTCTGCTGCATAATCTTCCACTAACACTTTTTGTAATACCGTCAGCTTCTTTCGCATTATGCAAAAATAGGGTTGAAAAAATTAAATGAGATTACCAGTATCGTTTCAGGCATAAAATGTCGTACTAATGCTATCAGCCGTCAGCTATCAGCAGTCAGCAGGTGAATGTGTATTAAGTTTCCTCCAGATACCTGATAGCTGACGGCTGATAGCAGAACACCTATTTCAATCTTGCTGCCCAGTCATCCATTTTCCTTTCCACCACTTCAAGTGGCATGCATCCATCTTTAAGAAAAGCATCATGGAAAGCTGAAACATTGAAAGTAGCTCTTAATTCTTTTGTGTACCTGTTTCTCAGTTCACGGATCTTTAATGCTCCGATCTTATAGCTTAAAGCCTGACCTGGGATTGCCATATAACGTTCAATTTCAGCTACGGCTCCCTGTTCACTAATGGCTTCATTATCCATCATATATTTAATCGCCTGTTCACGCGTCCAGCCTTTTTGATGGAGGCCAACGTCGACCACTAAACGAATGGCCCGGTGAATCTCATCTCCAAGGGCTCCCATGTATTGATAAGGATCTGTATAAAGCCCCAGCTCCTTACCTAAAGATTCACAGTAAAGCGCCCATCCCTCACCGTAAGCACCATACCAGCTAAATCGCCTGAACTTTGGCAGGCTATCATTTTCCTGTTGCAGTGAAATCTGGTAATGATGCCCGGGAATTGCCTCATGTAGAAATAACGATTCCATTCCGGATGTAGTATTGAATTTTGTAGCATCCAGAATAGGTATATAGAATATGCCAGGACGGCTGCCATCAGGAGAGCCCTGGTTATACTCAGCACTGGCGCTGGCAGCACGGAAAGCTTCGGTTTGGCGGATTTCAAAAAGTGTTTTTGGAACCCTTCCGAACATCTTACTTAGATTCGGACTTATAGTTTTCTGTATTGATGTAAAAGCTGCAAGCACATCACCGGATGTTTTAAAAGGCATAAACCTGGGATCAGTTTTCATAAACTGAAAGAAGGAGTCGAGGCTGCCATTATATCCTGTTTCAACTTTCGTTTTTTCCATTTCATTACGTATACGCTTAACTTCTGAAAGACCAAGATCATAAATTTCACCAGGTGTTTTATTAGTGGTAGTCCAGTAACGTATCAGATAGCTGTATCTTTTATCACCACCAGGCAATGCAGAAAATCCAGAAGAGGTTCTTGCTTTTGGAAGGTATTCATGCTGTAAAAAGTCACCCATTTTTTTATAAGAAGGAACTATATCTTCGGCAATATTTTTTTTATATAATTCTTTTAACCTGTTTTTATCGGTATCGGAAAAAGAAGCAGGAAATTTATTAACAGGTTGATAAAAAAGGCTTTTTACCGGATCAGTGGTTTCCATAGCCCTTATTTGTGGTATTATTTTTTCAACCAATATTTTTGGCAAGACAATTCCTGAAGTAATTCCTTTTTTAAAATATACAATGGCAGAATCTGTCCAGGTTGAATATCCCTTAACACGTTTTAACCAGTCGTCATAATCTTTAACAGTTTTAAATGGTTGGTTTCCGTCTCCGCTTCCTAATTGTCCCATCGTAAGGGGTAGTCCGCCAAACTGGTTAAAAGGCATGTAGTTATCCGGAAAATCAAAACCCTTCAGGCTTATTTCCATCTCTCTTTTAAAAATGTCGTAACTGATCCTGTCGTTCTCTATCAGGTCTTCCCTTTTGTATTTATCTATTTTGTTGAGATAATCTGTAAAAAAATTTTTTAGGGTGTCTCTGTAACTATCAGTGAAATCTACAGGTAACTTATCATTATAACGGTTGTCACCATTTGAAGTGGCTTCCAGGGGAAAGAGCTTCATTCTTTCTTCATAATAATTGTTAAAAAGAGAATTAAGATCTTTGTTTTCGGTAATAGGTTTATTATGGGGTGTTAGTTTACACGAAGCTGCAAGAAATAGTAAACAACTAATTAAAAAGAGGTTTCGCATTTTGTGTTGATTATTTGGCTAAGCTAATTAAGATTTCAATACTGCCAGCTGATGAATCAGCGAAAGGTTATTGGATCTTAGTGTTAAGATAAGTGTAAATGGACGTATTCGCTATCAGCAGTCAGCTATCAGGTATCAGGAGGAAACTTAGTACACATTGATCTGCTGACTGCTGATAGCTGACGGCTGAAAGCAAAACGCGTCAGTTTATAATTTAAAATAACAGAACTATCTAAAAAGATTTTAAGTTCATCACAAAGTGTAGAAAGTGTTCAACAAAGCCAATGTATAATGAATTAAAACTATGAAGATAAGAGGTGTAAAGTGTAGGAATAAGCTAATCAGGAATCAGATTGTATCTATCAAAAGATAAATCCGGCATGTTTTATGTTGGCAGGGATATTGAATGAAATTATAGCACTAACGTTACACACTTTTAAACAAATTAAATAATACATTATGAAAAGCATCATTTTTGCAGTTCTGCTGGTAATTGGTTTTGCTTCCTGCGATACTACCTCTTCAGCTACAGGTTCCGATACCCAATCTGATAGTTCTTCTATGAACAGAAAATCAACCGGTTCAGGCAATTCAGGTACATCAGGTACTACCAGTAGTTCAACTACTACTGATACTTCAACTTCCAAAACAGATACTTTAACAAATAAAAGAGACACTTTACCTAAATAGTAATAGTAGTATATAAAAGAAGGCTGTTCTAATGAACGGCCTTTTCATTTTTATAAGCTACATTCATCATGCAGATAAATATTAATGAACTTTGCAGATGGCAGAGTAATTGAATAAAGTAAATTTTCAAGTTACTTTTAGGTACTTTAAAATGCATTTATGAAAAACATTATTTTTTTTGCTATGATAAGCTTTGGTGTAGCATCTTGTGGTAATAATGATGCCGGTCATTCTACAACGGAATCTAGTTCTTCGATGTCAGATACCGGGGCTTCAGCCAGCCAATCAATCCCTGATAATAATTCTTCTGCAGATACCAGCGCTGTTCAGGGAAAAGGAACAGATAAAATTCCTTCACGTACAGGAACTACAGGTCAGGGTAATACGGGTGTAACCGGAGCTGCGACAGGTTCTCCTACAGGAACCGGGAAAGATTCTATTAAGTAATCATATTATAAAAATTTTATTACTGGTTTTATGTGAATCATGAAACTAACTAAGAAACTGCTATGTGCAGTCAGGTATCAGTCATAGTATCACCCGCAGGTGGTGTTTCACCGAAAATAACTCTATCGGAAATCGAACCACAGAGGCACGAAGACACGGAGGAACACAAAGTTCTGTTTACTAAATTTATTAAAACAACTTATTGTGTTCCTCCGTGTCTTCGTGCCGTGGTTCGATTTTTTATCCCCGAATCGCCGCAGTTTAATGTCAACATTCAATTGGCTAGTTAGATACAGAGTCCTTGATGAATTTGCAAATTCAAATATCAGGTTAAGATAACTGATTAAGTCGCACTGCACATTAGTTATTTTTGAACCACGGAGACACCAAGGCACGAAGAGGCACAAAGATCTTGTTCATTTGTTTTACTTTTCAAAAACTCTTTGTGCTTCTTTGTGCCTCCGTGTCTCCGTGGTTCAAAAACTCTTTGCGAACCTGAAGTTTAATTTGTTTTCGAATATAGTTAAATAGGAGAATACAATGAGGCGCATACATTGCAAATATTCTCCGTGTCTCTCCATGCCACCCTGACTCCGTGGTTCAATCTATAACGCACATATATCTTTGCCTTTTCTTAAATTACACCGATGAGTTCAAAAAGCGGTATATCTTCTAAAAGCTCCTCCAGAACAAAACCCGAACCTGTAACTGTAAAAGAACGATTGGCGGCTCTCGGTAATTTACCTGCTTTTTTTAAGCTGGTATGGCAAACAAGTCCATGGATGACGATCGTTAATTCATTGCTTCGTATTGCCAGATCCGCCATGCCATTACTGATTTTATATGTAGGAAAGTTGATCATTGACCAGGTAATATTTTTAAGCCGTAGCAATGGCAATCATTCACATGAATATTTATGGAAGTTAGTTGCTGCTGAATTCGGATTGGCGATTCTGACGGATGCGTTAAGCCGTGCGGTAAACCTGCTGGACAGTTTGCTGGGTGATAAGTTTGCAAATCAAACTTCTATAAAAATAATGACTCATGCCGCAACACTGGACCTCGACCAGTTTGAAGACTCTACATTTTATGATAAGCTCGAACGGGCTCGTCAGCAGACAGTTGGCCGTACCATTCTTTTATCACAGGTACTTAGCCAGTTTCAGGATATTATAACTATGGGCTTTCTTGCAGCCGGACTTTTAATATTCAATCCCTGGTTGATATTGTTATTACTGATTGCCGTAGTTCCGGCGTTCCTGGGAGAATCTTATTTCAATAATAAAAGCTATGCCCTTACCAGGGGACAGACCCCGGAAAGACGGGAACTGGATTACATACGTTACATGGCAGCCAGCGATGAATCAGCCAAAGAAGTTAAGATCTTTGACCTTTCAGGATTTCTAACAGATCGCTTCCGGACGTTATCAGACCGGTTTTACCTGGATAATAAACGTCTGGTTACAAAAAGATCTGCCTGGGGAACCATTTTTGCTTTGCTGGGTAGCGCTGGCTATTACGGCGCTTATATAGTTATTATAGGAAAAGCAGTGAGCGGAAGTTTATCAATCGGTGACCTTACATTCCTTGCCGGGTCTTTCAGGCAGCTAAGGGGATTGCTGGAGGGGATACTAACCCGCTTCACTAGTGTATCACAGGGAGCCATATACCTGCGTGACCTGTTTGAATTCTTTGAAATAAAACCTAATATCCGTCAGGCATCTCATCCAAGACCCTTTCCTAATCCAATTGTACAGGGATTTACTTTTGAAGATGTTGGCTTTAGATACCAGAACTCCGAGTTATGGGCCAACCGCCATCTTAGCTTTACATTACATGCCGGTGAAAAACTTGCCCTGGTAGGAGAAAACGGTGCAGGCAAAACTACACTTGTTAAACTGCTTGCAAGATTATATGATCCTACTGAAGGACGTATTTTATTGGATGGAATTGACCTGAAAGAATATGATCTTGCTAGTTTGCGATTACAGATTGGCGTTATCTTCCAGGATTTTCTGCGTTTTCAAATGACCATAGCGCAGAATATTGCTGTGGGAAAAATAAGTGAAAATGCCAATCGTGAATTGATAGTAGCTTCCGCCCGGCAGAGTCTTGCACATGAGCTTGCAGAAAGACTGCCTGACAAATACGATCAGATGCTAGGCCGCCGGTTTAACCAGGGAATTGAATTGTCGGGCGGCGAATGGCAAAAGGTTGCACTGGCACGGGCCTACATGCGTGAAGCGCAATTACTGATACTCGATGAGCCAACAGCTGCCCTTGATGCAAGAGCTGAATATGAAGTGTTTCAAAGGTTTTCCGATCTAACAAAGGGTAAGTCAGCCGTGTTGATCTCTCATCGTTTTTCAACGGTTCGAATGGCCAACCGGATACTTGTTTTAGAAAAAGGACAATTGATTGAAATTGGTAGTCATGAAGAGTTGCTGAAAAAAGACGGGCGGTATGCAGAGCTGTTTAATTTGCAGGCAATGGGTTATAGGTAATTGCCGGTAATAACCCGTTGTGTTTCTTTTAACCACTCCAATATAACTACATTCGAAAACAAATTAAACTTCAGGTTTGCAAAGAGTTTTTGAACCACGAAGACACGGAGGCACAAAGAAGCACAGAGAGTTTTTTTGAAAAGTAAAACAAATAAACAAGACCTTTGTGCCTCTTCGTGCCTTGGTGTCTCCGTGGTTCAAAAACAACCA
>JAABUK010002334.1_pt1 | contig 34243 bp, 39 predicted proteins | sample 5559141 | NCBI WGS metagenome assembly JAABUK01 (sample SAMN10711869, study PRJNA513367) | rock metagenome | isolation source: Antarctica rocks | place: Antarctica: Victoria Land, Pudding Butte nord | collected 2016-01-03 | reverse complement strand
AGATGCTGCAAGCCCTTAAGGTATGCGTTAAACATGAACAAAACTGCGTGCATCAAAACAACATTTTCTGAGTGCATGGGACCGCAAGGGTCCTGACTGGAACGCTTTCTACAAGATGTTGCAAGCGGCTCAAGGTATGCATTGAACACGGATAAAACTGTGTGCATCAAAACATTTTCTGAGTGCATGGGACCGCAAAGGCCCTGACTGGGACGCCTTCTACAAGATGCTGCAAGCCCTCAAGGTATGCCTCAAACATGAGTGAAACTGTGTGCATCAACACATTTTCTGAGTGCATGGGATCGCAAAGGTCCTGACTGGAACGCCTTCTACAAAATGCTGCAAGCCCTCAAGGTATGCCTTAAGAAAACAAAAGAAAAGAATACGCCTTTCGGCGTCAATTTATTGAGAAGCCCAGTATTATACCGGGCTGCCCAGTGTATGCCTCAAGGTATGCCTTAAACATGATACATTCTGATGCGTCATTTGTAAATTCTTATTGATGGTGCACCAAGAAGCGTCCTCGCTCCATGTGCATGCTGACAACTCAAACAGTTGACGAGCCTCACTCTTTGCTGTACCCAAAAGCAAAAGGACTGATGTGACGCACAAGGCGGTGGCAGAGCTGTTGAGCGTCAGCCAAGTCTACCTGCTGAAGCTTGTGCAGAGCCGTTAGCAGCAGCACTTTTTCTCTAAAGCACACGGCTCTGTGACCCCTGATATAGACCAAAGCGTTGCTGGAATGGTTGTTATGATGTATAGGGTGGTGACCAGAAAGTGGCTGAGCTGGTGGGCATCAGCCAGGCCTACCTGCTGAAGCTTGCGCAGAGCTGTCAGCTGCACTTTCTCTAAAGCTCAAGGTTCTGTGACCTGATGACCTGAACCTTAGGTGTTTCCCAAGTGGCTGTTGTGATGTATAGGGCGGTGACCAGAAAGTGGTAGAGCTGGTGGGCGTGAGCCAGGCCTACCTGCTGAAGCTTGTGCAGAGCCATTAGCAGCTGTGTTTCTCTAAAGCACAATGCTCTCTGATCCTTGACATGAACTACATGTCTTACGAACGCCTGTTGTGATGTGTAGGGAGGTGACCAGAAAGTGGCCGAGCTGGTGGGCGTGAGCCAGGCCTACCTGCTGAAGCTTGTGAAGAGCAGTCATCAGCACTTCTTCTCTAAAGCACAAGGCTCTGTGACCTGTTGACCTGAACCTTAGGTGTTTCCCAAGTGGCTGTTGTGATGTGTAGGGTGGTGACCATAAAGTGGCTGAGCTGGTGGGCATCAGCCAAGTCTACCTGCTGAAGCTTGTCCAGAGTGGGCAGCAGCACTTCTTCTCTAAAGCACACGGCTCTGTGACCCCTGATATAGACCAAAGTGTTGCTGGAAAGGTTGTTATGATGTATAGGGAGGTGACCAGAAAGTGGCAGAGCTGGTAGGCGTCAGTCAGGCCTACCTGCTGAAGCTTGTGCAGAGTGGGCAGCGGCGGCATGTGTCGGAGTCAGATGGTGAGAAGGAGCGCATCTGCAAGCGCTTCTTCATGGCGCTCATGCTGAATGATGTCATCCAAGAGGTGATTAGCACTGCCTGTCTACAGTTCATGAAGGTTTGAGCGTGATTGGCATGCTTGGCACAAGAGATCGGCCTTGTTGGCTGGCAGAAGCTTGTGCAATCCTTCTACTTCTGTTTCAATTGTCACACTCAGAAGCCAAACTGGTGCATAGCCATCGTTTGTTGTGTCAAGAAACAGCTTTTTGGTGTTGACAACCAATACTGTCAGAGATTGGGGCTGCTGCTGTCAGAAGGCCCTCAAAGGCATTGTTCCCAAGCATGATTGCTTTCTGCTCTAGTTGCTCTTGCAGACTGTCGCTTGTTGCTGCGTGTGTTTGCATAGTCTCATTGTATCACGGCATGCATGCAAGACATTTGCATAGGTGCATGTTACTTGCTACTACTCACGTGTCTGGAATCAGCATGACAATCTCTGCTGCTGGTAGCATCTGGTTCTCATCATCACTGGCCAGGGTAGGTAGGACTAGGGTGGGTTGTACTAGGGTGGTTAGGTTCAGGGTGAGAAAGCTAACTCATCATACAAAACCGTGTTCACATCCTTTGCGCAAAGACCTGCAAGAATGTACAACTGTCTTACAGCCTCAGAACAAGACTCCATGCTGCAGGTGCCGCATGACGAAGTAGCAACCAGGTATGGGACCACCAGGTCCAGGGTGAAAGGCCTACAGGAGAGTGCCGGCAAGTTTGCCCTCATGGTGGCTGCCTTCTGTGAGTGCCTGGGCTGGAGTGATCTGGACATACTCATCTCTAAGTTCCAGGTGAGTCTTGAGTCCACAAAGCTGTTGTCCTCCGCCTGCATACTACAACAGCAAAACACAACACTACAATAATAACAAAAGTATCAATGAACATAATAATGATCATGACAACAGCAATAATCATAAATGGAATACTAAATTAAAACATGATAAATACAGTAATGCAACAACACCAACAATGATAATGATAGGACCTGGACATTTTCAATTCCAAGTTCCAAGTATGCAGTGCAACCTCATGCTCAATCTTTAGACCCTAGGCGTTTCTGACCTTGAAACACGCGCTTTGTAACAGGTGCTTCTCCAAAGAAAGTGCCGGCGTTGTGTTTTTGATGGTGACTGAACATACGTGACAGCTGGATCCAAGCCGGAGCTGGTGATGCTCATGGACATCCTTGCCATGCTTTGACAGTAATTACACATAATCTGACAGTAATTACACGTATGTAGGTGCGTGTGAATGCTGGAACCAAGCCAGAGCTGGTGATGCTCATGGACATCCTTGCCATGCTTTGACAGTAACTACACGTAATCTGACAGCAATTACACGTATGTAGGTGCGTGTGACAGCTGGAACCAAGCCAGAGCTGGTGGTTCTGATGGACATCCCCAACGTGAAGGCCCACAGGGCTCGCCTGCTGTATGCAGCCAGCCTCCGCACTGCCGAGGCTGTGGCAGGATCCACCGAGGCGACCCTCATGTCCATTCTTGCCAAAGGTGAGTCAGCCTCTGCCTTGTGTGGCATCACCAAACCCCCATGTCCATTCTTGCCAAAGGTGAGTCAGCGTGTCTATTATGTGGTATGTCGGAAGGGCTTGTGCGTTGCAAGAAAAACAACAGCAGAGAGAGCTAGCTTTCTGTATGCTGTTGGTCTGGACACTGCTGAGGCTTTAGTTGGATCCATTGAGGCAACCCTCATGTCCATTCTTGCCAAAGGTGAGTCAGCGTCTGTCTTGTGTGGTATGTCGGCAGCGTTTGTGCTTTGCAAGAAGGGTGACAATAGAGAGAGCTAGCTTTCTGTATGCTGTTGGTCTGGACATTGCACAGGCTTTAGTTGAATCCATTGAGGCGAACCTCATATCCATTCTTGCCAAAGGTGAGTCGGCCTCTGCCTTGTGTGATATGTTGGAAGGGCTTGTGCTCTGCACAAAGGGCGACAGCAGAGAGAGGTTGCTTTCTGTATGCTGTCGGTCTGGACACTGCTGAGGCTTTAGTTGGCTCCACTGAGGCAACCCTGATGTCCATTCTTGCCAAAGGTGAGTCAGCGTCTCTCTTGTGCAGTATGTCAGCAGCGCTTGTGCTTTGCAAGAAGGGACATAGACAGCTAGCTTTCTGTATGCTGTTGGTTTGAGCACTGCCGAGAGTGTCTCAGCATTGTTTGGTGTTGAGCAAAACTTTGTCTACATTTGCAGCTACTCGGAACTGCACCATGGCTCACGAAGTGACCACTCCCAATACTCAAACCCTTTTGACCAAACTCCTGTCACTGCAGACTGTGCAGCTCAGCACTCATACACAACTTCCCCACCCTGACAATAACTCCAAAATGCAAATCACGTGATCAAATTTATGCCAAATGCTGACAATGCAGGTCAGCACTCAGGCAACACCAAGCCCAGCAATGAGGCAGCACAGAAGAGTCTGGACCGGCGAGCCGCCCATCTCATACTCAGAGGCGCCCGCGAGCTCCTCACCACTCGAGCTGCCGATCTCAAAGCTCAAGCTGCTCAGTTTCATCAAGTGCTGGGTGCCAACCCAGGGCCAGGGGCACATGCGGGCACCAGCCCCAACAGCACCCAGAAGATGACCCCTGTCAGCCTGCCCCCCTTACCTTCCCCCTTGACTTCGCCTGTTGTCACACCTGTGGTGCTTCCTAAGGAGGTTAGTCATGTTGACCCTGATCTAATGCCTTAAACTGTCTTCTGGTCGTTTTTTCCGCTGCTGGGACGCTTTGACCTGTCTCCCTGTTGTTTCTTTTGCTGCTGGTAACCACATCACCATTACCATCACCCATCACTACCATCATTATTGCCATTGCATGCCATTGCCCATTGCATACCATTGCCCATTGCATGCCATTGCCCACTGCATACCATTGCCCCTTACATACCATTGCAGACCATTGCCCAGTGCACAGCAGGTAGCCTGTTGCAGGTCACCTGTTGCCCTCAAATCTAAATATAGCATTTCTCACTGAAGATCCCCCATGCTGTGCTTGCAGGGGACAATCTTGGTGGAGGGCCCAGGAGCCTTGAAGCAGGTGCAGCCCTTGTGGCAAGAGCAGAAGCTGTGGGCGTTTGCCCTGGACGTTGCTGAAGGCCAAGCTAGTGCGCACCCAAGCCTGCAACTGCCAAGCTTGCCTGGCATGGCATCTGGTCAGTCCCCAATCCCCCAGTCCCTCTTTCTTCTTTGGTCCTCAGTTCCAGTCCCTTAGTCCTCAGTCCCCAGTCCCTCTTTCTTCCTTGGTCCTCAGTCCCCAGCCCCTCTTTCTTTCCTGCCGAGTTTGCCTGAGATAGCATCTGGTCAGTCCCCAAGTCCCTGGTCTGCAGTCCCCAGTCCCTCTTTCTTCCTCAGTCCTCAGCTGCCAGTCCTCAGTCCCCAGTTTCCAGTCCCCAGACTCTCCCTTGTCCTTAGTCCCCAATCTCTGGTGTCTAAGTCCATAGTCCTGGTCTCCAGTCCTTGTCCAACAACCAGTCCCTAGTCATGGTCCCCAGTGCTCATTCCCCAGTGCCTAGTCCCCAAGTCCCTGGTCCAAATCCCTGGTCAGTCCCCAAATCCCTGGTCGGCAGTCCCCACGCCCTCTTTCTTTCTTACTTCTCAGCCCCCAGTCCCCAGTCCTCAGTCCCCAGACTCTCCCTTGTCCTTAGTCTCCAGTCTCTAGTCTCCGATTTCTAGCCCATAGTCCTGGTGCCTACTCCCTTGTCCCATTACCAGTTGCTAGTCATGTTTCCTAGATCTCATTCCCCAGTCCCTTATCCTCAGTCCCCGGTTTGGACTCCCTAGCCCTGGTGTGCAGCCCCTAGTCCTCAACAATAGTCCCCAGTCCTATTGTGCAGCCCCTAGTCCCCAGTATCAGTCCCTAGTCCGTGTCCTGTGTAGCATAGCGCTCAAGCATCCCATGCAAAGACTACACCATCATTAAGGCTGACTCTGTATGTATGAGGCAAATGCTCACTCCAGCGCTGTTAACCCCTTAGTGCAAAGACTGTGTCTTGAATTTGTTTCTCTTGCAAAATTTGCTGTGTATTGTATTCTTCTGTGTACCTCGCCACGTTTGCAGGGGAGCATCTAAGGTTCAGAGTTTGGCGTGTGCTGCAGAGGGACCAGATTCAGATTCCAGTGTGAAGCACATCTGCAGAGTGCAAGGCGTTGCAGTGTGCTGGAGCCCTGACGCCGTCTACTAAATCCCACTCAACCCGGCTGCACCTGGGGTGGACAAATTTGCAGGTTTATGGTTTAGGGTTTGATGTGTGTTGCAGAAGGATCAGATCCAGATTCCAGTGTGAAGCGCATCTGCAGAGTGCAAGGCATTGCAGTGTGCTGGAGCCCTGACGCCGTCTACTACATCCCACTTAACCCAGCTGCACCTGGGGTGGACAAATTTGTGGCTGGCATGATGGCAAACAAGCGGGCTCAGAAGGTCACGTTTGACTTGAAGTCACAGATGGTAGCTCTGCTTTCAGGTAGTCTTCTTCACACCAGTGCTGTATTTTACGCGGAACTGTATTGTATGCACTGCACCGTGATGCACTGTACTGCACAGTAGTGTGCTGTACTGTGCTGTACTGTACTGTACCGTACATTTAACACGTCGTACGACGCTAAGCATAGTGGCGTTCCTTCTAACCTGCTGTACATCATAGTTTATAGTGCTAGCCTACCAGACACGCCGGAGCTGACTGCACCCACATTACAATTTGTGTTTCTGCTGCTGCATCAGCTATGTAGTATAGTAGCTGTTACTCGATTTGTGTCATGAAGCTGACTGTTCTGGCTTCAATGTAATGGCAACTGCCGAGGTTGCATGACTGCGTTTGGTCAGCTTAGATGCCTCTTTAGAATAGCCGCGCTTCATACTACTCCCCAGGTATTTGATACTACTCCCCAGAAATGCCTGGGGCTTTTAGTTAACGCTACAAACAGGGTCTTTCTAAGAACATAATGCAATAACAGTACAGCCTGAAAAACATCATTACATCATTATATCCTGAACATCTGTTCAAATTTGTACCTGCAGACAAGTCAGCGATGTCTCTAGCGGACCCCCTGGTGGATGTACGCATTGCCACCTGGCTGGTCAAACCAGACTGCCCTGACGTGACAGACAGCCCTAGCAGGGTCACCCTGAAGAGGGGCGACATCAAACGAAACCTAGAGGGCTTGCTGACCCTAAAAGCTGGCAAAGATGCTGTGACATCTGCCTTGAACGTGCTCAGAACAGTCTCAGGTTGGTACACATGATGTGCTCAAGTGTGCTCAGAAAAGTCTCAGGTTGGCACACATGATGTGCTGTGACATCTGCCTTGAACGTGCTCAGAACGATCTCAGGTTGGTACACATGATGTGCTGTGATATCTGCCTTGAATGTGCTCAGAACAGTCTCAGGTTGGTACACATGATGTGCTGTGATTTCTGCCTTGAATGCGCTCAGAACAGTTTCAGGTTGGTGCCCATGATGTGTTGTAATATCTGCCTTGAACGTGCTCAGAATGGTCTCAGGTTGGTACACATGATGTGCTGTGACAGCTGCCTTGAACATGCTCAGAACAGTCTCAGGTTGGTACACATGATGTGATAATAGCCATAGAAGCCAGAGTCCACCAACCTTGGGATGCATGCTACTGTGGAAACGTGGCTAGTGCATTGTGTTCCACGCAGCAGATGAGTAACCCTTGAGAAGGCTCTGGAGCTGTGTGGGTGTTTCACTGGGTCAAATTTAATGCACAGTGAAAGTTTTTTGTGTGTTTTTTTTTTGGGCCACAGAGCTATTCAACTGAACAAACATGCAACAAAAGAAAGTGAAGTTTCTCAACTAGCATGCACCTAGCTTTTCCTTTTAGAGTCTTTCAGCAGGCAGGTGAGATGCGTGTGGGTGCAATGCCTGTTGTGGTAGGTGCGATGCATGTTGTGGTTAGATGCATATTGCCGTGAGATGCATATTGCCGTGAAATGCATAATGCTGTGAGGGACATCTGCGATAGGTGAAAGGCATGTTGATGATTGTTGTAGGCGAGATGAGGCCGCCTCAGAGGGAGGCCTGTCGCCAGGCTGTCATGGCACTCGCCCTGGAAGCTGTTCTGCGTCCTGTGCTCAAGGTATGTCACCCTATGACATGATTTCCTCTGATCTACAGCACATGAACCCATGCTATTGTTGGCACAACAATTGCCCAAACAGTATCATGTACAAGGAGCACCTCAGGGCTGTACGTACCTGATCTACGGGGGAATCCTCTATCTAACAATGGAATGAACGATCAAAACGAATGATTGGTCGAAGGAGTTCAGGAACAAACATTGAGCAGCTTTGTTACACTACCCCTAAGGCAGACCAGGACATCAAGCAAATGTGGAGATTCAAGTGGTCTCTTGCATGTGTAGAGTGAGCTATCAGGTCTGTATGTCAGCTGCATCTTGCAGCATTCACCGGCAGCCAAGCCACTTACTGCCTGCTGGCATCGCTGTGCAGTCTGAAGGCCTGTGTGAACCTCTGGCAAGGATTGAGATGCCTCTAGTGCGGGTGCTGGCCGAGATGGAGCATACTCGCATTGCTGTCAATGTAGAGGCACTGGCGCTGCAGAAGTAAGCACTGATCTCATGCCTGCCTGAACCGGTGCACTCTGTTGTGCTCTGCTGCACCATGCTACCATACGCCTTGTTGTATGCTATGATGTGCTATGATGTGCCACGCTGTGCAGTGTTGTGTGCCACGCTGTGCAGTGTTGTGCTGTGCTGTTGTATGCTATGCTACGCTGTGCTATGCTATGCTATGCTATGCTATGCTATGCTATGCTATGCTATGCTATGCTATGCTATGCTATGCTATGCTATGCTATGCTATGCTATGCTATGCTATATAGCATCAGCCATGTCGTAATATGCACTGCCGTTTCACCATGGCAGAAACAATGGGCAGTGCTGAACAGGTGGGGCTGGCATCTCTGTTGTGCCGCCTCCTGTCCTTCTAGAACATGCTCATCTACCCTTAGACTTGTCTGTTTTCTATGAATGCGCCATTGCCATACGGTGTTGCCTCTTCAAAGCACATCTTGCACAGTAACAGAAGCTTTGAGGAGCATGGAGTACAGGCAAGCAAGTCTCTCTTGAGCATTGTGCAGCAAGTCATAGGTGAATCTTAGGTGAGTCACCTGTGTGCTTGCAGGGCTCCCTTACAGAGAAGCGTGGAAGAGATCGAGGAAGAAGCGCAGCGTCTGGCCGGCTGCCAGTTCAACCTAGGCAGCAGCGCTGAAGTTTCCAATATCCTGTTCAACGTGTTGAAGCTTGCTGTTCCACCTAATGCAAAGCCACTGCGGGGTGGCAAGCTGTACAGTACTGGAGCAGAGGTGTGTTTTGTTCTGAGTCCGTCTGTTGTTGGTGTGTGTCGTACGTGCTACTGAATGTGTGATCGTTTGACGATCAGCCATGAAGGGCGGCAAGCTGTATGTCACTGGGGGTCAGGTGTGTTTTGTTCTGAGACCGTCTGTTGTTGGTGTGTGTCATGCGTGCATGTCAATGGGTGAGTGTTTGACAATCAAGAAAGAGAAGATTTGTGTGTCTGTCCAACGACTGTACCTGTGTACTAACTGGTGCCCCGTTCACTGCTTCCAATCTCACCTGGGTCATCATTTTCCTTGATTACCCTTCCTTCTTTGCCTGGAAAAACCCAAAAGCAGAGAAAACAAACCAGAAAGACGGGTGCATGCAGGTTCTGGAGCAGCTGGAGAATGACCACCCCTTGCCAAAGTTGGTTCTGGAGCACCGCAGCCGCTGCAAGCTGTTGGACGGCTTCCTGACTGACATATGCAGCCGAGTCCGCCGACCCTCCATTGGACCCCAGGGTGAGTAATCTGACCCCAGCGTCAGTCATTTAGAGCGTAGTTCTGGTTAATGACAACTGATGCAGATGAGATCAACATTTTCAACAGTCATAACTCAAGCTGTGAAACAAGACTCGGTTGAGCTTGAAGACGCAGACCTGCCCAGGACCATCCTCCTTTTGTTTCCCCATCCCCCCTGCCCCCTCCCCACCCCTCACATGCCATCATGAGTCTAAAGCACAGCATGCATGACTCTCATGCACCACAGTGTCTCATGCAGCGTCAGACTCAAGCTGTTCCGCATATGTTTGGAACTCTGCATCACCTAACTCAGGCATGATATTCAACCACTCTAGGTCAAAGAACACGAGACTGCAATGCCACAATGACCAGCTCTGCTTTGGTGTAAACTACTGAGCAGCATGCTTGCTACTGTTTAATGCAGCTCGTGAGCAGCAGGGCCCAATGAGGTATGGGTTGTACTGCATGCCATGTCAATCCCTGCCATGCTGTGCACAATGAGTAGTCGCGTGTCAGCAATGATGCAAAGCCTGTATAGGTTGTCTCTCTTGCATGCACATCAGGTCGTGAACATGCATGTGATGCATTTGTAACATGCAGGTCCAGTAGCCAATCAGCTGACTAGGATCAGTGGCAGCTTCCTCCAGACAGCTTCAGCAACTGGAAGGTGAGCAAGTCAGAAGCATGCATAGGACACAATGTCTACATTTTCTGTTGTGACATCTCATGCTTGACACCTCCCCAGAACAGCATAGCCTTGGACACAGTCCACAACAGCAAGCTTGGCACCACAATTCAAAAGCTTGGCACCAGACACACTGCAACCTTGGCACAACATGTTGCTATCTTGGCACCACATATTGCAATCTTGGCACCTCAAACTGCCAGCTTGGCATCATGATTTGCAACCTTGACACCATAAAGTGCAAGCTTGACACGACATATTGCAACCTTGGCGCCTCAAACTGCCAGCTTGGCGTCACAAATTGCAACCTTGGCACCATCAAGCTTGCCCCAGAACAGCATGCAGAATGGAAGTGGACAAACCCAATCTCAACTAACCCAATGTAACATCATGGCATGCAGGCTAGCAATGGATGAGCCCAACCTTCAGTGCGCCCCCAAGGCCAAAGACTTCCTTGTTCCCATGACTCAGATGCCAGGCTCCTCCTCTAAACATGCCCACCGCATCCACACCTGCAACATCAGGTATAACACTTACTTTAGTCATCGTTGGCCTATTGTACATGGCATACCCAGAGAATTGCCATCAAATAGTTACTTTCTTGACGAGGGTAAGGCCCTTCCTCGTGGGTAGTTGGTTCTTGTGATACCCTGTGGATCCTGTCTGTGTGTGTGTGTGTGTGTGTGTGTGTCTTGTCTCTGGGATGCCCAGACAGGCCCTGCATTCCTAATCAGGAATGTCAATGATGCTGGCTGCCTGGTGACATCAACTCCGGGCTGTTCCAGCTGAAGCTGAGTGACAGCCGTGTGTAGAGTTCAGATTTTCAACATGCTCTGACTCAATGATGATGACAATTATCTAAGAAGATACAAACATAAAAAGACGATGATGATGGTGATGATGACAATCCTAATGACCAGATGCTGACGACTCAATGATGATGGTGATGATGTTAAAACCAATTGAGGCGATGATAGTTAAGATGGTGAGGATGATGATGATGATGACTTTGATTACGATGATGATAATGATGTTGATGACCACCATGACAATATACAGCATGCATGTTATGCCTGCAGGGCAGCCTTTGTGGCTGAGGCTGGGTATGTCCTAGTCTCAGCAGACTACAGCCAGATTGAGCTGCGCCTCGTGGCTCACTTTGCCAAGGACGCCGGCCTGTGCGCCACCTTGAGGGACGTTGCGCAAGACCCATTCAGGCGACTCGCTGCTCAGTGGCTACGAGCCCCTGAGCATGAGGTTGGTACTGCCACGCAGCTCTTGGAGACTGTGCTGATATGACTCATTCATTCCATGCACGCGTTCATTTATTCATTCAGTCTATCATTTGTTTGTTCATTTGCTTGTTCGTTCATTTGGTCTTTCATGCAGTACACACATGCCTTCCGCTTGGGTGCATGCATTGATGTTCTGCAGGCTTCCCAGGCAACCTTTTCATGCCTTGAGGCCCCATGGCTAGTAGGTGTGTGTATAGGTCACACTGTAAAAAAGTTGCAAGTCGCAGTACATGTAAGCCCTGATCTCTGAGACCCATACTTTGACCACAGGTGCAAACACAGCAGAGGGGCTTAGGTACAAACAAGTAACAGTAGGTACAGGTAACACCGTAGGTAATGCAGGTAGTACAACAGGTAAGCGCCAAGTCCCAAGACCTGTGTTCTGAGTGCAGGTGCAACCACAGCAGAGGGACTATGCCAAGCAGCTAGCTTATGGGCTGCTGTATTTCAAAGGAGCGCATGCGCTTGCTGTGGACCTGTCCTGTGATGTGAAGCAGGCAGCCCGCCATCATGAGTCCTTCATGCATTCCATTCCTGATGTGGTAAGTCACACAGAGGTAACTGGGGTACTTTGATTTAATGTGATCAGTTCACAGAAATACTTGGGGAGCTCACAGGTGGCAGACCGCTTCAAACTGTTTACAGTCACATGGCAACACTTCAAGTTACCTCTCAGGCCTGTAAGGGATGGGGCTTCATCTCAGTCTTTGATTTGATATCAATGACATGGCACTGTATGCATACTGCTATAGCTGCTGCTGTTTCACAGCTGCTCAGTAGTTCAGCTCACTGGCAACAGCTACATGGCAAACTGCCTACAAACAGCCGAGTTGGCTTCCTTTTTAAGTGAGACAGGTGCAATGCTGTTGCACAACCTGACCAGTCTGCTTGCCACAATTTGGTTGCACCAATGCACATAGTCCATTTGTGATTGGCCTAGTGTACAGGGCATACCCTGATGGTTCCTGGCATAAACACGCAATCCTGCTAAGGCTAAGGCCCTACCCGTGAGGGGGCATCAGCTATTATGCCATGCATGCTGTGTAACCCTGGTTGTGTGCATATGCCTTGAGTATGGTCTCACACGCTCATTGAGTTGTGATGTCCTCTACAGGATGCTTGGAGGAAACATGTGATTCATGAGTGCAAGAATCACGCAAGCATGTGTGTAGAAACGCTGGGCAAGCGGCGTCGCTACTTGCAAAACATCAAGAGCCACAACACATGTGAGTCATCAGTAGCCTTGAATCCACATGCTGGCATGCCTTCTTGTAGCTAAAGATATGATCCTTAGTGAATGCTTTGCATGTAGGAAGCAAATTTGGTCTGCATGCTTTCACTGAAATACTTGTCTGTTGGTTTCCACTTGCACCCCAGGACAGCAAGTATATTGATTGAGTAATCAATAATGAGCACGTGACAAGTGCCTTCAGCATTGCAAATCTGCGTGGCAGCATGCACATTGCTGATCAGTGATGCACAAACCAGCCTCAACTGACGTGTGCACAATATCATAGAATGCATGTCAGGCTCACAATCACCCCAAGTTAGGAAGCAGTGTTTGTGCCAAAGTCTTGACACTGCCATGTACACCAGCTTGTTCATTTGTTCAGTCATTCATGCATTCATCCATCCATCCATTCATTCGTTCATGCACTCATTCATCCACCCATTCATCCACCCATTCATCCACCCATTCGTTTACTCCATTGAGTTATCCAATCATTATGAGATTTTAAAGGTTGTAAGGGCCAAGCACTTTGTGTTGTTTCTATGCAGCCAGCAGCGCGCAAGCAGAGCGGCAGGCTGTTAACACCGTGTGCCAGGGCAGCGCTGCAGATCTGGTCAAGCTGGCCATGATCCAGCTGCACACACAGCTGCACCACCGCTTCCCTGACGGCGCATGCAGAATGCTGCTTCAGGTAACCTTTTCACCCCCTTTTGGACTTGCAGACTGTAGATCCAGCTGATTTTTTTCTTAAATACTTTCTGCTAGCACATGCAGACTGCTGCTACATGTGGCAGACCTAGGCAGGCCTATGGCCATCTGCATGCCTGATTATGGGCATAAATGAAGCATTTTGATGATTCAGTGACTCAACGCACATGATAATGACATAGACAGGTGTTTGAGGCATGCATGATTGCGGCACTTAAGCTGACTGACGAGTGTTGCACTTGAACCTGACTATTAATTATGCCAGCTGTCTCAGGTGCACTGGTGGCGGGTAAATATTCTCAGGTCTAGTCTGACCTTGTATCTTGGCTGGTGGTGTGCACAGACTGATATGAGCATCATTGTTGCTCTACAGGTGCACGATGAGTTGCTGTTTGAGGTCAAATCCAGTGTACTGCAGCAGGCCTGCTCACTCATCAAGAGCTGCATGGAAAATGCAGTTACCTTGTCAGTGCCGTTCCCTGTTAAGCTCAGGGTAGGACCGAGTTGGGGCGAGCTACAGCCTTATCACGTGCAGCTGTAGGGCATGCGGCAATGCTTGCCATGCAGCCTGATGTACGCTAGTAGAGCTCATGTTCTGAACAGTTGCTGCGGCCACCGCAACTTTGTGGTGAGGGCGTTGGGTGGAGACTTGCACCGTGTGACATGCACACACAGCACATGCACGATAGTGCTAAATGGTCTGAAATGCGCAGCTAGGAAAGCAACACCGTGTTCACTTCAATCGTGTCTAGTGGAAACTCACAAGTGTACTTCTGAAATAGCTGAACTTGTGTGCATATGAATGAAACTGATGCGCACGATTACTACATATACCACCAGACAGTGTTTTGAGGCCAGCTGCTGCTGCAGCTGCTGTGCATGCTTCAACATGGCACTGCTACTGATGGCTTGGTGCAAGCAACCTGAACAGTGTTTATTAGCAAGCAACTGTGTTTGCATTTTGTCCAAACTGACTTCTTTCCTAGAGTGGGACTGTCCCAGTCTCAGTTGTCACAACAGTTTATGTGTTTGTTTCTGAGCCTTGTGCTGCTGCCATGTTTTCAATATCAGCTTGTTTGCTTATAAGCAGTAGCAGCTTGTGGACTTTTTGGTGTGTACGCTAGTCTGTGCTTTGAACCATGCAGCCTCGACCAATGGTCAACAGCAAGTGCTGCTGGTGAAGCCATTGTTACTGTCGCACAAGTTGAAATCTCTTGCAGTTATTGAGTAACTACTGTAGCTGTGCATAGTACTCCCCATCACAGGTTTGCAAACCTATGCATCTTCGAACCTGTGTCTGTTGTGCTGTCACTTTGTAGCAATGCTAAGTGAGCAATGCACTGTGCAGCCTCCTTGCCAGTGTAAAATTTGCCAGGGGTTGGCCCTCCCCATGCCCCTTGAACTAGGCACAGATGTTGACTGCACCAGCAGGTTGTGCGCTAAGCACATCATGCAGTCCAAAGCTGCGACTTTCAAACTTGGTCACACAGCATGCAAAGCCATGCTGAATCAGTCGAGTTTCTAATGTTGAAATACTTAATAGCGTTGCATGAGTATGGACCTGAATTCATGAGACAGGCTTTACTGCCAAGCAGCGTCTGCTCAGGCATCTTGGCACTATTGTCTTGGTCGTACATCTTACTTGATTGTGTGCTGTTTTAGCAAGAGATTAATCGTCTGCTCTGTCACGCACTAGTCATGCACTATCGTATGCTGACACCGTCAAAAGTAGCTGCATATGTTAAGAGCAGGTGACCAATTACGTGAGAGGCTATTGATGCTGAAGCGGTGTGTGCCTTCTTCTTTGACATTGCATGTAAAAGTACGTTCTGAAAGTAAAGCTGCACATCAAAAGCTTGACTGGCGCAATGACTTAATTGCCTCTCAAACATTCTACATGAGTGTGCAAACATTACGTGTAAGCACATGTTGATAATTCTGTCGGCAAACAAATTACGATACAAACTTTCAATGGTCATCTTCTCAGAAGCAGGGCTCACGGGACAGGCTGATGGCATATGGCATATATGCATCACGTGCATACACAAGACGACTGGCATGCACCAGAAAATTGAATAGAAACAGCTGACTCGTTCAAGAGGATGATGTGAGCATAAGTATGATGGCCATCACAAGACCAACATGCAATAGCAACAGCCTCAACAGGAGCAGAGATGTTCATGTCACAACCAGAACCACAGCAGTCTTGCAATGGGCAGGGCAGCAACAGATGCCACCTCACCATTGTTGTTTTTTACGAGGGTCTGTGCGCTTAGCAATGCATTGCTTCCAGTTGCCTCGAACATTGTTCTTCCACCAAACCACCTTGTTGGACCTAGAGGTGACATCAGCTGGTGTCTTGTCATTCATCTCAAAGTCCCACTCTGATGAGATCACTGGGTGATGAGCTTCCAGAGAGTTGCATTTGCATGCTTGCTTGCCAGCACAGTATGGACAACCAGAACTTTGTTTCTTGGTACGATCATTAGGCGTCATTTGGTACAAGTGCAGCTGTCCCTTGGGGCATTTGTGGCAGACCCAGTGCACCAACTTTTTGCTGCCAAGGGTGGTGTTGTTGGGATGAATGCCATCTGCAGCATTGCGCTCGTAGTCCCATTCAAGCAGCAGTGGGTGTTGCGCCGCTTCAAAAGTTGGCTGTTTGTATCTGTTTCCGTAAGACGCCATCTTTTCGCATCGAGGACAACCACAGTCATCCCGCACACGTTGTGCAATTCGTGCTTGCCACTCATGACTGCATGTGGGGCACTTCCACTCAGCCCTGAGGTGACTGCCAGCAAGCGTCTGCTCAGGTGTCTTGTCATTTTTGTCGTGATTCCAATATCTTACTTGGCTCGATGCCTTGGTAGCAAGAGAGTTGTGCTGACACAATGATCGCCCATGACAATATGGGCATTTGGTGCCTTCTGCGCGCTTATTCACAGTTGCCTTCCAGATATGAGGATATCTTGCTGGACAGTTGGGGCATGACCACATGACCCTTCTGCTGCTGCCTGGCTTCACCTTGACGCCGCCAAGCAGAGCGTTGTTGTCAGGGTGCCACTCCTGCTGCAGCTGGAGGCTTAACTGACTGATGTCTGGCAGGCCCACACTCAGCCACTTGCCTTGCTGCTTCTGTGGCTGCGCTACTGTGGCTTGACAACACACTCCAGACGCTGCAGCAGTGATATGACGTGTGTGGAGGTGGATCCTGTTGAGTTCAGGGTCAAGTGGCACAACCAGCCTCACCTGTCTGCAGCTGAGCAACTTTCTGTTTGATGACGGCCTGAGAGAATCTCAGACTTCTTGCAGCGGTGTGGCTTCGACCAGACCGCAGCCAAAGGTGTGCAAAGCAGGACATCGTGGAGCTCAAGTGGGAGGGGTTGTTCTAGCAGGCTGCTGTTTCAGACACAATCAGGGACGCAACCTCGACAGCGGAAACACAGCACTCCGACTTGGATGTTTGGCCCAGGGAGAATCGATCAAGGCACGGGTCCTCTTACTGATCTGGAGATGAACCGTCTGCACATCTGTTTAAAATGAGCTCAAAGTCAAACATAAAAAGCGGCCGTGTCAAATGCAGACACTTATGGTGATAAAACGAGCTTGCCTGTGGATAAGCATGCGAAATGGCATTGTCCAAGCAGGACATGTCCTGTATAGCAGCCAGGACTGTGTTACAGAGGTTAACTACTTGCAACAATTGTTTGAGTACGCCAGCCAAAATTTTCAAATCTCAAGCAATGACTACGTGAGAGGCCACTGATCGGGAGCTAGATCATGATCACCTATTGAAGCCGCATAACAATGTCGATATGCTGTCTATAAATATGTTGTCTGTACAGATTACTTTGTGCTGTGACATGACCCTAAGAACTCCTTGTATGAGCTTGCAAGTTTACTGTTCCACGATGCTGTCAATCGCCAATATGGGACACAAGCCTGATATTGCATTATGCACATGATCATAAATATTTGATAAAAGTTTGCACATGCATGGACATATCCATCAAGGTATATTGCAGCTACCCCATCCAAGTGTAGATGTTGTGATACATTGCACTGTGGCTGCATAGCTTCGTCAGTTGCATACACAGGAAATTGAGTGCAGTTGCCAAACGCCTAACTGTAATGTGCACCCTATAGCTAACACACTGTAGACTTAGTCTACACCTAGTCTAGTGATCAACAAAGCAAGTGTTCAAGGAATGCAAGTGTTCACATGTATCATGAGTAGGACCATGTACAACTGCACGGAGTTGAATGGCCTTTGATCTGAATAGCCCAAACCCATACCCATGACTTCCACACAAACGTTTTTGCCAAGCTGTATGCTCAAGGGTTCAACATCATGGCGCTGTGATGGTGTGTTCAGCTTGGTGCTAGTGACTTGCCACATGTTGCTCCGTCTATGTTGGTCATCACTGGGCAAGCTGGAAACGTTGTTGAGGTGCTGCTGCTGTTCCGCTAAAGGTTTCTGCTTGCCATGCTCAGGTGTGAGAAACATGTAGTTGCCTGAGTTGAGATCAGCGGGGTGCTTGGCAAACAGCTGTGAGGCCTCGCAAGGAACCACCTCACTAAGGTCGCCAAAGCTGAGGGGCTTGCTTGGGTCACTGATCTCAGACCCGCTCCCCTGCAGGTCATGACTTGTCATGAGTCACTGAATATCTCTTTTGAGCAAGCCTGACTAAGAGTGTCATAGCAGTTGACAAGTTTGTGCAAACAGTTATGTAATTCAGGATTTCAGGCATCAGCTAGTTGACAATCCACGGTGTAAGTTGATGGACTGGGCCCTTTTTTGATCTTGAAATTGACAGTTTGTCACAGGGTCTGGGCTTAAGGTTGGCTGGCACACGGACACGCCTACTACATGTACAACATGTGTGTGTGTATGCTTTGCGCTTCTTGGTGAGCTTTTCACATGCATCATGTTGTCTCAGGCTTGTGTAAGCTATGATGCACAAGAGCTGCATCACAGCTCTCTGTAGCTGAAGAGCAAAGATGTTAGAGGGTCAGGCCCAAAGCTTACACTGTGTGAAAAGCAGAGAATCAGGTAGAACAGTGTGGGAGCAAAACCACAAATACTGCAGCGCTAAGCAGTTTCCGCAGCAGAGAACCAGATACTGTAACACACGCCGAAACACTCTTTGTGCATGTCAGAAAAGTGTCAATGAGATCTTGTGACGCAACTCTTAAACTGAACAGCTTACCGCCTAGCCTCTTGACTGTCACAAATGTTGGTTGTGGTTCAGTAAATATGCCGTGATCTCCAATTTGATTGACACAGCAGAACTCACCCACAACTTGCAGCTGGTGCTGTGGTCTGGGAAGGGGCAAGCCATGCGTTAGACTAGTATCCCGGCCAGGGCTGCTTGAGGGCCGCACCTTGAGTGTGTCAGGTGCACCTGCCGGTTCAGTGAAACACACACTTTGCCCAACCTGCAGAAATTGAGCTGAATTACACATGCTCTCACTCACTCACTCAGCTGTTCACTCAGCTGTTCACTCACTCACTCCCTCTCACTCTCTCACTCACTCACTCACTGACTCACTCACTCAGTCACCCACCCACTCACTCACTCACTCACTCACTCATGCATGCACGCAGGCCTGTACTCACGTTGATCCAACAATGTCCATCACGAATTGTGCACATGGCTCTGCCAATAGGCACAAGCTCCTGAGCTGCACTAGCTGCCAATGCGGTGACTTTGGCAAGGTCTCCAATGAACAGAGAAGGTGGACACAACCTGCTTCAAGACTCTCCGGCTTCCTGACAACCACCTGTGGCATATTGCAAGCAGCATCTGTAGGAGCAGAACCGACTATGTTGTTCAAGAAGCTGATATGCATAGCTGGTATGACAGTCACTGCAAGACCAGTAGGCAACAGAGTGTCATCAAGATTGGCATTGTGGTTGCTGCACCAGCAGCCTTGACAGCAGCAGCACCATGATGTCACAGCCAACCTAAGCACAGCAACAGCAGTCTTGCAATGATCCAGGCATCAGCAGCAAGCGCAGAGCTACACATAAACAGCCGCAATCATGGCAGTATGTGCAATGGTAGAGACACTACTGCTTGCAGTCCATTCAAGCACTCAGCACTATCAAGCATGGTCATGCATTCATTGAGCGTACAAAGCACTGTTGTGCCAACAGTGCAAACTTGATCTTCACTCTGCCAATGGCAATGATTGCTTGAACAGCAAGGGCACAGTTGCTCACAGTGACAACTGAAGGCTTAATAAGCAACACCTCAGGAGGCTTTATTTGACAACCGAAGATTTTACCTGTCAGCAATTGCATCCAATCAACAAGCATGCTTCCTGTCGTCCTTGTCAGAGCACACTGTGTAGCATCTCCAGTGAGCAGAAGTCACCTATAGTGCCACACATGATGTATGTCTCAAGCTGCATACACACCTTGACCATTACAACCAATGCAAGTCAGGCTTGCATGAGCCTCCAACATGTATGCATACGTGCACATGTGAACATGCACCCAAAAACACGCATTAAGCCAAAAAGCTAGTACTTGTTACTGATAGATACTTGTGCTGTGATCATACAATAAGGAGCATAGTAACAGGCCTCTGGTATGGCAGGAAGAGGAATGCACTTCATTGAAAGGTCAGAAATCTCTTTTTTGAGCATGCCTTGCATCAGAGTCAGGAAGCTCTGTTACCATCATGTTGGCTTCTTCCGGGCGTGAGTGCGCTCGAAAACACGTTGCTTCCAGCTGCCCCGCACATCGTTCTTCCACCACACTGCCTTGTTGGACCCAGAGGTGACATCAGCTAGTGTCATGTCATTCATCTCAAAATCCCACTCTGATGAGATCACTGGGTGATGAGCTTCCAGAGAGTTGCATTTGCATGCTTGCTTGCCAGCACAGTATGGACAGCCTTGACCTCGGTTTCTGGTACGATTAGTAGGCGTCATTTGATACAAGTGCAACTGTCCCTTGGGGCATTTGTGGCAGACCCAGTGCACCAACTTTCTGCTGCCAAGAGTGGTGTTTTGTGGATGAATGCTGTCCTTGGGGTTGCGCTCAAAATCCCATTCAAGCAGCAGTGGATGTTGCACTGCTTCAAACGTTGGCTGTTTGTACTTGTTTCCGATAGAACAAATTCTATTGCATCGAGGACATCCGCTGTCATTCTGCACACGCCTTGAAACATGGCCTTGCCACTCATGGCTGCATGTTGGGCACGTCCACTCAGCCCTGAGGCCACTACCAGCAAGTGTCTGCTCAGATGTCTTTGCATTCTTGTCATTGTTCCAGTATTGTATTTGTCTTGGTGCTTGGGTAGCAAGAGAGTTGTGCTGGCATACTGTTTTTCCTTGACAAAAAGGACATTTGGCGCCTCTTGCGCGACTTTGCACAGTAGCCTGCCAGACATGAGGGCACCCTGCTGGACAGTTGGGGCATGACCACATGACTCTTCTTCCGCTGCCCGGCGTCACCTTGATGCCGCCAAGCAGAACGTTGTTGTCACGGTGCCACTCCTGCTGCAGCTGGGGGCTCAGTTGACTGATCTCTGGCAAATCCACAATCAGGTGCTTGCCTTGCTGCTGTGGCGGCTGCGCTGCTGTGGCTTGACAACGCACTGCAGAAACCAGAACGTTCCAATCAAGAGCACAACCGACCATGAGCTCGAATCCTTGTTGCACACCAAGCTTCACCTGTGTGTGGCTGAGCAAAGCTTCGTTTGTTGACGCTCTGAGAGATCTCCAATTTGCCTGCGGCGTTGTGTCTTCGGCAGGGCTGCAGCCAAACGTGCGAATGCCTGCAGAACCGTCACCGTCAAAAAAATGCACATTGCGTGCGACTGGATGCTGACGAGGTGCTGCTCTTCACCTGTAAGGTTGATGTTTGCCACATAGCCACCGGTCAAGAGTTGGAAGGTAGAGCATAGCTACAGGTACTTGAGAATTTCAGCACGCTGTTACTTCAAAACCACTCGCAAGAGCTTAGTGATGAACAGCGGAATGGCAGTACTTTGAACTGGAGGTTTGGGATCTGCGGACCAGGAGATGAATCGTCTGCTTTGTGCGCACAACTCAGCAGTGCTGAGTCAGCACACACTCCTGCCCCTGTCTCATGTGTGCACAGGTCGAAGACGCACATCCTTTGCAGCAGGTGCTGTGTCGCAAATTTTGTACTGATCTACATCGCTCATCAAGCTTGCAAAATAGCTCCTGTCTTGCAGAAGCTCCTTAAGGATCAAGACAGCAGCGGCTTATAAGATACTGGGCTGCCCAGTATAATGTACCTATTGTGTCACACAGAGTTGCTGGTGGTGTAATGCATTCCATGTGATGAAGACACCAACCGCAAGTTTCACGAGTCTGACAAGAACAGCTGTTGTATGAGGGGGCATCAGTGGAGGTCTCCACTTAAATATGAAAAGGGAGTTCTGTGGTCATAGCTTCGGACTGGCGTCTTAGGAGGCTCCCAATGCTGAAGGGACCGGCTGCTTTGCTTCAGCAGCATGTCACTGTGATAGTGTGACCAGCTCTTAGCTGCTGACTTGCCACATGTTGCTTGGACTGTGCCAATCATCAACAGGCAAGCTGTACATCATGTTGAGCTGATGCTGGAGGCCTGTGCTTGGCATGCTGAGGTCTGGGAAACATTTAGTTACTTGAGTTCAGATGGACAAGGTGCTTGGCAAAAAGCTGTAGGGACTAGCAAGGGACCACCTCAACAAACTCGCCAAAGCTGAGGGGCTTGTTTGGGTCATCAACCTCAGATGCATTCACCTGCACAAACATCCAGCTTGAGGCAGGACATGACACAAGTGCAGGCGGACACATGGGAAACTGCAGCAAGCCTGGCTATGAAGTTCCTAGCAGTTGATAAGTCAGCACAGACAGACATACATCAGGATCCAGGCATACCCCTGACTGACAGAGACTGCAGTGTGAAGTGATGGAAGAAGCTGCTTGCACAGGCAGACAGACACAGACAGACAGACAGATGGACGGACAGACAGACAGACAGACAGGCAGGCAGACAGACAGAAGAACACAGGGACCAGAGGCACAGGCAGGCAGAAAGAGACACAGACCAGAGACACAGACAGGCAGGAACAGACATACAAAAATGATAAGGACACTCATACAGACGCAGCCACAGGCTCGCTTGACACATGTGAGGCCTGGGTGCATGCTTTGGTACCACCGGTGAGTTGCCATGCCTTGTGTTTCTTCAAGCTTCAGCAAGCTATGAAGCGCTGGACATGCAAGCATGTCACAGCCCTGGCTACCCCAAAGATCATGACACATGACAAAAGCTCACACACAAACACGAAGTACATCTGTGCTCTTGCGTTTTCAACAACAGCGTTTGTCTGAGATCTCAAGTGTGGTCAAGCAAGTACCTGCCAGGTGCAAACATGAAGGTTGGAATGCCCACCAGCAGCTGCACACCAAAGGGAGACACATAAACCATTTTCTATAAGCCAGTCTGCATCATGGTGCGTAGCATGGAGGTAGTGCTGCCGGGCAGGAAAGACTCCAGAGTGTGTTGGCGCACTCCTGCCCTGGTGCATGGCAGGAGGATGTTGATGGGGTATATTGCTGCAATACCTCTGCGGGAGTCTGCTTGACTTGGTTCAAATATGCAAGCAATGCAAGAAGCAGTGCAAGGAGCCCAAATGTTGTGCAAGAAGTAAAAGAGCAGATGCTAGGCAGTCTCAGAAGCAGAGAAGCAAATGCTGCCGCACTAAATCTTGTATGAAGCAAATCTCCAATGGCTACAGCGCAAAGCAAGGCAAAAAACAGAGAAACAAATGCTGCTGCGCTAAACTGTGAAAGAAGCAGGGCACCAAATGCTGCGGAGCCAAGCAGTGCGGGAAGCAAAGCAGTAAATGCTGCGGCATCAAGCTGTTCAAGCAGCAGTGAATTACAAGGTATCTCACCGCTGCTTGCAACACCATCAACCGGCACAAAGATCATGAACACGTGTGGCACCGCCATTTCCCTGAGTGCAGCCTCAAAAGTCAGTCTCATATCAAACTGTGTTGAACCGCTTGCTGAACAAATGGTTGCTCACAGTGATGGGTGAAGGCAATATCAACACCACCACTAGAAGCATTGTTAGATCAAATCAAACAAATATCTCCTGGTGGTTGTTGCATCCCAACATGTGTGTGTATCCTGTCTTTCTTGTCAAGGCACAAGGTAGCATTGTCAGTGAGCAGAAGCCACCCAACTGCAAAATATGCTGTGTGTCTCAAGCAAAACACACAGGCCACACAAAGAAGTGCATGAGTCCTTGGTATGCATGCACATGTATGACTGCGCCAACATTCATGCAAAAAGACAGATGTAAGCTATTACATGTTCACACATGCTTACATGCACTAACACAAAGTATAATGCGAAAGAAGTATGTGATGTGATTTAAATCATCCTTTGAAACAGCGTTATCCCTGTGTTGTGAGCATGACTTCTGTTGGAGTCAAGAACAGAAGCCAACTTCTCATCATTTTTGCTTACCTCAACGAGGGTCTGTGCGGTCAAGAATGCGCTGTTGCCAGCTGCCACGCACATTGTTCTTCCACCAGACCACTTGGTGAGACCTCAAGGTGACATCAGCTGGGGTCTTGTCATTCATTGCAAAATCCCACTCTGATGAGACAATTGGGTGATGAGCTGCCAAAGAGTTGCATTTGCACACTTGCTTGCCAGCACAGTATGGACAGCCTGCACCTCGTTTGCTTGTACGACTTTTAGGCATCATTTGGTACAAGTGCAATTGTCCCTTGGGGCAATTGCAGCAGACCCAATGCACCAGCTTTTTGCTGCCAAGAGTAGTAGTTTGGGGATAAATGCCGCTTTTAGAGTTGCGCTCAGTGTCCCATTGCAGCAGCAATGGGTGTTGCGCTGCCTCAAATGTTGGCTGTGTAAACCTATTTCCAGCCGAGTTACTTCGACTGCATTGCGGACAACTGGCATCATTCAGCACACGCGATGCAACCTGAGCTTGCCACTCATGGCTGCATGTGGGGCACTTCCACTCAGCCCTGTGATTACTGCCAGCAAGCGTCTGCTCAGGTGTCTTGGCATTCTTGTCACGATTCCAGTATTGTGTTTGCCTCGGTGCCTCAGTAGCAAGAGAGTTGTGCTGACACACTGTTTTCCCCTGACAATATGGGCATTTGGTGCCTCTTGCGCGGCTACTGACAGTTGCCTGCCAGACATGAGGGCATCCTGCTGGACAGTTAGGGCATGACCATATGACCTTCCTATTGCTGCCTGGCTTCACCTTAATGCCTCCAAGCAGAGCGTTGTTGTCAGGGTGCCACTCTTGTTGCAGCTGGGGGCTGAGTTGACTGATTTCTGGCAAGCCTGGCTTCAGGTGCTTGCTTTGCTGTGGCTGCGCTGCTGTGGCTTGACAACGTGGTCCAGAAACTATAACAGAAACTTTCCACTCAAGAGTCAAAGCACCTTTGAGCTCAGGTTCCTATTGCACAGCAGGCCTCACCTGTGTGTGGCTGAGCATGGTGTTGTTTGATGAAGCTCTCAGAGGCTGTCAGACTGCCTGCAGCGGTGTGTCTTTGACAGGGCTGCAGCCAGAAATGCGACTGCCTGCAAAACCGAACAGAGTGATATGCACATGGCGTGCAAGCGGAAGCCAACGAAGTCCTTCAGTCTACCTGCAAGTTTGGTGTTTGCCGCATAGCCACCGGTCAAGAGTTGGAACGCAGAGCATCGTGAGGGTAGACTGGGAATAACAGCACGCTGTTGCTTCAACAACGCTCGCAAAAGCTCAACAATTAGCAGTGGAATGACACCGCTTAAGTCCGGAGGTTTGATTGTAGGCCAAACGTGACTTGACGAAACGTACAAGCGCGATCGGCGTCAAGGGTCAGGATATCTCTGCACTGGATCAACAATCAATCAATCAATGTATTTAATGTCCTGGGGGGCGACTGGGACCCAACAGACAAGAAGTTCAGTTCAGTGAATTCACACAGACAAGATTTGCTTCCTGAATGTAAAGCATTCCCTGAGGAAATCACCAAATATGTTTTGATTCACACAAAGTCATAAACTTGAAGTCTGGTACAACAGTGCTTCTAAATGCTGTGACCTGACATGGCTGTATGCTGGGCAATCAAAGTTTGTTTTAAACAAAGTGCTGCTCGTCCTCCACACAATCCAATGACTTGCACACTAGACATAGCCTGTTTGTCCTATCTACGTGAACGCCGTCTGCCCAGCGGCCTGTGTCTACCCGCAGACCATGGCATCCAGTCCTAAACCTGCTGGTTAGCCTTCTATGTGACACCCACTTGACAACAGACAGATACTCTGCAGGTTTGTACTCAAGCTGCATTGCCCTATATAACATCAAGCTGCTGTGTTGATGATCTGCAAAGTACTCAAATGCATGCTGATGCTTAGCCCTTTCTATGACAGATGCAATGTCAAACTTGTGAAAAAGCTGCTGCTGTCCTAATTGACCATGTAGAAAACCGCCAAGATAATGCTGCCAACAGTGCTGCTGTTGATTTTACGTCTCCACACATGGTGTGTCACGAAATCTTCTGTTCACATGTGACTTGTTTTCTGCTTATCGATAAGCAGGGATTGATATCAAGCATGCAACGATTAATCAACAGTGCTCCTTGCTAACAGGACAGCAGCCCAACACTGTGTCATGCAGATTGTAGTAGGATTATTTGTGCAATTCATGCCCTGACAGGTGCGTTGAGGACGCCAACTATAAGCTCGAAAGTCCGACAACGACTGCACGAGGGAATTGATGCTTTGTTTGGTGTCGAGCTTTACATGCTCAATCACCAGAGTTGCTTGCGTGTGCGCACATTGGTGGCAGATGACATGTACATGTGCTGGCGTAAGTGCTGCAACATGACCACTCCTAAGACGCCCGTCAAAGCATACTATTACATCTTATTGGCAAATGCAAACCAACTATGCTACAAGCTCCATAACAGTGATCTTCTCGGAACTTGACCAGTACTTTGCAAGATACATTGTAGCCACCTGGCTAGAGTGTACATTTTGCGCTACACCTTGCAATGGCCGTATAGGTCAATTGCATACACTGGAAACCATATGCAGCTGCCAACAGCTTGTTGCTATTATACACTGTAATCTACACCCTACACCTAACACACTGTGATCAGCAAAGAAAAGCCTGTACATGTATTACGAGTAGGCCTATATACAATGGCACGGAACAGAACTGTCCCTTACTCTAGCCAACTTAGACACAGACCCTGGGACCTCCAAAATGTCCTTGCCAGACCCTATGCTGAAGGCACTGGCCGCCTAGCCTCACCCCCATGCCGCTGTGGGGGTGTGGTCAGCTCAGTGCTGCTGACCCTCCACATGTTGGTGGGGCTGTGCTGATCATCACTGGGTAAGCTGTAGATGCTGTTCAGCTGCTGCCTCTGCTGTTCAATTGGAGGCCTGTGCTTGCCATGCTGAGGTCTAGGAAACAGATGGTTGCCTGAGTTGAGATGGGCAGGGTGCTTGGCAAACAGCTGTGGGGACTCGCAAGGAACCACCTCAACAAAGTCGCCGAAGCTGAGGGGCTTGTCTGGGTCATCAATCTCACACTCATTCACCTGCACAGACGCCAACATAGACTTGAGCAGGGTGCAACATAGACTTGAGCAGGGTGCAAGATACACGATCAGGAGACTGCAGCAAGACTGACTAAGAAGTTCACAGCGTTTGACAAGTCAGCACAAGCAGACATGGTCCAGTTTGGGCATAACCTTGACTGACAGACGCCTAACGGTGAACTAATGGAACACCGCACACACACACACACACACACACATATACACCCCTGACACATGTGAGATTCGTGTGCATGCTTTATGCTCCTTACAGAAAGGCATGCACAGAGTGCTGATGAGCTTTTGTCATGCGCTGTGTTTGGTTAGGCTTCAGCAAGGTAAAACAAACTGGAGATGCAAGTTTCACAGCCCTCTCTAGGCCAAAGATCATGACACGTGACAAAAGCTCACCCACAAGTATAGAATGCATCTCTGCTCTTGCATTTGGCATGAATAGCTTTTGTCTGAATTTGTGGTAAAAATTGTGCCTTCTCAATGCAGACTGCAATAAGAGACAGCTCACCATGAATACTTCTGGTCCGTTAAAACAGGCCTGCTGAATACAGACTGCAATAAAAGAGAGCTCACCAGCAAGCGCACACCAAATGGAGAGACGTCACCAAACTTGTGCATGCCAGTCTGCATCATGGTGCCCAGTATGGCGGGAGTGCAGCCTGGCGGGAAAGATTCCAGAGTGTGTTGGCGCACTCCTGCCTTGGTGTATGTCAGGAAGATGTTGATGGGGTAGCGCGCTGCAACCTCCTTGCTGACTGGACTGGGCTTAATTTGGTTCATATATGCTGCAGCACCAAACAGTGTAAGAAACAGAAAACCCAATGCTGCAGCGCCAAGCAGAGTTAATAGCAGACAAGCAAGACCTACAACGCCTTGCAGTGCAGAAAGCAGACTGCCCAAATGCTGCAGATTGATCACTGACACCAATTTTGCAGTCCAGACCATTGCTGATGAGATTCTGTGGTGCAACCTTTACAGAATGACTGATTGACCAACTCTGAGACCATGACACTCACTCTCTCCTTGGCTCAGCAGAACTACAATATCCACAAGGTGTGTTGCTGCAGCAGATCTTACCCACAAACTTGCAGTTGCTGCTGTGCTCTGGGAAGGGGCAAGTCATGAGGTCCACCAGACTGGTATCCCTGCCAGGGCTGCCTGAGGGCCGCACCTTGGAGTCCGTCAGGTGCATCTGCCACGTCAGCACATACCTCGCCCAACCTGCAGCACAAAAGTGACATGGTAACTTCATTCATTCACTCATTCATTCAATTTTGGAGTGCATATGCCATGTCAGCACATACTACCATAGCTTGCAGCATATGAGCAGCATTACACACTCATCCAATCATTCATCAAAAACTTGCCTTGGCCGAGGGTCAAGGATGCACAGCTGAGTAAATGCACAGTAATTTGCAGTAGGCAAAAGCACAAGGGCATTCGCCATGACCATGAAATGCAGACAGAACCCTGCTGTTTGTAAACACCTAACATGCGTAGCGGGCTATCATTCACTAATGAAGGATGGCCTGTCACTGAAGCACTCTGCATCTTTGATTTTGCAGAGCAGGAAGCATGCGTTAACACATGCAATCTCCATGCATTGCATTCTGCAAGTCTGACAATGTTTGGACACACTCGTTAAGCCAACACAACATTGTCAGAATTGCAGATCAAACTCATCTCGATGAGTGTAAGGAATGCAATGAAGACAGCATAGACAGGTAACACAGGCATGCAGCTGCAACTACTTCTAAACCAACTACCATTCAAGACATCCAGCCAGCATGCGCACCTAGGTTTTTGGTTATGTTAGTAACACAATAGAGAGTAGGTAATGAGCAGTGTGAAGAAGCTGCAATATCAACAGAGGGTGTACCACAACACAACACAACAACAGCAATGATAACCACGCTTTCCAGCTCATGATGAGCTAGGTGCATACAGGACAAGCCTTGTCTCTCCAAAGCTGAGGGTGTACCTGCATGGCATTCTGCCAAGTAGTTGCCCTCATCCCCATCACCGTTGAACTTCTCCTTGTAACGCCAGTGGGCCGCAAGGCCATGCTCAGCAATGAAGTGCATCTTGGCTGTCCTGATTTGGACCTCCACCGGGATGCCGTCATCCCCAACCACCACAGTGTGGAGGGAACGGTAGCCGTTGGCTTTGGGATTCTGAATGTAGTCCTTGAAGCGGCCTGCCACCGGCTGCCACAAGTTGTGCACCTGCATTATAATAGTCATAGTCATAGTAGTGACAAATAATAATAAGAATAATAATGATAATAATAATATTAATAATAACAATGATAATAATGTTGTTATATAATAATATGGTGAGCTAGGTACCCGCATTATGCGGGGGAAAATCAGCAAATGATAGCAAGGTTGCAATAGTATATATGAAGTGTTGCCTAAATAGATGTGCCTTGAATAGGTATGCAATGCACCAAGACACATATGTGCAGTAATGTGTATCCCAATGCACAATGAGGCTGCTTGGAGCTAAGGTGGCTGAAACTGGCAAATTCTTGAAGCTTATCTCTAAAGCCTCCATCAACCAGGACATGATAAAGAACTGAATATCGAAGACATGACAGCAGTGATCCGCATCACCTATACTCTTAATTTTGCCGTACAGCATACCATTCAGCCAGCAGAAACCTAGCTGTAGACAACAGGTAGCCAACACTTGTAAGCACTCAACACGCATGCACAAGTGTATGCGTTGAGCAAGAGCAGCTGGTGCTTGAGCCTAATTCCAGGGCATATGAACAAACCAAAAGGCCATCCCAAACACCCAACAAATACAAATAACAAGGGTCAGGCCGCATGATAGATACCTGCCGCAGCACTGCATAGCAGTCGGTCTTGTCACGAACAATGACCCTGATGGCACGAAGATCATAGATGCCATCCAGCTCCTGCTGCTTCTGCATCATCTTGTTGTGCACACCCCACAAGTTCTTGGGCCGGCCAGACAGCTCCTTGTAGCTGAGATCTGCAAAAGCAGCTGTGTCTCAGCACATGCATGACGGCAGGAGCCAATGCCCCTTCATAAGACAGGGCCTTGGGCTTGGCAAAAAGCTTAATTTTTGTCAGCAACCATTGGGGTATGCCATGTACAGTAGGCCAATGACCAAAAAAAGTAACAGCAGAAGCTTGTGAAGCTGTAGGATTGCAGGAGAAGGAGGTATATTGAGACGTTTATGTATAGCAACTGCATATCCTGTGCATATACTGTCTGTGATATGGCTGAGGACTTACCTATGCAATCAAGGTGCTGGCTGAGCTTGTTCAGGGCAAGCTCTATGCTGCCTCTGTGTTGGCTTTCTTTCAGACGCTTCTGAAGCTGGCTGTGTTGCACTGGGTGCAACTGCTGAAAGCATAGATCTTCCAGCTCAGCTTTGAGACTCCAGACACCAAGCCTATTGGCAAGGGGAGAGAAGATGTCCATGCTTTCCTGAGCCATGCGCTGCCTCTTTTGCTCTGGCAGCGCTGCTATGGTGCGCATGTTGTGCAGGCGGTCTGCCAGCTTGATCAGAACGCAGCGAGGATCTGCCATGCACATCAGAGTGTCTGTCAGCTTGGCCCTGTCCAGTGGCCTGTCAGCCTGCTGATCTCTGTTCAGCTGGCAGATGGTGCTCATCCTGGAGACTTTGCAGACCATGTCCACCAGAGGATGGGAAAAGTGGCTTCTAAGCTGCGGCTCTGTCATAAGGGTGTCGTCAAGGATGTCGTGCAATAGCCCAGCAGCCACGACGTCGGCCGTCAAACCTAGCTCCGCTAGTGTCCTGGCTGTTTCCACGCAGTGGACAAAGACTGGCTCGCCGTTACGTCGCTGCTGCCCTGCGTGGGCCTTGCTTGCAACGGTGAAGGCACGCTGCACCGTCAAGTCTTGGAACACTTCGTACTGAGCCTGCAAAAACAGCAAGGGTGGTGCAATTGAAGCGGGACGATCCGATGCACAGCAAGTCGCGAGGTGAGAAGTGACTCGTTTACCTGTAGATCCTCCAGACTGGTAGACGTTTTAATGCTTGCGGGTAGAGCGGAAGGAAGATCATGGCAAGTTTCGAGTGACCTCTGCAGCAAAGCCAAACAAGTTCTACACAGCTGTGACTCATCTCAGCCTGGCAGATAGACAGTAGGGCAGCAGTGCCATACCTTGACATCAGCAGGAGCCAAGCTCACAGAGCTCTCTCTGTTCAGCTGCTGGCTGAGCAAACTTGTAGACTTGGCTCTACCAGGAGACTCTGGAGGGGAAGCCAACACTGCTTGACTACCTCTGTCTGCCGAAGGATGTGGTGCGCTTGCTGCAAATCCCTCCTGCCTACTGAAGGGAGAATCAGCTGGTTTGCTGGGAGCGGGAAAGCTGCTACTTGAACGACCTTGCTGTGGTATCTGACTGTCAAAAGAGAGCTTGGAGAAGGAAGGTCTTGAGAGAACAGGCTGAGACTGTGACTGTGTGGGCACAGAAGGCCTGAAGTTCCTCTCAAAACTGTTGTTTTGGCTGTCAGCAAGTCTCCCAGAAGAACCAGGCCGTGTAAACGGCACTACAGAGTTGCGCTGGTCGGCACTAGCCCTTCTTCGAGGGGCTGGGGAAACTCTGCGGCTTGTGGGTGGTGTGCCCACGACAAAGCTCTGACTCATGCCAACAGACACAAAACCGCAACTCGCACTCCGACAGGACTTGAACTAACGAGTTTACGGTCGAGAAAAGCTGTCTGCTGCTTGAAGTAACCAGGAGAAACACCCGCAAGAGCTGAGCAGGTGACGGACGCGTGGGTGCACACTCAGCGAGGCACCAGCAGCTGGTGTGACTGTGTCCACCACACTTCCAATCACTGCTTTGCGCGGGATTGCATAATGGCGCCATGTGGCTACCAAATCAGCACCGCACGTGATTGACGGCTGAGCTGGTTTATTTGTTGGATTGATTGACATTTCAGGCTGAAGTTTTCAGCCAGAAAATTCCACACAGCCCTCACTGTCGCAAATGGGACATGAAAGGTGCACGTCGAACAAGCCGTCTGTCCGTCCTGTTGCATCAGGTTGCACTGTAACATTCTGCTATGACACTTTCAGGCCGGTCACATTGATGAGTTGCTGTCAAAGTAAGCATATCTGTTGTCAGAGCTAATGTTAAGCTAAACAGATAGTTATGTTGTACACAAGCGGATTCCTGGAGATGTCCAACTATGCATACCGCCTTTAAAGCACACACAGAACATGATTTAACACTAAGCAAAAACGGCAAATTGCTACTTGTGACGATTTAGGTGTCTGACTGCATGATCAAATGGCTCAAGACTTTGCTCAAGGAAGAGTTGTGCACCCAAACTCCAGCTAGCACGTGATGCTGAAAGGCTAAGGCAAAGAAGCGTGAGCTGCCAGCAAGGTCTTTAGAGACGTCTTGCGGCAGAAACACATCTTTCACTGACAGTGATTGCCGAAGCTTGTCAGGCAGACCAGCCTGTTCAGACAGCAAAGCCACAGCTGCGGCTGTGTTTTGCATTGGCTGTGACAAAGGAGCAGCAGCAGCTGACAAGCCAACAAAGGTGACACCCCCCTTCAGGAAGCTTAAGCTAAGCACCAGTGTGGGTCGTTGCACCTGCAATCACACAAGAGACCTGTAGGCAAACTTGCGCATGTTGATAGGTGACTTGAGGCTTTGAAGCTTGCAAATGGTGATGACACCGTGCTGTCTGCACCGTATGATAAAAGCAAACGATGTTTCCCACGTGCAGTGGCATGTCTTAGCAAACAGGAATTGCCGTAGCACTGGAGCATGAAATCAGGGCGGCGGTTCAGACACACAGCCTGAAGCACCGCTTTGTTCTTCTGTCAGGATGTTAGCCTGCAACGCAATGCACCAGTTGCCTCTCACAATGCTCAGCATGCAATCAAGCAAAAGAGCTGCAATGGATCAGTGAGGCCACTGCCCACGTATCAAATGCACTGTCTTTGTGCAGAGTCCTTGTCTCAGCCTGATAAACATGCTCAGAAAATGTACTGAATGTACAACCTGAGCTTCATAGCCTGATCTACATGCTCTGGGAGCAAAGGCAGTTACCTGCTGCACTCTGAGCTGAAGCAGATAAGGTGGCCTCTCACACACAACAGACAGCTGGCTGGGTTGCAGCCCAACAGCCCTGCATCGCTCAGGGCTGATGGCCTTAGCCACAATTGCCAAGGGCTGTGCGGTGATGGCCAGGGCATCCAGCAGCAGCCCTTCCTCCTCCATCTCTGCAGTGCACCACACACGCTTGCCTATTGCTCTTCACAATCCCAACATGTCTAAAAATGTAGAAATGTTATCTGTACTCTGGAGATCTAAAATCAGAAATGCCTGGGGACAGTACAAATGCGTCTCTACATTGTGGAGATGTTTGCAAACGCTGAAAGTCCTTGCATGACAACTGTGACATGTGGTAACACACAGATTCAGCACCATACTGTGAAGAAAGGCGTTTGATGGCCACAGGTGGACAAAAGGTGATGTGGCTGTTCGTTAGTGGACACAAGGCTATGCGCTGTTCATGAGTGGTTAACAGGTGATGTGGCTGTTCATCTGAAGAAGGCATGGCTGCAAGGTAACCAGCAATTGAGAGTCAAGGCAACATCACATGCCCTCTAGGCAACAGCACCCCCTACAGGCAACAGCAACAGCTAGGCTTTGCTACAGTGGTGCTCTGGTCAAAGCAGATTGCGCTTGACAGGCTGTGGCAGCCTGCGAAGCGCATGCTGCTTGGCTGTCACAACAATCACGCTAAGAACAACAACAGCAGAAGTATTGCTGATAATAGCAACATTGTCAATGCCAATATCATAATATCGATGTGTCTGACTTGAGGTCAAACTCATTAGTCAGAGGGATAGTGCACACCTGCCATATCCTGAAAGCTTTGCAAGACTGCGTGAGGTAGCTCAGGCTCAGAGGTGATGCAACAGCGCAGCGTGGGTACTGCAGGGCGCACTATTCCAGTTGGATCTGCTGCTGCTTCCCTTGAATTAGGAGACACATTGGCTGCTCCTTGTCTTGCATCAGGAGGCACAGTGGCTGCTCCTTCTCTTGCCTCAGGAGGCACATTGGCTGCTCCTTCTTTTGCATGAGGAGGCAAAGCGGCTGCTCCTTCTCTTGCATCAGGAGGCAAAGCGGCTGCTCCGGACCCAGGCAGATTCGGCAGTTGCAGAGGAGCTGCACCCACTGATGCTTGCTCTGAAGGTGAAGCACGATTCTGACTTTCATGGGTGACCTCGCTGCTGGCTACAGGAGCCAGATGATGAGTCAGTTGCCAGCGCATGTGCAGAGTGAGATAAGGAGGGGGGCTGACT